>Ga0070683_100000883_pt1 | contig 22241 bp, 24 predicted proteins | sample KBSC713LmetaG_FD_64662 | JGI IMG/M metagenome (GOLD analysis project Ga0070683, IMG submission 64662) | Corn rhizosphere microbial communities from Kellogg Biological Station, Michigan, USA - KBS C7.1-3L metaG | ecosystem: Host-associated > Plants > Roots > Rhizosphere ... | reverse complement strand
AACATTCGCGTCGATCCCACGAACGACAAAACCGTTTACGTCGCGAACACGCGTGCCGCGAAATCCACCGACGGCGGCAACACCTTCATTGGGATCGACGAAGGACTCGGCTTCGGCAACCAGATGGTCGATCAGCACGCGTATTGGATCGACCCGTCGAATCCGCAACACATTCTGCGCGGAGCCGATTCAGGTCTTTCGGAGAGCTGGGACCAAGGCCTGACCTGGGAATACATCCGCACGATGGCGACTGGCCTCGCGTATCTCGTGACGGCGGATATGAATCGCCCGTACAACGTCTACTTTGGGTTGCAGGACAACGACGGTTGGGGCGGTCCGAGCGCGGCACGCAGCCGCATCGGCATTCGGGAGAACAATTGGTATCGCGTCAGCTTCGAGAATAGCGGCGATGGATTTCAAACCGCCGTCGATCCGACCGACCGCAATATCGTTTACTCGGAGGCGCAGGACGGACGCACGGTTCGCAGCGATCTGAGAACTGGTATTACGAAAAACATAAAGCCGGTCGCACCGCCTGCGCCCGGCGGCGCGGCTGCACCGGCCGCTGGATCGTGCGTTGATGGACGAATCATCGCCGCCGCCGGCGGTGGACGCGGTGGTGGCGGAGCTGGCGGCGGAGGACGTGGCGGCGCTGCAGCGCCGGCGAACGTCGTCAACGCCCGCCCCGGCGACACGTATCGCTTCAACTGGAACACGCCGATTCTCTTATCGCCGCACAATCCAAGCACGATCTGGATGGGCGGCGACCGGCTCTTCCGGTCGGACAATCAGGGCGACGCATGGTTCGCAAGCGCCGATCTCACGAAAGCAGTCGATCGTTGCAAGGTGACGGTGATGGGAGCAGCGGGAACGACTGCGCAGCTCTCGAAAAACGACGGCGTCACGTCGTACAGCACGATCATCGCGATCTCGGAATCGCCGGTTGCACGCGGCGTCGTCTGGGCGGGAACTGACGACGGCAATCTTCAGGTCAGTCGGGACAACGGAGCGACCTTCACCGAGGTCGGGAAGAACGTTACCGGTTTGCCGGCGAATGCGCTCTCGAGTGACAACCCATACTGGATCGCGCGCATCGACGCATCGCATTTCGACGCGGCAACCGCCTATGTCGCGATCGACGGACATCGAAGCGACGATCTCAAGCCCTACATCTACGTCACGCGCGACTACGGTCGCACGTGGTCGAACATCAGCAGCACGCTTCCCAGCTACGGGAACTTGCAAGTCGTTCGCGAAGATCCGAAGAATCGCAATCTGCTCTACGCGGGAACGGAGTTCGGACTTTTCATATCGCTCGACGCCGGGAAGACCTGGGAGAAGTTCATGAACAACTATCCCACGGTTCGCACGGATGACATTCTGATTCATCCGCGTGACGGCGATCTCATCGCCGCGACGCACGGCAGAAGCATCTGGATCGCCGACGACATCACGCCGCTTCAACAGTGGAACGAGCAAGTTGCCGCGAGCGACGCGACGTTGTTCGACATTCGTCCCGCGGTCGCCTACGGGAGCGACATTCGTCTCGACGTCTCGACGGGCGGCGAGAAGCAATTCGAGGGAGAGAATCCGCTGCGTGGCGCCTCCATCAACTTCTACGTGAAGTCACCCAGCGATGCGAGGATCGCGATCTCCGATCAGAATGGACGCGCCGTTTGCGAAAGTACGGTGAAGGCGGTGGCCGGAATCAACCGCGTTCAGTGGACGCTCGCCGCGCCGCTGCTCACCGCTCCAGCAGGCGGTGGTCGAGGCGGGCGTGGCGGCGGCGGCGGAGCACCGACAGACAGTGCGGGCGGTCGCGCGAGCGCTCCGAGTACGGCGGGAAGCTGCACCGGCACCGTAGGCGGACGCGGCGGCGGCGGCGGCGGCGGCGGCGGCGCAGCACCAGGGAGCTACGTCGTGAAGCTCACCGTCAACGGGCGCGACTACGCCAAGCCGGTGTCTGTGCTCCAAGACAAATGGATGAGCGAGCGGTAAAACGTCGTTACCCCGTCGCGACAATCAGCATTGAAACGCCCGACGGATCAAGCCGCAACGAGCCGGGTGTTCGCACGAGTCGCAGCATCGCCCCCTCGCAGCCGTTGCAACGGAGCACGACACCCATCGCCTGCCCGTAGTCGAAGAGCGTGCCGACCGGCGTCTCTCGCCCACACTTCGCGCAGGTTGCGAGCGCCGTAGTGATGTCACGTGCGAAGAGCTCCGACAACGGCCCGGCCGCTGCGTTTCCATCCAATCGCGTTTCATTCATCATCGCCTCGATCGTTGATGAGAGAATCGTCATGCCGTCGGCCCGAATCGCTCCGTGCGAACACTCGCCGCATCATATCCGATCTCGACGAGCAGGTTTGCGACTGATTCCACGAGAGGCGTGGGGCCGCAGATGTACGCTCGCCCGCCATCGCTGGCAGGCGGCGCGACCTCTTCGAGCATCGCCCGATCGATACGTCGCCGAAATCCCTTCCAATCGCTCGGCCATTCCCGCGTCAGCGCGAGCTCGACGCGCGCTCTGCCTGCCGCGACGATGGCATTGAGCTCATTCTTATAGATGACGTCGTCGTGCGAACGCGCCGAATACAGGAGACGAACGGAGGTCGCGCTTCCGCTCGACGCGTGTTGACGCAGCATGGACATCAACGGAACGACGCCCGATCCTCCGCCGACGAGAAAGAGCGGGCTACGATCATCGGGTCGCCGGACAAAGTAGCCGCCGATGGGTCCGCGAACTTCGACGCCGTCGCCTGGCTGTAAGACGTCACAGAGATACGGCGATACTTCGGCGTTCTCGATTCGCTCGACCGTGAGCTCCACATGCGCCGATCCGGGCGCTGACGCGATCGAATACGATCGCTGTGCCTCGTATCCGTCTTCCGCGACGAGTCGAACATCGACGTGCTGGCCCGCGAGATGGCCCGGCCATTCAGGAACGTCGAGCACGAGCGTGCGAGCGCGTCGAGTCTCGTCGCGCACTGCAACGACGGTCGCGACTTTCCACTCGAGTCGCGGAATGGACGACGTCGCGGAGCCACTCATGTCACGGATCGCCTTGATACCGCTGCTCGCGCCACGGATCACCGCGATCGTGATAGCCGAGCTGCTCCCAAAATCCCGGCTCGTTTCGCTCGGTGAGTCGTAGTCCGCGCACCCACTTCGCGCTCTTCCAAAAATACAAATGCGGAATCAGAAGACGCGCCGGTCCGCCATGCTCGGCGGCAAGCGCCGCACCGTCATACTCGAGCGCGATCCAGGCCTTGCCGCCTGTCACGTCGGCGGTCGGCACATTCGTCGTGTAGCCGCCGTCGGAGAATGCGACGACGAATCCTGTTTCAGTCACGGCGCGCTCTCGCGCCAAACCGAGAAGCGTGTCGACCGAGACGCCACCCCATTTCGTGTCGAGCTTCGACCATTTCGTGACGCAGTGGATGTCGACGGTCGGCTGCTCGCGCGGCAGGGCAGAAAGCTCGTCCCATGACCAACGGATCGTCTGGCCGTTCGAGCCGGTAATCGTGAAATCCCACCGATCGAGCGGTGTACGTGGCGTTGGACCTGCGGACAGGACGGGAAAGTCTCTCGTCTCGTATTGACCGGGAGGAATGCGCGCGGCGTTTCCAGTCGGCCGGCGCGCATGAAATCCTCGTGCGATGAATGGTCGATCGCTCATGACTGCTGAACGCAGTGAATCATGCGCGCTCCTCTTTAGACGTGGTCGGCGCGCAGATGACTCCACGCCCATCCAACCAATGTCGCGGCGAGAAACGGATACGCAAGGAACGGCAGCGGCTGCGACAGTGGCGTCAGCTCTCCACCGCCGAAGATCTTCAAAGCAGTCACCGCGAATGGCAGCGCGGCGCCAACCGCGGTCGCCCGCGGAAATCGTGGGATGATCGGAGAAGCACTGGAAAGTGCCAACGCCGCCGACCACAGAGCCGCACCCGCCGCGAAGAGCGGCGCACTCGCCGAGAGCTCCATCGCTGACCCCGCGACGATCAACGTCTCTCCCGCGAGAAAAACGAGGAACGCGGACGCCAACAGCTCATCGCCGCGCCCGACGTGATGCATCGCAAGGAGACCGCTGCCGACCACAAGCGCCGTGCCGTCAATCCCCCACGCGATCCCGCGAATCTCCTCGCAAAACCATGGCTGGATGTGTTCCCGCCGCCCGTCGCGCCGGCAAAAGCGTGGCAATCAGCGTTACGCCCACCAACAACACCGTCGCGATTCCAAACTCCGCGGCGCTTGTCGGCTTCACCTCATATAGAAGGGCCCGAAGGAAGCGGGTAGTGCCAAGCGCCGCCATCAGCCCACCGGTCGCACCGATCCCGACAAGCCTGAGTCCATCGCCGAGGACCAACCTTCCGACCTGCGTCGGGGCTGCGCCAAGGGCGAGTCGGATGCTGAACTCCCGAATCCGTCCGTTGGCCGCGTACGAAACGACGCTGTACACACCGACCACGCCGAGTACCAGCGCGGCGGCCCCGGTGACCGCGATGAGTAGCATCGTGAGCCGAACTCGCGCGGTGGCATCATCGACGAGAGAACCGAGCATCCGCACGTCGCCGACCGGAATGCGATGATCGAGCTCCGTGACGATTCTCTGAAGCGTCGCCGTCGTCGGCAGTTGCGTTCCACGAAGCACGTACCGCACCTCGGTCGGCCGTCGCCGAAGCGGATTGCTGTCGGCCGGGAATCCGTCGCCGTCGCGAAGAATCTGGTAATAGACCATCGGCACGACACCATCCTCGATGCGGCCCCGTGCACGTCGCCAACGACGCCCACGATAGTAAACAACTTGGGCGTTAGGCCTTCATACACGCGCCCCACGACTTGTCGCCCAACAACATCCGACGTTCCAAACACGCTAGTTGCCAAGCGCTCACTGATGACGATCGCCGGCGCCGCGCGAAGATCGCCCGACTGAAAGCTTCGGCCGCGAAGGAGCGGAATTCCGGTCGCGCGGAAGTAGTCAGTGCTCGCCATGTTTCCAGCGGCGGCGATCTCCGGCGCGCCTACGTGTTGCGCCGTTCTTATCAGCGATTCGCGAACCGGTTCGCCGGGGCTCGAAAGCGGAACTCGCGTAGTCACGCCGACGGATTGGACACCGGGGAGCGCGGCGAGCTTGTCGACGAGCTTCGCATGAAACACGGCGTCCTCCGAGTACGACGTGTATCCGTTCCACGGCAGCGAGACTTGGAACGTCAACGCATTGTCTGGGTCGAACCCAATCCTCGCGTTTCGCAAATTCCAAAAGCTACGTCCGAGGAGTCCCCACCTGAAACGACACGAGACCATTCTGCGCGCGTCGCCAGCTCGTGTTCGCAGTCGATCGCGAAGAGCGCAGTCGATCGTACAGGCCGACCATACTCGTGCGTGTCAATGCAATCGGACCAACGGTAGCCCCGGAGACGGAACTGAACGCGCTGAGTCCATCGCTCTCGAGTCGATTCCCAGCGATCACGCGTGAAATGCTGGGCACGCGCAGGGTCGATGCCGTTGCGCAAACGGCCGATGACATTGAGATACCCCAATCCAAGCTGCGGACGACTGACTGAAATCGCCGCCGGGTAGTAGAGATCGATCGATGGTGCCGGGAACGCAAAAGATCGCGGAAGAACGCCGACGATGATCCGCTCTCCACGATTGACTTCGATGCGACGCCCGATGATCGACGAATCTGCCCCATAGCGACGCCGCCAGAAGTCTTCCGAGATGATGATCGCGCCGCGTGAGCGCCCTTCGGTCCACGACGTATCACGAGCGTCACGCCGCGATTATGGCGTGACGCTATTCGGCACGATCGGAAGGATGATCGCCGACGCGTGCACGCCCGAATGATTGACGGTCTGCGTCGCGACGCGAATGTCGGCGTCGGCCTCTTCGGCGAGCGACTTTCCAGAATTCAAATTGCGGCCGTAGCGCGGAAAGTTGCTGCTGGTGATGTGCAGCCGAATGCGATGGCCTTTCTTGAAGAGGTTGCTCGTTCCCCAGAGCTTCACCGTCGCCGTGTACTCCTTGTTCGGGGTGAGCAGCGACGGATTCTCGAGCGATTCACGGAAGCGGGTTCGCATTTGTCCCTCGCCGACATTGATCGCCTTTCCGTCGGGATAGACGTCCGACAGCGTGACGAAGAAGTCGGTATCGGTGACGTCGGTCGAGAAATCGAGCTTGAGCTCCGGAATGCCCGAGACTTCGACGTCCTCCGTCAGCACGGGCGTCGAGTAGACGAGAACGTCGGATCGCGACTCGTTGACGCGCTGATCGAGCGGTCCCATCGCCGCGAAGCTGTAGTCGCAGCAGCCGTGACCACCGTAGGTCGGCACCGGATTCCGCGGATCATAACGATAGTGGTCCGCCGGTTCGTTCGCGGGCGCGGCAGTGGTCAGCGTTCCGTCGCCAAATCGCGTGTTCGCGAAGCCGTTGCTGTGGAGGTAGTAGGGCGTCGCCTTCGCGCGCGCGAGCGGCCACTCCTTCTCGTCGCGCCACCTGTTCGCGCCCATGACGAAGATCTTCACCGGCGCCTCCTTGTCGACGCCGTTCTGGTCGCCCTTCAGCAGATAGTCGAACCACCGTGTTTGAATATTCTGAAAGTCAATCTTCACATCGTGGCCGAAGTCGACGTCGCCGAAGACGAAGCCGCTGTCGGCGATGCGCGGCACGCCGTGGCCCCACGGTCCAATGATGAGATGCTGCCATTGACGCGCGCGCGGCGTCTTCGACTTCGTGCTCATGCCGATGAAGTTCGTCTGCGTTTCCGAGCTGAGATCGTCGTACCATCCGGTGACGTGCAGCGCGGGAACGTCCATCTCCGGATACTTGTCGCGAATGCTCATCGCTTGCCAGAACGCGTCGTGCGTCTCGTGCGCGATGACGTCGGCGAGGAACTGCGAACGAACGCCGGTCATCTCCGGAATTTTCCGCAAGGGAGTAGTCCAGACGACCTTCGTCCAGTCGATGTTCGTCGCCGCGGGCTGCTTTGTGGCGATCGCCTCTTGTTGCATGGCCCACACCGGACTGAACGCGAGGTGCAGCATCCCATCGCTGGACCACACGCTGCCGAAGTTATCCGACTGCGCCGAGACGGGCGCGAGCGCGAGGACATTTGGATTGCGATACTGCGCGGGCGCAACCTGCGTGTATGCGGGATACGACGTTCCGAACATTCCGATCTTGCCGTTGCACCACGGCTGTTTCGCGACCCACGTCTGCACATCGAAGCCGTCCTTTGCTTCGTGGACGTACGGCTCCCATTTGCCATGGGACGACCGAAGGCCGCGCGAATCGACCGCGACGACGGCGTAGCCGAGTGCGACGTAGGTCGCGGCAGTGCGGGCGGTCGCGTTCTTTCCGTAGGGCGTGATTGTGAGAAGCGTCGGAAAAGCGCCGCTACCGGCCGGGAGATAGATATCCGCGGCGAGCTCGACCCCGTCGCGCATCGCGATGAGAACATCCTCTTTCGTTTTTTGGATCGCCGCCGGTCCGCCGCGCTGAGCCGTGGCGGGCACCGGAGCAACGAGTGTCGCGATCGCGAGCGCTAAGGACGCGACAACGCGAATGGTTCGAGAGAAAAACATCTCGCTATTGCTTGGCAGGAGGGTGATCGGGGCCGAACGCATCGCGTGCAACGCGCCAGACGCCGTCTGAATCTCGATGGTAGACAACGAGTCCCCAGCCGGTATCGACGACGTCCTTTCCGCCACCCACCGGAGTGTCGGTCGACGTATACGAGTATCGCTCGAAGGCGTAGTCGCCGGCGATCGTGAATTCTTGGACGGGCTTGTCCCACGTCGTATGAAACGCCTTGTAGTACGCGTCAGCCCACGCGCGCACTGCGGACTTGCCGACAATCGGCTTTTCATTTGCCGCGAGGAAGACCACATCGTCCGTGAACATCGACATCAAAGAGTCGATGTTGTTGGAGTTGATCACTCGGACATAGTTCGCGTGCGCCAGGTGCGCACCGGAATCGCTCGCCACGGATTTCGCTGCGCCTCCTTCAGCGCCTGATTTTGCCGTCCCGCCGGCGGAACATGCAGCGGCAACGACCAAAACGAGACTGGAAATAGACGTGCGGTTCATAAGTGCGATCTGAGAAGGAGAAGGGTCGTGACGCGGATCACCGATGCGAAGAACATTCACGCATTCGTGAAGTTTTCAAGCCGACGGCACTCAGCATGCTCCGCAACGCGTAGAAATTTTGAGCCGTCCTGTCGCGACGAACGACGCCGTTGCCGCTGCTCGACGCGCTGGTTGTCACCCATTCAGGAGATGCACATGACCACGCGCTTGAAAGCACTTCTCGCAACTGCACTCGTCGTCACCATGCTCCCACTCGGCGCAGCATCCGCGCAGGAAACGACCGCGAAGATGATGGGCGGCGTGACCGTGAAGACGACGAGTCTCGGACCGACGCTCGTCGACTCGAAAGGAATGACGCTCTACACGTGGGGGAACGACTCGATTCCGGGCAAGTCCGCATGTAACGGCCAATGCGCGACGAACTGGGTACCGTTGATGGCCGATGCCAGTGCGGTGCCGGGCGGCGACTGGACCATCATCACGCGCGACGACAATTCGAAGCAGTGGGCGTACAAGGGCAAGCCGCTTTACACGTACAAATCAGATTCGAACGCGGGCGACGTCACTGGCAACGGCAAAGGAAAGTGGGCGATCGCCAGACCATGAGTTGATCGCCGATTAACGTGTCTAAAAGCGCTCGTCGCCAACTTGGCGACGAGCGCTTTTTCAGTTTTCCTTGGACCTCAGAAGATCTCCGCCGACTCCGCGTACTTGCATGAGACCTTGGGATTCCAATCCGCGAACGTCCCCGACGGATTGTTCTCCCACAGCCAAATGTGAAGCTTGAAGATCGGCAAGACCGAATGCCGCGTGTACTTCTGGCCGAGCAGCACAGGGACATCGTTCGGGTCATTCAAGTGGTGGCCGGCGGCCTCCCAGGCCGCGAGCGGGACGATGTACTCCATCCCAACGAACTTCATGTGACCGCCGGGCTGCGGCTCGTAAATCACGACCTCCGGCTGCAAGAGATCGACGGTCGCGTCGAACAAGTTCGTGTTCCCGAAGTGATAGCCCATGCCGCCGGCCGAGTGGTGCGCCCAACACGGCGTGATCTGCGTGGCGTAACCCGCTTCCTTCGCGGTGTCGATCGAATGGAAGCGCGCGGTCACCTGCCGGAGCTCCGCGAGATGCGTCTCGTCCGTGATCGGCGTCGCGTCGCCCGCATCCCGAACGAAGCTCGGTGTAATTGCAAGCTCCGTCGGCTTCTTGTCCGACTGGCAAGCCTCGATCGCGCCGCAAAGAAGCAGCGCGACGCGAAGAAGTGTATGTGAGTGAGACATTGTCGTTTCCGTGTTGCGTGTTTGTGATGGACGACGTTTACACGGGGAGAGGCTGCGCCGCGTAGCGCATCGTCGGATCGATGATCGCGCGAACAACCGAGATTCTCGCCGCCGGCAGCGACGTGCGAGATGCGTGGTCGCGGACGATCTGCTCGTTCTCCGCGAGGTAAATGCAGTAGATCTTGTCGTCGGTGACATAGCTGTGGACCCACTGGATATCTGGGCCGAGCTCGTCGAGGGCCTGCGCGGATCGGGCAGACGCGGCGTGCAGTTCATCCCGGCTCAGAGAGCCGACGCCGGGCATTGGGCGTTCGATTACATATTTGTTCACAACTACCTCCGGTTGAGTTTGAAATCGTGCACCGAAGGTAGGATTCCCGACGCGGTGACTCTTCGCCTCACCGTGCCATTTTTTCGCGCTGCGCGAGAATGGCCCCAACGGGCCATGAGGCTAGATCAGGCCAATCCGAGCCGCCTGCGCGACCGCGGCCGCCTGAGTCGTCGCGTTCAGCTTGAGCCGAATGTTCGACAAGTGACGATGTGCCGTGTGCGGGCTGATGAACAGCTTGTCCGCGACCGCGCGCTCGCTCATACCCTTGGCGACGAGCCGGAGGACTTCCATCTCACGCTGTGTGAGCGTCGCATTCGGCGCAGGAAGGGACCCGCCGTCCGCCCGAGTCTTCTCGAGCTGCCGGCGAGTGGTCACGGCTTCGTGTACGAATCCCGCGCTGTCATACAAGGCCGCGGCATCCTCCATCAACTCGGCGGCGCGAGTGTCGTCGCCATCGACGGCAGCGATCATCGCCTTCGCGGACAACACCGCCGCGCGCAGCAACGGCAGGTCGTATTTCGCTGACGCCCGTTCCAATTCGCCGAGCGCCGCCTGTGCCTCCGCGGCCTTTCCGGTTTCGGCCGCGATGCGAACGAGCAATTCATTCCCCGACGCCCGCTCGAGTAGTGCGTCTTCCGAAAAGCGGCGCAGATAGGCGCGCGTTCGTTCTAGCGCACGAGCCAAGTTGCCGTTGTCGATGTCGATCCAGGCGCCGCCAAGCAGCGACAGCGGATGACTCGGCGCTTGCTCGAACAGCTGCACCGCTTCGTCCGTGCGTCCCTGCCTCCGTCGCAGCTCGCCGAGCCGTGCATACGCTGCCGGCAAGACGACGGGACGTACCTCGCGCAGATCGGCGATCGCGGCCTCGAGCTCTGACTCGGCCTCGTCCCACTCGCCGCGCGAGATGAGAACACTACCGTACTGCAGGCGACAAGTCGTCATGAGGATCGCAAAACGCTGCCGCGTCGAGAATTCTCTCAACCGCGCGCACCATTGCCCGGCGCGGTCGTAGTCGCGGACGCGATCGCACGCGCTGATCAAATAGCAGCACGTGAGGCCGGCCGCGTACGGATCCGATATGTCGCCGCCAAGTGCCGCGGCGGCCGCTTCGTCGAGCAGCGCGAGCCCCGGCTCGGGCTGGCCGGTCATCACCAGCGCGAGTCCACTCATCGCCGTCGCGAGGACCTCGACATCCGGGCAGTAGATCTCACGCGCTAGGCGCAGAGATTCTTCGGCGAGTCGAGCGCCTTCGTTGGCATCTTGGCGGCCGATCAGCGCGAGTCGCGCTTCCCAGACGCTGAGCCGCGCGTGATCCGCCGATGGCGGCAACGGCTTGAGCAGCCGACGCGCGTACTTGAACCAGCCGTTCGCGACGGCCGCGTCTCCTCGGAAATCGAGAAAATCGTTGCCGAGGGCGATCGCCGTGCGTGCCGCGGCGACATCGTTACTTTGTTCGCGGAACAGTCGATAGGCCGCGAGCCGTGCGTCGATCATCAGACGCGAGTCTTGCTGCAGCCATGCCGCCTCGGCGAGGCCGGCCCACGCCTCGGGCGCGTTGGTTTCCCGAGTGAGCGTTTCATAAAGCTCGCGAGCGGTTGCCCAATCGCCCGAGTCGATCGCTTTACGTGCGGCCGTTTCGCGGGAGTCAGTCTGCATCGGGCGGAGATTATAACGGCGGGACGGCCTCGACGCGAACCGATGTTTTCCTCGAGAAGTCTGACGGCGTCTGATTCGTGTGCTTCTTGAACGCCTGGTTGAACGTCGACTTCGACGCGAATCCGGCATCCAGCGCGAGCGCCAACATCTTCCGTGTGCGCGCCTCGCCGTTCTCAATGCGACGTTGGACATCTCGGACTCGATACCCGTTTACGAAATCGTAGAACGTCCGGCCGATCTCGCCATTTAGAACTTCAGAAAGCTTGTGCGGCGTCGTGCCGAGCTTCGCTGCGAGATCGGCGAGTGTCAGCTCGCAATCTGTCCATGGTCGATCTCGCTCCATCAGAGCGAGCAGAGACGTTTTGAGCTCTGCCGCTTCGGTGTCGCCGAGTCCCGAGCGCTCGTACCGTGATGCTTCTGGGTCGGCGCGCGGCTGCTCGTCCAGCGTTAGAGACGCTGTCCGAACAACAAACTGCACGGGATGCTCCGCCGTCTCGTAACGGAAGATCTCCGGCTGCCGCAGCCCCATGTAGCCGATCCCGTAGACGAGCAATGCGATCGCGAGGGTCACCTGCTCATCGCGCACCGGGGAGTTCGCGACCGTGACGCGTATCGTCGTCGCCATGACCCAAATCGCCGCCGCCGACGCTGCAAACCAAAAGAGCCAGGCGAGATTCACTCGCGCCGTGTTCGAGTAACTATCCTCGACTCGGCGGCGATGCTTGCGCAGATACATGAACGTCGCGACCGAATACCCGATCCCGGAGACATACTTGAACGGATCGATGATCGCGAGACGGGTCGGAACGTCGCCGGCGACGAAGCGATCGTACATCGCGATCTTGTCCGCACCGCTCATGACGTAGTACGGGGCGGTGATCGCGAGACTGAGCGCGACCGGAACGAAGTGAATGAGATGCCGCTTCTCGAATCGCCAAGCGCGATCGCTCGCCGCGACGGCGTAGAGATACACGAGCGGCCCGAAGATCCACGGCAGATGATACGACACGCCGAAGAAATGCGGATACACGCGAATGAGCCCCGTCGCGTAGTAGACGCTCGAGGCGAGATAGATCGTGAACGCCGCGACGAGCGCGGCGAGCAACCGCTTGGCGGTTTGATTGTTTCGCTGCGCGACTGCGACGCCGGTGAGAAGAAATCCCTGCAACGCACCGACGGCAGCGGCGAGCTGAATCCAATCGAGCGTGAGACTCGCCATGGCCGAACAACATACCGGCCATGGCGAGCGGAGCCAATTCTGTTATGTACCGAATCCGATTCTGAGCGAGATCCCGCCGACTCGCGCCGCGTCGTACTCGGCACCGAGACGCACTTTAGACAGTCGCAGCTCAGCGCCGATCGACGCGCGAGTGCCGAACACGTTTTCGTCTTCGAGGTCCACTCGGGATGACTTCTCGTGCGCGCGGGACAGATATCCCGAGACATTCACGTATGGTGAGATCGACGCCCAACGCGACAGCGTGAGTGTTCGGCTGGCGACGAAGTCCGTTCCGTAGACCGAGAAGTCCATATCTTCGGGGCCAGCCATCCTTATATAACTCACTCGCGCCGAGAGATTCCATGCACTCGAGTCGCTGCCGGCGAGCGCGCGCTGGACCGCGCCGCCGACGAAACCATAGTTCGCCTCGGGATTCTTCGTCGCGTAGAAGGCGACATCGGTGTTCGCGCCGACGCCCACCCTCGCACTCAGTCCGGGGATTTTGAGTCCGCTCCCCTCGGTCAGCCAATGCGTCGAGTCGGGGTGAACGAAGGTGTCGTTCCAGGCGGAGGCTTTATCGTCGATCTTCGTTTGCCATTGAAGCGCCGAGATCTCGAATTTGCCCTTGGCCACTGGGCGTGCGTCGTCGAGGGACCGGAAGTAAATCGCCAGTCCGGCCTCGCGGCTGAACCGACGCCAGGCCGCTTGGGTCAGCGACGAGTCGAGCTGGAACGAGCACTCTTTCCAGCGCGGGTTGACGTGGAGCTTTTGGGCTGACGCGGGGGTTTGGATCAAACCGATAGCCAGCACGACCGCTGCTGTATTCAGGCGATTGCATTTCATTTTGCGACTCCGTTCGAATCGTTGAACATCGTGAACGGGGCCGAAACTGGGTTTTCGCGAGTCCTAAGTCGTCCGAGCCGATCGGACGGCACCAGTTGGACGCGAAAAATGGTGTTTTATCGTGCGCGACCCTGGGCTTGGGCCATGGGAATCGTCCATCGGACGGGATCGGGAAGCTCGGCGGCATCGAGCCGCTCGTTTGCCTCCACCGCGTCGATCGCGTCCAGGCCATACAGCGAGTCGACGAGAAACGCCCAAAGGTTCTCACGGGGCACATCCCGAACAACGTCGAACGGATCGACTCTCGCCTCATCAAACTGGCCGCCGACCAGCGCGGTCAGAGCATCGGCGTCGAGCACTCTCGAATCACCGAGCGGCGGGGGTTGGACCGAGGGGCCGGCGCGCTCCCAAGCCGGACGGAGCGCTTTTAGAACGGTCTTGGCGATCGCGTCCGGCGGCGCCGCTCGGTTCACGATCGCTCCGAATCGTCCGCCCGGCCGAAGAACACGCCGGATTTCTGCGAGTGCGTGCGCCGGGTGGTCCATGAGCATCAGCGCCATGTGACACACGACGACGTCTATCGAGCCGGTCCGAATCGGGAGCGCTTGAGATCTCGCGACAGCGAAGTACGCATTCGGCAGTCGGTTCACCGCCAATCCGAGTTCGGGCTCGGAGAGATCGATGCCGGCGAGTCGCGCGGCCGGTGCGATGTCTTGAATGAGCGAAAGCAGTGCACCGGTGCCGCATGCGATGTCGAGGACCGACGCAGCGTCCGTCGCCAGCGATGCGAGACGTTCGTAGCTCGATCGTCCCGCATCATCGCGCGCGCCGACGAACACCCTCGACGCATCAGGGTGCCGCCGATGCCAAGCGCGCAGATATCGTTCGGCCCGCGAATCAGATGTCGACACGTAGGCTAAGCGTCGTTCGACTGGTCGAACAGATATCGGAAGTAGCGTTCGGGCGACGCCAGGAAATCTCTCGTCAGCTGAAAGTGCGGCGTCTCATCGTACGGCACCTCGTGAATTCGTCCGTCATCGAAGCTCAACACGGTAGCGCCAGGAAACGCGAGCAGCATTGGCGAATGCGTCGCGATGATGAATTGAGCGATCTTCGGTGTGGTGAGCTGATGGATGATGCGAAGAAACGCGAGTTGTCGTTGTGGTGAGAGCGCGGCTTCAGGCTCATCGAGCAAATAGACGCCGTCCTCGAAGCGATGCTCGAAGAGTGAAAGAAACGCTTCGCCATGCGACTGTGCATGAAACGGCTTTCCGCCGTATCTGCTAAAACTCGATCCGACGTCTTCCAGTCGCGTCGCGAAGTTGAAGAACGTTTCTGCGCGAAGAAAGAACCCCGTCGTCGTGCGTTGCCGCCAGCGGAGATCGAGTGCGCGTCCAAGCGCGTGGCCGTCGACGCTTTCCTCGAACGCGTGATCGCGATTGCCGCCGTGTAGGCCGAAACCGAGTCGCCACGCGAGAGCCTCGAGGAGCGTCGATTTGCCGGACCCGTTCTCGCCGACGAGGAATGTCACGGGGTTTGTCAGCGAGACGTCGAGCCGATTTTTGAGAATTGGAATCTCGAACGGATGCCGGCCCGGGACGACGCGACTCTCGTCGATTCCGATATGCGTGAGGAACGGACTGCCGGGAACGAGGCTCACGGAACTTCCAGCTTGCGACAGTGCGGGCGTTGGAAATAATCTGGAATCGCTCGCGCGACAGCGTATGTAAGCGCGCTCGGCGATGACACGGTCACGAGGCGCGGCGCCGCATCAGGCGAGATGAGATACGCGCCCCACGACAGTGAGTCGACTCGAGAGAATCGAAGTGTGTCGGTCTTTCCGCGCACCTGAAAGCGCGCGATCGAGTCGACGACCAGCATCGCTTTCGCGCTGTCTCCACCGAGGCATTGCTTCGCGTCTTCGACCGCAAACCGCACGTGCGACAGTCCTTCGGAGTACGCGTCTTCCAGCGCTTCGACGGAATCCTTGGGCATCCGGAAGAAGCCAATCACGGTCGGACGATCGACGACGAGTAGCGTCGTATCGATCACAACGTCTTTCGCGGCGCTTTGCTTTGGCTCGCGCGACCGCGCGCACGCACAGACGATCAGCGATGCGACGCCAATCCGCACGACGTTCTTCATCAGTTACCCGGCACAGCCTGGGCACTTGAAGGCGTGCGACAGGAGCTGCGCGAAGCCCTCGAGAACGAGCGTCAGCGTGATGAGTGATCCAGCGGTCGCGCTGAGCCCCCGAACGAGACGCCATCCAGTCAGGTTCGTTGAATTCTTCGCGACTGGATGGATTTCGGAGTCAGCGCGTCCAGTCAGGTGTTGCTCGGCCAGCGCCCACAAGCTGAACAGCGCGATCACGGTCAGCCATCCAGCAGTTCGATGCCAGCCCCAATTCCACATCTGATACGCGAGCGGAAACCCGAGTTGCGCAACGGTATGAAATCGACTCGGCAGCTGGACGTATGCGAGTCGTTTGAAGAGATCGCTGAGCGAATCACGCGCGACGCCCGCCGATTGCGGCAGCTCCGCAGCGGGGGTAAGTGCCGGCAACTCGAGGTCGACTGACTTGATGGAGTCGTTCATCGAAGCGCTTTGCTGTGCGACGCTTGAACATGATCCACGACGCGCCCGATCGAAACGGCATCGGGATAGACCGATTGCATGTTGAATCCGCTCACCGATGGCAGTATCGCAATCGACCCTGCCGGGACAATAGTGCGTCGCAGTGCGGTCGAGAGCCAGGTCCTGTGATCAGCCTTGGCGAGCCGGCGATAACAATCCGATAGCGAGTCCGGCGTCCAGCAGCCGTTCGGTCGCGGTGTCGACGCAGCCCGGTACGCAGATCAGTCGAGGTTGGTGTCCGCGCGAACTGTGGTTTCTCTCGGGTTCTCGTCCGACATCGGTCGTTTCGCGCCGACTTTGGCCAACACCGTCGCTGGGATGTTGTATGCCTCGATCACGGCGTCGTGACGCAACAGCCCGCACGCCTCGCGTTGCACAAAGTAGAGCCACACTGCTTCGGCGCACGCGAATTCGCTCTCCTCGCGCGCGGACTTCGACGCAACAGGAATCTCCTGCAGTCGAGCGAGCGCCCGTTCGACCGCGCGACCAAGACGGCCGAGGTTCGCCGCACTCTCGGACGCAAGGGCGCGTTGGAGAGCGGTCGCACCCGTTTCACGACGAGGCCCACTCATGCTGGTTCGCGCACTTCAGCGTCGAGCTTGGCCCGCAGGATCGACAATGATTTTCGAAAGAAAACTTCGTCGATACCACCCTCGTTGATTCCGCGCAGCACGCCGCCATCGTACGCCGGCGTGACACGGATCATCGCCACGTAGGGTCGCGTTCCCCACAGAAAATCCAACTGCAAGGTACCAGTCGGTACACCGTCGACGTCAGCGACGGCGACATGACGGGACTCGATTCGCGAGGCGACGACAGCGGTCGGAATCGCGTCGGCGATGAATGGGAGCGGTGCGTCTTCAGCTCGGGCCCGGCGAATCGCGATCGACATGAGAGCGTTCAGCGAGGGTACGGACGTCTGGGTGAAAATACCCACAACACAATCGCGGGGCTGTGGGTCATTCGCCCGACGCGCCATCAGTTCACGGCGCTTAGGTTCGACCCATGAATCAAACACACACACCGGTCGTTCATGATCGCCGGGCGGCGAGGCCTTCGTCTCCGGAACGCGTAGCTCGCCGCCTCATCGACGAAGGCTTCAGCCAAGGCCGCTTAGAGATCTGTGATGAGGTCATCGCAAACGAGATCGTCGAACATCAAGACTACGGCCCTGCGCATCCTCCGGGGCCTGAGGGCGTCAAGCGTGTCATAACGTCGCTGCGCCGCGCATTCTCCGATTTCAAACTCGAAATCCAAGACATCGTCGTGACCGGCGATACCGTGTGGCTTCGCAACATCGCGAGCGGTACGAACGACGGGCCCTACATGGGACATTCGCCAACCGGTCGCCAATTCAAAGTCTACGTCTTTGACGTCCTGCGAATCTCAGGCGGCTATGTGGTCGAACATTGGGGCGTCCCGGATCGTTTAGGCGTGTTGGCACAGCTCGGAACGCGATAGCGCTCGTTCCGACCTAACCCTTTGCCATACGACGCGCACGATCCGCTTCCCACTCGACGAACGGGCCATCGAAGTCTTTGAGGTGCGTGCCGTCGAATGACCAGACCCGCGTCGCAACCTCTCGAAGGAATGCGCGGTCGTGACTCACGAGGAGCACCGAACCGTCGTATTCGTCGAGCGCATCTTCGAGCGCCTCGATGTTTTCGACGTCGAGGTGGTTCGTCGGTTCGTCGAGAATGAGAAGATTCGCGCGCGCGAGCGTCATAAGACATAGTGCGACGCGCGCGCGTTCGCCGCCGCTCAGTGAGCCGATCTCACGCTGCACCTCGTCGCCGCTGAAGCCAAACGCGCCGAGACAGTTTTGAACTTGTCCGCGACTCCAGAGCGGACGCTGATCTTGAATCGCATCCGACAACGATTTGCGGAGCGGGAGATCGGCGAGGTCCTGTCGAAACCACGCCGCTGTGATCGATCCGCCGATCTTCGCTTCGCCGGCAGCTGGTTCGCGATCACCGATGATCGTCGAGATAAACGAGGATTTGCCCGCGCCGTTCGGACCGACGAGCGCGACGAAGTCATTGCGTCGCAACACGGCGGTGAAGTCTTCCACGAGAACGCGGCCAGGAACGTCGACCTGTAGATCTTTGACGGCGATCACTTGGTCGCCGCCGCGTTCCGCCACTTCGAACTTGAGATCCATCGCTGCCGGATCACCCGGCGGAGGAGCAAGGCGCGGAAGACGCTCGAGTCGCTTGCGTTTTCCTTTCGCCTGAAACGAGTTGACGCCCGCGATGTTGCGACGGATGTATTCCTCTTCCTTCTTCACATAGGCGCGCTGCTTCTCGAGCTCTCGCTCGCGTGTGAGTCGTCGCTCGGCACGCTGCGGAACGAACTGGCTGTAGTTGCCCTTGTACCACTCGCTGGTGCGTGCTTCGACATGCAGGATGTGCGTGCAAATCGCGTCGAGAAATGCGCGATCGTGCGACACGACGATGACGGTTTCGTTTGCGTCGTTGAGCCACTCCTGAAGCCAGGTCGTCGTGTCGAGGTCGAGGTGGTTCGTCGGTTCGTCGAGCAAAAGCAGATCCGCGGGCGCGATGAGCTGCGCCGCGAGACCAACGCGTCCGCGTTCTCCGCCGGAAAGCGACGACACGAGACGCGTCTTCGACTCTTCGGCGTCGAAACCCAGCCCTTGAAGCACCGCGTCGACGCGAGCGTGATAGACGTAGCCGCCGAGGTCCGCGAAACGCTCTTGGTCGTGGCCGAAGCGTTCGAGGAAATCGTCGGTGACGCGCTCGCCAAGCTCGCCAAGCTGCGTGGCTTGTTCAGCAATGCGCTTCTCGAGCGCGATCACCTCGCGCCACGCGGCCGCGCCAGCCTGCCAGACCGTCGTCGCGCCCTCGAACGCGCGATGTTGGTCGAGCAGAGCATGACGTAATCCTGGTTTGCGCGCGACACTTCCTACCGTCGGGTTCAGCTCGCCGGTGATGAGCTTGAAGATCGACGTCTTCCCAGCGCCGTTTCGTCCGATGATACCCCACCGCTCGCCTTCGCCGACGGTGAATGTGATGTTCTTGAAAAGTTCGGTCGCGCCGAAGGAGACGCCGATGTTCGAAAGCGAGAGGAGAGTCACGCGGGGAAGGGAAGTAGACAGAGCCAAACGGCGCGGAATGAGGCGCCGCGAGAAAGCTAAGCGTCGTCAGTCCCTAGTAGTTCGCGATCAGCCTGAGTTGCTGATCCTTCCCCTCGGCGATATGGACTGATTGAGTCTCACCGACCGGCTGACCTTTCCGCTCGACCGATACGGTGTAATCGCCAGGTGGCAGCACCATTTGATAGTATCCGCCGGGATCCGTCGTGGCTTCGACGCGTCGGCCGTTGCTCGCGGCGATGACCTGCATCGGTTCGAACAATCCTTGCAGCGCCGGTTGGCCCTTGGCATCGGTGATTCGGCGGAGCACTTCGCCGTACAGGATGCCCTGCGGCCGCCTCTGCTCGATGCCATCGAGGTAGGTCAGGTCGGACGATGCGTTCGCGACCAGTCGAGTTCGCGAGCACTTGCTCGCCGTGACGCGGCCGTTTTGGAGTTTCGCGTAAACGAGCCAGACTTCGTTCTTCGCGAACGGCTCATCGCAATCAACGCCGCCATTGACGATGACGATCCGCGGCGCGGCGGACCCGGAGTACATATGAGTGACTTCAAATGTCACGATCGCGGCACCAGACGAGGCACCGGAGCCGTAGCCGGGCACGTTCTTCCGGGGCGGCGCCTTTGGAGGGTCCGCTGAAACGATCTTGCCGACGAAAACGAGATCAGAGTTTTTGAAAGCAGTGATGGACGACATCACGCCGCCGCAACCACAGGCCATTGCGGTTGACGAAAACCCAACCGTGGCTGCGGCGGCGGACAGGAACGAGCGAACGATGCTCAACGTCATGGATCTCAACGGAATTCCGTATCGTGCGTCTGTGCGATCGCACGAATCTCGTCGCGGCTGAGTAGTCTCGCCGGGGTACCGGGCGGACTGCAGGTGTCACGAAAGAAACTATCGAGTCCCGCCGGCGTCACAGTCCAGAGTAGAACCAGCTCGCGGTCCGGATTCTCGAAGGCGTGCCACGTGTTCTTCGGGATGAATATCGTGCTCCCCTTTTCGATAGGGCAGCGCAGCTCGTCGAGCACGACCGTTCCTTGGCCGTCGACCACCAGGAACGTCTCGTCCATCGTGAAGTGGCGGTGCATCGGGATGCCGGTTCCGATCGTCACCTGCTGCGTACCGATTGCGAGTGACGACGATCCTGTCGCGGCGCCGACCATAATGGTGATGGCACCGCCGTCCCGAAAATGGACGAGACGCTCGCCGTCAGTGGGACCGAGCACATACGGTTGCCGAGGGTGCATATCTAACAAAGTTGCATAGACTGGTCAGCGCTTGCGAGTCCGTCCAGTCTCCTCTTACGGTTCACTTTGATTGGAAAGCGAATGAGAATCGTCATACTAGCATTTCTGTGACCGACCGCAGGCGCCCAAACGGGTAGCGTCAACGCATTCACGGCGCCACTCTCATCGAGGCAGTGACCGCACGCCGGTCGCCAACGCGACGATCATCGTGCGCGACGGACGCACCGCTGGAGCCGGTCCATCGGGATGGGGGTCACGTGGGCTGCCGCCGGGTTCATCGCCGACGGGATTCCTCGCTGTCCTCGGCATCAACTCCGATCTTCCATTCCCGATTCTGTTCGGTGGGCTCGGCTTATCGCCGGCGTCGCGTTCTCGGGAATTCTCGTGCTGACCGAGCGCCGTCGCCGGGTTGATGAGATGTCACTTCCGCGGTTCGCCGCATGGGGCGCGATCGAGGGCCTCTCGATCGCCGCTCTCTTCGTTCGAGGTACGTCGCTTGGCGCCGGACAAGTGCTGGAAATCTCCGCCACGTTTGTCATTGCTTGCGCAGCATGCGCCGCTCGGTTCGCTCGCCGTCGCGAGGCGGTCCAACACCGTGCGCGGAGAAGTGGAGCGCCGCGACGACCGCGACGCTCGCACTCCGATCCACTAGAACCAAAACATCGGATAGACGAGTTTCGGATCTTCGTCAAAGAAGCCGCGCGGTGCCGGCTCTTCGCCCGGAAACTCGAGATCGCGTCCTCCTTCATTCGTTGCCCCGGCGGTGCGGAGCGTCACTCCGGAATTCCAATCAGGCGGAGTGACGCCGAGGAGCCAGCGGACGAAGAAGTCGTTGCGTCGTCGTGTGCCGTCGGGGCCAGTCGCGCCGTGACCGCCGTTCGGTGTCACGAGCAAGTCGAAATCCTTGCCCGCGTTGATGAGCGCGTTGACGACCTGGAACGTCGATGATGGATCGACGTTCGTATCCATCTCGCCGACCGTGAGATAGAGATGGCCCTTCAAGTTCTTTGCGGCAGTGACGTTCGAGTTCGCCTCGTAGTGCGGGCCGATCTCACCCATCCACGCTTCGTTCCACCAGATCTTGTCCATGCGGTTGTCGTGGCAACCGGAGTTCGCCACCGCGACATTATAGAACTCTGGATGGAAGAAGACCGCACCCGCCGCATTCTGCCCGCCGGCAGACGTTCCGTAGATGCCGACGCGTGAGATGTCGTACCAGGGGTACTTCTTGTTGACTGCCTTGTGCCAGAGAATGCGATCGGGGAAGCCCGCGTCGGCGATGTTTTTCCACGCGACATCATGGAACGCCTTCGATCGATTGCTCGTGCCCATCCCATCGATCTGCACGACGACGAAGCCGATCTCGGCGAGCGAGACGAGGCTCTGGCCGCCGCCCCACGTCTTCGGCACGAACGAGCCGTGCGGCCCCGCATAGATCTGCTCGATCACCGGGTATTTCTTCGTCGGGTCGAAGGTGACCGGCCGGACGACGATGCCCCAGATGTCGGTCTTTCCATCGCGCCCTTTGGCGACAAAGACCTCGGGCGGTCGGAAGCCCGCCTTGATGGCGGCGGACATATCACCTTTCTCTAATGGCAGAGCGGTCTTGTCGGAGACGCGGCGCAGCTCAGTGATCGTCGGCAGATCGACGCGCGAATACGAATCGATGTAGTACTTGTGATCGGGAGACCACGTAACCGTGTGCGAGCCGTCCGCTTCGGTATACGCGACGAGACCGGTGCCGTCGAAGTTGATGCGATAGTAGTGAACGAAGTACGGGTCCTGATTGGCGTTCATCCCGCTCGCGCGGAAGTAGATCTGGCG
>Ga0070683_100000882_pt1 | contig 22251 bp, 15 predicted proteins | sample KBSC713LmetaG_FD_64662 | JGI IMG/M metagenome (GOLD analysis project Ga0070683, IMG submission 64662) | Corn rhizosphere microbial communities from Kellogg Biological Station, Michigan, USA - KBS C7.1-3L metaG | ecosystem: Host-associated > Plants > Roots > Rhizosphere ... | reverse complement strand
AGCTTCGTCCCGCTGACCTCGAGGGCAAGGACGCTCAACGACGTCGCACCCACACCGCAGTCTGCTGATCGTCGCTCGCCAGCACGACCTCGCCGTCGACGTGCATCCGCTCCTCGCCGAAGTGGACGACGCACGTCAGCTCGTCCCGGTCGAACGCGAGCACCCCGCCGGGCGACTCGCGCCAGGCGAACGGCCCGCCCGGCCGCAGCGCGAGCGCGCGCCGGTACAGCTCGAGGAACGAGCCGTCGCGGCCCTGCTGTGCCTCGACGGACTTCTCGCTCCAGGCCGCCGGCTGCGGCAGCCAGGCGTTGGGCTGCAGCGCGCGCGTCCACGGAAGCGGCACGCGGCAGCCGTCGCGGCCCTTCCGCTTCCCGCCGGAGCGGTGGAAGACGGGGTCCTCACGCAGCTCGTCGGGCAGGCCGACCTCCTCGAGACCGAGCTCCTGACCCTGGTAGACGAACACCGGCCCGGGCAGCGCCAGCAGCAGGAGCGCGGCCGCGCGTGCCTGCCGCTCGCCCTCGTAGCGCGTGACGATGCGGGTGACGTCGTGGTTCTCGAGCACCCAGGTGACGATCGGCAGCGCGGCGAGGGACTCGTCGATCGACGCGCGGATCCGCGCGGCGTCCCACGGCTGGAAGACGAGTGAGAAGTTGAAGGCGAGGTGCAGCTCGTCGGGACGCAGGTACGGGGCCACGCGCCGCTGCTCGCTGAACGTCACCTCGCCGACGAGCACGCGGTCGCCGTCGTACTCGGCGGCGAGCCGGTGCCAGTCCCGGTAGATCTCGTGGACCTCCGGCTGGTCGACGCCGCTGCGCCAGTCGAAGGAGAAGCGCGCCTCGGGGAACGGCTCCTGCTCGTCGCGCAGTTCCCTGTCCTTGACGAGCCCGTGCGCCACGTCGATGCGGAAGCCGTCGACGCCGCGGTCGAGCCAGAAGCGCAGGATCTCCTCGAAGTCGTCGCGCACCCGCTGCCGGTGCCAGTCCAGGTCAGGCTGCTCGGGTGCGAACAGGTGCAGGTACCACTCGCCGCGCGCCTCGTCGAGCGTCCACGCGGAGCCGCCCCAGTTCGAGGGCCAGTTGTTCGGAGGTTGAGGGGAGGTGGCCGGGACGGTGACGTAGCGGCTCGCGCGGTCGCCGTCCGTGAACCAGGAATGCTGGGAGGACGTGTGGTTCGGGACGATGTCGACGATCACGCGAATGCCGGCGTCGTGCGCCGCGGCGATCAGGTCGTCGAAGTCGTCGAGTGTGCCGAAGCGCGGGTCGACGCCGACGTAGTCCGCGACGTCGTAGCCGTGGTCGGCCTGCGGCGAGGGATAGAACGGCGTCAGCCAGATCGCGTCGACGCCGAGCTCCTGCAGGTACGGCAGCCTCTCGCGGATGCCGGGCAGGTCGCCGACGCCGTCCCCGTCCGAGTCGGCGAAGCTGCGCACGTAGACCTGGTAGAAGACTGCGTCCCGCCACCACTCGCTCACGGAGTGACCTCGTCCCACGTCGGGATGGCGGAGCGTCCGTCCAGCGCGCGGCAGGAAAGGGCGGCCGCGCGGTTCGCCGCGCCGAGCGCGTCGCGCAGCCCGAGCCCGTGCGCGAACGCGGCGAGCAGCGCGCCGTGGAAGACGTCGCCGGCGCCCAGCGTGCTGACGAGGCCGTCGACGTGCTCGCCGGGGACGTCGATCGTCTCGCCGTCCGCCGTGTACGCCGTGCAGCCGTGCGCGCCGCGCGTCACGACGGTCAGCCTCCCGCGCCGCCCGTCGTCGAGCACCTCCGGCGGCGACCAGAGATCGACGGCGGCGACGTCGGCATCCGGCAGCGGGAAGCCCGCGTCCACACTTAGTTGCACTGTGTTACGTGCGGGGATCGCGTTGTAGCCGACGTGGTCTGCGTGGATCCAGTCGGCGTCCTCGAGCAGCCCGGGCGGGCAGTCGAACCGCTCCGGCTGCTCGGTGACGATCGCCCGCGTGCCGTCGGGCCCGACGAGGATGGTCGACTCGACCATCCGGCCGGGCATCCCGTGGGTCTCGACGCCGGGCAACTCGCCGTCGACGACGCCGACGAAGCGCACCGGGACGCCGAGGCGCGCGATCGCGACCGCGGCCGTCGCCGCGGGACCACCGCCGGCGACCACGCGCTCGGTCGCGACGACCCGGCCGTCCGGCTCGGGGAACTCCGGCAGCCGGTAGATCGTGTCCCGCGTCGCGAGTCCCACGCAGACGATCACGACGAGAGCTTGACGCTGATCACTTCGTGCGGCCGGTACGGGACGACGACGGCGCCGTCCTCGACGGTGAGCTCCTCGCCGTCCTCCTCGAGCAGGTTGCAGCGCCGCGCCGTTGTGCACGCGACGCGGATGCGCGCGACGCCGCGGCCGCCGTACGGCTCGTAGAGGCGCAGGACGACGTCGTCGGAATCCTCTGCGCGCTTGACCGCGTCGAGCACGAGCTCGCCCTCGACCGCGGCGAACGGCTGCTCGGGGCCGCCGTCCGTCCAGACGAGCGGCGCGTTGAAGAGGATCGCCTCGCGCAGGACGCCGCCCTCGCGCCAGCCGCCCGCGTGGGGCAGCAGCGCGTACGCGAACTCGTGCCGGCCCATGTCCGCCTCGGGATCGGGCGACTTGGGCGAGCGGAGGAGCGTCAGCTTCAGGTCGCCGCCGTAACAGGAGAAGCCGTACTTCGAGTCGCTCAGCAGCGCCGCGCCGAAGCCGTGCTCGGACAAGTCGGCGAAGCGGTGGCCGGGCACCTCGTAGCGCGCGCGGTCGAACGAGCTCGAGTAGTGCGTCGGCCGCTCCGCGTATCCGAAGGGCATCTCGTACGTCGCGTTCGGCGAGCGGACGCCGAGCGGGAACACGGCCTTCAGCAGCGTGTGCGACTCGTGCCAGTCGATCGTCGTGTGGAACTCGAGCCGCGGCGACCCGGCGTCGAGCCGCACGACCTGCCGCAGCCGGGACGCGTCGCCGAGCGGCCGCTCGAACCCGACCTCGACGCGGAGCGGCGTCTCCGTGACGACCTCGAACGACTCGGCCGGCGGTGCGTCGCGCGCCGTCCCGAACGTGTACGGGTCGATGTCCCACGCGTCGAAGTCGTTCGGCTCGTCGTCGAAGAGCTCGATGCGGTTGCCCGGCGCCGCGAGCGTCTCGCGTCCGGTCGCCTTGTGGAACATGCTCTGCACGAGCCCGTCCTCCGACAGCGTCACACGCAGGTGCGCGTTCTCGAGCGTCAGCCCGTCGCGCCGCACGACGTCGTCGACAGAGCCCGCGCGCGCGACGGCGAACGGCTCCGCCTCGAGCACGCGGTCGCCGACGACGTCGCGGCGCGCGAACTGCGTCGTGTTCACCGGCGTCGGCCCTGCGCCGATCAGCGCGCCGATGCCCCGCTCGAGCTCGGCGAAGTCGCGCCGGCAGTCCTCGTAGACGAGCGTGATCGACGAGCCCGGGAGGATGTCGTGGAACTGCTGCAGCAGCAGGAGCTTCCAGAGCCTGTCGAGCTCGGCACGCGGATACTCGCCGCCGCGCGCAACCGCCAGCAGCTCGGCGTCGTGCAGGCCGCGCTCGCTGCGCCGGTTGCCCTGCTTGACGAACGCCTGCGTGGTGTAGACGCCGCGGTGGTACTCGAAGTAGAGCTCGCCGACGACGACCGGGCGCTCGGCCCGTTCCGCCTCGAGTGCGTCGAAGAAGGCCTCGGGCGTGTCGACGCGCGTCCGCGGCAGCCCCTGCAGGTCGCGGGCGCGCCGCAGGCTCTCGAGCATCTCGCGCGTCGGGCCGCCGCCGCCGTCCCCGTGGCCGAACAGGAGGATGCTCGTGTGCGAGCGGTCGAGGTTCTTGTAGTCGCGCGCCGTCTTCAGCAGCTCGTTCACGTCGGCCATCGAGCTGTAGTTGTCCGCCGGCGGGAAGTGGACGAGCACCTCGCTGCCGTCGTCGCCCTGCCAGACGAACGTGTGGTTGTCCGGCCGGTTGAACTTGTTCCAGCTCAGCTTCTGCGTCAGGAAGCGCGTGATGCCGGCGCCGCGCATCAGCTGCGGCAGCTGGCCCGTGTAGCCGAACGCGTCCGGCGCCCAGAATTCCGTGCACCTGCGGCCCAGTTCTCGCTCGAAGAAGCGCTGCCCGTGCAGGAGCTGACGGACGAGCGACTCGCCCGACGGCAGGTTCAGGTCGGGCTCGACCCAGCTGCCGCCGACCGGGACGAACTGCCCGGACTCGACCTTCTCCCGGATGCGGGCATACAGGTCGGGATTGCGCTCCTTCACCCAGGCGTACTGCTGCGCCTGCGAGCACGCGAACCTGTACTCCGGGTACTCCTCCATGTAGCGAACGGCCGTGGAGAACGTCCGCAGCGTCTTACGGTACGTCTCCTCGAGCGGCCACAGCCAGGCGGTGTCGATGTGTGCGTGGCCGACCGCGACGATCTCGTGGACGTGCTCCGCGTTGTGCAGCTCGTACAGCTCGTCGAGATGTGCGCGGTCGCGCGTGTCGCAGAAGCGCTCGAGCCCCTCGCGCAGCCGGCCCGCGAGCGCCGGGTCGGTGGCCGGATGCGACTCGAGCAGGCGCAGCGTCTCGAAGTCCTGCGCGAGCTTCCACGCCGCCGGGTCGAAGCGCACGAGCTCGCAGTCGTGCAGCTCGACCGGTCGGTCCTGCTTGCCGAACAGCCCGTTGCAGGCGAGTTCGATCTCGAGCGCGACCTCGCCCGGCTCCGCGGCGTCCGCGAGCGTCGCCTCGGCGTGATGGCGGTTCAGCCCGACGACCACGCGGCCGTCGCGCCACAGCGTCGCCTCGCTGTCCGAGAACCAGCGCAGGTCGACGCGCTCGCCGCGCCACTCCTCCGGCACGGTCGCGCGCACCCTGAACCAGTAGGTCGCCCACAGCGGGCCGAAGCGCTCGCCGAGTTCCGCCGGCCGGTACTCGAGCTCCTGCGCCGCCACGTACGAGATGCGGTCGACCGGGCCGGCGACGAGCAGCGTGTCCACGGGGCGCGCTTCCGGCCACATCACGGCATGGAGCCGCTCGGACGTCCGGAGGAACCTGCGTCGTGTGTAGTCGAGGTGCTGAATCACGCAACTGCTGCGGCAACGCCGTTCAGCAGGCTCTCACCGGTCGAAGGCGAGAAGAAGTAGAGCCGCTCGGGGTCGACTGCGAGTGTGATCGTGCTGCCGATCTTCGCGTGCGAGCGGGCGTCGACGCGCGCGGTCATCAGCGTGCGGTCGCGCGTCTCGGCGAGGATCGACGGCTCGTCGTTCGGATCGTCGGTCAGCGCGTCGTCGATGATCACCTGCTCCGCCGCCACGGGGAAGAAGACGTGGGCGTCGGAGCCGAGCTCCTCGAGCACCTCGACCTCCGCGTCGACCGTCGGCAGCCCGCTCGGCGCGAAGTTGATGTCTTCGAAGACCTCCGGCCGGATGCCCAGGATCACGTGGCCGTCGGCCTCGGTCTCACGCGGACGCCGGTCGCGGGCGAGCGGCAAGGTGTGCCCGCCGAAGGTGACGGAGTCGCCCTCGATGTGCGCCTCGACGAGGTTCATCGCCGGCGAGCCGATGAAGGCCGCGACGAACGTGTTGACCGGCTCGTCGTAGAGCCGCTGCGGTGCGTCCACCTGCTGGATCTTCCCCTCGCGCATCACCGCGACGCGCTGGCCGAGCGTCATCGCCTCGACCTGGTCGTGCGTGACGTAGACCGTGGTCGTGCCGAGGCGGAGGTGCAACTGCTGCAGCGACGTGCGCATGCCGACGCGGAGCTTCGCGTCGAGGTTCGAGAGCGGCTCGTCCATCAGGAACGCCTCCGGCTCGCGGACGATCGCCCGGCCCATCGCGACGCGCTGCTGCTGGCCGCCCGAGAGCTGGCCGGGGCGGCGGTCGAGCATCTCCTCGAGACCCAGCAGCTTCGCGACCTCGTGCACCCGCTTGTCGCGCTCGGCGCGCGGGACCTTTCGGACGCGCAGGCCGTAGCCCAGGTTCTTTCTCACGGTCATGTGCGGGTAGAGCGCGTAGTTCTGAAAGACCATCGCGAGGTCGCGCGCGGCCGGCTCGGAGCGCGTCACGTCGCGGTCGCCGATCAGGATCCGGCCGGCCGAGATCTTCTCGAGCCCGCCGATCGAGCGGAGCAGGGTGGTCTTGCCGCAGCCCGAGGGGCCGACGAGCACCATGAACTCGCCTTCGGCGATCGTCAGGTTGACGTCGTCGACGGCGCGGACGCCGTTCGGGAACTCCTTCGTGACGTGGTCCAGGACGATCTCGCCCATCGCCCGCGACGATACAACGAACGTCGCTCGACTGCAATCGTTGCCACATCCGACCCGCCGTCCTAGACTCGGAAGCGGTCGTGTCCATCGGGTCGATCGCCGTCTCTCCGCGCGTGTCGTGCTTTCGCGACACGTGCAACGTCTACGTGCTCCGTGGGGAGGACGGCACCGCCGTGCTCGTCGACTTCGGCGACGGGCGCGTCCTCGACCACCTGGAGGAGCTCGGCGTCGAGCGGGTCACGGACGTCCTGCTGACCCACCACCACCGCGACCAGCTGGGCGGGCTCGCGCGGGCCGCGCAGGCCGGGATCCGCATCTGGGCGCCGCCGTCCGAACTGGAACTGATCGCCGGGATGGACGAGCGCTGGAGGCGCCGCCCGACCTGGAACGACTACGACCTGCGCCAGGACCGCTTCTCGCTGCTCCGGTCGGTCCCGGTCACCGGAACGGCGGCCGAGTACCGCACGGAGCGGTACGGCGCGATCGAGGCCTACACGCTGCCGACCCCGGGTCACACGCTCGGCTCCGTCACGTACCTCGTCGAGCTCGAGGGGCGGCTGCTCGCCTTCACCGGCGACCTGGTCTGCGGCGACGGCCGTGTCTGGTCGCTCGCCGCGACGCAGTGGACGTACAGCGGGATCGAGGGCTGGGCGTCGACGATCGCCTCCGCGGCGGTGCTCGCCGAGCGAGCACCGGACCTCCTGCTTCCCTCGCACGGCGAGCCGGTCGACAGCCCGCAGGCGGCGCTCGCCACGCTGGAGCAGCGGATGCAGCGGCTGATCGACCTGCGGCTGCCGAGCCCCTGGGACGCGCTCGAGCGGGTGCACGAGCCCTTCGAGGAGATCACGCCGAACCTGCTTCGCAACCGGACGATGTTCGCGACGAACTACGTCCTCCGCTCGGAGACCGGCGCAGCGCTCCTCATCGACTTCGGCTACGACGTCTCGACGACCGCGACGCCCACCGAGCGGGGCGCCCGGCGCACGCTGCTCTGGTCGCTCGACGCGCTCCGCCGCGACCACGGCGTCGAGCGCTTCGACGCGGCGCTCGTCACCCACTACCACGACGACCACGTCGCCGGCCTGAACCTGCTCCGGGACGTGGAGGGCGCCGAGGTCTGGGCTCCCGCGAACGTCGCACCGATCCTCGAGCACCCCGAGCGCCACGACCTGCCGTGCCTCTGGTTCGACCCGATCCCGGTCGACCGGGTGATCGACTTCGAGCAGCCCTTCCGCTGGCACGAGCACGAGCTGACGCTCTACCCGCTTCCCGGCCACACCCGCTATGCGGCGGCGATCGCGTTCGAGGTGGACGGCAAGCGGATCCTCGTGACGGGCGACCAGCAGACGGACGAGGCGGACGGCCGCTCGATCCTGAACATCCAGTACCGGAACCGCGGCGTGCCGGAGGACTTCGTCGCGAGCGCCGAGCTGTACCGGAGCCTCCGGCCCGACCTGATCCTGGGCGGACACTGGCTGCCGTTCGAGCTGACCGACGCCCGGCTCCGGCAGCTGACCGACGACGCCGCCCGGTTCGTCGAAGCGCACCGGGACGTGCTGGCCGGGGAGAGCTTCGGCGTCGAGGGCTTCGGCGCGCGGATCGAGCCCTACCGGCTCTCGCCCGGCCGAAACGACGTCGTGGTGACGGTGCGGAGCCCGTTCGACCGGCCGGAGACGGCGCGCGTCCGGCTCGTCCTCCCGGAGGGCTGGAGCGCCGAGCCCGCGGAGCGGCACGCGGAGCTCGAGCCGCGCGGCGAGGCCGAGGTGACGTTCACGGTGGAGGCGACGGGCCGGGGCGTCCTCGCCGCCGACCTGACCGTCGGCGAGACCCCGTTCGGGCAGCAGGCGGAGGCGATGCTCGAATGAAGATGCCTGCATTCATGCAGGCACCAGTCGTTCCCGGCGACGGGCGGTCGAACGACTGCGGCCTGCTTGAGAGCAGGCCGCTATGAGCGTCCTCTTCGAGAACGGCTCGTACCGGCTGAGGCTGACGCAGGCCGGGCGGCGGATCGACCTGAACGGCGACGTCTCGCTCTCGCTGCTCTCGGCGCTCGACACGACGGCGGGCGTCGACGAGACGCTGGAGATCCTCGAGCCGCAGGTGCGAGACGACGGGACGATCGTCGTCGAGCGCCGCTCGACGCTCTGGGAGCGCGCGTGGCTCGAGGTGCGCTGCCTCGAGCGGGCCGTGGAGGTGCACACGTGCGTCCGCGGCCGCGGCGACCTCGCCACCGTGCGGCTGCTCGGCGGCGTCTCCGCGCTCGCCGGCGGCGCGCCGCTCGGCCGGATGGTCAGCGGCACGCGGCTGCCGACGCTCTTCAGCCCGAACCCCGAGGACGGCGCGGCGCCGTTCCGCCCCGCCGGCGAGGGGGCCGTCACCGGCGTGCTCGGCGAGGGCGAGCCCGGCCGCGCGCGCTGGCTCTTCACGCCGGCGCCGCTTTACTGGGCGCTCGGCCCAGCGGGCGCCGGAGGCGGCCGCGGTCTTTCGCCGGGCGGCGGCGAGCGCTGGCTGGACGTCGGCCTCGCTGCGCCCGCCGCCGAGCTGCGCTTCCCCGAGGTGGCGTGGGAGGCGGCGGCGCAGGGCTTCTCGCTCCGGCTCGAGTACGACGGCCGGACGGCGGCGGCCGGCGAGTTCCGCGCTCCCGCGCTGCTGCTGACGCCCGGCGTCGAGGACGTCTGGCGCGGCCTCCGCCGCCACCGCGACGACCTCGCGGCCCGCGGGTGCGCGCCGGCACCGGCCGAGCGCGAGACGCCGGACTGGTGGCGCCGCCCGATCTTCTGCGGCTGGGGCGCGCAGTGCTACCTGGAGACGGGGATGCCGGGGACGCTCGCGCGCGACTTCGCGACGCAGGCGAACTACGACGGCTTCCTCGCGCGGCTCGCCGAGCACGGGCTCGTCCCCGGCACCGTCGTCCTCGACGACAAGTGGCAGCTCACGTACGGCTGCAACGAGCCCGACCCCGCGAAGTGGCCGGATCTCCGCCGCTGGATCGCCGAGCGCCACGACGCCGGCCAGAAGGTGCTGCTCTGGTGGAAGGCGTGGGACCCGGAGGGCCTGCCGCCCGAGCTCTGCATCCGGAACGCGGACGGCAAGTCGGTGGCGATGGATCCCGCCGCCGCCCGCGAGGAGCTGCGCCGCAGCGTCCGCTCGATGCTCGTCGACCTGGACGCCGACGGCTTCAAGGTCGACTTCACCGCCCGCACGCCGGCGGGCCGCGGCCTCGAGAGCACCGCCGGAAGCTGGGGGATCGCGCTCCTGCACGAGCTGCTCGGAACGTTCTACGCGGCCGCCAAGGAGGCGAAGCCGGATGCGCTCGTGATCACGCACACGCCGCACCCGGCCTTCGTCGACGTGACCGACATGATCCGGCTCAACGACGTGGTCGGCGGCGTCGACCTCGTGGAGCAGATGGAGTTTCGGGCCGCCGTCGTCCGCGCCGCGTGCCCGGAGCTGCCGATCGACACCGACGACTGGCGCGTGCCCGACAAGGCGTCGTGGCGGGCGTTCCTCGAGCGCAAGCCGGAGATCGGCGTGGCCTCCCTCTACTACGCCTCGCACCTGGACGCGACCGGCGAGGAGCTCGACGAGGACGACTACGCCGCGCTGCGGAGGGTGTGGGCGAGCGCGCGTAGGCTCGACGGAGCGCGCCCAGGAGCGCAGGCGCCGGCTTTGCCGGCGCCGGAGCGGGAAAAATGACGGCGCGGCCGATCACCCTGGCAGACGTGGCGCGGGAGGCGGGCACCTCGGCCTCCACCGCCTCGCGGGCGTTGAGCGGCCGAGGCTACGTCGCGCCGGACGTCCGGAAGCGGCTGGTCGCGACCGCCGACCGGCTCGGCTACGTCCCGAACCTCTCGGCGCGGACGCTGAAGCAGCGGACGAGCCGCGTGGTCGGCGTCGTCGTCTCCGACCTCGCCAACCAGTTCTACGCCGCCCTCGCCTCGGGGATCGAGACGACCCTGCGGGCGGCGAGCTACCAGATGGTGCTGCTCGGCGACAACAGCGACGCGGGACAGGAGCTCACCGGTGTCCGCACGTTCCTCTCGATGCGCGCTCCCGGCGTGATCATCACGCCGGCCTCGAACAGCGCCGCCGACCTGCTCGTCTCGCGCGGCGTCCCCGTCGTCGAGGTCGACCGCCGCCTCGCCACGTCGACGTGCGACGCGGTCGTGATCGACAACGAGCGCGGCGCGCGGGCGGCGGTCGAGCACCTGCTCGACCTCGGCCACGAGCGGATCGGCCTGCTGATGGCGAAGACGACGTGGACGACCGACGCCGGCCGCCTCGAGGGCTACCGGGCGGCGCTCACCGCCGCCGGGCTGAAGGTGGACAGGAAGCTGGTGGTCAAGGTCGCCACGCATGCGGCCGACGCGACGGGGAGGATCGCGGCCCTGCTCGACGAGCAGCAGCCGACGGCGATCTTCGCCGCGAACAACGTCCTTGCGGAGCAGGCCTGGCAGGTGCTCCGCGCGCGCAGGCTCTCGATCCCGCGCGACATCTCCCTCGTCGCGTTCGACGACGTCCCGTGGATGGGCATGGTGCAGCCCGCGATCACGGCCGTCGCCCAACCGACGTACGAGATGGGCCGTCGCGCGGCGCTCCTGCTCCTGCGCAGGCTCGAGGACCCGACGTGCGGCCGCACGGTCGAGGTGCTCGAGCCGAAACTGATAACCCGGGGGTCGACAGGGAGGAAGCGATGAATCAGCACTACGAGGAGAACGGATATCTCCTCGTCCCGGGCGTCTTCTCGGCGTCCGAGGTGAAGGAGATGCGCGACGGGATCGCGCGGATCCTCGAGGTCGTGGAGCAGACCGAGCACGACCAGAACCACACGTGGTCGGCGGTGGGCGACAGCACGCTCAAGCTCCGCGGCTTCCACGACCTGCAGTACCACGACGCCGTCTTCACCCGGATGGTCGCCCACCCGCGGCTCGTCGAGGTGCTCACGGAGCTGATCGGGCCGAACGTCCAGCTGCACCACTCGAAGATGCTCGTCAAGCCGCCGGAGGAAGGCGCGCCGTTCCCCATGCACCAGGACTACCCGTACTTCCCGCACGAGCGGCACAGCGTGCTGGCGGCGAGCGTCCACCTCGACGACACGGACGAGGAGAACGGCTGCCTGCACGTGATCCCGGGCTCGCACACGCTCGGCCCGCTCGAGGCGGAGGGCGACTCACACACCGTCGACTACACGCTGGAGAGCGGCACCGCCTGTCCGGCGAAGGCGGGCGACGTCCTCTTCTTCAACTACCTGACGATCCACGGCTCGGGCGTGAACCGCAGCACCCGCACGCGCCGGAACGTCCTCTTCCAGTACCGCGACCCGGCCGACGTCCCCGTGCTGAACGGCGACGGCGTCGAGGATCACGTCGACTGGGGGATGGGCCTGATGGTCGCCGGCTCGAATCCCGGCTTCTGGGGTTGGCGCCCGCGCTTCCGGATCCGCCAGTCCGAACTTTCTCCGGCCTAGGACGTCTATAGGTCTTGCAACACAGATGACCCATTGATCTTCTGGCCGTGATGTGGTTACGTTGCCACAGACCGGACCGGTCAACAAACGGATTCACCGTCTGGAGGGATACATGGAGGGTCGGAAGAAGCGCTTGGCGATTCTCCTGGTCGTGGCAGCGGCGTTCGCCGCGGTCATCGCCGGGACCGCGGGCGCACGGGTGGACGCGACGTCCGCCAATACGCTCGACATCTACGGCTTCGGCCCTGGTGACGACGTGCAGGAGAACCGCGCCGACTACGCGGCGAAGCAGCTCAGCGGCGTCACGATCAAGCGGGAGCCGGCGTCCTTCGACGACCAGGCCTTCCTGACGCGCCTCGCGTCGGGTCAGGTCCCCGACCTCGTCCGCATGGGCCGCCCGAGCCTCGCGCTCTACGCGGCGAAGGGCGTCCTGCAGCCGGTCGACCAGTGCGTCGCCTCGGTGAAGAGCCAGTACCGCAAGGGCGCGATGCGCGCGATGACCTACGGCGGGCACATCTACGGCCTGCCGGAGTTCACGAACCAGGTGACGATGATCGTGAACACGCAGGCGTTCAAGGAGGCGGGCGTTCCGCTGAAGAACGCACAGATGAAGAACCTCAGCCTGCTGAAGAAGACCGCCAAGAAGCTGACGACGTTCGACTCGAGCGGCAACCTGACCCGGATCGGCTTCGACCCGAAGATCGACTCGGGCTTCGGCTTCCCGCTGTGGGTCAAGTACTTCGGCGGCAACATCATCAGCAACAACGGCCTGAAGGCGCAGATCAACACGAAGGCGGCCGTCAAGGCGCTGAGCTACACGACCTCGATCATCAACGCCGAGGGTGGCTGGAACAAGTTCGTCGCCTTCCGCAACACGTTCGACTTCTTCGGCAAGCAGAACCCGCTGGTCAAGGATCAGCTCGGCATGTGGCCGATGGAGTCGTTCATCTACAACGTGTTCGCCAACAACTCGCCGAATCAGGGCATCGCGGCGCGCTACTTCACGAACCAGAAGGGCGGCCCGATCTCCTTCTTCAGCGGGAACGGCTGGGCGATCCCGAAGGGCTCCAGCGACTTCAACGACGCGTGCGCCTACATGAAGGCGGTCACGTCGGTCGCAGCGTGGGAGTTCGCCGGCGCGAAGCGCTTCGCGGCCCGGCGGGCGGCGAACCCGCCGCAGGCGTTCACGGGCCTCTACACGGCGAACACCGTCGCGGACAAGAAGCTCTACGAGGACGTCTACCACAAGACCGGCGGTAGCGCGGACTACGACAACGCGGTGAAGTACCTCGTCAACGCGTCGAAGTACGGTTTCGAGCTCCCGCCGACCCCGGCCGGCGCGCAGTTCGCGACCGCGTACAACAACGCCGTGCAGCGCGTGCTGACCGGCCAGCAGTCGATCAAGGCAGCTCTCGCGCAGGCGCAGAAGGAAGCGCAGGCGGCGATCGACGCCAACAAGTAAGGACGCGTGGCGAGCGTCACCGCAGGCACGACGGCGCCGGGCCCCTCGCGGGCCCGGCGCTGGCTTGCGGGCTTCCGGGAGAAGGAGGCCAGGACCGCCTACCTCTTCATCGTCCCCTGGATCTTCGGGTTCCTCGTGCTGACGCTGGGGCCGATGATCTACAGCGCGTACTACTCGTTCACGAACTACGGCGTCTCACAGATCGCCGGCATCGACCCGGTGAAGACGGTCGGCCTCAAGAACTACCGCCAGCTCTTCCATGACCACTACATCGGGCTGGCGCTGAAGAACACCTTCGAGTACGGCCTGATGATGGTGCCCGCGCGGATCATCGTCGCGCTGCTGCTCGCGATGATGCTGATGAAGATCGGCGAGCGCGCGGGCGGCTTCTTCCGGACGATCTTCTACATCCCGCACATCACGCCGCCGGTCGCGATCGGCGTGCTGGTGCTCACGCTCTTCAACGGCGGCTACGGGATCGTCAACAAGGCGCTCGCGCACATCGGCATCACCGGCCCGTACTGGACGATCACGCCGGGCTGGATCAAGCCGACGCTCGCGATCATGGACGTCTGGGCGTGCGGCGGGACGATGGTGATCCTGCTCGCCGCGCTCTACGGCGTCCCCAGGCACCTGTACGAGGCCGCCTCGATGGACGGCGCGTCGAAGGTGCGCCAGTTCTTCAACGTGACGCTGCCGATGATCAGCCCGGCGCTGTTCTTCTGCTTCATCATCCTGACGCTCGCGGCGCTGAACCAGTTCACGGTCGCCTACACGTCGTTCTTCGGCACGCAGACCGGCGGCAACGGCCCCGACGCCGCGCTCTTCTACGCGATCTACCTGTTCGAGCAGGCCTTCAAGTTCTTCAACATGGGCTTCGCGTCGGCGATGGCATGGCTGCTCTTCGCGATCTCGATGGTCGTCACCGGGATCAACATCTTCGTGACGAAGCGCTTCGTGTTCTACCAGGGGGCGGAGCGCTCGTGACGGCCGGCGTCGGCGCACAGGAGAACCAGCCTCCGGGGCTGTCGGGCGGCACCCCGGTCGTGCCGCAAGTCGTCCGTCGCCGCTGGCGCCCGCAACCGAAGGCGAGCTGGCTCACCCAGTCGCTCTTCTACGTGCTGCTGACGGGCGTCTCGATCCTCTTCATCTATCCGTTCATCTGGCTGCTCAGCGCAGCGTTCAAGCCGCGTGGAGACACGTTCGACAACGCCCTGATCCCGCACGACTGGGCGTGGAACTTCACCGGCCCGCACCTGGCCGACCCGGCTCCGCAGTACCTCTTCAACGTGGCACCGGCCGCGCGCTGGCTGTTCAACAGCGTCTGGATCAGCTTCCTCGGGGCGACTCTCACGATGTTCGTCAGCGCAATGATCGCGTTCGCGTTCGCGTACTTCCGTTTCCCGCTGAAGAACTTCCTGTTCGCGATCCTGCTCGGGACGATGATGCTGCCGGGCGAGGTGACGATGATCCCCGTCTACCTGCTCTGGAACACGATCGGCAAGTTCACGCTCGCGCACTCGTGGCTGCCGCACATCGGCACGAACACGCAGTACCCGCTCTGGGTCCCGAACGCCTTCGGCAGTGCCTTCTACATCTTCCTGATGCGGCAGTTCTTCCTCGGCATCCCGCGCGACTACTTCGAGGCGGCGCGCATCGACGGCGACGGCTACTTCTCGATGTTCCGGCGCATTGCGCTCCCGCTCGCGAAGCCGGCGCTGATCGTCGTCTTCATCTTCGAGGTGCAGGCGAAGTGGTTCGACCTGATGACGCCGCTGATCTACCTCCGTGACCAGGCGACCTGGACGGTGCCGCTCGGCCTCAAGTTCCTGCTCGACCGCTTCAACCTGGCGGGCGGCGGCGTGCCCAATTATCAGGTGATCATGGCGGGCACGTTGCTGCTCGTCCTGCCCATGGTGCTGCTCTTCGCGGCATTCCAGAAGTACTTCATCCGCGGGATCGCCACGCAGGGCACCAAGGGCTGACCGGAGTGTCCGTGGATGCAGCCAAGGCCGTCCGCGTCGACGGCCGTTCCGAGGCGTCGCCCATGCTGGGGCTCGACATCGGCGGCACGAAGCTCGCGGCCGGCGTCGTCGCCCCGGACGGGGGCGTGCACGGCTTCGTCACCGCCGCGACCGACGCCGACGGGCATGCGGGCGTCGAGCGGCTGCTCGAGCTCGGTCGCGAGGCGATCGCGGAGGCCGGTCTGCAGATCGACGGCGTCGGGATCGGCTGCGGCGGCCCGCTCGACACCGTGAACGGCGTCCTCGTCGCACCGTTCCACCTGCCGGGCTGGCACGGGATCCGGGTCGGGGAGCTGGCGGCAGAGGCGTTCGGGCGGCCGGCGGTGCTCGACAACGACGCGGTCGCGGGCGCAGCCGGCGAGTTCCGGTACGGCGCAGGCCGTGGCACCCGCGACATGGTGTACCTGACGATCTCGACCGGCGTCGGCGGCGGGGTCGTGATCGACGGTGAGCTGCACCGCGGCCGCAGCGGCAACGGCGGCGAGCTCGGCCACGTCACGGTCGACTGGCATGGGCGGCGCTGCCGCGGCTGCGGGCGGCGCGGCTGCCTGGAGGCGTACTGCTCCGGCACGTCGATCGCCGAGCGCGCGAATGAGGTGGGCATGCACGACGCCACGGCGGCGGACGTCGCCGAGGCGGCTCGTGCCGGCAATCCGGTCGCCGGCGCGTTGTGGGACGAGACGTGCGAGGCGCTCGCGTGCGGGATCGTCTCGATCGCGAACCTCTTCGAGCCCGAGATCGTCGTGCTCGGCGGCGGCGTCGTGCGCACGGGCGAGCAGCTGCTCGGGCCCGTGCGCGAGCTCGTGCGTTCGCAAACGATCGTTCCGAAGCTCGAGATCCGGCAGGCCGCCCTCGGTGACGCGGTCGGCGTCGTCGGCGCCGCCGCCGTCGCGTACGAACGCCTTGCCACACGCTGAGCTGACCGGGTTCAAGAACGCGGGGGGCGGGAAGGCCGACCCTCGTGAAGGTCGCCGCCGCCCTTCTCTGCAGCTCGCTCGCCGTGCTCGCCGCCGGCTGCGGCGGCTCCTCCTCGAAGAGCAGCAGCAGCAGCAGCAGCAGCGAGTTCTCGGTGCAGTCGTCGTCGGACCGCGCGAAGGAGACGCTGCGGATCTACGGCTTCGGCAAGGGCGACGACGTCGCGCAGAACCGTGCCGCGCTCGCCAAGCAGGCGATCGCGCCGGCGAAGCTGATCAATCCGGAGGGCGCGTACGATCCGCAGAAGTTCCTGACGCAGCTGGCGTCGGGCTCGGTCCCGGATCTCGTCTATCTCGACCGGCAGCAGGTCGCGACGCTCGCGGCAAAGGGCGCGCTCACGCCGCTCCAGGACTGTGTGAAGGCGCAGGGCATCGACCTCTCGCAGTACCGGCAGCCGGCACTCGACGAGGCGTCGTACCAGGGCAAGCTCTACGCGCTGCCGGAGTTCACGAACCAGCGGACGCTGCTCGTGAACACGAAGGCGCTGCAGGAGGCGGGTGTCCCGCTCTCGGACGTCTCTACGACGAACTGGGACAAGCTGAAGACGGTTGCCGAGAAGTTGACGGTGATGAAGGGCGGCAAGCTCACCCGCATCGGCTTCGATCCCAAGATTCCGGAGTTCTTCATCATGTGGGCGCACGCGAACGGCGTCGACCTGCTGAGCAAGGACGGCAAGACCGTGCACTTCGACGACCCGAAGGCCGTGCAGGCGCTCGAGTACACGATGTCGCTGATCGACGAGCAGGGCGGCTGGCAGAAGTTCAAGTCGTTCCGAGACACGTGGGACTTCTTCGGCGCGAAGAACCAGGTGGCGTCCGACCAGGTGGGCTTCTGGCCGATGGAGAGCTGGTACTACAACGTGCTGGCGGAGAACACGCCGGACGCGCCGATCGCCGCCGTCCCGTTCACGGACCGGCAGGGCAACCCGTTCACGTTCTTCAGCGGCAACGGCTGGGCGATCCCGAAGGGCGCGGAGAGCCCGGCGCTCGCGTGCACCTGGATCAAGACGATGACGAGCGTGAAGGCGTGGGTGACGGCCGCGAAGAAGCGCGCCGCCGCGACGCGGAAGGCTGGACAGCCGTTCACCGGTCTCTACACGGCGAACAAGGTCGCCGACGAGAAGATCCTGAACACGGTCTACACGCCGACCTCGCCCGACTACGACAAGGCGGTCAAGCTGCTCGTCCAGGTGCAGGACAACGCGATCTACTGGCCCGCGTCGCCGGCCGGTGCGCAGGTACAGGAGGCGCTCACCGACGCGATCAACCGCGTGCTCGCCGGGCAGCAGTCGCCCAGGGCCGCGCTGGAGCGCGCGCAGTCGGAAGCGGAGAAGGCGATCGCCGCAGCCAAGTAGGATCGGCTCGTCCCCGGAGAGGGCGGCGATCCGATGGCTGAGCACTCCGAACGCGCTCTCACCGAGCATCTCGAGCTGGCCGCGCGCGTGCGCGACCTGCTCCCCGACGCCGAGCACGTCGCCCGCACGCTGATCGAGGCGTACGAGCGCGGCGGCCGCGTCTACACGTTCGGGAACGGCGGCAGCTCCGCGGACGCAGCGCACTTCGCGGAAGAGCTCGTCGGCCGCTACAAGCGCGAGCGCCGCCCGCTCGCGGCGCAGTCGCTGTCGATCGACGCGAGCGCGCTGACCTGCATCGCGAACGACTACTCGTACGACGAGGTCTTCGAGCGGCAGGTGCGCGGCTTCGTGCGCGAGCACGACATGGTGATCGGCTTCTCCACGAGCGGCCGCTCGCCGAACGTGGTGCGCGGCCTCGCCGCAGCGCGCGAGCTCGGCGCCACGACCGTGCTCTTCACGGGTGGGAACGGCGGCGAGGCGGAGCTCGTCCTCGCTGTGCCCTCCACGTCGACGGCGCGGATCCAGGAGATGCACGTCCTGTTGTTGCACGTGATCCTCGAGGAGGTCGACCGGTGGGCAGCCGGCAGCTGAAGCACGTACACATGATCGGCAACGCCCACATCGACCCGGTGTGGCTGTGGCAGTGGCCGGAGGGCTACCAGGAGGTGCGCGCCACCTTCCAGTCCGCCGTCGACCGGCTGGACGAGTATCCCGAGTACGTCTTCACGTGCGACTCGGCGCTCTTCTTCACCTGGGTGGAGGAGAGCGATCCGGAGCTCTTCGCGCGCATTCGCGCGCACGTGCAGAGCGGCCGCTTCCAGGTGATCGGCGGCTGGTGGATCGAGCCCGACTGCAACCTCCCGGGCGGCGAGTCGTTCGTGCGTCAGGCGCTCTACGGCCAGCGCTACCTGAAGGAGACGTTCGGCTTCACCGCCACGACCGGGGCGAACATCGACTCGTTCGGCCACAACGCCACGATCCCGCAGATCCTCGCGAAGAGCGGCTGCGACTCGTATGTCTTCCTGCGCCCGGGCGAGAAGGAGAAGCACCTGCCGGCGCCGCTCTTCCGCTGGGAGTCGCCGGACGGCTCGTCCGTGCTCGCGTACCGCATCCCGCACGAGTACCTCGCGCCGAAGGACGACATCGGAGAGCACGTGCAGACCGCGATCTCGACGCTGCCCGAGGAGGGCGACGAGTACGCCGTGTTCTACGGCGTCGGCAACCACGGCGGCGGGCCGACGATTGCGAACCTCGAGCAGATCCGCGCGATGGGCGAGCCCTACGAGCCGAGCTCGCTGCGCGCGTTCTTCGACGCGATGCTGGAAGCGGAGGCGGCAAAGCCGCCTCCGCCCGGCACAGACACCGGGTCGCCGGAGGCGACCCAGGGGAAGGCCCGGAACGGCGAGATCCCGACTGTGCGGGGCGAGCTGGAGTACCACGCGCGGGGCTGCTACACGTCGCACTCCGGGATCAAGCGGTGGAATCGCCGCGCCGAGAACCTGCTGCTGCGCGCGGAGAAGTGGAGCGCGGTCGCCGACTCGCTCGGTGCGCAGGCGTATCCGGCCGAGCGGTTGCGAGAGGCGTGGAAGCTCCTGCTCTTCAACCAGTTCCACGACACGCTGGCCGGCACGTCGATCTCGCCCGCGTACGAGGACGCGCGCGACCAGATCGGGCACGCGTGCTCGCTCGCGGCGAACGCGTTCAACGCGGCCACACAGTCGATCGCGCGGCAGATCCAGGTCGACCACGAGGACGACATCCGCCCGGTCGTCGTCTTCAACCCGCACCCGTGGCCCGTGTCCACGGACGTGGAGATCGAGTACACGTGGATGCGCGAGACCGGCGCGAGCGTCTGCGACGACGACGGCAACGAGATCCCGATGCAGTACACGCGGCCGCTGACGACGATGAGCAGCTCGCGTGCGCGGCTGGCGTTCCCGGTCGAGCTGCCGCCGCTCGGCTACCGCACCTACCGCGTGCGGCCGTGGGCGGTCGAGCAGCCGGCGGTCGCGCCGCTCGAGAACGAGCACCTGAAACTCGAGCTGGACGAGTCGACCGGCCGGATCGCCTCGCTCGTCTTGAAGTCCGCGGGCGTCGACCTCGCGGGCGACGGCAAGCACGCCGTCGTGATCGACGACCCCACCGACACATGGGGCCACGACGTCCTCGTCTACGACGACGAGATCGGGGTGTTCGCGTGCGAGTCGGTGCGGGTGGTCGAGACGGGCCCGGTGCGCACGATCGTCCGGGTCGAGTCGCGCTACGGCGCGTCGGCGCTGCGTGAGGACTACGTCGTCTCCGCCGGCAAGCCGTACGTCGAGGTGCGCGTCACGCTCGACTGGCACGAGCCGCTGAAGCTGCTGAAGCTCCGCTATCCGACCTCGGTCGACGCCTCGGAGGCGACCTTCGAGACGCCGTACGGTCATCTGGTGCGGGACGCGAACGGCGAGGAGCAGCCGGGCCAGTCGTGGGTCGACGTCTCCGGCGGCGGCCGCGGGCTCGCGGTGCTCAACGACGCGAAGTACGGCTACGACGTCCGGGGCGGCACCATCGGCATCAGCGCGGTGCGCTCGCCGGTGTGGGCGTGGCACGCGCCGCGCGAGCTGGAGGAGGGCGGTGACTTCGAGTACATGGACCTCGGCCGCCAGACGTTCACCGTGCGGCTCGTCCCGCACGCGGGCGACTGGCGCGCGGCGGACGTACCGCGGCGCGCGCTCGAGCTGAACCAGCCGCCGTTCGCGCTGATCGAGACGTACCACGACGGCCCGCTGCCGCAGCGGCGGTCGTTCGCGGACGACGGCGGCGGCTCGGTCGTCGTCACCGTGGTCAAGCGCGGCGAGGACGGCGGCGTCGCGGTGCGCGCCGTCGAGACCGCAGGGCGCGCGTGCGAGGCGACGCTCGAGGTGCTGGGCGAGACGATCGGCGCGTCGTTCGGCGCGAACGAGATCAAGACCTTCGTCGACGGCAAGGAGACCGATCTGCTCGAGTGGTAGAGCTCGAGTGGCAGTTCAAGGGCTGGCTCGGGGACGAGTGGCGCTGGCATGTCGGGAAGCCGTGGGGCCACCCCGGCTTCCTGCCCGCGCGCGTGCCCGGTAGCGTCGTCGACGACCTGATGCGGGCGGGCGAGGTGCCCGACGTCTATTTCGAGCGCAATTCGCGGCTCGCGGAGTGGGCGGCCGAGCGCACGTGGGTGTACCGGACGCGCGTCACCGGGCCACGCACGCTCGAGTTCGAGGGCGTCGACCACGCCTGCGAGGCGTTCCTCGACGGCGAGGCGGTGGCGTCCCACGTCGGCCTCTTCACCGCGTTCCGGCTCGACGTCCCGGCGGGCAAGCACGTGCTCGCGGTCGCGATCGCTCCTGCGCCGCCGAGCGAGGCACAGGTGGGGAAGACGTCGCGCGTCCGCGTGCACAAGCCTCGGATGAACTACGGCTGGGACTTCTGCCCGCGGCTCGTCCACCAGGGGATCTGGCGCCGCGTCGGCGAGCCGCGCGCGCAGCCGCCGACCGTCTCGTACGACGGCAGCGTGGGGCGCGTCGTCGGCGTGGACGGGGACGTGCTGCTCGAGGTCGAGCAGCCCGAGCTCTGGTGGCCGAACGGTTCCGGCGCGCAGCGGCTCTACGAGGCCGGTGACCGGCAGGTCGGGTTCCGGACGGTCGAGCTGCGGCCGAACGAGGGCGCGCCGGAGGGAGCCCTTCCGTACGCGCTGCACGTGAACGGCGAGCAGATCTTCATGCGCGGCTGGAACTGGGTGCCGATCGACGTCGCCTACGGCGTCCCCCGGCCCGAGAAGCTCGAGCGGTTGCTGCGGCTCGCGGCGCAGGCGAACGTGAACGTCCTGCGCGTGTGGGGCGGCGGCGTGATCGAGAGCGAGGAGTTCTACGCGTGGTGCGACCGGCTCGGGATCCTCGTGTGGCAGGAGTTCTCGCAGTCGTCGTCGGGGCTCGAGTCGACGCCCTCCGACGATCCGGAGTTCGTCGCGACGCTGGCGGCGGACGCGCGGGCGATCGTCCCGTCGCGCGCACATCATCCGTCGCTCTTCGCGTGGTGCGGCGGCAACGAGTTGGCGTGGCCGGACGGAGAGCCGATCGACGAGGGCTCGCCCGCGATCCGAGCGCTCGGCGACGTCGTGCGCGAGCTCGATCCCGACCGCGTGTGGCTGCCGACGTCGCCGACCGGGCCGAAGGGCACGTGGGACATGCACGGCCCATGGGAGCACCAGGGGCTGCGCGAGCACTACCGGCACTACGACTCGCGCACGAATCTCGTCCACAGCGAGTTCGGGGTCGAGGGGATGACGAACGAGCTGTCGATGATCGCGCCGGAGCACCGCTGGCCGGCGGACCGGTCGAATCCCGTGTACGAGCATCTCGGCGCGTGGTGGAACAACGCGCCGCTCGTGCAGGAGGCGTTCGGCGGGCGGATCGAGGACGTCGAGACGATGCGCCGCGCGTCGCAGTGGCTGCAGTACGACGGGCTGCGCTACGCGGTGGAGGCGACGATCCGGCGCGCGTGGCGGGCGAGCGGCGTGCTGCCGTGGCAGTTCAACGAGTCGTTCCCGAATGCATGGTGCACGTCTGCGGTGGACTGGCACGGGAATCCGAAGCCGGCGTACCACGGCGTCGCGCGGGCGTACCGCGGCGCGCCGAGCGCACGGTTCGCGACCTGTGCGTGGGGCGGGCTCGGGGAGGTGCACGCGGCCGTGTCGGCGCCGGCGCGGCTCTTCGACCTGGACGGCCGCCTCGTCGC
>Ga0070683_100000877_pt1 | contig 22269 bp, 20 predicted proteins | sample KBSC713LmetaG_FD_64662 | JGI IMG/M metagenome (GOLD analysis project Ga0070683, IMG submission 64662) | Corn rhizosphere microbial communities from Kellogg Biological Station, Michigan, USA - KBS C7.1-3L metaG | ecosystem: Host-associated > Plants > Roots > Rhizosphere ... | reverse complement strand
GCTTGAAGTCGTTCCCGTAGATCATCCCGAGGATCGCCTGGATGACCAGCACCAGGCCGAGCGCGACGATGACCGGGTTGAGCGGCGGCCCCTGCTCGACCGGGCGCATCACGACCCGCTCGATGAGCGCCCCGAAGATGACGCCGGACAGGAGCGCGGCGATGAAGCCCAGCCAGTACGAGCCGGAGCCGGCGGCGACCGAGTAGCCCACGTACGCGGAAGCCACCGCGATCGCGCCCTGGGCGAAGTTCACCACGCGCGTGCTGCGGTGGATGAGCACGATCGCGAGGGCGAACGCGGCGTACACCGCGCCGTGGGACAGCCCGTCGAGGGTCAGGAATATGAACCGTTGCACTTCAGAACCCCAGGTATGCGTGGCGGAGGTCCTGGTCGTCGCGCAGCGCGTCGGCGGGGGCCTCGGTGACGATCCGGCCGAGCGACATGACGACGCCACGGTCGGCGACCGACAGCGCGCTGCGGACGTTCTGCTCGACCAGCAGGACGGTCAGCCCACGCTCGTCGCGCAGCCGGGCGAGCAGCGCCATGATCTGGGCGACGACCTTCGGGGCCAGCCCGAGCGAGGGCTCGTCGAGCAGCAGCAGCCGCGGCCCGGCCACGAGCGCCCGGCCGAGTGCCAGCATCTGCCGCTCGCCGCCGGACAGCTCGTCGCCGAGGTGGCGGCGGCGCGCGGCGAGCGGCGGGAACAGGTCGTAGATCTCGTGATGCGGGGCGTTTTTGAACAGCCCGCCGAGGCGCAGGTTCTCCTCGACGGTCAGCTCGCCGATGACGCCGCGGCCCTCGGGGACGTGCGCCATGCCGCGCTGGACGAGCTGCTCGACCGGCACGCGGGCGATGTTGACGCCGTCGAAGTGGACGTCGCCGCGGCTGCGCTTGACGAGGCCGGAGATCGTGCGCAGCAGGGTCGTCTTGCCCGCCCCGTTGGCCCCGAGCACGGCGGTGATGGTGGCCGGCTCGACCGCGATGGTGACCCCGTGCAGGACCGGCCCGCCGCCGTAGCCGGCGGTGACGTCGTTGACCTCGAGCATCGCCATTACGCGTCCGCCTGTGCCTCGGTGCCCAGGTAGGCGTCCGCCACCGCCGGGTTGTCCTGGATCTCGTGCGGCTTGCCGGTGGCGATCACCTTGCCGAAGTCCAGGACGACGATCGTGTCGCACACCTTCATCACCAGGTCCATGTGGTGTTCGACGAGCATCACCGAGTGCTCGCCGCGCAGGCCGCGGATCAGCTCGGCGAGCTCGTCGACGTCGTCGGCCGAGAGCCCGCCGGCCGGCTCGTCGAGCAGCAGCAGCGTGGGGTCGGCGTTGAGGGCGCGCGCGAGCGCGACCCTCTTGCGCAGGGCGAACGGCAGCATTTTCGGGTACTGGGAAGCCCGGTCGGACACGCCGAGCAGCTCGAGCTTCGCCATCGCCTGGGCCCGGAGCCGGCGCTCGTCCCGGTCGCTGCGCGGCAGCCCGAGGAGCGCCGAGGCGAAGCCGGCCTTGGCGTTGTGCGTCGCCCCGGCCATCACGTTCTCCAGGACGGTGAGCCCGTCGAAGAGGCCGACGCCTTGCAGGGTCCGGGCGATTCCGAGACGATTCAGGTCTTGCGGCTTGGGCCGAAGAGGAGCACCCTGCCAAGTGATCGTGCCACGGTCCGGGCGGATGAAGCCGCAGACCACGTTGAAGAGCGTCGTCTTGCCCGCCCCGTTGGGCCCGATCACCCCGACGACGCCACCCGAGGGCACCTCCAGCGAGACGTCGTCGAGGGCGACGAGACCGCCGAAATGCACACCGATGGCGTGCAGGGCTAGATCGGGCATGCGTTCCTCGGCTTCACGGGGGCAAGGGCTGAGGTCGATCATGTTGCACTAACAGTGTATGTTTTCTGGGTCACATCTCAACGCCCGTGACGACTTCGTAATAAAGGTCCGGCGGGTAGCCTGCAGTTCGTGGCGCAGCGCGTGGTTGTGGTGCCCGGCCGGATGTTCGGCCCCTTCTCGCCCCTGCTGTTATACGCGTCGCTGGTCTTCGAGGCGCGTGGCGGGGCGATCCAGCCGGTGTCGTGGGATCCGCCCGACGACGCCGACGCCGAGTGGGTCCGCGCGCAGGCGTTGCCGGCCGTCGAGCGGCACCGGGCGACGCTCATCGTGGGAAAGTCGTTGGGAAGCAACGCGGCCACGATCGCGGCCGAGCGCGACCTGCCCGGCATCTGGCTGACCCCGCTGGTGCTGGACGAGGTGGTGGCCGGGGCGCTGCGGGCAGCGAAGGCACCCCAGTTGCTGATCGGCGGCACGGCCGACCCACTCTGGGACGGCGCGGTCGCCCGCGCCTTGTCGCCGCACGTGCACGAGGTCGACGGCGCCGACCACGGCCTGCTGATCCCGGGCGCGCCGCTGGCTCGCTCGGCCGAGGTGCTCGGCGGGGTGTCCACGGCCGTCGAACACTTCGCCGACCACATCCTGTAGGGCGGATCGGCCACCGTCCACGGATGTGAGGCGAGGGCGTCAGAACGTGATGAGGGTTCTCGCACCCGTGCCCGAGCGCAGGTCGGCGAAGGCTACGTCTACTTCGGACAGTGGCCGGTGCTCGGTGACCAGCGAGCGCAGGTCGAGCCGCCCGGTGCGGTGCAGGTCGAGGAGCTTGGGCACGTCGGCGGCCGGGTTGCTGTTGCCGTACATGCAGCCGGCCAGCGACCGCGCGAAGTAGGCCACCTCGAGCGCGTTGAAGGTCAGCGTGTCGCTCGGCGCGCCCAGCCCGACGATCGTCGCCCGGCCGCCGCGGCGCACGATCGACCACGCCGTCCGGATTGTCCCGGCCCGGCCGACGCACTCGATGGCGTGGTCGGCCCCCCGCCCGCCGGTCAGCGACCGGATCTGCTTGCCGAGCGAGTCCGACGGGACCAGCGCGTGCGTAGCCCCGAGCCGCTGGGCCAGCTCGTGCTTGGCCTCGGCCGGGTCGACGGCCACGATCACCGACGCGCCGGCGATGCGGGCGCCCTGCAGGGCCGCCAGCCCGACCCCGCCCAGCCCGATGACGACGACCGACTGGCCGGGCTGCACGCGGGCCGCGTTGGTGACCGCGCCGACGCCGGTGAGCACGGCGCAGCCCAGAAGGGCGGCCTCCTCCATCGGCACGTCGGCGGGCAGCGGGATGCACGCATTGGCCCCGACGTTCGTCTCCGTGGCGAACGCCGCCGTGCCGAGACCGGGGTAGACCGGGTCGCCGCCGGCCGTCGCGTACGGGGTGGCGCCCCCATCGGCGCCGTGCTCGCACAGGTACGGCTCGCCGGCCAGGCAGAACCAGCACAGTCCGCAGGACGGCGACCAGTTCAGCACGACATGGTCACCGACGGCCACACCGGCGACGTCGGGGCCGAGCTCGACGACGGTCCCGGCGCCCTCGTGCCCGAGGACGACCGGGAACTGCTGGCGCAGGGTCCCGTTGGCCAGCGACAGGTCCGAGTGGCAGACCCCGGCCGCGGCCAGCTTGACCCGCACCTGGCCGGGCCCCGGCGGGGGCAGCTCGAGGGTCTCGACCGGCATGGCGCCGTCGCGCTCGCGCAGGACCGCCGCCCGGACCTCGCTCACGGCAGCTGCACCGACTTCACCTCGGTGAACTCGGCGAGCCCGTGCGCGCCGAGTTCGCGGCCGTTGCCGGACTGCTTGAACCCGCCGAACGGGGCCAGCACGTTGAAGGCGGCGCCGTTGATGTCGACCTGGCCGGTGCGCATCTTGCGGGCGAACGCGACAGCATGGTCGACGTCGGCCGACCACACGCCGCCGGCCAGCCCGTAGACCACCGAGTTGGCGATCCGGAGAGCGTCATCTTCATCCTCGTACCGGATGATCGACAGCACCGGTCCGAAGATCTCCTCCTGGGCGATGGTCGAGTCGGGGGAGACGTCGGCGAAGACCGTCGGGGCGACGTAGTAGCCGCGCTCGGGCACCGGGTCGCCGCCCAGGACCTGCTTGGCTCCCTCGGCGACGCCCCGCTCGATGTAGCCGTTGACCCGGTCGCGCTGGGCCGCCGAGGCCATCGGGCCGAGCCGCGTCTTGGCGTCGGTCGGGTCGCCGGGCGCGAACTTGGCGGCCGCCTGCACGGCCAGCTCGACGGCCTCGTCGTAGCGCGAGGCCGGCACCAGCATCCGGGTCCACGCCGTGCAGGTCTGCCCGCCGTTGAGGTAGCAGTTGGAGACCCCGACCTTGACGGCGGTCGCGAGGTCGGCGTCGGGCAGGAGCACGTTGGCCGACTTGCCGCCGAGCTCGAGCGCGACCCGCTTGACCGAGGCCGCGGCGCCGGCCGAGACGAGCTTGCCGGCCCGGGTGGAGCCGGTGAACGACACCATGTCCACCCCGGGGTGCTCCACGATGGACGCTCCGGTCGGCTCGCCGGGGCCGGGCACCAGGTTGTAGACCCCGGCCGGCAGGCCGATGTCCTGCATGAGGGTGGCCAGCAGGTACGCGGAAAGCGGCGCGACCTCACTCGGCTTGTGCACGACCGTGTTGCCGGCCGCGAGGGCCGGGGCGACCTTGGCGATCGTCTGGTGCAGCGGATAGTTCCACGGGGTGATGGCGCCGACGACGCCGACCGGCTCCCGCACGATCATCGAGTTGCCGACCCGCTCGATCTCCTCGTCGCCCTTGAGCAGCTCGATCATCGAGCCGAGCACGCCGAGCGGCAGCGCGACCTGCACCCGCTTGGCGATCGTGATCGGGGTGCCCATCTCGGCGGTGATCAGGTCGGCCATCTCGTCGGCGCGGGCGGCGAGCGCGTCGCGCAGCGCGGTCAGGTAGCCGGCCCGCTCGGCCCGCGAGGTGGCCGACCAGCCGTCGAAGGCGGACCGTGCGGCGGTCACCGCCCGGTCGACGTCGGCCGGCGACGAGACCGGGATCGACGCGAGAATCTCCTCGGTCGCCGGATTGTGCACCGGGATGCGCTCCGTGCCGTCCGGCTGGACCCAGGTACCACCGATAAAAATTTCCTCGTAGCCAGCCATTACGAACCTCCGGAACGCGTCTAAACTAGCGCCGTTAGTTTCTCGTTAGGATCCTAGGCATGGTTCGTCCGAGAACGCCACTGCTCAGTCGCGAGCGTATCGTCGAGGTCGCCGTCACGGTGATCGACGCCGAAGGTCTCGACGCGCTCTCGACCCGACGCCTCGCCCGTGAGCTGGGCGTGCAGGCGCCCTCGCTGTACAACCATTTCTCCACCAAGGAGGACATACTCGACGCGGTCGGCGACGAGATCGTCGCCCGGGTCGACTTGTCCATGCTCGGCCGCGACGCGTGGCCGGACGCGCTCAAGGCGTGGGCGCGGGCCTATCGGGCCGCGTTCCGGGAGCATCCGAACATGGTGCCGTTCCTGGCCCGGGGGCCGGCCCGGCGGCCGTCGTCGCTGCGGCTGGCCGACGCGGTCTACGGCGCGCTGGTCGACGCCGGGTGGCCGCCCAGCCACGCGACGCGGATCGGCGCGGCGATGCGATACTTCGTGGCCGGCTCGGCGCTCGGCTCGTTTGCTCTCGGGTTCGTCGACGATCCGTCGCTCTACCAGGCCGACTATCCGCACCTGCGGGACGCGCACCGGCTGGCCGGGCTGCAGTCGCGCATCGACGACGGCGCGTTCGAGCTGGGGCTGGGTGCCCTGGTCGACGGTCTGGAGAAGCTGTACAGATCGGTCAAGCGGCCGAAGACATGACGGTCATCTCGGCGAGCATCTCGGTGAGGCGCAGGCGCGGCGCCCCGACCGGTAGCACCAGCACGAGCTGGCCGCCGGGTCGTGTGGTCATGCGCACCGAGACGTCGAGCATGCGCCCCGCCCGGACCAGGGCGGCGGCCGTCTCCAGGTCGGGCAGCCGCAGCCCGGGGGCGTCGCTCCGGGTCGGCCCGGCGACGAGGAGCGCGGCGCGCCAGGCGGCGCCGGCCAGCGCCAGGGCATGGCGGACCTGGCGGGTCGTCCGCTGCCGGACCGGTTGACCGCACAGCTCGCCGTACCCGGAAAACCAGGAGTTTCGCAGCAACTCGGTGACGTCGCTGGGCGCGGTCACCCGGTGGATGTCGTAGCGGTGCCGGTTGCCCGCCGTGTAGGAGTCCATTGCGGCGGGCCGACCGGCCACCTCCAGCAACTCCACGAGGCGATGAGCGGCCCGAGCCCGGCTGAACTCGGCCTCGAACCCGGTCGGCGCGCGCTCAGCCCCCGTGGCCGTCGCGTCACCGACGGTTGCGGTGCGCACCCGGGCACCCCCCAGAACCCGAGTGCGACCACCACCGCACACCCCTGTGCAGCGCACCAGCACCGATGCCTCGAAGGGCGCGATCTCGATGCCGATGCTCACGGGTCACACATTCCCAAGCCGCGAGGGGCGATCGGAACCTCAGGGGCCGTTCCTTGAGGGAAACTTGCCGAATAGATAGAAACCTATCCGACCGGGAGAACGACCTGCGTGCAGCGGCTGGCGGCCAGCGTGGTGCCGGCGGCGTCGAAGAGCTCGGCCGAGCAGAACACCACCCGCGAGGCCCGCCGGACGACCTGGCCGACCGCCCGCAGCCGGCCGGGCCGCGTCGGCCGGAGGAACTCGACCCGCAGGTCGGCGGTCAGGAATGCCTCGTCGTTGTTCAGGACCGTCCAGCAGGCGCCGCCCATCGCCGAGTCGAGCACCGCGGTGACCAGGCCACCCTGGATGACCGGGCCGGCCGGGGTGACGAACCCATACTCCAGCGTCGCCTCCCACTCGACGGTCGAGGCGCCGGGCGCCCAGTCGGTGCGCCGGAACCCGAGGGTGCGCCACAGGTTCGGCCCGCTGCCGGCCCGATCGCTGAACGACCCGAGGTCGGCGAAGCGCTCGCCCGCGACGATCGGTCGGTCCGGCATGGGTCGCTCCCATCGAGGGTTGACATGTCCCAGGTATCGGCATAGGCAGTGTAGGAAATCCCGCCGCCAAGGGAGCACGCCGATGCAGACCAGCCTTGCTCGTTTCTCCGAAGCCGCGCGGGAGCGCCTCGGCGACTACCCGTCGCTGTTCTTCGAGGGCACCTGGCACCGGTCGGGAACGCTGCACGACCGGGCCGCCCGGGTGGCCACCGGCCTGACCGGTCTCGGCATCCGCCCGGGCGATCGTGTCGTGGTGATCATGGCGAACTGCCCCGAGGTGTCGATCCTGTACAACGCGATCTGGCGGATCGGCGCCGTGGTGACCCCGGTCGTCTTCCTCGTCACCGCGCCGGAGTTGCACCACATCGTCACCGACTCGGGCGCGTCGGCCGTGGTGACCACGCCCGAGCTCCTACCCAAGGTCCAGGAGGCACTCGGCGGGTCCGGGCTGCCGGTCATCGTGGTCGGCGACGGCGGCACGGTCAGCGTGGCCGAGCTCGAGGCCGCCGAGCCGTCGTCCATTGTGGACCGTAACGAGGACGACCTGGCCGCGCTCATGTACACCGGCGGCACCACCGGGCGCAGCAAGGGCGTCGCGCTCAGCCACGCCAACCTGATCGCCTCCGGCGGCCAGTCGCGGCGCAACAGCCACGTGCCCGGGCTCAACCTGGGCATCTCGGCGCTGCCGCTGTCACACGCGTTCGGCCTGCTGGTGACCGTCGGCTCGTTCCACGCGCCGGAGCCGCCGGTGACCGTGCTGCAGCGCTGGTTCGAGCCCAAGTCGTTCCTGGCGCTCGCCGCCGAGCACCGGGCGCAGGTCATGCCGGTCGTCCCGTCGATGCTGGTCATGCTCCTCGCCCTGCCACTGGAGGAGCACGACCTGAGCGCGCTGCGCTTCGTGTTCTCCGGCGCGGCGCCGCTCTCGCCGATCGTGCGCGAGGAGTTCCAGCGGCGGGTGCCCTCGGCGACCGTCCTCGAGGGGTACGGCTGCACGGAGACCGGCGGCATCATCAGCGGTACGCCGCCGCTGTCGCCCAAGCCGGGCACGGTCGGCAAGCCGGTCCAGGGCTGCGAGGTGCGGATCGTCGGCCTCGACGGGAAGGACGCCGCGGTCGGGCAGGACGGCGAGATCCTCGCCCGCGGACCGAACGTGATGGCCCACTACTGGCACGGCGAGCCGCCCCCGGACGGGTGGTTCCACACGGGTGACGTGGGCCGGCTCGACGAGGACGGGTACCTGACGATCGTCGACCGGATGAAGGACCTCATCATCCGGGGCGGCTACAACGTGTACCCGCGCGACGTCGAGGACGTGCTGCTGCAACACCCGGCGGTGGCGATGGCGGCCTGCGTCGGGCGGCCGGACGACCGGCTCGGCGAAGAGGTGGTCGCGTTCGTGTCGATGAGCGACGGGGCCACCGCGACCGAGGAGGAACTGGTCGAGTTCTGCCGCGAGCGGCTGGCCGCGACCAAGTACCCGCGGCAGGTCACGATCGTGGACGCGATCCCGCTGACGTCGGTCGGCAAGCTCGACCGGAAGCGCTTGCGGGCGGTTGTCACGCCGTGAACCGCAACCCCGAGAGGATCTGATCGACGATCTCCTCGGGCGTGCGGTCGACCGAGACGACCAGCACGTGCTCGTCGGGCCCCGGCTCCTCGAGGTCGGCGAACTGGCTGTCGAGCATGTCCGGCTTCATGAAGTGCCCGTGCCGGGTGATCATCCGGCGCATGATCAGCTCGCGGGAGCCCTGCAGGAACACCATCCGCACTTCCGGCCGGCCGTCGCGCAGCTGGTCACGGTAGGACCGCTTGAGCCCGGAGCACGACACGACGCCCGGCTCGCCGGCCGCCCCGCGCTCGTCGATCCAGTGGCCGATCGCCTCCAGCCACGGCTTGCGGTCCACGTCGGTGAGCGGATGGCCGGCCGCCATCTTGTCCACATTGGATTGCGGGTGGAAGTTGTCGGCCTCGGCGTAGGGCCAGCCGAGCTGGCCGGCGAGCAGCGCGCCGACCGTCGTCTTGCCGCTGCCGGCGACACCCATGACCACAATGACCGGTTGGGGGACCGGCTGAATCGCCATGCACCGACCGTACACGGTATCGTCCCCCGGCGTGGACGATCACCGACCGGCTCGCACCTGGCTGCGCCCGCTCCTTCTGGTGCTCGCCGTCGTCCTCGTGCTGGTCGGGGCGGCCGACGCCGGCATAGGCTGGTACTTCTCCGGCCAGATCCTCCAGCTCGACACCGCCGCGTACGCGGTCACGGTCGAGGAGGTCACCGGCAACACGGTGACGCTCAGTCGCGACGACAACAGCCGGCGGCCGATCGCCTGGGGCCTGGACTGGCCGGGCGGCCACGCCATCCTCGACAACTCCGCGGTGGTGCAGGGCGACCACGTCCGGCGCAACGTCCTCTCGGTGACGTCGGGCGCACTCGTCAAGGGCCTGCACGTCGCCCTCGACCACGATGTGTACGACGGCGACCCAATGGCCGCGGCCGGCATGCCGTTCACCCCGATCGACGTGCCCGGCCCGCTCGGGAAGATGCCGGCCTGGCTGGTGCCGCCGAGCACCAGCGGCCCGCCGGACACCGCTCGCGTGCCGGCCAAGACGACGTGGGTGATCGCCGTGCACGGGCGGGGCGGCAACCGCGAAGAGGCATTGCGGATCCTGCCTGAGCTCGCGCAGAGCGGGCTGACGTCGCTCGTGATCACATACCGCAACGACGCCGACGCCCCGTCCAGCCCGGACCGGCACTACCACCTGGGCGCCTCGGAGTGGCAGGACGTGGAGGCGGCGGTCACGTACGCGCGCTCGCACGGCGCCACCGACGTCCTGCTCTACGGCTGGTCGATGGGCGGCGCGATCGTGCTGAGCACGCTTGACCGGATGCCGGCCGCCGACCGGGCCCACGTCAAGGCGGTCGTCCTCGACTCGCCGGTGGTCGACTGGACCTCGACGCTCACCCTGCAGGCCCGGCACCGCAGCGTGCCCGGCCCGATCACCTGGACGGCCGAGCGGATCACCGAGCACCGGGCCGGCCTGTCCTTCGGGGACCTCGACTTCAACCGGCCGGCGTTCACCAAGGCGCTGCGGGCACCGATGCTCATCTTCGTCGACCTGGCCGACTCGACGGTGCCACCCGCGCCGACGCTGCGCTTCGCGGCCGCGCGGCCGGACCTCATCAAGGCGACCACCACGGTCGGCGGGGAGCACACCGGCTCCTGGAACGTCGACCAGCCCCGCTACGAGAGCGATCTCGACGCGTTCCTCAAAGCGAACACCTAGGTGTAGGGCCTGAGCCGCGCCAACTGCGCGCGCACGTAGGCGGCCCGGTTGCGATCGCGCAGCCGCTCGTACTGGGCGATGCTCGCCTCGTAGGCGGCCACCGCCTCGGCCGTGCGGCCGGACTCCTCGTGCACGATGCCGACCGAGTGCAGGGCCGAGCCCACGCCGACGCCGTGCCGGCCGGTGAAGATCGCGAGCATTTCTTGCATGTGCCGCATGGCGTCGGCGTGGCGCCGTTCGTCCAGGGCGAGGAAGCCGAGTTGCTCCACCACGTACCCGCGAAGAAAGTCGTCGCCGAGGGCGGTGGCGACGCGAAACGCGGTGTCGGCCTGGACGACCGCCTCGGCGCGCCGGCCGACCTGCCGATAGGCGATGCTCGACTGCAGGGCGACCCAGCCGTGCTGGGAGTTCTCCGTCGCCGAGTACCGGGGCAGGAGCCCGGCGGCGTGCTCGAGCAGCGGCACGGCCCGCTCGGCGAGCCCGTTCACGCTGTACAGCGTGCCGAGCGCGGTCAGGACCTCGATTTCCTCCTGGACGGCGTCGAGGTCGACGAACAGGTGCCGGGCCCGGAGCAGCGCGGCTTCCGCGTCGTCGAACCGGCCGAGATCGCGCATGGTCTCGCCGAGCGTGCGGACGCTCTCGGCGAGCGGCCGCGGCTCGCCGAGCCGCTCGGCGATCGCCACGCTCTCCTCGGCCGGCGGCCCGGCCAGGGTGACCTCGCCGATCGTCCGGTAGCCGTTGGCGACCCAGCGCAGCGCGCGGGACAGCCGGGCGTCGTCACCGAGCGCCCGGGCCGCGGCCGCCGCCTCCCGCCAGATCGCGAAGCTCGTGTAGATGTCGTCGATGCCGACGAGGGTCTTGTGCACGTGCTCGACCAGCCGCCACACGTCCTCGTACGCGCCGAGCGCGGCCAGCCGCTGGGCGACGAGGACCGCATTGCCGCGCTCGCGCTCGACCCAGGCGCCGCGCTCGGCGGTCGCGGCGAACCAGCCGACGAGCCGGCCGAGCGCGGCACGCAGCTCGTCGTCGCTCAGGTGCTCGGTCGCGAAGAGGCGCAGCAGGTCGTGCAGCTGGTACCGGCCGGGCGCGGGCGCCTCGACCAGATGCGCGTCGACCAGCCGGTCCAGGGCCGCCTCCGTCGCGGCCGGGTCGAGGTCGCTGAGCGCGGCCGCCGCGCCGGCCCCGAACGACTCGCCCGGGTGCGCTCCGACCCGGCGGAACACCTGACCGTCCACTGTGTCCAATGCGCGGTAGGCCTCGGCGAAGTTGGTACGCACGGCCACGTCCCCGACGCGAAATTCGTCGAGCCGGCGCCGCTCGTCGTCGAGCCGGGCGGCGAGGTCAGTCGGTGTCCACAGCGGACGGGCCCGCAGCCGGGCGCCGGCGATGCCCAGCGCGAGCGGCAGACCGGCGCAGCTGCGCACGATCCGGGCGGCGCCGTCCGGGTCGGCCTTGACGCGGGTCGCGCCGTGGGGTCCGGCGGTGGCGGCCAGGACGGCCAGCGCCTCGGCGTCGTCGAGCGCGCCGAGCTGGTGTGAGCCGAGTGGCAGCCCGGCCAGGAAGCGCCGGCTCGTGACCAGGACGAGACACCGGTTGCCGCCCGGCAGCAGCGGGGCGACCTGCGCGTCGTCGCGCGCGTCATCGAGCAGGATGAGCAGCCGCCGGTCGGCGACCGCGGAGCGGAACCGGGCGGCGAGCTCCTCGAGGTCGCCGCGGCGCTCGTCCTCGGGCCGGCCGAGCACGCCGAGGAACCGGCCGAGCACACCGACCGGGTCGACCGGGTCGCCGCCGCTGCCGCCGCGCAACCACGCGTACAGCTGGCCGTCGGGGTAGCCGGTCCGCCGGTCGTGGGCGACGCGGAGCGCGAGGGTGCTCTTGCCGACCCCGGGCGGCCCGACGATCGCGAGTGCGCGGGTGCCGGCGGAAAGCATCTGGCCGATCGCGGCGAGGTCGGCCGCGCGCCCGGCGAATGCCGAGCTGACCGGGGGGAGCTCCGCCGGCGTGGCACCATCCACAGTGGACGGAACGGAGGCCAGCCGCTGCTGCCAGATCGCCAGCGTGACGCCGATCACGGCGAGGAGGGCGACCGACGGCCAGGCCAGCCAGGCGACCCGACCGAGGGGGCCGGGCAGCGCACCGCCGGTGGCCACGTTGACGGCGACCGCAAGCAGCACGGACAGCAGGCCGGAGACGATCCCGATGAGCACGGCTACCTGGCCGCGGCGCACGATCGTCCCCTTTCCGTCGATGGTTGCGCACAGTGTATGATCGTTGGCGAACCACCGAAGGGGAGTAGTCCTTCGCCGGTTGTCGACACGCTGGGGCTTTGAGCCCCCGGTGACCGGGCCCGCCGCGACGGGTGGACGAGACCTTCGACCCCACACTCGTGATGCCAAGGCATCGTCGTGGCCGGGTCGAGGACTCTCGGGCCGGCGGAAGGGACCCGAAGCGGCGTGCTCAACCTCCTCGTCCTTGTCATCTGCGCGGTGGCGATCTACATCTCGTGTGAGTGGTTCGTCAACGCCGTGGAGTGGTTGGGCAAGCGGCTCAACGTCGGCACGACCGCGGTCGGCACGATCCTCGCCGCCATCGGCACCGCATTGCCCGAGAGCGTTGTCACGTTCGTCGCCGTGGTCTTCGGCCGCGGCGAGTCGGCCAAGGACATCGGGGTCGGCGCCGCGATGGGCGGCCCGCTCGCGCTCGCGACCGTCGCCTACGGGGTGACCGGCCTGGTCATGTGGAGCCAGCGCCGGGCCCGCGTGCGGGTCCCCGTCGGCGGTCCGCCGCCGCCGCAACGGCCGCCGCAGCAACGGCCGGCGAGTGACCTCGGCGACACCAAGAAGCTCGCCCGCGACCAGACCTGGTTCCTGGTCATCTTCGTCGTCAAGGTGGTGCTCGGCCTCGTCGCGTTCGCCATCAAGCCGTGGCTCGGGCTGCTGTTCTTCGCCGCGTACGCGGTCTATTTCTGGCGCGAGCTGCGCGCCGACGACGAGGACCACGGGCACGAGCTCGAGCCGCTGAAGCTGCAGCGCACGCGGGCCATCCCGGCCACCTGGGCGGTCGTCCTGCAGACCCTGCTCACGCTCGCGGTGATCTTCGTCGCCTCGCAGCTGTTCGTGCACCAGCTCGGCGTCATCGGCCCGATGATCGGCCTGCCGGCCGCGGTCACCGCGGTCCTGCTCTCGCCGATCGCGACCGAGCTGCCGGAGACCATGAACGCCATCATCTGGGTGCGCCAGGGCAAGACCCGCCTGGCCCTGGCCAACATCTCCGGCGCGATGATGATCCAGGCGACCGTGCCGAGCGGCCTCGGCCTGCTGTTCACCCCGTGGCGGTTCGACCACGCACTGCTGGCGGCCGGGCTGGTGACGATGGCGGCCATCGGGTACCTGCTGGTGCTGCTGCGGATGGGCCGGCTCAACGCCCGGACGCTGACCGCGGCGGCCGGGTTCTACGCAATCTTCGCCGTCTCCCTGTTCTTCGTGGACTTGTAAAAACGATATAAATGCAGCATGCGCGCCAACCCGTCGGTGACCCTCGAGGACGTCGCGCGCGTCGCCGGCGTCTCGCGGGCCACCGTGTCGCGCGTCATCAACGACACCCGTAACGTCGACCCCGCCCTGCGCGAGCTGGTGGAGCGCGCCGTGGCGCAGACCGGCTACGTCCCCAACCGGGCCGCCCGGTCGCTGGTCACCCGGCGCACCGACTCGATCGCCCTGGTGGTGTCCGAGGCCGAGCGGCGCAAGGTCGAGGGCCCGTTCGTCGGCCGGATCTTCACCGACCCGTTCTTCGGCCGGGTGGTGACCGGCATGCTCAGTGTGCTGCGCCCGCGCGGCATCCAGATGGTGCTCATGCTGGCCGACGACGCTCAATCGCGGACCCAGCTGCTGGGCTACCTGCGCCAGGGCCACGTCGACGGGGTCATCCTCATCTCTTCGCACATCACCGACGCCCTGCCGCGCCAGCTCGTCGATCTGCGGCTGCCGTCCGTGCTCTCGGCCCGGCCCGGCCAGCCGACCCCGATCACGTTCGTCGACGTCGACCAGGCGGCCGGCGCCCGGATGGCGGTCGAGCACCTCGTCGCGCGCGGGCGGCGGCGCATCGCCACCATCGCCGGACCGCTCGACATGCCGGCCAGCCAGGACCGGCTGGCCGGGTTCCGGGCCGCGATCGCCGAGCACGGCCTGCCCGAGCCGGTCGTCGCCGAAGGCGACTTCACCCAGCAGAGCGGGGCCGCCGCGATGAAACAGCTGCTGGCCGAGGCGGGCGACCTCGATGCCGTCTTCATCGCCTCCGACCTCATGGCGCTCGGCGCCCTGCCGATGCTGACCCGGGCCGGCCGCCGCGTGCCGGAGGACGTCGCCGTGGTGGGCTTCGACGACAGCAGCGCGGCGCTGGCCTGCGACCCGCCGCTCACCACCGTGCACCAGCCGGTCGAGGAGATGGCCGCGGAGATGACGACCCTCGTGCTGCGCCAGATCGAGCAGCCCGGCCAGACCGTCGCGTCGGCGATCTTCCACCCGGCATTGATTGTCCGGGAATCGTCGTGACCGACGCGCTATTCAGGGCCGAATAACGGTTTTTCAAAAAGCAATTCTTTAAGCCAAACATAATTGGTACTGCTCACCGCCGATCGCTAGGTTTGCCTGGTGAGCGTGGGTGCCGTCAATTCACAGACCGTGAGTTTGGCCCGGGCCGGTAATACCGACGCCCTCGACAATCTGGTCGCCGGATCGCTGCCATTGGTCTACAACATTGTCGGGCGGGCACTCGAGGGTCACGCCGATGTCGACGACGTCGTCCAGGAGGTCATGCTCCGCGTCGTCCGCCACCTGCCCGAGCTGCGCGACCCCGCCGCCTACCGGTCCTGGCTGGCCGCGATCACCATCCGCCAGCTCCGCGACCGGGCGCAGGACCGCGCGACCGCGCTCACCCGCGACGCCGAGCTCGGCGTCGTCCACGACGTGCCCGATCCGGCGTCGGATTTCACCGCGGTCACCATCCTCCGGCTCCGCCTCACCGACCAGCGCCGCGAGGTCGCCGAGGCGACCCGCTGGCTGGACCCGGACGACCGGGCGCTGCTCGCGCTGTGGTGGCTGGAGGAGACCGGCCATCTCGACCGGGATGAGGTGGCCGGCGCCCTCGGGCTGTCCAACCGGCACGCCGCCGTCCGCGTGCAGCGGATGAAGGAGACGCTGGCGGCCTCCCGCGCGGTCGTCCGGGTGCTGCAGGCCCACCCGGCCTGCCGCGACCTGTACCACGTCACGCACGGCTGGGACGGCGCGCCGACCCCGCTGTGGCGCAAACGCATCGCCCGGCACATCCGCGAGTGCCGCCAGTGCTCGCGGGCGGCCACCGGCCACCTGCCCGTCGACCGGCTGCTGGCCGGCCTGCCGCTGCTCCCGATGCCGGTCGGGCTGACCGTCGACCTGCCGGCGCTCGCCACGCACGCGGCCGCCGGTGGCGGGTCGTGGCTCGTCGCCCACGTTCCGTGGCTGCGCCGGCTGCTCAACTGGGCCTTCCACGGCTCGACCGGGGCCGGCGCGGCCGGGCCGGTCACCGCGTTCGCGGCCGTCTCGGCGGTCGTCGCCGCCGGGGCTCTCGTCGTCTGGCACGCGAGCGGGCCGCCCGAGCCGACCGCGGCGGCCGCGCCGGCCCCGTCGATCGGCACGTCACCATCGGTCTCTGCGGCCCCCTCACCGAAGCCGTCGCTCACGCCGTTGCCGACCGCGAAGGCCGCCGTCCCGCCGCCACCGGCCAAGGCCGCACCCGCGCGCAAGAAGGGCGTCAGCGTCTGGAGGTTCACCGGCGTCGACAGCGCGCTCGCCGACTCCGGTGCGACCTGGTACTACACGTGGAGCACCACCCACTCCGGCGTCACCAGCCCGGCCGGGGCCCAGTTCGTACCGATGATCTGGGGCGCGAAGAGCGTCACCGCGAGCGCGCTCGCGCAGGCCAAGGCGGCCGGGCCGGACCTCCTCGGGTTCAACGAGCCGGACATGGCCGCGCAGTCGAACATGAGCGTCGAGGAGGCCCTGGACCTGTGGCCGCAGCTGCAGTCGACGGGCGCGACGCTCGGCAGCCCGGCCGTCGCGTTCGGCGGGGACACCGCCGGCGGCTGGCTCGACCGGTTCATGGCCGGGGCTGCGCAGCACGGTTATCGCGTCGACTTCATCACCCTGCACTGGTATGGCGGGGACTTCGTCACCAGCAACGCCGTCAACCAGCTCCGGTCGTACATCCAGGCCGTCTACAACCGTTATCACAAGCCGATCTGGCTCACCGAGTACGCGTTGATCAACTTCGGCGGCGGGCAGAAGTTTCCGTCGCCGGATCAGCAGGCCGCGTTCGTGACGGCGTCGACGACGATGCTCGCAGGCCTGTCCTTCGTCCAGCGGTACGCCTGGTTCGCGCTGCCGGCCGACGACGGCTCGTCCGGCTGCGGCCTCTACCGGGCCGGTCCCCAGATCACCCCCGTCGGGCAGGCGTTCAAGCAGGCCCGTTGAGGTGGAAGGCGCGCTCCTCGGCCTCCTGTTTGGCCTCGAGGAAGCGCGCCTGCCAGTCGTCGGACTCGTCCGGGATCCGCGCGACGACGTGCTCCTCGACGATGTCGCCGCGCGGCATGGTCAGCCCGACGGCGACCACGGTCGTCGCGTTGCGGCTGTAGTGGTGCACCTTCCAGGTGCCCTTCTGCTTGACGCGCGCCGAGGGGCCGTGGCGCACGCTGGACACGACGAGCGCCACACAGTAGACGATCAGCGCCGTCAGCCCCAGGGCGAGCAGGATCGCAAAGCCACGCATACCTTCTACTTCACCGGAATGGCCGACCCGGCGCCAGGGGCATACGTGGTGATCCCGGGCGGAAGCGCCTTGATCATGTCGATCTGCGCGCAGGTCGGGCAGGCGTTGTAGCCCTCCTGCCGCTTCTTGTTGGCGTCCGCCTCGGCCTGCGCCTGCAGGGTCCTGGCCTGCGCCTCGCTGACCGCCGCGAACGCCGCCTGGGCCTTGTTCACCGCGTCCTGGATGGCGGCCGGCAGCGTCACCCGTACCAGATTGAACTTGATGTTCTGGAAAAAGTCGCCACCGAGGTTGGCCTTCAGGTCGCTGGGCAACGTGTCGTTGATGGACTGCTGCACGCGCGCGATGTTGCTGTTGTTCTGCTGGCCGTTGGAGGCGTTGGCGGCCGTGCTGGCCGGCGTGGCTGGGTTTCCAGTGCTGCCATTCTGGACGAGCGCGCAACTGGACACGAGTTCGGCGCAGCGGAAATTGTTGATCTGGATGCGCAGGTCGTTTTCGATGATCGGACGGGCAACGGCGTCGAAGAACGTGTTCCAGCCGTCGACGCCCTCCCACGGGTAGCGCAGCTTGCCGTCGGCCCCGACGAACTGGCGGGTGCCGAACTTGTCGTCGAAGCTCTTGATCGCGTCCGGGGCGATGTTGACCGTGAAGTAGATGGTCGCCTCGATGCCCATCTCGACGCCGTCGCTGGACGGCGTGTGGGCGACGTCGATGCCCGGCCGGCCACCGCGCGCCGGGTCGGCCGTCATCGTGTAGAAGCGCTGCTGGGCCGGGTACTTGTGGGTGGTCGAGAAGAAGCCGGTCCAGGTCAGGCCGGAGCCGGGCGGGATGACCTGCCGGATACGGTTGTTGTCGAACCACCCGCCGTTGCGCACGACGCCGACGTCGCCGCCGGAGGTCTTGTCGAACCCGCCGATGACCCCGACCAGGGTGACGATCAGGACGATGATGCCGACGATGGCGCCGGCCACCGCGGTGCGGACGCTGCGCATGGGACGCTCCAGGGATTTTGACGGGGCCTTTGAGGGGTACCTTGACGGCGGCGTTGAGGGTGACGTTGACCGGGACGTTGACGGGAACGCCGCCGAACTTTCGACGGGTCGGGCCGGCCGGCGCCGACGAGATCGATCGGCCATGCGCCATGGGTAGCACCGTTGGTCAATGCGTGCCCTCACGCCTGCACTCGTTGACGGTGGTCGATCTGCCCCGGATGTCCCGGGAGGTCTTGTGGCATCGACCTATGATCGGGCCGTGCGCCGTCCTGTGCTTCTGGTTACTGCGATGCTGGCGCTGGCCGGCTGCACCTCCTCCTCGGCTTCTCCCTTGTTTCGGCCATCGCCAGGTGTTTCGCCGGTTTCACCGTCGGGCGCGCCCGGAGAGTCGGCCCCGGTCGCCGACCCGATCTACCCGGACTACGGCAACCCGGCGGTCGACGTGCTGCACTACGGGCTGGACCTGAGCTGGGACACGAAGACGTTCACCGGGCAGGCGACGATCTCCCTGCGGGCGGTCAAGGCGGTCACCGCGATCGCGCTGGACTTCTCGCCGGCCTACACGGTCGACGGCGCGACCCTCGACGGGAAGCCGGTCACCGCGACGATCAGGAACAGCGACCTCACCGTGCCGGCGACGCTCGCCGCGGACGCGAAGGCCATGCTCGTGGTCAAGTACCACGGGGTGCCGGCGCCGGTGCCGATGCCGTCGCACCGCAGCGACGTCGAGCCGCTCGGGCTGACCGTGACGGCCGGCGGTCTGCTGTGGACGATGCAGGAGCCGTACGGCGCGTCGACCTGGTATCCGGCCAACGACCAGCCGTCCGACAAGGCCCTCTACGACATCGCGATCACCGTGCCGCCGGGCTGGGCCGGCGTGGCCAGCGGGACGCCGGACGGGCAGAGCGGCAACACGTTCCGCTACACCTCCACCGACCCGGTCGCCGCGTACCTGACGACGCTCGCCGTCGGGCAGTTCACCAAGGAGACGGCGACCGGCCCGCACGGCATCCCGCTCACGTACTGGTACCGCAAGGGCGTCGACGACAAGATCATGGCGGTGGTCCGGCGCTCGCCGAGCTACCTGCAGTGGCTGGAGTCGCGGTTCGGGCCGTACCCGTTCCCGAGCGCCGGCGTGGTCATGGTGCCCTCTGCCTCGGGGATGGAGACCCAGCAGATGGTCACGCTGGGAGAACAGATTGCCATCGACCGCTCCGACACGGTCGACGCCCTGCTGCTGCACGAGTACGCGCACCAGTGGTTCGGCGACGCCGTCACCCCGGCGACGTGGACCGACCTCTGGCTGAACGAGGGCTTTGCCGACTACGCCCAGTGGCTCTACACGAACGAGCAGCAGCAGGTCAGCCAGGCCGACTGGGAACGGCGCTTCCGCCCGCGCGACCAGAGTGCGCGCGGCCGCTACGGCCCCCCGGGCCGCCCATCGGCGGACAGCTTCGGCGAGAGCAACGTCTACGTCGGCCCGGCGCTCATGCTCGAGCAGATCCGCAAGCGGATCGGCAACGGCCCGTTCTTCGCGCTGGCTCGCGACTGGGTGCAGCAGCACCGCGGCACGACCCAGAGCCGGCGGTCGTTCATCGCGTACGTCAACGCACACACTGGCCAGGACCTCACCGCGTTGATCAACCTCTGGCTTGACTCTACGACCACGCCGGACTGATGTGTGGTACGAGCAAGGGTCTGTTCGGCGCCCGATCCGGTTCGACGAACTGCTGTTGATCGTTCTCGGCGTCACGGGTGTGTTCTCGAACCGGCCGTTGTCCGGTAGGCGGCGCTGCTCACCCCGATCCACGGCGCCTCAGCGCGGTAGCCTCGGATGTGCCTCGAAGAATGCCCAGATCAGCTCGGTCGCGGGCACCGGGATGTCAGAGCCGGCTAGCCGTCCGCTGTTGGCGCCCGGCCAAACATGACCCATCAGCTCGATGACGTACGCGTCGACGTCACTGCCGTCCGCGCACCGGGCACGCTCGTAGGTGCCGCGGGCGCCCGCCGGTAACGGCCCGGATGTCGTGCGCGAGCAATGCAACCGTTGCCGCCAGGTGTCCAGCCCGGTGCGGAAGATGTCGAAGTACTGGTCGGCCGCGCCGATGAAGGTGATGAGCGAGACCGGGCTCTTCGGGGCGTAATCGGCCGGCTCCACCCGGGGGCCACCGAATCCGGCACTGACCACCCCGATCGCGGCGAAGACCCCGCTCGCCTCGACCGCCGCCCGCAAGCTCATGTCGCCGCCGTTGGAGATTCCGGTCAGATACACCCGGTCCGGATCCGCCGACCACACCTGCACCAGGTGCGCGACGAGGGTGCGCAGGAACCCGACATCGTCCGTGGTACCACAGCAGACCAGGGCGTTGAAGCCACCGTCGACACCGTCCGGATACGCCACAAGAAAGTTGGCCTGATCGGCGCGCCCATCAATACCGATCGTCTCGCGTACCTCCTTGCCGGTGCCGGGATAGAAATGCAGCGCGATGACCAGCGGCAGCCGCTTTCCCGGCCCGTAGCCGGGCGGGGCGTGCAGCAAGTACTTGTAGGTATTGGCGCCGAAGGCGAGCGTGAGCGAGTGATCACCCGGTGCCGGCGTCTCGGCCGACGTCTCAGCCGACGCCGAGCCCGACGTATGCGGCCCGCCGGTCGGCCCGTCGCAGCCCACTGCCCCGCCCGTCCCGACCGCGGCGACAAGGCACAGGACGAGCCGGACCGATAGCCTCCGGATCACCGCGGCGGACGCCCCTTGCGCGAACACAACCTTATTTCTATCCGAGTCCACCGTGCTCCCGCGACCCCCGGACCGGCTGCGCAGCACGGTCGGGTAGTCCGGCGGTCCCGTCCAGCCGGTGCAGCTCGACGAAGCCACGGTCCGCTCCTCGCGCCCCCAGTCACGTTCGCGACTTGCGACTACTTACTAAATTCTGATCCAGCGAATTTGCTGGTTGTCGGGCGAGTCCGTGCAGACGGACGTGTAGACGACGTGCGTTCCGGAGAGGTTGGTGGCGGTGAGACATTTGCCCGTCTGAACATTGATCCACTGACCGTAACTGCTAGAACTTGGGTAGACCCGCCGCCACCGCTGGTTTGTGCCACCGTTGCAGGAAAGCGTGTAAACCGAATTCGCGGAGTTGGCGTCGAGACACCGGCCGGTCGCCCGGTTCTTGAGGTAGTACGAGGTTCCGCTGATGAACTGCAGATCCCAGTCCTGGTAATATCCGGTGTTGCACCCCTGCGTGTAAGCACTACCGGCGCTGTTGCTGTCGAGGCAAACATTGGTGCGACGGTTTTCATAGCTGGCATAATTAGCGGCCCAGGCCGGCGAAGAAATACCGATGGTCGTCGCTACCGTAAGCACCGCTATGATGGCGACTTGCTTTACAGACTTACGCACTTCTGGCTCCCCGGTTTCGAATAGGCAAGGCGATCGACTGATGCACATCGAGTACACAGCGCTAGCGACCGGGCATGTCACAATCCAAACGATTCCAAACGAGTCAGCACAGGCGTTTCCCGGCCCGTCCTCGTGGTGAACCCGAAATCTCACATGAGGGCATCACCCTGCCAGCGGGCCGCGAGCTGGCGAAGGGATGGACCGTGTCGCCGTCGACCGCGCGGCGAGGACCGGCATGCTGAAATGGGCTAGCTCACAGGCACGAGTGGGTGAGCTGGATCCGATCTGATCGTGATGGCACCGGGACACCGCGCGCCGTCGCCGCACTCGCCGTTCACGGTCACCGCGGGCAGCGGCCCGGGCGGGCGGGGCGGCAGCCGGTACTCGTTGAAGGGCACCCGCACACCGACCGCGAAGCCGTAGCCGCCGGAGACTCACTGGCAGGCGGATGACCAACGAGCTCGGTGTGCCGGTGGCGCAAATGAGAGTTAGTTCATCGCGAAGCCGTGCAACGCGCCGTCGACCTGCTTGTCTGCGCAGCCGTTCGGCGCTGCCGGACCCGGATCGATGGCGCTCGCGTATTTGCGTGCATCCGCACGCCGCGTCGGACCCGTCCACGGGGTGTGGTTGCTGGGTCCAATGAGTACCGCGACGCCCCAGTCCGGCCGACTCCTCGCCGGTCGAAGCGTTGGCGACGGCTGATCGCCCGAGTGCTGGCGATCGTGCTGTTCCATCTCGGCGCGGGCGTTGCCGGCGTGGAGGCGTACATCGAGTCGGTGCCGCTTCCGGGCGTTTCGCCGGTACCGCAGGCATCGGTTTTGTACTACCGCGACGGGCGCACCATCCTTGCCCGGGTGGGCGTGACCGACCACAGCGACGTGTCGCTGTCCGAGGTGCCTGTCCTTGTCCGTCAAGCCGTGCTCGCCGC
>Ga0070683_100000875_pt1 | contig 22335 bp, 21 predicted proteins | sample KBSC713LmetaG_FD_64662 | JGI IMG/M metagenome (GOLD analysis project Ga0070683, IMG submission 64662) | Corn rhizosphere microbial communities from Kellogg Biological Station, Michigan, USA - KBS C7.1-3L metaG | ecosystem: Host-associated > Plants > Roots > Rhizosphere ... | reverse complement strand
GGCGCCGACTGGATTCACATCGACGTCATGGATGGCCGCTTCGTTCCGAATCTCACGTTCGGCGCGAAAGTCATCGAGACGGTTCGCAAGCTGACGACGCTTCCGCTCGACGTTCATCTGATGGTCGTCGAGCCCGAGAAGTACTTCGACGACTTTGTGTCGGCGGGCGCGAATGGTCTGACGATCCACGCGGAGGCTGCTGCGCATCTGCATCGCCAGCTGCGACGCATAAGAGAACTTGGATGCCTCGCCGGCGTCGCGCTCAATCCCGCGACGCCGCTCAGCGCGGTGTGCGAGATCATTCCGGAGATCGACCTCATTCTGATGATGTCGGTGAACCCTGGGTTCGGCGGACAGAAGTTCATTCCGTACATCGTCGACAAGATTCGGCGCGCGCGGCTGATGCTCGACGAAGACGGTAGCCAAGCCGTGCTCGAGGTCGACGGGGGCGTCGGCCGCGACACGATTCAGGAGATTTGGGCGGCCGGGGCCGACACGTTCGTCGCGGGCAATGCCGTTTTCTCCGCGCAAGATCCGAAGGCCGAGATCAATAAGCTTCGCGGACTCTGCGGAGTGCAAGTATGACCGGGCGTCAGCAATGGATCACCGTCGGCGCGATCGTCGCCGTCATGGCCATCGCGCTCGGCGCTGCGTCGTATTTCATGCGCGATCAGCTGTTCCCGGTGACCGTCGGCGCGCAGGCTCCGGACTTCAAGGCGAACGTCCTCGGCACGAAGCAGATCAAGACGATGGCCGATTACAAAGGCCAAGTCGTGCTGCTGAACGTCTGGGCGACGTGGTGCGGGCCGTGCAAGGAAGAGATCCCGAGTTTAGAGAAGTTATACAAGGAGTATGGCCCGAACGGTCTCAAGCTCGTCGCCGTGAGCATCGACGACTATGTGAGCGAGGATTCGATTCGCGCCTTCGCGAAGAATTTTGGCGTCACGTTCGAGGTGCTGCACGATTCGACGCACGCCATCGAGAGAACTTATCAGACAACGGGCTATCCCGAGACGTTCATCATCGGGCCCGAAGGAACGATCCGCCGAAAGTGGATCGGGCCGGACGACTGGACGTCGCAGGGCAATCGCGCGCTGATCGCGCAGCTTCTCGGACAACCGACGCCGCGCCAGGGCACGAGCGGCGATACGGCCGCCGGTGTGAGCCTGTCGAAGCCGGCAACGCCGGGACGCTAGCGCGCGCGGATGAACGTGTGACCGGCGTTCCCAGCCCGCGACCGCGAATCACGCTGCAAGAACGGATCGTTGCGGCATTTACCGATCGGCTCGTTCTCAAGGTGACGTCGGTCTTTCTCGCGATCGTCCTCTGGCTCGTCGTCAACGCGAAAGAACCGCAGCAGAAGCTCGTGAGCGTGCGCTTCTCGCCGACGCTGCTCGACAGCTCCCTCGTGCTACGCGAGCCGCTGCCTCAGATCACGGCCATCGTTGCCGGATCGCCGAAGCAGCTGATCAAACTGGGCGCGAGCCCGCCGACAATTCGTCGGCAAATCACCGCTGATGCGCCGGACACGCTCGTGCTCGACCTTCGTCCCGCCGACGTCGTGCTTCCCGAGGGCATCGACGCCGTTGTCACGGATGTGTTTCCGCGTCAACTCCCACTCCGGTTCGAGTCGACGTGGAGCAAGAAAGTCCCGGTCGTTCCTTCAGGGATCGACATCGTTGCGGCGCAGGGTACCGGCACGGTGCTTCCGCGCTTCGATCCGGAGGTCGTGCAGATCAGCGGTCCGCGACATCTCGTGCTCGCCATCGCGTCCGTGCGCACGAACAAGACGACGATCCCCTTCCCGGACTCGCTCGCGCATCTCGTCGATATCGACACCACCGCGCTCGGCGCCGGCGTCCGCGTCAAGCCGACGCAGGTCAAAGTGCAACTGACGCTGCTGCCGAAGCCGTGATGCGAATTCTCGGAATCGAAACGTCGTGCGACGAGACATCGGCCGCGGTGCTCGAGGGATCCGGCGATGAGGCTTCTCTAAAGTCGCTCGTGATTCTGTCGCAGGACGTTCACCGGATCTTCGGCGGCGTCGTACCGGAGATCGCGTCGCGCGCGCATTTGACGGCGATCGTCCCCGTCGTCGAACAGGCCTTGTCTGACGCCGGTGTCGACGGTGTCGATGCCGTGGCTGTTACAAACGCGCCGGGACTCGTTGGCGCGCTGCTCGTCGGAGTGAGCTTCGCGAAGGCCTACGCGTTCGCGAGCAAGATTCCCGTCGTCGGCGTGCATCATATGGAGGGGCATCTCTTCGCGACCGCGCTCGAGCACAAGGACGCGACGCCGCCCTTCACCGCTCTTCTGGTGTCCGGTGGACACACGCTGCTGCTCGACGTCGAGGAGTGGGGCAAATACAGGCTGCTCGGCAAAACGCGCGACGACGCAGCGGGCGAGGCGTTCGACAAAGTTGCCAAGCTCCTCGGTCTTCCGTATCCTGGTGGCCCGCACATCGAACGCCTCGCGGCCTCGAGCAGCGCCGGCGATTTTCGCTTCGCGAGGCCGATGGTCCGACGCAATCAGACGGTCGCCGATCCCGATTTCTACGATGTCTCGTTCAGTGGTCTCAAGACCGCCGTGCTCAGTGCCGTGAAGTCCTCGAATCTCGAAGAGACGAAGGGACAGATCGCGCGCGCGTTTCAAGATTCGCTGATCGACACGCTCGTCGAGAAAACAACGCGCGCCGCTCGGCAATTCCGGAGAGGACGCATCGTGCTCGGAGGCGGTGTGGCGTGCAACGAAACTCTTATCGCCGCTATGCGGGAACGATTGGAGCCGCGCGGTGTCCAGATTTTTGCCCCGTCGCCGCGCCTCGCGACGGACAACGCGGCGATGATCGCGCGTGCGGGACTCTTTCATCTCGAGCGCGGCGAGCACTCCGAGCTCGACCTCAACGCCTTCGCTAGTCAGCCCATTCCAGGAATCGTCGCCGCATGACGCTCGCCTCCGATCCAATCGTCGCTCACACCTTCAAGTTCGGCATCGGGAGCTTCGAGCTCACCGGTTTCGGCATCGCGGTGTTGATGGCGTTTCTCATCGCGCAGGTCGTGTCGGAGCGCGAGCTCGCGCGGCGCGGCCATGACGTCGAAGCAGCGGCGGTCGGCGACGTGTTGTTCGCTGCGTTGCTCGGCACGATGATCGGCGCGAAGCTGTACTACGTCACGATCGTCACGCATAACGTGAGAGACATCTTCACGCGCGGCGGGTTTGTGTTTTGGGGTGGCTTCATCGGATCGGTGCTGCTCTGCGCGGCGACGATCCGGTACAAGAAACTCAGATTCCCGCGATACGCAGACGTCGCGGGCATTGCGATCGCGGCTGGATACGCGGTCGGCAGAACCGGCTGCTGGGCAGTCGGCGACGATTACGGCAAGCCGTACACGGGACCGTTGGCCGTCGCGTTCCCCGACGGAACGCCGCGTTCAACGGTCGCCGAGATGGTTCAGGTCTTTCACATCACTCCGCCCGCGGGCACGTCGCCGGACACCGTGTTGTCGGTCTACCCGACGCAGCTCCTCGAAGTAGTGCTCGGATTCATCATGTTCTCGATCCTGTGGCGCATTCGCGATCACAAGCACGCCGAGGGTTGGTTGTTCGGCGTTTACTGTGTCCTTGCGGGCATCGAGCGGTTCATCGTCGAGTTTTTCCGCGCGAAGGACGATCGCTTCATGTGGGCCGGTGGTCTCAGCATGGCGCAGCTGATCGCGCTCGGCATCGCATTCGCCGGCGTCGCGATCATGCAAATTCGAAAAACCACGAGCGCGTCGAGTCCAGGGATCTACGCCGGAACGGTCGTCGCCTAGCGGCCGGCGCGAATGGCGAGGGATCATCGCGCTCGGGTAGTTCCCAGGAGAACGCCCGAATCGGCGGCCATGGTTGCAGAGGTGAAGCGCGCCATGGCAATCACTGCCGCGCTGAATCGTCTTGCGTTCGATGACGCCGGTCAGATTCGCGCGCTATTCAGCGATTTGATCGGGAAGCCCGTCGACGAAAGCTTCACGCTGATTCCGCCGTTCTACGCCACGGGCGGACGCGAGACCACCGTCGGACGAAACGTCTTCATCAATCAGAACTGCACGCTGTACGACCTCGGCGGAATCGACATCGGCGACGATGTGATGATCGGGCCGAACGTGAGCATCATCACCTCCGGACATCCGATCGCGCCCAGCGAGCGACGCAATGGCGTCATCGGAAACCCGATCGCCATCGGTCGCAACGTGTGGATCGCGGCGGGAGCGATCATCATTGGGGGCGTGACGATCGGCGAGAACTCGGTCGTCGCAGCGGGTTCGGTCGTCACGAAGTACGTTCCGGCAAATGTTCTCGTCGGCGGAAATCCCGCGCGCGTCATTCGATCGATTGCCTGATTTCGGAAAGACTAGGCCGAAATCCCGATGGCTAAACGGACGGTCACGACTATCGTTGGTCGCCTCTTGATGCCCAACGCGGTTCTTCGTTTACACCCATCGCGGGAGGATCGATGTCCGATTTCAACAAGCAACTCGCTGAGCGTTTTCACAACGACATCTTTCTCGCGGGAAGGCTGGAGGTAGCCGACGAAATTCTCAGTCCGAGTTTTGTCGCGCACGGGCCGGTGCCGCCCGAATTCGCGACTGGTCCCGCCGGCGTCAAACAGTGGGCACAGTCACTTCGCGGCGGTTGTCCGGACGATCTCTGGATCACGCATCATCAGATCATCGCCGAGGGTGATCTCGTCATGGTCCGGTGGCAATCCGGCGGCACTCAGACGGGTGAGATGCTTGGCATTCCTCCCACCGGCAAGACGACCAATGTGACCGGCGTCGATCTCTTTCGAATCGCGGATGGGAAGATCACCGAGCTCTGGCAGGAGTGGGACGTCATGCAGTACATGCAGCAGCTTGGAGTGATCCCGTCCTCCTCGACACGGCCGGCCGACGTTAGCGTTGTCTAAAGCGCGCGAAATGACGCGACATGGATTCCCAGCCGCGAACACGTCGGCTGGGATATCTGTACGGCGGGTCCGAAGAGCGCGTTTCCAGGCAATCGTTCCGGCCGGCGTCAGCGTGATGATGACGCGTGCCTGGCCGATTGGTTGCACGGCGGAGCTATCGTGCTCGACGTCGATGTGCTCGATCATCGGCGCTTCGAGCGGAATGATCAGTTTTCGGTTCGGCTCCGTGTCGCCCGGCGGTATCACTGCGAGTGTTCGCTCCGCCGAGTCCCTGATGACGATACTGAATGCAACTCGTGGAGCACGCTTCGAGCCAGGGCACGCGTCAATGCAAATGCGGAGTCCGGTTTTGACTATCGGATCTCCGGGCAACGTCGCGACTGCCGGACGCGGCAACGATCCGAGAAGATCCTGTGGCGTCGGCGTCTGAGCAATCGCCACAGGATGAGAAACCACAGCGGCCAGTGCGAGCGACACGGCTAAGAGGAGATGCAAGCGCACGAGATAAGAACTCTCTGAACGCCGAGTCCCGTCACTCCGGCTCCTTCTACGAGTTCACGCGCCCATCGCCGCGAGTACCTCACCATACCGCGGATGGTTCAACACAGGTTCGATATCCGGAAACCGCAACCACATGTGCCCAATCCCATCGCGTGATGCAGCGGACTTGAGCGCGTACTCGAACCCATCTTCGATCCGGCCGAGATAGATCGCCGACACCGCGAGCGAGAAGAACGGAACGCTCGACGTCCTCGCCCGCGCCTCGAGCTCCGCGTGAATCGCCGCGGCGCTTTCCTTGTCGCCGCGCCGCATGAACAGTCCGGTCATCACCTGTAGCATCCACGGGTGCCGTCCGAATCGCTCCATCGCGCCCTGCGTGAACGCGAGCCCCTTCTCAGTTTCTCGTGCCCACGTGTACGCCCACGCGAGCGCATAGTGCGGCGCGAACGCGCCCGGCTCGCGCTCGCAGGCGCGAATTCCCTCGGCGACAGACTCCTCCGGACGACCGACGACGCCCATTACGATCGCATACACCGTCGAGCAGAGCGGGTTGAGCGGGTCATCGGCGATGCTGCGCTCGACCTCGCGCACCGCCCTCGCGTCGTCGCGACCTTCTCGCGCGATCGCATTACCCCAGCCGCCGCCGAGCGACCGAAGCTCCGACAGACGCGGATTCAGCTCGAGCGCTCGCTCCATCAACGCCCGCCCTTCGCCGCGCCGGCTAAGGTCCTCCTTCGACAAAATGATCGCCGCGAGATATCCCATCGCCTCGGCGTGACTCGGATCGATCGCCAGCGCTTTGTGCAAATACTCATATGCTCGCGGATGACACTCGCCGCGCGTGCCGAGGCCATATTGCTCTTTCACACGCCATGCGTTGCCGAGCGCGGCGAGAGCATCGGGATCGTTCGGCGTGATTTGCAGCGCTTGATCGAGCGCGACGATCGCATCGAGAATCGGACGACCGCGCTGCACCGTTAGCGCGCGACCGCGAACCAGCAGCTCGTACGCCTTCACGTCACTCGCCGAAACCGGCGCCGACGGCGCCGCGCTCGCGAAGGTGAGGCGTAGTCTCTTCGCGATCGCCGCGGCGATTTCGTCTTGCACGGCGAAAACGTCGACGAGCTCGCGGTCGTACCGCTCCGACCAGAGTTGATAGGCGTCATTCACGGCGACAAGCTGCGCGGTGATCCGAATGCGCGACCCCGAGCGGCGAATGCTGCCCTCGAGAATGGTCGCGACCCGGAGATGATGACCGATCTCCTTCGGCTCGGCATTCTTGTTCTTGAACGAAAACGCGGACGCGCGCGCCGCGACATGCAGTCCCTCGATGCTCGCGAGCGCGTTGATGATGTCTTCCGCGATGCCGTCGCCGAGGTACTCGTTCTCACGATCGGCGCTGAGGTTGACGAAGGGCAAGACCGCGATCGAGCGTGCCGGCGGATCATCGGCTCGTGCAACGGGCGTCTCGTCGACAGCAAGTAGCGCGTCGGCAAATGCGGCGGTCGTCGCAAAGCGATCGATCGGCGTACGCGACAACGCGCGATGCACCGCTCGGCCGACATTGCGCGGCACCGCGTCGCGAAGTGCAGTGACATCAGCCGGCGTTTGGACAAAGCGCTTCGCGATCACGGCTTGGACATTCGGCCCAGTGAACGGCGCTTCGCCGACGAGCGCCTCGTACAGCACGCAGGCGAGCGCGTATTGGTCGCTGCGTCCGTCGACCGATTCGCCCGCTGCTTGCTCGGGGCTGATGTACGCAGGCGTGCCAACGCTCATGCCGGTCACGGTCATCGCTTCGTCGCCCATCTCGCTGATCGCTTTGCCGATCCCGAAGTCCGCGACGAATACATGGTCGTCTTGCAGAAGAATGTTCTCGGGCTTCACGTCGCGATGCACGATTCCCTGCTCGTGCGCGTGCGACAAAGCGCGCGCGGTCGCGACGACAATGCGCAGCGCGTCAGCGACAGGAAGTTGGCGTTCGCGCTCGAGCCGGTCGCGCAGCGATTCGCCGCGCACGACGGGCATCACGTAGTAGACGACGCCCGCTGCCTCACCCGAGTCGAACAGCGGCAAGACGTGCGGATGCGACAGACGCGCGGCAAGTCGGATCTCACGCAGAAACCGATCGCGCCCGAGCGTCTCGGCGAGATCATCATGGAGGACTTTGATGGCGACGTCGCGTCCGTGCTTGACGTCATGCGCGAGATAGACCGTCGCCATGCCGCCCGTCCCGAGCTCGCTGGTGACGCGATATCGGTCCGAGAGCGCGATCGAAAGTTCGTCAACAGTAGTTGCCACGGGCTAAGCACAGCGAGGCGAAGGAGGGAAAGCCAATCTCGCCAATTTCAAGGCTGTGTCCAGTCGCGCGAAACTAACGCTTTCTTAGAACGACATGCGTCGCCGCCGCGGTCGGGATATGCTCGACGCACTCATAGCCGAGTGCCGGAAGATCGAGGCCGTGCAACAGGTGCTCGCCTGACCCGAGCAGTCTCGGCGCGATCGCCACATGTAGCTCGTCGATCAACCCCGCTTCGAGATACTGACGGATGGTCGACACGCCGCCACCGATCTCCACATCCTTTCCCGCGGCAGCCTCGATCGCTCGATCGAGTGCCTCGCGAATACCGCCCGTGACGAAGTGGAAGATCGTGCCGCCTTCCATCGGGATCGGCTCGCGTGCGTGATGCGTCAGCACGAACACCGGGGCGTGATACGGCGGATTCTTGCCCCACCAACCTCGCCAGTTTTTGTCGGTCCACGCGCCACGAATCGGGCCGAACATGTTGCGACCCATGATCCATGCGCCAACCCCGACGCCAAAGCGCGCCGCGATGTCGTCGTCGACGCCCGTCGTGCCACCGGTCTTGCCGTTGATGCTCTGAAACGCGCGGGTCGGGATGAACCACTCATGGAGCGATTCACCGCCGACGCCGAGCGGCTCGTCGCGCGTTTGACGTGGGCCGGCGCCGTAGCCGTCGAGAGAGATCGTAAAGTTGTGTACGCGGACGCGAGTCATTCCTTGCTCCCAGTCAAAAGTGGCGATCGAAACAGGCTTCTGTACTTACGACGAACGACGGCGAATGAAATCGACGTTCGCACAATCTTGGCCTCTTCTCCAGGCGACGTCGGGATCGATCACGATACGGCGAGTCTTGCTGTGCACGCGATTCGCCGGTGGTGGAATCAGATGGGCCGGCGCGCCTATCCAGATACCCTCGCCCTGTTGATTACAGCCGATGCCGGGGGCAGCAATGGTCCCCGCGTGCGTCTGTGGAAATGGGAACTGCAACAATTCGCGAATCGCTTGGGGCTGACCGTCACGATCTGTCATTTCCCGCCCGGCACGAGCAAGTGGAACAAGATCGAACATCGCCTGTTTTCCCACATTGCGATGAACTGGCGCGGGAAGCCGCTCGTGAACCTGGTGACGATCGTGAGCCTGATTGGCGACACGACAACGGCCGCGGGCCTCCGCGTTCGATCCGAGGTCGACTCAAACCGATACGCGAAAGGCGTCGTCGTGACCGACGACCAAATGGCGCAGGTTCATCTAGTCCCGCATGGGTTTCACGGAGACTGGAACTACACGATCCGATCCATCTATATCATGAAGAGTGGACCAAATAGAGCGATCTTTAATGAGTACGGATGGTTCACCGTCGCTCACGAATTCGGTCATGCGCTTCATTCGCGGGCTCTCGGAGGTATTTATCAGAATGGATCATGCTCCTCATCCGGCCACTCAATGTGGACCGCCTACAACATGGGTTGCGCATGGGTCGAAGGCTTTGCCGACTACCACGCAGCGGCGATTCTGTCGAGTAAGTCCGGGTACTGGACCTCTGACATTATCGGGTCGCACACTGACGTGACGAACGGTCGAGACATCGAAGGCGAAGTCGCGCGAACACTCTACAACCTTGCCCGAGGTTCGTCGAATCTTGGCGATGCGTACATCGCTTCAATGGTCAAAGACTGCCGGTTGTCGGGCAATCATATCATAGGGGCGGACTTTCTTGTCTATTGTGCGGAAGAGTCTGTCAGCACTGATGCGAGCAGTCACTTTTCTGCATATAACAGCCGCCACGCACCGTCTCATGGCCAACACCCCGGGATCGTGGAACCTTTCTGCAATCCGCAGTGTCTGGCACCACTATCTGTTTAACGAATAGGCAATCGATCGCGCGGAGCGGCTGCAGCCGCTCCGCGAATGACTCGATGCATGAGGAAACGTTCATGAACTTAGTTTCGTCTTCTTCGAAGAGCACCTTCAGATGGGTCTTATCAGGTGCCTGCCTATTGCTTGCGATCGCAGTAGGTTCGTGCAGCTCGCCAATCGAAACGAAACCACTCTTTGCTGCAGTCGTGGGCTTTGTCTCGACGAGTTCAGGAACTCCGTTCGCCGCAGCGACGGTGCGTGCGGTATCGTATTCCGAAGGTTGCGCGGGCAACGTTAGCGCGACAAATAGCGCGACAACAGACGCCCGGGGTCACTACCGGATTCGATTGACATCACCGGGTGGCGCCAACCCGGCGTGTATTGGCGTCACCGCTGTGCGGCTGGAAAACGGCACGCAGGACAGCATTACTACGAGTGGCGCACAAGTGCATTTCGCAACCGATCGATCAACGGGTGATGAGGACAGCGTGCGAGTGGACATCCGTCTACCTTGACTCCTATTAGAGTTTTCGGCAGGCTGCCGATGCAATCGCGTCGTTTGCTTCTAGCGATTCGCATCAGCCGACTGGCTTGGTTGTTCAAAGTGCATCTCTGTAGAGCACCGACGACCTCAGAATCGACGGTCTCGTTTTGAAATTGCTCAATACGATTGCCCGCCCCCATCATGTCGACATTGCCAAGCGCGATGAGGACGATCCTCGTGACTAGCGTCGTCCCATGTCTCCGCGCCATCATCCCGTGATGATGCGAACCTTGCCCGAACCGCGTGTTGGCTCTCGCATCACGGTGTCGATATTACGACCGAGGCACGTAAGGACGCGGAATAGCTTCTCCGGTCAAAAACCGCGCGTTCGCCCATTGACGATCAGCCAAACCTCTGACGGCGAGCCGCGAACGGCGTACGCTGCTTCCGTCTGCGTGATTTCTTGCTCTTCGAGAATCCGCGCGATTTCTTCGGCGAGCGTTTCTCTTGAGATCACAGACTCGGTGGACGGCGGGTGCGGCGCTGCTTGGGCATGTTCGATCTAGTTAGTGTCCGTCCTGAAACTCGTTTTGTAAGAGTTTCTGTATGACAAACGAGTAACGCATCCGGTGATGGTGTTCTCACAGCAATGATGTACGTTGGCGTTGTCAAGACCCCAACCTCATCACGCGGAGGCACCGCCGGATGCGTCACACCTCGCCCCAGTTGCCACTCAGCGCGCCCTGGATTGCCCATGCGCACGCCGCGGAACTCGCGGCGATGAGCGCGTTGCTCGATGAGCAACCTGCGTTGAGCGCGGGCGTTCAGCAAGACCTCGAAGCCGGGTGTCCGACGAACGCCCGAACGGGGCGACCGGGACTCTCAGGCGAGCAGACGCTTCGCCTGTTGCTCGTCCGCCAACTGACCGGGTGGACGTATGCGGAGCTGGCGTTTCATCTCGCCGACTCCCTGACGTATCGCGCCTTCTGTCGCGTGAGCGCGCTGACGGCCACGCCGTCGAAATCCGTCTCCGTGTCTGCCCACGTCGAGCGTTGGCGCGATGGCACAAGTTGGAGGTACGGCAGGCCGCACGGCTCCCAGCTGCAGCACATCGAGAGTCTTCGAGAGACGCCGGCCGCCATCGCGAAGCCGTACGCCTTCGCCGGATCGATTCTCCCCGACCGGGACCGCGACAGTCGAAACTGCCGAAGGTGGCGACCTGGGTCGCGGGCGTCGCGCGGATCGTTCTACTCATCGCCTATGCGAACGTCGCCAACCTGTTCCTCGCTCGCGCGCTCAAGCGGCGACGCGAGATCGCACTTCGACTGGCACTTGGCGCCCGGATGAACGACGTCGTACGAATGGTGATCGGTGAGGGCGTGCGACTGGCGGTGACCGGCGTCGTCATTGGCGCCGTCATCGCACTCTGGGCCGGTCGTTGGGTTCAACCACTCTTGTTCAACGAGACGTCGCGCGAACCGGGCGGATTCGGATTTGTCGTAACGCTGCTACTTGTCGTAGCCGTCGCCGCGAGCTGGCTACCCGCGTTTCGCGCGTCGATCCGCAGGTAACTCTGCGCAGCGAGTAGTCAGATCGTCACCGTCCGCCGGCGGTGGCGATCTCCGGTCGCAAGTTTTGTTTGAAGAACGCGTCCACGCGATGCCACGCATCTCGCACGACGAAGCTCCGGTCGAAGTAGTGAAACTCGCCGGGGTATGTCATGAAGTTCACAAGATCGCCCTTCCCTGCCTTGAGCAGATGATCCATCAGCAGCACTGAATGGATGTACGGCACGTTGACGTCGGCCGTCCCGTGTAGAATCAGCAACGGATGCTGAATCTGGTCGACGTGTGACATCGGAGCCGCCTTCGCGTAGACCTCGGGATGTTCCTGCGGCGTTCCGATGCGGCTCGTCGTCCAACCGCCGTGATACGGATCGTCATAGTAGAGCGCGTAGTCGGCGACGCCCGCGACGTCGACGGCAGCGCGGAACCACGTCGGCTCCTGCGTGATCGCGAGCAGCGTGAAGAATCCACCGTAGCTCAAGCCCCACACGCCGATGCGATCCGGATCGACATAGCCGGTCGACTTCAAATAAGTCGCGGCGAGTCTGGCATCCTTGGCATCGTTGCCGCCGACGTCCATGTAGACGTCGTTGCGCCAATCGCGTCCGTAGCCGATGCTGCCGCGATAGTCCGGCGCGATGACGACGTAGCCTTGCTGCAATAAGTATTGATGAAACTCGTAATACACCGCCTCGTTGCGGTCCGTGTGCCAGCCGTCGTAGTTCTGATTGACACCGTCGGGATGAATCCACACGACCGCGGCGTGCTTCTTCGTGCGATCGAAGTTCTTCGGCACGAAGAGCCACGCGGGCACCGACTTGCCGTCGGGACCGGGATAGTGAATGAGCTCCGGCGCGACGAGCTGCGACTTGTCGATGCTCGCCGGCATCGACGACGTCAGCCGCGTCACCTTGGCGTTCGTCACCGGTTCGGCGACATATAGATCTGCTGAATTTTGATAGTCGGTATGTTGAAACACTAAATGCTTGTCGTCGGGTGACCACTGCGGACCGGTGTTCGTTCCGCTTCCCGACGTCACGCTCACGATCGTCGCAGTAGAAGGATTATCGCCGATCGTCGCGACTTCGATGTGACGCGTCCCCGGCTTCTCCTTCGTGTTCGCATCCCACGCGATACGTTTGCTGTCGTGCGACCACGTCGCGCGCCAATGTTCGCCCGGCGCTTTCGTGAGCTGAACCGGCGTGCCTCCAGTCGTCGGGACGACGTAGATCTGATCCCAACCCGTGACGTCGCTCGTGTAGAGCAGCCAACGGTGGTCCGGCGACACCGCGTTCGCCGTGTTGTTGACCGCGCTGAAGAACTTCGATGCGCTGTCGACGTGCAGTACGGTCGGCGCGCCACCATTCACGTCGATCGATTCCGTCGTGCGGACTGTTCCGTTGTTCGACATGCGCGTCGACAGCATGTGCGTCGCGTCGATCGCCGCCGCACCCCCTCGGCCGCCGCCAAATCCTCCTCGGCCGCCTCGACCACCACCGCCGCCGGCGATCTGCGTTGGCGTGCCACCCGTCGCGGGAACCGTGAACGTCGTTCCACCCCCGCCACCCCGGCCGCCTTCGGTCGCAACGAAGATGAGCTTCGCGCCGATTTCCGGTGGTGATGAGTAATGTTGAATAGGCCCGCCGCCATTCCCGCCGCCGACGGTGTACGTGATGTTGGCGCCGTCCGCGGACCACGACGGGGCGCCGAGCGTGCTGTCCGAATGCGCGAGCGTTTGGTCAGCGCTGGTGGCGATCGTGTGGACGATGACGTCGCCGCCGGTCTTCCCTTGTTCACCGGTCACGAACGCAATGCGCGTTCCGTCGGGCGAGAGCGCGAACCCGCGTCCGTGCGCAGACGACCAGGCGGTGTGTGGCGTTCCGCCTTTCACCGAGACGGCGAACAGGCCGCCTTCGCGCGGGAAGTAGAATGTCCCGCCGTCTTTGCTCCAGAAGCTGCCTTGGGCGTTTTGACCGTCGGAGTAGGCGGTGAGTGGTACGGCCTTGCTCGCGCCATCGGCCGCTACGGCCCACACGTTGTTGACGCCGCCGTCGTCGTACACGAACCAGACGTGGCTTCCGTCGGGCGTCCACTGGAAGCCGGACGGATGTTTGATCTGGATGAGCTCATCGATCGTGAGCTTCGACGAAGCGCGGGGCTTCGCGGTCTGACTTACGGCTGTACCCGCGAGGAACGTCATCGCGGGGAGGATGATCAGTCTGGAAATGTGCATGTGGCAACGCTACGTAAAGCGCTGCTCACGTTCAACTGTCGCGCCTCGGCGATCCGCTGCCCGATCGCTATTCTTTCTCCAAATCCAACCGAGCTCGCTGAATGACGACCTCGCCCGTTCCACCATCGCCGCAAGCTCGCCTCATGCAGATGGCGACTGGATTCTTTCTTTCGCGACTCGTGCAACTCGCCGCTGATCTCCGGATCGCCGATCACCTCGCGAGCGGACCAAAGTCCGCCGACGAACTCGCGCCGTTAACGAGATCCGACCCGACAGCGATGTATCGATACCGGCGGCCGTCGCCGAGGCATATGACTTCTCTTCTACCGCACTCGTCGTGGACATCGGCGGCGGCGCCGGCAACATGATCGCGACTATTCTGTCGAAGCACGCAAAGACGCGCGGCCTTCTCTTCGACCTCGCGCAGGCGACGACTGAGGCGCCTGCATTGCTCCGAAGATTCGGCGTCGAGGATCGCGTCACGCTCCAGCACGGAAGCTTCTTCGAAGCGGTCCCCGCGGGGGGCGACGTGTACATCCTCTCCCACATCATCCACGACTGGGATGAGAGGAAGTCGCTCGCGATTCTGCGCAATTGCCGAAAGGCGATGAGCGAGACGAGTCGCCTGCTCATCGTCGAGCTCGTGCTGCGCGACGGCAGCCTCTCGGGTTATGGAAGTTCTGATATATCGATGCTCGTTCTCACGGGCGGCGCCGAGCGAACTTCCAGCGAGTACGAGTCGTTGCTGGCCAAGGCGGGCCTTCAACTGACGCGCGTGATTCCGACGACGACCAGTGCAAGCATCATCGAAGCTCGCGCGGTCTGATTGGTCCAAACCGCTCGCACGCTCAAGAGCCAGTCGATGGCTGCATCACGACGGAAACGTGTTGAAGATCTACGCGCGGGCACGAGCATCCCGAGGAAGCGCCGGTGACCGTGAAGTTGACATCCTGCGTCTGAAATCCAGGCGCGCTGAGTTTTGCGTGATAGTCGCCGGCGTATCCCGGCACGCGGCAAAGCGTGACCGAACCTGTCGAGGAGCACGTCGCGGTAGTCGTGACAGCACCGGTAATCGCCGCAATGAGCCCAGGGATGCCCGTCGCAGCATTGCTTGCCGTTACAGAGATTTCGGCGGCATCGGGAAACGCGCACGGCTCGGGAACACAGTCGCTGGAGCACGCCGCGGCAAGCGAACTGAGAAGCACTAGCCGCACGCTGTCGCTTCGGAAACGCGAAGCCATCATCGCCCTCCGTTGGTATCATGCGCACAGATCCGGGGCTTTTGACGCGGACTGTGGCTAGATGATCGATGTGAAGTCAGCCCCGGCGCCTGAGCTCCTCGGCGAGCCCGATGAGGATGCCCTCCGGGCCGCGGATGTAGCACAGCTTATATATGCCTTCATAGTCAACCACATCGCCGACGAGTTGCGCGCCAAGCTTTCCAATTCTCTCGAGCGTGTCATCGAGGTCGTCCACCGCGAACATGACGCGCAGGTAACCGAGCGCGTTCACCGGAGCCTTGCGGTGATCGGCGACAACGGCTGGGGCGAGGAATCGCGAAAGCTCGAGCCGACTGTGTCCGTCGGGCGTGACCATCATCGCGATCTCGACGCGTTGATCTGGCACGCCGGTGACGCGGCCGGCCCACTCGCCCTCGATCATCGCGCGCCCTTCGAGCGTCAACCCAAGCTCGGTAAAGAATTCGATCGCGGTATCGAGGGACTCGACCACGATGCCGACGTTGTCCATGCGCCGAACGCTCATATCATCTCCGCTTCCTTCGACCAAACCAGTCTGGAATCGTAATTAGTTGTCATCCGGCCAGATCACACGATAGAAACGCCTTGACCAGCGGATCATCCTCATCGCGGCTCAGCGCGATCAGACGCACGCGCATATCCGCATCACGCAATTGTACATAGGCAGTACCCGCGCGTGGCATTGTGGCGACGGCCTCCGGCGCAACGGTGATGCCCATACCGGACGCGACCATCGCCGCCACAGTCGCCCACTCCGTCGCCTGCGCGACGACCCGCGCGGTGAACCCCGCACGCGCGAACGTCGCGTGTACGTTGTCATGGAATTCCGGAGCCTCTTCGCGCGGGAACAGCACGAAAGGCTCGTTGCGAAGCTCGGCCACGCGCACCGTGCGCCGCCGTGCGAGACGATGCCCGAGCGGCACAACAAGAATGAGTCGTTCCTCGAGCACGACCGTCGCTCGCATGCCCGGCACCGGCTCGCGCAGCAGCGCGATGTCGATCAAACGCTGCCGTAGCCGCTCCTCGTGTGGCATCGACATGCGGTCGTCGAGCCGCACCACGACGTCCGGATAACGCGCGCGAAATCGCGCGATCATCTCGGGCACGACGCCGAGTGATGCCGAGGCACCCGCGCCGATGCGCAGCACTCCTGATCGGCCGCGCGACGCCTCGCGGACGTCTTCACGCAGCGACGCCGCGGATTCGAGCACGGCCGGCGCGCGCGCGGCAAGTGCTCGTCCTGCCGCCGTGAGGGTCGCTCGACGCTGCGTCCGATCGAACAAGGTGACGCCCAGCGTCGCCTCCAGCCGTTGGATCTGCTGGCTCAGCGGCGGTTGCGCGATGCCGAGCCGCGCGGCCGCCCGGCCGAAGTGCTGCTCCTCGACGACCGCCAGGAAGTAGCGCAGGTGGCGCAGTTCTACGAGCCTCGTGCGTGGCACCTCGACCTCATATCAAAAAGATATCAGAACGTGAGCTTCATGATGTTAGACATCTTTAATCCCCATGGCTAGGTTCGATTTCCCACCAGGAGAGACCGCATGATTTCACGTCGTGAATGGCTTGGCCGATCCCTCGGCGCCGGCGCTGCGCTGGCGCTCACTCCCGAGTTGCTCCGCGCGCTGCACGCGCTTCAGCAGCCGGCCGGGAAACTCATTCAGCGGGCCATTCCATCCACCGGAGAGATCCTTCCGGCCCTCGGACTCTCGTTCAGCAACCATCCGGCGTGCGCCGACCACGCCGCGCTCACGGAGGTTCTCAAGACCTTCGCCGGCAGCGGCGGACGAGTCTACGACGTGATGCATGTCAGCCCCGCATCGGAGCAGTTCCACATCACTGCCGCCAATGATCTCGGGATTCAGAACCAGCTGTTCTGGTCGACGCGGGGCACCCCAGGCAACGCCGCGGCACAAGCGGACCTCGTAAAACCGTACATCGACTCGTTGTTGACGAGGATCAAGGTCCCCAAGATCGATCTCGTCATGCTCCCGGTTGTCGCTGACGCGGCGACCTTCGCCGCGCTCAAAGAAGAGAAGAAAGCGGGGCGCGTCCGATACATCGGAACGCAGACAATCGTCGCGTCGTCTCAAGCGCAGCAGCTCGAGGCGCTCATGCGGAACGAGCCGCTCGACTTCATCGGCGTCGACTATGACGTCAGCAATCGCGGCGTCGAAGAGAAGATCCTCCCGCTGGCGCAAGAGCGTAAAATTGCCGTGATGGTCTTCTTCCCATTCAACAACGCCCAAGGACTCAGTTGCACCGGTGGCACGAGCCTCTTCACGCGCGTCGCCAACAAGCCTCTTCCGGAATGGGCCGCCGAGTTCGACGCGAAGAGCTGGTCCCGATTTTTCACGAAGTACGTGCTGAGTCATCCGGCCGTCACAGTGGTCCGCACCGGAACAACGAAGGCCGAGCACATGGTCGACAACCTCGGCGGCGGCATCGGTCGATTGCCGAACGAGGCAACGCGAAAGCGGATGGCGGAGTTGATCGACTCCTTTCCCAAGCCGGCCGGGCGCGGCGGGCCTCCGCCGGCGCCCCAAGGACCGGTGGTCGCGGTGTCGGCGGCGATCCTCGATCGTTACGTCGGCGAGTACAAGGCGGCGTCCGGATTCACCGCGACATTCCGTCGCGACGGAGACAAGTTGTTCGTCAAGCCGGGTACCAATCCGGAAGTCTTGCTCATCAACCGGTCAGAGACCCGATTCCAAGATCCGCGAGGGCCGGTCTTCGAGTTCCAGCTCGATGCGCAGGGAAAGGTGACAGGTGCGATTCTCGAGCAAGGCACCCAGCGGCTTCCGCTCGAGCGCAAATAGCGCAGCGGCGACGAGCGGGTCAGGTAACGACTCCACGCGATCTCGCTATGGGTGGAACGTCTCCTTCCGCTGAAGCATGGCGACGAGCTCCGTGATCCGGCGCGCTCTCGTCTCGGGTTTGATCGCCGTCTGAACCCGGTAGAGCACCGCGTATCGGTTCGCACTCTTCAACGTCTCGAAGAACGCCTTGGCCTTCGGATTCTTATCGAGCGCCGCTTGGAGGTCATCCGGGACCGTCACCGTGCTCGGCGAATCATAGGCGCGATCCCACCGGCCGTCAGCTTTGGCTGCGTCAACGGCGGCCAAACCCGCTGCGTGCATCTCTCCCGCTGCGACTAGCCGCGCGACATGCTCGCGATTCCGCTTCGACCAGGCACTCCGCTTCTGCCGCGGAGTGAACTTCTGAAGGAATGAATTCGCATCGTGGCTCTTTTTCTGTCCGTCGATCCAGCCAAAGCACAGCGCGAGATCGAGCGCTTCAGCATAGGTGACGGATTTCCGCGGCGAACCGGCCTTTGCGATCTGCAGCCAGACGCCAGGCTCTGAGGCATGATGTGCGCTGAGCCACTTTCGGAAGGCGGCCGGATCGGCGAAGAAAAGAATCGGGTAGTCGGACGCTGGAGCCACGTTCAGTCGGTAAAGGGTGTGACGGCACGATCGACGCAGCGCACTAACGCGCTAGTTAAGCAGATGAGCATATCGAGAGGAACGCTACTTCGGCAGATTCGAGCGAATCAGGTTTGCGGTTTCCGTGAGTTGCTTGGCGGAAGCCTGAACTCGGTCTCGACGCTGTGCATCGCCGCTTGGATCGTGTAGCGTTCCCCGCTTGCGGCCGGCGCCATCGAACGTTGCAAGTTGAGGCGGGCCGATGCCCCAATCACTTCCCTTCTGCCGAGGGACAACGTGGAAATGGAAGTGCGGCGTTTCCTGGCCGCTAAAAACCCCGTTGTTCTGGAACGTGAGTATTCCGAGGGGATCGAACGTCTTGTCGAGCGCCTCAGCGACTCTCTTGGCGGCGCCGATTATGGCGCCGCACTCTTGGTCAGAAAGATCGAGCAGCGTCGCGACATGCCGACGCGTGATGACGCAGCATTGGCCAACTTCGAATTGCCAGGGATTGACCACGGTCAACGTGTGTTCGCTTTCGTCGATGATCGCCCATCGTTCTTCGCGACCTGCCATGCCTTCGCAGAGATCGCACGGGTCTCTTACGGGAAGTTCGATCATTTGAATTCTATGATTGAAGCTCTACCGCTCACCGGACGCCGGCACGCCGCCACCGACACGCTCGAATTCCACCGTCCACTCTGCCACTCCGGCGGGAAAGTCGAGCGGTCGCAAGACGAGCCGGTTTGCGGTCACCGTTGCAAGCCGCGTCCGAGTGGTGCCCATCACCGAGGGCTCGCGATCCGCCTCGACGTGATGGATCACGTAGTGCTTCTCCTCGTTCGTCTCATAGGCGCCACAATAAGCGACGAGGCCGTCGAACGCCGAACGCACGTCGGCGTCGTTCGGAGACTTTGGTGTCTTCCACGCCGGCCGGTCTGGATTGGCGAGGACGACGCACATATGCCCCGTCGCGTCATACATGATGTAGCCGACGCCGCGCGCGCCCGGCTGGGGATCCGGCCGGACCGAACCGTCGGTCAATCGCTGACGGGCGGCGACCAGTCGCCATGTACCGACGAGCGTCTGGCGCAGCGTCTGCGGCTTCTGCGCAACGAGGCGCCGAGCCGGAGTTCCCGCGGCGAGTGCGAACATCACGATGAGCGCGCGTTGCATGCCGAATCCCACTCTGTGTGGCCTAATGCCGGAGAGCTGCATTCCAAGAGACAGGGTAAGAGAACGCGGCGAGCGCGTTCACTCAATGGCCGTCTACGCCGCACGTCGCTTCGGCCCATATCGAGCAAGTCGAAGTGATCCTTGGTTGTTGCTTCCCGTCGCAGTTCGACCAAATTCGTCCTCGACCAACATCTCCTCGGAGCACCGATGCGAAACTTTCCTGCGAGCATATCGCTGAGAATGCTGCTGTTAGCGCTAATCGTAATTCGCCCCGGCGCCGCTCGGAGCCAGGCCGCTGACGCGAACGACCAGCAGGCATTCCGCGACTTCCTCACCCAGGCAAAGAACAACGGCGGGGGCGATGGGGAAAAGGTCGCCGCCTTCTACAGAACCACCGGAGCGTTCTGGCGTGCGCACTGGCTCGACTACTCGCACCATCCGGAGAACTACGCCGATGTCATGGCGCTCTATCGCGCGGACCAGGCACTCTACCCGCGCCCGCAAACGGCGCGCGATCCCGAGCGCTACCGGAAGGACATCGACGCCTTCAAAGAGTTCGACTCCAAGAACGCACCTCCTCAAAAAGCAGCGCTATTCGTTGGCAGCTCGACGATCATGAAGTGGAAGACAGCCGATGCGTTCCCCACCCTCAGCGTCATCAATCGCGGATTCGGCGGCAGCGTGCTCGGCGACGTGCTGTATTTCTACAACGACGTGATCGGAAAATATCATCCGGCGGCGATCCTGCTCTACTGCGACAATGACGTCGCGAGTGGCGGCAATCCCGATCAGGCGTTCGAGAAGGTCATGCAGATCTACATCAAAGTGCGATCGGACTTTCCCAAGGCGCCGTTCGCATTCCTGAGCATGAAGCACGCGCCCAATTCAGCGTTCGCCGATCCGGCGGAGCCTGCCGCGATCGACCGGTTCAACGAACTTGCCAAGGCGCAGGCGAAGAGAGATCCGACCTTCAAATACTTCGATATGGACGCTCCGGTGCTCGACGCAAATGGAAAGGTGCAGGGCGATTTGTTCCAGGACGGTGAGCACTTCAACGAAAAAGGCTACGCGTTGATCAACCCGGTCATGCAGAAATTCTTGGTGTCGTTGGGCGTGGGTCCGGCGCATTAGGGCATTGCGACGAGTGGCAGACAATCAACAAACATCGTTTGTCGGCTCCGACAATCATTCGCCGGCAGGCGATGTAGTCTCGCCACGAGGACTCAGCGCGGACACGACTCGCGCAGCGCGTACGCAGAACCCCGAGCAGTGTGAAACGGTGGACCGGCATCCGAGGACTCGAATACGCGTCCTCGGAGGGTATCGGTCCTTCCGGCTGTCACATTCAGAACAAATACGGCGCCGCTGAACCCGTCGATGAATGAGAGACGGACTGAATCCGTCAGCGAATCTGCGGTCCAATAAGGTGGCGCAAGTGCAATGAAACGAGGATACGCGTGCCCCTTCGACAGGCGCCAGCTAACGCCTTAGATAATCTGCAAGTAAGTCAAATGGGAGCGCCGGGCGTGGTCCGTCGCGCGCGCCTAAGAGGCGAACGCCAACCGCATTGACAGTTCGACAGCGCGGACGTGTTTGGTGATGCTGCCGATCGAGATGCAGTCAACGCCGGTTTCCGCGACGCTGCGGACGTTCTCGAGCGTTACGCTGCCCGATGCCTCGACGGTGACCCGATGACCTTTCGAGTTGTTCAACGCGACCGCGGTTCTCATGTCGGCCAAGCTGAATTCGTCGAGCATGATGATGTCGGGGCCTGCGCGCAACGCCTCCTCGAACTCCTCCATCGTTTCCACTTCCACGTCCACTGCGACATTGCGTGAACCCGCTGCGCGTCGGGCTGCACTGACCGCGGCCGTCAGGGAGCCGGCGGCGGCGATGTGGTTTTCCTTGATGAGCACCTGGTCGAAGAGCCCGATGCGGTAGTTCTCGCCGCCGCCGCAGACAACCGCGTATTTCTGCGCGGTCCGTAGTCCTGGGACGGTCTTTCGCGTATCCAGAATTGCACAGCCGGTTCCAGCGATCGCATCTACATAGCCGCGAGTGGCGGTCGCCGTTGCCGAAAGAAGTTGGAGGAAGTTGAGCGCGGTGCGCTCACCCGTGAGAACGGGCCGCGCCGGGCCTGCGATCTCAAAGAGAGTTTGATTCGCAGTAACGCGGTCGCCGTCGTCGGCATGCCACGTCAGTTGCACAGCTGGATCGAGCTGACGGAATAGCTCAGTCACCCAAGGGCGGCCGCATAAGGTCGCCTCCTCGCGGGTGATGACTTTACCTGTGACCCGCTGTGCGGCGGGGACGAGTTGAGCGGTGATATCACCGTCGCCGATGTCCTCAGCCAGGGCAGTTGTGACCTGCTGAGCGAGGTCGGATGGAAGCTGCAACATTTGCGAAGTCTATCATGCGGCCGCGCCCCCGGAAGAATGACCTTACCAGCTATGCCCGTCAGTTTTCACGCAGCTTTGCAGAAAACTCACGGTGAATCGCCATGAATCCGGCCTCGACCCTCGCGAATAACAAGCGCCAACGCTCCCCTCATAGCCCCGGCTTTGATTGGGAGCAAGCCGTGATGTAAAGGC
>Ga0070683_100000873_pt1 | contig 22347 bp, 22 predicted proteins | sample KBSC713LmetaG_FD_64662 | JGI IMG/M metagenome (GOLD analysis project Ga0070683, IMG submission 64662) | Corn rhizosphere microbial communities from Kellogg Biological Station, Michigan, USA - KBS C7.1-3L metaG | ecosystem: Host-associated > Plants > Roots > Rhizosphere ... | reverse complement strand
GACCAGCGCCAGCGAGAACGAGGGGAACAGGCCCTGGATCAGCGTCTCGACCGATCCGATCGTGATGACCAGGAAGCCCCAGAAGATGAAGAAGTGGTATTTGCTGCCCATCGCGCTGACGAAGCGCGGCCAGCGCTTGGAGGGCAGGGTGGTCTTCTCGACGACCTTCTTCTGGCCGAAGAAGAATTGCATCACCGAGTTGATGCGGTCGCCCACCCGATCCGTTCGGTCCAGCGGCTTCGCCGAGAACATGAGCCGTGCGAAGCGCCAGACGGTCCAGGCGAACATCCCGAAGGCCGCGATCAGGAGGACCGCGAAGAGGACGCGTGTCATCGGAGCTATCGTAACACCTGATTCCGCGGGTCTCGCTTTTGGGGGCTTGTGGTAAACAGTCCCCCATGGCGCTGAACCGCGAGCTCATCGACATCCTGGCGTGCCCCAAGTGCAAGGGCGGGCTGAAGCTGCGCGACGATCAGTCGGCGTTCGAGTGCGGGCACTGCAAGCTGGCGTATGTGGTGATCGACGAGATCCCGAACTTCATCATCGAAGAGGCTCAGCCCATCAAGTGAAGCGGCAAGGAACCGGAATGCTGGTTTTTTTGCGCTGCCGGCGGGGCGCCTTAAGATGAACGCATGAGTGCCGATCGGCGTCGCTCGACCGCGGATCGCCGGCAGGCGGAGAGGGTCCCCGCCGTGTTCGCCGTCAAGAAGTCGGTTGGCCGAAACGTACAGCTCTGCCAGGCGGAAGACATCACGCCGTCGGGGATGAGCATGAAGCGACCGCGGGGGACGTTCATCGTGCCCCGGACGGAGATCGACCTGTCATTCGCGCTGCCCGGGTCGGGCGAGGAGATCTCGGCGCGCGGGGTCGTCGTTCACGACGTCGTCGCGGGCAGCTTCCGGCGGACGGGCGTGCGGTTCATCGCGGTGCGGCCCGAGCACGCGCAGCTGATCGCCGGTTACTGCCGCCGCCGCTAGCGGCGCGCGCGGGCGGCAGGCCTCATGCCGGAGCTTCCCGAGGTCGAGGTCGCGGCGCGCAACCTGCGGCGCTGGGCCGTCGGCCGCCGGGTGCGCCGCGTGCAGCCGGATCGGCGGGCGACGCGCATCTTCCGGCCGGCGGCGCCGCGGGCGCTGAGCGCGCTCGCGGGCGCGCGCTTCCAGGCGGTCGATCGACGCGGGAAGAACTTGCTGGTGACGCTGGCGAAACCCAAGGGGGACCTGATCGGCGTGTGGTCGCATCTGGGGATGACAGGGAAGTGGTTGCATCGCGGGGCGGACGAGGCTGCCGCGCGCTTCGAGCGGCTGCGGCTCGACCTGGATGACGGCACCAGCCTGCGCTACGCGGACCTGCGCCTGTTCGGCCGTTTTCAGGTGGTGCCTGACGCGCGCTTCAATGCGCTGCCCGACATCGCGGCGCTGGGTCCGGACCCGCTGAACGACGGCATCGACGTGGACCGACTGAAGGATCGCCTGGCGCGGACCCGGCTGCCGATCAAGGTCGCGATCCTGGATCAGACGCTGCTGCCCGGGATCGGCAACATCCAGGCGAGCGAGGGCCTGTTTCGCGCGGGCATCGATCCGCGGCGTCCCGCGCGCTCGCTGTCACGGGCCGAGCTGGTCCGGCTCGCGCGCGGCCTGATGGACGGCATCCGCTACACGCTGAAGACGTTCAAGCAGAGCGGCGCGGACGGCGCCGACGCTGACATCGACTACGTCGAGGAGCGCAAGACGCCGAACCCGTTTCTCGTCTACGGGCGGGCGGGCGAGCCCTGCCCCCGGCGGGTGCGTGGGAAACGCGGCGGCGACGGCGGGACGATCGTTCGCATCGTGCAGGCGCAGCGCGCGACGTTCTACTGCCCGCGCTGCCAGCACTGATCCAGCTCGACCCAGCCCGCTGACCCGATGGTCATATTGGTGATAGCGAGGTCGCAATGGCGCCAGCGTTGTTCGTGATCAGCGTAGTGATGAGCCTGGTGGGCTCGGCCGTGCTCGCGAAGCTGTTCGTGTGGCCGTGGCTCAGGAAGATGAACCGCGATCGCGCGCTGATGGTGCTGGTCGCGCCGCACATGTTCTTCCGCGTGATCGGGCTCAGCTTCCTCGTTCCGGGCGTGGTGGCCGAGCCGCTGCCCACCGCGTTCGCGGCGCCGGCGGCCTACGGCGATCTGGTCGCGGGGATTCTGGCGATCATCGCCGTCGTCCTGCTGGCGAAGCGGACCGCCGGAGCGACGGCCGCCGTGTGGCTGTTCAACATCTGGGGGGCGTGCGACCTCCTGTTCGCGATGTTTCAAGGACCGCACGTCCGCCTCCAGCCCGGCGCGCTGGGCGCCGCCTTCTTCATTCCGACCGCGATCGTGCCCCCGATGCTGGTCAGTCACTTCCTCGTGTTCCGCTTGCTCCTGGCGGGCGCACGTCCGGCCTCCGCCCGGCAGGTCACGGGCTGACTGGAGCCGGCGTCAGGCGGCGGGCGAGGGCTTGCGGCGCGCGAGGCGGGCCAGCGGGGCCGGCAGCGGCAGACGCAGCGCCTGCTTCTCGAGCAGGTGCCAGGACGCGATCGCGATCGGCAAGACGATCAGCGTCGAGATGAGAAAGTTCGGGATCGACGCCGCGCCCACCTGGGTGCCGAACAGAACGACCTGGATCGGGAACGCGTAGACGTAGATGCCGTACGAGTAGTCGCCGAGCTGGTTGAAGCGGCGCAGGAAGCCGCCGGGCACGTACGCGGTCCAGAGCAGCACGTACGGCAGCACCGCGGCGAGCACGCCCTGGCGGATGTCGAGGCGGCCCGTCACGACCACGACCAGCATTACGGCGCCGATACACGCCAGCAGCCCACGCAGGCTGAGGACGATCCGCTTGCGGAGCAGGTACGCGGAAGCGCCAGCGAAGAAGAAATAAAGGAAGCGCGCGCGATCGATGTCCAGCAGGTGCACGCCGAACAGCTTGCCCGCTATGACCATCGCGGCGCCGATCGCCGAGACGGCCGCGACGACGAACGGTCGCTTCAGCCCGCCGACGAGCCCGATCGCCGCCAGCAGCATGTACATCTGCAGCTCGTGGGGCAGCGTCCAGAGGGGCGCGTTGAACAGCTCGATCTTCGTGTCGATCGCGTGCGGGAGCGCCTGCTGCGCGCCGAACCCCGGAAGCATCGTGAAGTTGTGCAGCAGGTAGCTGAGGGTGCTGGGGCGCGACCAGAACTGCAGCGCCGGCAGCGTCGCGAAGAACAGGCCCGCGACGAGAACGAGAAAAAGCGACGAGACCCAGAGGCCGGGGAAGATGCGGACGAAGCGCGCCCAGGCGTACTCGGGCAGCGATCGGCTGAGGAAGCTCTTGCAGATCAGGAAGCCGCTGATGAAGAAGAACGTGTCCACGCCCAGATCGCCCGCGCCCAGGCCGAACACGCGGTGGATCGGCTCGATCGGGTCACGTCCGGGCACGCCGAAGGCGTGGCCGTAGATCACGCCGACCGCCGCGAGGAACCGCATCAGGTTCAGGTTGTTGTCGCGGCCCCGGCAGACCTCGTCCAGCAGCCTCGGTCCCCGCTTGGTCGGGGGCGTTCCTTGCGATTCCGTCGCCGCCATCGTCAGTTCTTCGTGAGGCGTTTGCGCTCGTCCAGCGCCTCGGGCACCGCGCGCGACAGCAGGGCGCCCAGCTTCGCCGCCCCCGCGTTGGTGAAGTGGGCGTGGTCGGCGAAGTTCTCGGGGACGCCGCCCAGCGCCTGCGCCGCGTCGACGAGGATCACGTTCTCGGCGCGCGCCACGGCGCGGATGCGTCCGTTCGCCTGCGTCTCGAGATCGATGAGGCCGCTCTCCTTCATCTCCGGGTACTGCCCGCGCCACCCGGTCAGCCAGTAGTCGTCATCCGGGCGCGGCGCTCCGAAGCGGTTCGCGTGCGTCACCAGGATCGGGACCGCGCCGATCTCGCGGACCGTCTTCAGCGCGCAGTGCAAGTCGCTCTCGAACGCGTCGAGGCTCTCGGGCGCGACGCGCTCGATCACCGTCTGGTGGCGCGACTCCCACCAGATGCCGGCCTTGCGCATCGCCGTCATCCCTTTGGGCGGCAGCGCTTCCTTCACGCGGTCCTTGAGCTTGTCGGCCAGCCGCAGCTTCGGCAGCGAGAAGCCCGGAGGCGGCGGCATCGTCACGGGCCGCCCGCAGTACGGGCGCGAGACGCCGATGTAGTGGGTCGGCGTCGAATAGACGACGACGACCTGCGGGTGGAGGGAGGCGCCGAGGTCTTGCAGCAGCAAGACGCCCGAGCCGACGCGCATGCCGGGGATGCCGGCGTTGATGACCTCGAAGCGGTCGCCGGACGTGCGCGCGTTCAGCGTGTGCTCCAGCGCGCGCGGATACTCCTGGCCGGTGTCCTCGTAGATGCCGAACGTCTCGGACGCGCCGTAGGTCACGACGCGCGTCTGACCGCTCGCCGGCTGCACTTCGGGGCCGCGGAAGCCTTCCCCGTTCAGGCCCCACTTCATGCACTTCGCGTTGGGCACGCCCCGCAGCCCGCGCGGCGTCGGCTGGAACAGCTGCTCCATCTCGTAGCGGCCCAGCAGCGGCGCGCCGAACGTCACCCAGTCGTCGAACCGGGCGGCGATCTCCAGCGTCAGCACACACACCGCGGCGATGGCCAGCCAGCGCACCGCCCGGCGGGGAGTGAAGAAGCGTTTGCGCGGTTCGCTCATGGCTTCGTCGGGGTCAGAACTGGAAGTACACGAAGGCCTTCGGCGCCGCGCCCCTGAACACCGTGCAGTAGAGCATCACCGAGTAAACGATCGCGCGGCCCGCCACCGGCAGCCACGGCTGGCGCATGAACTCGAGCCGCCCGCTCGTGTACTGAACGAGCTGCACGAGGATGATCGGCGCGGAGAGCAGCGCGACGAGGCCGAACGTCTCGGTGTTGATGCCCGCGAGCGGATGCAGCAGCGCCGCCGTCATGTGGGCGATCTGCCCGAACGAGACCGCGCGGAACAGCAGCCACCCGTAGCAGGTGACGTGAAACATCACGAACAGGCGCAGCACGAACCACGGCCCGCGCCAGAACCCCTGGGCGGCGCCGTCGATCTTCTTGAGCGAGGGCGTCGCCAGTCGGTGCACGATCAGAAGAAGCCCGTGATAGAAGCCCCACGCGACGAAGTTCCAGGCGGCGCCGTGCCAGAGCCCGCCCAGCACCATCGTCAGCATCAAGTTGCGGTAGGTGAGCCAGCCGCCCTTCCGGTTGCCGCCGAGCGGGATGTACAGGTAATCGCGCAGCCACGACGACAGGCTGATGTGCCACCGCTGCCAGAAATCTGACGGGTTGGTGGCGAAGTAGGGCAGGTTGAAGTTCAGCATGAACTCGAAGCCGAGCAGCTTCGCCACGCCGCGGGCGATGTCCGTGTAGCCCGAGAAGTCGCAATAGATCTGGAACGCGAACGCGTAGACCGCGGTCAGCGTCTCGCCGCCCGTCGCCGCCGGCGCGCCGAAGGTCTGGTTGACGATCGTCGCGAGGCCGTCCGCGACGACGACCTTCTTGAAGAAGCCCCACGCCATCAGGTGCAGACCGTCCTGCACCTGCACCAGCGTGGTCCGCCGCGGATTCACGACCTGTCCGATCAGGTTCGACGCGCGCTGGATCGGGCCGGCCACCAGGTGGGGGAAGAACAGCACCGCGAGGAAGAAGTCCCAGAACGACCGCGTCGCGTGCAGCTGGCCCCGGTAGACGTCGATCGTGTAGCTGAGCGCCTGGAACGTGTAGAACGAGATCCCGATCGGCAGGATCACGCGCAGCGTCGGCAGGGGCAGGTCGACGCCGACCAGCGTGCCGAGGTTGTGGAACGAGTCGATGAAGAAATTGAAATATTTAAAGAAGCCGAGCAGCCCGAGGTTGGTCACCAGGCTGAAGACCAGGTACCTGCGGCGCGCGCGATTCGGCTCGCCGCGCTCCAGCGAGTCCTGCATCCGCTTCGCGCAGAAATAGTCGATCGTCGTCGAAAACAGCAACGGAAACAGGAACCTCCAGTCCCAGCTCGCGTAGAAGAAGCAGCTCGCGAGGACGAGGAACGCGTTCTGTCCCTTGTGCGGCAGCCGGTAGTAGACGAGCAGAACGACCGGCAGGAAGACGAGGAACTCGAGGGAATTGAAAAGCACGGCTACGTTGAACGCCTAAGGCGCGGCAAGAAACAGCCGAGCGTGCTTTCTGGGAAGCGGACAGATTGACCGCACCACATTGCAGAAACTATGCTGACGGGCGGAAGCCCACGTGCTTCCCAGCGGAGGCCAGATCTGAATGAAGGAATCGGGTCGTCACGGTGTCGTCGTCGTAGTCGTGCTGGGCTCGTTGGCTGTCGTGTTGTCCGCGCTTGGCTGCACCGGCGAGGTCGGGAAGGTGCGCGGTCCGGCCACCGGCGAGTTGACGATTTCCGGGACGCCTCCGACCTCCGTTCAGGTCGGCGCACTTTACACCTTCAGACCCAGCATTACTACGGTCAGCGCCTCGTCGACGCTGACGTTCGCGATCGAAAACGCGCCCGCCTGGGCGAGCTTCGACGCCGGCGACGGAACGCTCAGCGGCCGGCCCAGCGCCGGCGACGTCGGGACCGTTTCGGGCATCGCCATCACCGTCACCGAAGGGACTGACACCGCCTCGCTCCCGGCGTTCTCGATCGAGGTGACGGCCGGCGGCGTCGTCATCCCGCCGCCGCCCCCCGAGGGCGCCCCGATGGTGCTCTACACCGATCTGATCTCCGGCCCGACGACGGGCGGCGAGAACAACAAGGGCGCGTACCTGTCGATCTTCGGCAAGAACTTCGGCGGCACAGGGCTGGGCACGACCGTGAAGGTCTTCATCGGCACGGCCGAGGTCGACAACTACCGGTCCCTCGGCTTCTCGCGCGGGCGGCCCGACATCCTGCAGATCACGGTTCAGGTCGGCGCGCTCGGCGGTCAGGCCCCCGGGACGAAGCTGCCGATCAAGGTCGAGGTCGACGGCACCGCCTCGAACACGGATCAGACCTTCATGATCAATCCGGGTCGGATCCTCTTCATCGACAACGTGAAAGGAAACGACTCGACCGCGGTGATCGGCGACATCGCGCATCCGTTCCGGCACGTGCAGACGACCAACCTCGAGCAGGCGGCCTGGGGCCAGGTGAAGCCGGGCGACATCATGGTGATGCGCGGGACCGGAACGGACTGGACCGACGTCGGCTTCGAGCACTACTTCATGCGCTACCGCGACAAGTCGGGCAGCGCACCGACCGGCGCCTCCGGCACCGGCGCCATCGTGCTCATGGGCTATCCGAACGAAGAGGTCCTGATCCGGGGCTTGCTCGCGAACGGCGTCACCGACGGCTGCGTCTCGGCGGTCAACGGCATCTCTTACGCCGGCATGGGGCAGTGGGCGGTGATCTCGAACCTCCGCATCGACTGCGAGGGCTACGACGGCCCGATCAGCCAGGAGATCAAGGGCGACCACTGGCGGATCGTGAACAACGATCTCTCCGAGTCGACCGGTCCGACGAGCGGCGCCAACACACCCCGCATGGGCGGCATCACCGGCACCGGTCTCGATTCAGTCTGGCTCGGCAATCACATGCACGACATCCAGGGCAGCGACGAGGAGTGCCACGGCATCTACATCGACGGCGACGGGTCGTACGAGATCGCCTTCAACCACATCGAGAAGATCCGGAGCGGCAACGGCTTCCAGATGTACAACAACGGCACCGCCGGCGCCGAGACGTCGAACAACGTCAGGCTGCACCACAACCTGATTCACGACGTCTCGAAGCACGGCATCAACATCGCGGACGGCAGCGCGAACGGCATCGTCATCTTCGACAACGTCATCTACAACGTCGCGCGCGCCGGCGTCCGCTTCAACACGACCGAGCTCAAGGGCGCGCAGATCTACAACAACACGTTCTACGCCATCAACACGTCGAAGAACGCGGCGAGCGGCGTGCTGATGAACGACTGGACGCTGCCGTCGGCCGCGGTCGCGTTCAAGAACAACATTCTCATACCGGTCGCCAGCAACATCGAGTACTGGGCGGGCGGGGTGGAGTTCACGTCCTCGACGACCTCCGGCACGGACCACAACCTTTTCTTCGGCGGGACGGGACCGACGCTGGGCACATCGCCGATCAACGGCGACCCGATGTTCGTCAACGCAGCGGGGTTCGACTTTCACCTCAACAGCGGCAGCGCCGCGATCGGCGCGGGGGCGGACGTCAGCACCGTGCTGAACACGGACTACGATCTGCGACCGCGCACCGGCGCCAACGACATCGGCGCCTTCGCGCACTGATTCGGTTCGCCGTCAGCCGCCGATCAGCATGCGGCGCGGCGACAGGTGCTTGCGCGCCGGGCCCGAGCTGACCAGGCGCGCGCAGCCCCAGCCCGAGATCAGATCGCCTTCGAGGCCGAGACCGGGCAGGTTCTCGCGGCCGACCAGATAGAGGTTCTTGATCGCGGTCGCGTGCGCCGCGCCGACGATGTCCAGCGGCCGCGGCGCGGGCGGGCTGATCAGCGCCGGCGGTGCCGTCGTCGGCATCGCGGCGGGCGGCGTCGTCTCGGGGGCAGGCGTGCCGCGGTGCTCGGCCGGCAGGCCGTCGTACGGCGAGCTGAGCACGATCAGGTTCGCGGCGAAGTCCGGCAGCAGGCGGCGCACGACGTGCGTGATCCGCCCGCGCAGCGCGCGCAGGTAGCTGGGACCCGCCTCGACGTTGTGCGCGAGCACCGCGCATTCGATCCACACCGGGATCGACCGCGGGTCGCGCGGCGACGGCTGCCCGACGGTGATCGCGACGGCGTTGTCCTCGGTCAGCGGGCGCGACGGATCGCCGATCGCCAGCACGCGCGGCGGCATCTCGGCGGGCAGCGCGTCGGGCGTGACGAGCGCGGCGATGCCGTACCGGTAGCCGGTGACGCGCGCCGCGGCGGGCCGCTTGTGGGGCGCGATCGCGTCGGGCGCCAGCGCCGCCGCCAGCCCGGCCGCCGAACCCGCCCACAGCAGGTGGTGACAGCCGATCGTCTCGTCGCGCGGCCGCACGCGAAGGCCGACGACGCGGCGGCGCCGGACCACGACCTCGACCGGCGTGACGCGCTCGCGGCGGTCGGCCCCGAACGTGTCGAGGCGGTTGAACAGCAGCGCCTGCAGCGCGGCGAGGCCGCCCTCGAGCGACACCTCGCCTCGGCACGCGACGTCGAACGAGCGCGCCTCGCAGATCGGGCCGACGTCGTGGGCGACCAGGGTCGCGCCGTGGATCGCGGGCGTCGCGGCCATGAAGCGGAACGGGTGCTCGAGGGGCAGCGGCGCGAACAGATCCGTCGTCGGCTTTGGCAGCAGCGAGCGCAGCCGGCCGAGCTCGCGCCGTTCCCAGAAGCCGTTCGGCGGCAGCGTGATCGCGCTGGCGAACAGCGGGTCGAGCAGCCGCGAGGCATCGCGCAGGCGCGCGATCACCGCGCCCACCGAGCCGCTCGCGGCGCCGAACGCCCGCGCCAGCTCGCGCTCCTGCGCGGCGCGGTCCTGCATCAGGTCCAGCTTCTGTCCGGGCAACAACAAGCGGAACGCCGGGTCGGCCGTCGCCGTCTTGCGCTTCATGTGCGCGGTGACGTCGAGCTCCTTCAGCACGCGGGCCGTGGGCGGCTCCTCGAGCGGCGGCAGCAGCGCCGGCGCCGCCGACAGCGGCACACCGTCGGCGTCGAACGCGGCGGAGGCTGACTCGTGGCCCAGCACCATGACGCGAAACCCGCGGCGCGCGAGCAACGCCCCCGCGCAAAGACCGGCGATCTCGCCGCCGCACACGATCACGTCATAGAAGTTGGTGTCCATGGCGCGGCGCGCGCGAGCCGCCTGCTAAAGACTGCGTAAGTTGTCGCCCGAGGGGCCGACGCCGCCGAGGATGCGGACCTTCTGGTCTTCGACGACGACGCGGCGCTCGGCGATCGCGCGGACGACGGCCGGCAGCAAGCGGTGCTCCTCGGCCAGGATGCGCGCCCGCAGCGACTCCTCGTCGTCGTCGTCGTGAACCAGCACCGCGGCCTGCGCGATGATCGGGCCCGTGTCGACGCCGCTGTCGACGTAGTGCACCGTGCAGCCGGTGACCTTCACGCCCGCCTCGAACGCCTGGCGCTGCGCGCGCACGCCCGCGAACGACGGCAGCAGGGCGGGGTGGATGTTGATGATCCGCCCCGGGAACGCGCCCAGCATCTCCTCGCCGAGCACGCGCATGAAGCCGGCCAGCACCACCAGGTCGGTCTGCTGCGCCCGCAGGCCCGTCATCAGCGCGCGATCGAAGCCGGCCCGCGCCGAGTAGTCGCGGTGATCGACGACGAACGTCGGCAGGCCCGCGGCGCGCGCGCGTGCCAGCGCCGCGCAGTCGGGGACGTTCGAGCCGACGACGGCGATGCGCGCCGGCCCCAGGTCGCCGCGGCGGGCGCGATCGATCAACGACTGCAAATTCGTGCCGCTGCCCGACACCAGCACGCCGACGTTCACAGCGTCACCTCGCCGGTGAACTCGACGGGCGCGTCGGGCGCGTCGGCGGCCGCCACCTCGCCGATCGGGAAGACCTGCTCGCCGGCCCGCTGCAGCAGCGTCGTGGCCTCGGCGGCGCGGTCGGCCGCCACGCACACGACCATGCCGATGCCCATGTTGAACGTCCGCAGCATCTCGGCGTCGGCGACGTCGCCGCCGCGCGCGAGCAATCCGAAGATCGGCGGCACCGGCCAGCTGCCCAGGTTGATGCGCAGCTTCAGGCGCGCGTCGGCCGGCAGCATGCGTGTCGGGTTGTCGACCAGACCGCCGCCCGTGATGTGCGCGGCGCCGCGCAGCAGATCGGCGTCGTGCAGGGCACGCAGCGCGCGCACGTAGATGCGCGTCGGGCGCAGCAGCGCGGCCGCGAGCGGTTCGTCCAGCCCGGGCGGCGCCGCGTCCAGCGACAGCTTCATGTGGTCCAGGAACACGCGGCGCACCAGCGAGTACCCGTTCGAGTGAAACCCCGACGACGCGAGGCCCAGCAACCGATCGCCGGCGCGGATGGCGCGCCCGTCGACGCGGCGGCTCTTCTCGACGACGCCGACCGAGAACCCGGCCAGATCGTACTCGCCGTCGGCGTAGAAGCCGGGCAGCTCGGCGGTCTCGCCGCCGATCAGCGCGCAGCCGGCCGCCTGGCAGCCGTCCGCGATGCCCGCGATGACGCGCTCCGCGACGCCGACGTCCAGCTTGCCGGAAGCGAAGTAGTCGAGGAACAGCAGCGGCTCGGCGCCGCCGACGATCATGTCGTTGACGTTCATCGCCACCAGGTCGATGCCGACGGTGTCGTGCCGCCCGGTCAGGAACGCCAGCTTCAGCTTGGTGCCCACGCCGTCGGTGCACGACACCAGCAGCGGTTCCTTGTAGCGCGCCGGCAGCGCGCACATGCCCGCGAAACCGCCCAGGTCGCCCATCACCTCGGGGCGAAGCGTCCGCCGGACGTGGGGCTTGATCCGTTCGACCAGCGTGTCGCCCGCGTCGATGTCGACGCCCGCGCCCCGATACGTGAGTCCCGAACCGCGCGTGCGCATCGGGCTAGCGCGGATCCTCGTCGGCCTTCGCGGCGGCGCGCCGGCCGGCGGCCGAGTTGCTGATCGGGGGCGAACCGAAGCGTTCGACGAAGCCCTCCAGCAGGCGGTCCAGCTCGCGGCGCGGGTTCGCGGTCGGCGCGAAGCGGATCCAGCGGGCGCCCGCCGAGATGGCCCGGTCCAGCTCGCGCGCGCCGCGCCCCGCCACGAAGCCGCGCAGCGTCTCGTCGTCGGCGCTGCAGGCGTAAAGGACCATGGCGCTGCGGCCCGAGCGGTAGTCCATGACGCCCTCCGCGCGGGTCTGGAGGACGCCGGCCTCCTCCGGCGCAGCCGTGCCCGCCTGAGAGATCGGATGCCAGACACCAAAATGCACGAGTGATTTTCTATCATGTTCCGCGTCGACAGCGCCCCGGAAACCGGCAGAGGTCGGTGGTATTCTCCGCCCGCTGAAAGCGGCTCATGGCCTGGTACAAACGAGAAGACAACGACGACGTGTTTTCGGAGGAGAAGCGCAGCGTCCCTGCGGGCGTGTTCACGAAGTGCCCGAGCTGTCGGGCGCAGCTGGTGACCGCTGACCTCGAGAAGAACGACGGCGTCTGCCCGCAATGTGAGCACCACTTCCCGCTGCCCGCGGCGCGCCGGCTGGAGATCGTGCTGGACCCGGGCAGCTTCGTCGAGGCTGACGCGTCGATCGAGAGCGTCGACCCGCTGGGCTTCAAGGATTCCAAGCGCTACGCGGACCGGCTGCGGGCGGCCCGCCGCAGCGCGGGCGGCGCCGACGCGGTGCTGGTCGGCTCGGGCAAGATCGAGGCGATGCCGGTCGAGGTCGGCATCTTCGTCTTCGAGTTCATGGGCGGTTCGATGGGCTCGGTGGTCGGCGAGAAGGTGACGCGCGTCTTCGAGCGCGCGCTGGAGCGCCAGTCCCCGGCCATCATGTTCTCAGCGTCGGGCGGCGCGCGCATGCAGGAAGGCGTGCTGTCGCTGATGCAGATGGCGAAGACGTCGGCCGCGCTGGGGCGCCTGCGCGAGGCCGGGTTGCCGTACGTCTCGGTGCTGCTGCACCCGACGACGGGCGGCGTCGCGGCCAGCTTCGCGATGCTGGGCGACGTTATCCTCGCCGAGCCGAAGGCGCTGATCGGCTTCGCCGGCGCGCGGGTCATCCAGAACACGATCCGGCAGCGGTTGCCGCCGGGCTTCCAGCGCGCCGAGTTCCTCATGGAGCACGGCTTCCTGGACAAGATCGTCCACCGCCGTGAGATGCGCGCGACGCTGGCGCGGCTCGTCCGCCTGCTCGGGCCGCGCGCCACCGCCTCGTGATGGCGGGGAGCGCCTACGCCCAGCTGCTCGCGCGGCTGGGAGACGTGCGCGCGCTGGGCGTCGACCTGGGCCTGGACCGGATGCGGCTCGCGCTCGCCCGCGTCGGCGATCCGCAGGCGCGCTTCGCGGCGGTCCAGATCGCCGGCACGAACGGCAAGGGCTCGACCTCAGCGATGACCGAGGCGGTGCTGCGCGAGGCCGGGCTGCGCACGGGCCTCTACTCGTCGCCGCATCTGGCCCGCTTCACCGAGCGGATCCGGATCGACGGCCGCGAAGCCGACGGCGATCGCCTGGCCGCCTTCGATCGTCTCGTCGCCGCCACCGAGGTGCCGCTGACCTACTTCGAGATCGCCACGGCGCTGGCCTTCCTGGCAATGGCCGAGGCGGGTGTCGAGATCGCGGTGCTCGAAACCGGGCTGGGCGGGCGCCTGGACGCGGTCACGACCTGCGTGCCGTGCGCGACGGCCATCACCACGATCGGCCTCGATCACACCGAGTACCTCGGGGACACCCGCACGTCGGTCGCGCGCGAGAAGGCCGGCATCCTCAAGCCGGACGTGCCGTGCTTCCTCGGGCGGCTGCCGCCCGACGCCGACGAGGAGATCCAGCGCGCGGCGGACGCGGTGGGCGCGCCGCTGTTCCGGTTCGGGCAGGATTTTGGCGCGCCGCCGTTTCCCCCGGCGTTGCCGGGCGTCCACCAGAAGGAGAACGCCGCCGTCGCGGCGCAGCTCGCGCGCGCTGCCGGCCGGCACCTTGGTCGGAGCATCAGCGATCGCGTGATGGCGCGCGGGCTAGAGGGCGTTCGCTGGCCGGGGCGATTGGAGCGGGTGGGGGACGACCTGCTGTTCGACTGCGCGCACAACGCCGACGGCGCCCGGGCGCTGGCCGCCGCGTTGCCCGCGCTCGCGTCCGGGCGGCGCGTCGTGCTCGTCGTCTCGATCGTCGGCGACAAGGACGCCGAGGCGATGCTGCTCGCGCTGGCGCCCGTCGCGGCGGCGGTCGTGGCCACGCGCTCCGACAACCCGCGCGCGCTGCCCGCGGCAAAGCTGGAGACGCTCGCCGGGCGCTTCGTCGCCGACGCGATCGCCTGCGAGGATCCGGGCGCCGCGCTCGATGAAGCGCGCCGGCGCGCCGGCCCGGGCGGCCTGGTCGTCGTGTGCGGGTCCATGTTCCTGGTCGGCCAGCTCCGCGCTCGCGTGCTGGGCGAGCCGGTCGATCCGCTCCCCACCTCCGATCCCGTCGCCCCCGCCAAGTGAACGACGGCACGCTCTGCGCCTCGCCCCGCGAAGCGGGGAGAGGCCGACGGCCGAAGGCCGTCGGGAGAGGGGTCCGGCTTCAGCGGATCGAGGGTCGAGGGCCCGAGGCCCTTACTTGATGTCGATCTCGTCGATGTAAATCGTGCCCTGGTAGCCGGTCGACGAGAAGGCCTGCAGGCTGAGCGCGAGCGCCGTCGTCGCGCCGCCGGCGCCGATCGTGGCGGTGCCCGTCTTCCACATGTTCGTGACAGGGCTGATCGGGAATACAGAGGTGAAGTAGACCGGGCCCGCCTGCGTGTTCAGCACGAGCGACAGCTTCAGGTCGGTGCTGCAGCCGGGATCGGCCGCGACGTGGACGGTGATCGTCTTGCCGGTCAGGTCGAGGGGCGCGCCGGGAAGGTTGATCAGCACCTCGCCCTTCGTCGTGACGCCGCTGGTGCCGCTGAACATCGCGGTGATCGCGAGCGCGCCCGAGCCGCAAAACGTGAACGCGCTGGACTTCGCGACGCTCTGGAACGCGGAAGAGCCGGTGTTGATCGTCGCGCCCTGCACGTCGGTCTCGAAGTTGAACATCGCGCCGCACGCCCCGCCGCTCGCGCCCGCGTCGGCCGGCAAGCCGCAGCTGGCACCGTTTCCCGCCGAACCGGTCGCGCCGCCGCCGCCACTGCCCGCCGTCCCGGTGGGCGCGCCGCCCGTCCCCGCGCTCGCCGTACCGGCCGCGCCGCCGCGCCCCGTCGTGCCACCCTGACCGCCGCGCCCGGCCGTGCCGACATTGCCGGCGGCTCCGGGCCCCGCGTCCAGGTCGGGGGCGTGCATGCCCCGGTTGGCGCAGGCCAGCGAGCCCATCAAAGACAGCAACAAAATCGCGGTGGTGGCCCGCATCAAGATAGTCCGCGGATCATAGACGAAGTCAGAGTTGCCGGAAACCCGGCCCGCCGCTCACGGCGTCGATTTCTTCAGCCATTCGAGGTACGTGGCGCTGCCCTCGTCGACGGCGAACGCGAGGATCTCCGGCACCTCGTACGGGTGCAGCGCGAGGATCCGGTCGCGCGCGCGCTCGAAGACGGCGTGGCGCGTCTTGATCAGGCAGAGCACCTCTTCCTCCTCCTGCATCTTGCCCTCCCACTGGTAAACGGAGCGCACGCCCGGCACCAGGTTGACGCAGGCGGCGAGACCCTCGTCCACCAGCGCGCGGGCGAGCGACGCCGCCCGTTCCTTGTCGGGCATCGTCACGTGAAGCTCGAGCGCATCAGCCATGGCTAACGATTAGCACGTCGCACGTCTTGACGGGACGGCCTCGCTTGTCGGAGAACACCCGGGCTTTGCTCATCGTTCAGAAATACGGCGGCACGTCGGTCGGCAGCATCGAACGCATCCGCAACGTCGCGCGCCGCGCGCTGGCGACGCAGCGGCAGGGCCATCGCGTCGTCGTGATCGTCTCGGCGATGTCGGGCGAGACGAACCGGCTGCTCGGACTGGCCAAGCAGATCAGCGAGATCCCCGACGAGCGCGAGCTGGACGTCATCGCGGCGACCGGCGAGCAGGTCACCGTGGGCCTCGTCGCGCTCGCCATCCAGGCGGAGGGCGGCAAGGCGGTGTCGATGCTGGGCCACCAGGTCCGCATCCTGACCGACAGCGCGTTCGCGCGCGCCCGCATCCAGGACATCGACGGGCGCGCGATCGGGGCGGCGCTGGACAGCGGCAAGATCGCGGTCATCGCCGGCTTCCAGGGCGTCGACAAGGACGGCAACATCACGACGCTGGGGCGCGGCGGATCCGACACGTCCGGTGTCGCGATCGCGGCCGCGCTGAAGGCGGACGCCTGCGAGATCTACACCGACGTCGACGGCGTCTACACCGCCGACCCGAACGTCGTGGCGACCGCGCGCAAGGTCGAGCGCATCAGCTACGAGGAGATGCTGGAGCTGGCGTCGCTGGGCGCCAAGGTCCTGCAGATCCGGTCGGTCGAATTCGGAATGAAATACGGCGTGCCGATCCACGTCCGTTCGAGCTTCAACGACAACGAAGGGACATGGGTCGTGCCCGAGGAGAAAGCCATGGAATCAGTGTTGGTCTCCGGCGTCACCGCCACCAAGGACGAGGCCAAGATCACCCTGCACAAGATCTCCGACGCGCCGGGGATGCAGGCGAAGGTGTTCAAGCCGCTCGCGGCGGCCGGCATCGTGGTCGACGTCATCGTGCAGGCGTACATCCAGGACGGGCGCACGAACCTCACGTTCACGCTGCCCGCCGCGGACATGGCGCGCGCGCAGGACATCCTGATCAAGCAGTGCGGGGACATCTGCTCGGCGGATCAGATCAAGGCCGACTCGAACCTGTCGAAGGTGTCGATCGTCGGCGTCGGCATGCGCTCGCACGCGGGCGTCGCGCTGAAGATGTTCGAGATCCTCGCGAAGGAGAACGTGCACGTGCACCTCATCTCGACGTCGGAGATCAAGATCTCCTGCGTGATCGAGTCGAAGTACGCCGAGCTGGCCGTCCGTGCGCTGCACGACGGTTTCGAGCTGGGCAAGAAGTAGCCGCGCGCGATACCTGAGCCGTCCTGGCGGGGGGCGGCAACCGTGCCAGCATGCGTTGCATGAGGGCAGGGGTCTTGTTGATGGGCGTGGCCGCGGCGGGTGTCATCCTGGACGCCTGCGGCGGATCGCTCACCGGCGGCACGGCGGGCACGAACGGCGCGGCAGGCACGGGGGGCTGGACGGGCGGGGCGGGCACGTCCGGACCCGCCGGGACGGGCGGCGGCGCCGGGTTCGGGCAACCCGCCTGCCCCGCCGAGATCACCAGAGGCGCCGCATGCCTGCCGACGGATCTGCAGCTCTGTTACAAGACCTGCGGTCCTGAAAAATCCGGGGTGAAGTCCGATACGTGCGCGCCTGACGGCACCTACGCCGAGATGTCCGGTTGCACGTTCGATCCGTCCCGCGACTACTCCTGCTACAGCATTCCCGAGGTCGCCACGACGATCTGCCCGAACGAGATGCCGCAGGCGTCGCAAACCTGTGACGTCCCGCGGTGCATGCCCTGCAACAGCAGCTTCGGACTCCCGGGCGGCGGGTACCTGGACTCGGGAGGCGCGGCGAAGGTCGGATGGTGCGTCTGCCAGGCGCCCAACGCGGCAGGCGTGCGAACCTGGAGCTGCGCGAACGACGTGTCGTGGCCGTGCCCGTTGGGCGCCGGTTGCAGACCGATCTTCACCGGGATCGGCGGCGTGGGCGGCGGCAGCTCCGGCGCGGCGGGCGCGGGCGGGGCGGGCGGCAGCACAGGAACCGGGGCGGCGGGCGCGGGCGGCGGGTTCGGCCAGCCGGCGTGCCCCAGCACGGTCACGAAGGGCGGCCCCTGCGCGTCCGTCGACACCCAGTTTTGCTACAAGACGTGCGGCCCGGAGTCGCTCGGGTTGAAGTCCGAGACCTGCACCGGCGGTGTCTACGCCGAGATGTCGGGCTGCTCGTTCGATCCGGCGCGCGACTACTCCTGCTACCGGATTCCCGCGATCGCCAACGACGCCTGCGCGGCGGGGGGCACGCCGCAGGCGAACGGGCCGTGCACGATCAACGCGTGCACCCTCTGCAACGACAACCGCGGCCTGCCCGGCGGCTTCTACCTGGATTCCGCAGGCGCGCAGAAGCAGGGCTACTGCGTGTGCTCGACCAGCGCCAGCGGCGCGCAGAAGTGGAGCTGCGCCGTCGAGACCGCGTGGCCGTGTCCCGCCGGCTCCGGCTGCTAGTCCAGCAGCTGGCGGATCTTCGATTCGAGGTCGGCGACCGCGACCTGCGATTGCGTGCCTGTCGCGAGGTCCTTCACCGTCAGCATGCCGGACGCGACCTCGTTGCTGCCGATGATCACCGCGGCGCGCGCGCGCAGCTTGGCGGCGCGGCTCATCATCTTGCCGACCTTGCCGGGCCGGTGCTCGACCTCGATGCGAATGCCCTTGCCGCGCAGGCGGTGGACGATCGGCAGCGCGAAGTCCAGCGCCGCCTCGTCCATCGGCGCGAAGAACACCGCCAGCGCCGGCTCGTAGCTCTCGGCGCTGTCCGGGATCGCGAGCAGCGCCCGCTCGACGCCCAGCGCGAAGCCGATCGCCGGTGTGTTCGGGCCCCCCAGCGACGAGACCAGCCGGTCGTAGCGCCCGCCGCCCGCGACCGTGTTCTGCGCGCCCAGCTCGCCGGCCTTCGTCTTGATCTCGAAGATCGTGCCCGTGTAGTAGTCGAGCCCGCGCACGAGCCCCGGGTCGATCTCGTGCTTCACGCCCAGTGCGCTCAGCAACGTGCGCACGCGCGCAAACCGGGCCCGCGAGGATTCGTTGAGCTCGTCGATCAGCTTCGGCGCGCCCGCGGCCACCGCGATCACGTCCGGGTTCTTCGAATCGAGGATGCGCAACGGGTTCGTCTCCAGGCGGCGCCGTGAGTCGTCGTCCAGCTTGTCGCGGTGCCGCGAGAAGTAGCCGACCAGCTTCTGGCGATACGCCTCGCGCTCCTCGGGCTCGCCCAGCGAGTTGACGTTGACCTCGATGGCGCCGCCGTCCAGGCCGAAGCGCACCAGCATCTCGAAGATCATCGCGATCAGCTCGGCGTCCATCGACGGCTCGCCCGAACCGAAGACCTCGGCGCCGACCTGGTAAAACTGGCGCAGGCGCCCGCGCTGCGCGCGCTCGTGCCGGAACATCGGGCCGATGTAGTACCAGCGGGTCACCGGCTCCTTGTTCCACAGCGCGTTCTCGACGTACGCGCGCACCGCCGACGCCGTCCCTTCCGGGCGCAGGCTGACCGATCGCCCGTCGCGGTCGTCGAACGTGTACATCTGCTTCTCGACGACGTCCGTCACCTCGCCGACCGACCGGACGAACAGCGGCGTGTACTCCAGGACGGGTGTGCGCAGCTCGTGGAACGCGAACGCCTCCAGCACGTCGCGCGCGTGCTGCTCGAGGAAATGCCACTTCGACACCTCGGGCGCGAGGATGTCGTTCATGCCCTTCACGCCGGGTGGGACGTCCGCCATGCGCGGCGTTTTACTATGTTTTGATCGCGAGCGTCGCTAGTCCGTGCGCACGACGACGTCGCCCAGCTTCGCGGCCAGCCAGGCCAGCGCGTCGTCAACCCGGGCGGCGTCGCGGCCGTCCAGCGTGACCTTCACGCTGTAGTCGGGCGCCTCGGGGTGCGGGTACGAGCCGATCTCGACGTCCGGGAACGCGACCACGGCCTCGTCCATCGCGCCGGCGATCGGGCCTTCCCCGGCCCGCGAGAACAGGGCGCGCCCGTGGATCGGGCTGGCGCGGAAGAGGTCGCGCACCGACTCGAACTTGCGCCGGAAGATCGACGGCACGCCCGGCAGGACCCAGATGTTGCGCACGACGACCACTGGCCAGGGCTTGCGGCCTTCGGCGCGCGGCCCGGCGGTTCCGTACTCGAGGCGCGCGCCCGTCGGGATGTCGGCCATGCGGAGATCCCGCTCGTGCAGCCGGTCGCCGTAGCCGGCCCGCAGCAGCGTCTCGAGATCCGCGTGGCGCGCGAGCGGCATCCCGAACGCTTGCCCGACCGCCTCCAGCGTCACGTCGTCGTGCGTCGGCCCGACGCCGCCCGAGGTGAACACGTTGTCGAAGCGGGGCGACAGCGTGCGGACGCTGTCGGCGATCTCGTCGGTCAGGTCGGGCACGACCTCGATCCGGCGCAGCGCCACGCCCAGCGCGCGCAGCTCGCGGGTGAGGAAGCGGGCGTTCTCGTCCTCCACCTTGCCCGACAGGATCTCGTTCCCGATGAGGAGGATGGCGGCTGTCGGATTTGCGGCGCCCATGGATGGACCGAAGACGAATTATAGTGACCGCGCAGCTTCCAGGGCTCCCACATCTGATGGCATAATGGCGAGAACTTGAAACTAGTTCAGGCTGTGTGGTTGCTGCTGCCCGTCGCGCTGCTCGGGTGTCGCGGCGACGTTCCGGGGGGGAAGCAGAACGAGCAGGACGCGGGCATGGATCAGCGCCCAGACGTGCCGCGTCCAGACGCCATCTGCCCGGCGGACGCCGCGGGCGGCGGCGAATGTCCCCTGAACTTCTGCGGCCAGCTGAAGGTCGGCTTGCCGTCGAACCAGTTTCCGCAGTCCGGCGCGGACTCGGCCTGCGGCGGCCGCACCTGTACGGTGGGTCCCGAGCTGGCGTCGAACGACGGCTTCCAGCTGACCTGCATCAATCCGACCGCCGGCGCCAAGACGTTCGGCGCCGCGTGCTCGCCCGATCCGGCGGGCGGGATGCGCTGCGCGGACGACTCGCTGTGCATCGAGGCAGCCGGGTTCGCGGGCAGCCCGTTCTGCTCGCAGCTGTGTCGCAACGACGCCGACTGCCCGAGCATGGCGCGCTGCCTCGAGTACCAGACGCGGGCGCTCGCCGATGGCCGCCGCGCGATGATCGGCATGTGCACGCCCGAGACGAAGATCATCGGGACGATCTGCCAGCGCGAGGCGATGTGTCAGGCCGGGCAGGGCTGCGTCCTCTACGGCGCGCGCACCAGCCTCAAGATCTGCCGCGCGGGCGGCACGAAGTCGGTCGGTACCGCGTGCACGGCGGCGGCCGAGTGCCGCAGCGGTGAATGCTACGACCGCGACTTTCACGTCAGCGGTGGCCAGAACCGCGCCTTCTGCTCGGCGGCCTGCCAGGTGAACAGCGACTGCGGGCCCGACCAGGGCTGCGTGCGTCTGGTCGTCGGGAACAACGGCACGGGCGGCGATCCGCTGGACGACCTGGTCGCCGGGTACTGCCGGACGCTGTTCGTGCCGCTGCCCGCGACGGCGTGCGGGACGGACGCGAACTGCGTCGCGCGCCAGGACGGCTCCGACACCTGCGATGTCACGCACGGGCTCTGTTACAAGAAGGCCGCCGTGCCCGGATCGGCGTGCGCCAGCGACGGCGCCTGCCCGCTGGACGGCGTGTGCAGCCTGGGTCCGCGCTTCGAGGGCGGCTACTGCCAGACCTTCGGCTGCGCCGCGAACGCCACGACCGGCATCGACGCCTGCCCAGGAACGAACAGCTTCTGCGGGCAGCGTGGCGGTCCCGACGAGCCGATCTCGTCCTGCTACGAAAAGTGCACGTCGGGCGGCCCCGCGTGCAGCCGCGCCAGCGCCGGCTACCGGTGCGAATCGCTGATGACGAACGGGCCGCTGAACGTCTGCCTGGTGAACAGCGGGACCTGATCGCGATGCGGACCTGGCTCGCGGTGGTGGCGGTAAGCGCGGTCGGGTGGGGCACGTCGGTCGCCGCCGCGCAGCCGTCCACCGCGCCCGCGACGCTCCCGGCCTCGACGGGCGCGCCGGCGCCCAGCGTCCCTCCGCCCGCGGCCTCACCGCCTGCCGCGCCCGCGTCCCCGGCCACGACCGCGCCACCGACCGACGCCACCGCGCCCGCGCCGGTGCTGCCCGGTCCCGTGCCGACCGCCGACGAGACCCCGGCCGCGTCCGATCACGACGCGGTCGTCGGGCACGTCGGCATCGAGGCGCGCCGCTTCGATCCCGGTCCGATGCCGCTGTCGCTGCGCGACGGGCTGGGCTGCCCGATGGGCGCCGCCGGCACGGCGGCCTGCGAGGTGACGATGGGCGCCATCTCGGCCCGCTATTGGTGGACGCGCAACCTGGCGCTGAACCTCGGCGCCGCGTTCGCCCTCGGCGGCGGCCGCAACGACACGCGCAGCCTGGATACCTATCTCGGCGTCGGCCCGATCGTGGGCGCGTCGTTGCTTCTGGGCAACTGGAAGCACCTGTCGGTGTCGGCGAGCCCGGCGCTGGCGCTGGTCTGGTTCAAGCCCGCGGTCGGATCTGACAGCGGCAGCACAACGATCCTCGCGCTGCAGGCGCCCCTGGAGGCCGAGGTGCACCTGGGTTTCATCGGCGTGCCCGCCTTGTCGATCGGCTTGCTTGCAGGCCTCGCTTTCCAGTACGAAAGCGTTGGAGGGACGCGTCTCTGGTCGGTCGGCGTGCTCGGCGGCGACAGCGTCTGGGGCGCGCTCTCGAACCTCTTCGTCAGGTACTACCTCTGATGCCACGCAAGCCACCACCCGACAGCGATCTCAGGGAACGGCGCGAGCTGCTGGACGCGGCCGGCATCACGCGCACGCTGCGCCGGATGGCCCACGAGATCGCAGAGCGCATCCCGCAGGACGACCGGCCGCTGTACCTGGTCGGCGTCCGCACGGGCGGCGCGTACCTGGCCCACCGCCTCTGCGAGATGCTGGC
>Ga0070683_100000870_pt1 | contig 22361 bp, 14 predicted proteins | sample KBSC713LmetaG_FD_64662 | JGI IMG/M metagenome (GOLD analysis project Ga0070683, IMG submission 64662) | Corn rhizosphere microbial communities from Kellogg Biological Station, Michigan, USA - KBS C7.1-3L metaG | ecosystem: Host-associated > Plants > Roots > Rhizosphere ... | reverse complement strand
TTGTATCTCGGTCTGATGCGCTGCACGAGCTTCCCGCCGTTGTCGACGTAAAGAGTCGTCGGCGGCGTCCAGCCGCGGAAGATCTCCACCCCCGTTACCGGGTCGAGATCGGTATAGTGATACCGGCGCATGTCCATCCACAGCTCGTTGTGTCCCCATCCCCACTGGGCGATGAACTTCTGGGACATGATGTGTGACAAGTCCAGCACTGGAGGCACGATCTCTGGAGACGCGAGGAACGCCGCCTTCTCCGCCGCGCTGATCTGGGTTGGAGTCTGGCCGTCGTCCTGGTTCCGTGCATTCACGAAATCGATTGACGACGAAATTCCGTTGATGTAAGCCTGTTTCGCCGTCGCCTGGTCGCCGCTACGCAGCGCCGCTTCAGCCTTGATGAACTGCAGCTGCGCGTAGGTCATGAGCGGCATCTTCGTCTTGTCGCTGAAGATGTAACGAGCTGGCAACCCGGCACCGACGCTTCCCGGATAACCCCAGAAGTTGTTCGGTCGCTGGGTGGGATCCGTGATCGCGCCAAATCCAGCCTGGTTCGGATCGAGGCCGCGGTACACGCTGTCGGGCGCCGGCGAGAGAATGCGACTCATCCGCGGATCGACCACTCCGCCGAACTCTGTTCCGTTCATCAGATTCACGATGAACTGGGTCTGCCGATAGAGCTGAATGTTCTGGCGGGTCGCGCCGTAGAAATTTCTGTCGTCGTTCGGCAGTGCAGACGGATACTGGAGCAGAGCGTCGTCGGCGTTACTCGCGAACGACCGATCGACGTCAGCGATCACCGCGGCCGGATCGTAGGAGGACTTGTTGGAGTAATGGTTCAGACTGAGCGCGCGGAGCCCGTATGCCAGCTTGAGCCACTTCGTCCGGTCGCCGTTGTACATCTTGTCGCCGACGGCGAGGTAGGTGGCATCGACGGCGCCGTCGGTCCGTTGGAGAAGTACGATCGCGCTGTCGAGCAGCCGCTTGACCTCCTCGTACGCGTACTGCTGGGTGTCGTAGTCGAAGGCGAATCTCGACTGATCGATGGCTTCCTTGACGATGATCTCACCGTGCAGATCGGTCAGAACCTGCCATCCCCACGCCTTCATGATCAGTCCGACACCGAGCAGATCCCAGCGCTGTTCGGCTTCGGCTTTGGTGTTCATGTCGATCAGGTTCTGACCAAGTGACCAGTACACATCGCGCCACTGCTCCGCGCCGTTGTCGCTGCCGGGGTCGTAGCCCATCCGACCCCACGCCTGCTGGTAGGTCAGGCCGACGCCGTTCGCCGAGCCGGAGGTGGAAATCCACTCCTGGGTGTAGCCGCCGACGTAGCGACCGTCGTACTGCGGCGCCGTCACCATCCAGTGCAGCATCGGCGGCAGGTACAGATTCGCCGTTACCGACTGCGGAGCGTTGGGGTTGGTATTTACGTCGAGGTAATCGCTACAACCCGCGGCGACGAAAACCGAAGCCGCCAGAATTGTTGCGTGAACTTTGCGCGTCATCTTTAGAATCCCACCTTGAGGCCGAAGTTGAGACCGCGGGGAATCGGGAAGTTGCCGTAGTCGATGCCGACGCCGCCCGAGCCGCCCACTGCCGCTGTATTTCCGTTAACGATTGGATCGAGACCCGTGTAGTTGGTCTTCATCCACAGGTCGGTGCCCGTGATGAAGATGCTGGCGTTCCGCATCATCCTCTCGGGAACCTGCAGGTTGAGCGTGATGTCCCTGAGCCTCACCCAGTTGATGTTCTTCTCGATGAACAGCTCTTCGCTCATGCCGGTGTAGTACGCCGTCTGGTTGGCGGGCACGACGACGATGTTGTTGATCGTCGGGTTCGCAGTGTTCTCCTTGCCGTCTCTCAGCACACCGTCGATGATCCGCGGCGTGTTCCTGTCCAGAGTGCTCGGCGCCAGGCCTCTCGTCGTCAGGTACCATTCGGTGGCGTTGAACACGTCGCCGCCCCTGCGGAAGTCGAGGAGGAAATCCAGCGAAGCGCGCTTGTACTTGAAGGTGTTGGTCAGACCGACCGTGTACTTCGGCTGGCGGTCGTAGCCGCGGTCGATGAAGACGTTCGACTTGAGCGGAAGTCCGGTCGTCGGATCGATCAGGATCTTGTGCCGTCCGGGAACGGTGTCTCTCAGGTAGTACCAGCCCGTGAGCGACATCGTCGACAGCCCAGGCGACACGCCGTTGCGGACGTTGCCGACGAGCCACGTGTCAGAGACATACGACTCAGGCAGCGCGTGCGGCAGCTCGAGCACCTTGCCTCTCGCACGGTCGTAGTTGGCGATGAAATTCCAGCTGAAGTTGTCGCGAACGACCGGCGTCCCGCGCAGGCTGATCTCGACACCCTGGTTGCGGGTAACGGCGCCGTTCAGGTTGAACAAAATGAATCCGGTGCCGTAGCTGCCGCGGATGTCGTTGACGATCTGATCCTTCGTCTGCTTCCGGTAGGTTGTGATGTCGATACCGAGCCGGTCCTGCAGGAAGCTCATTTCGGTGCCGATCTCGTACGACCTCGCGAATTCGGGCTTGAGATCGAGGTTCGGCCCGGTGAAGCCGTAGCCGTACCCACCATATGACGTCGTCTTGAACTCGAGCGATGGCCGGTAGGCGTACGGCCTCGCGTCCTTACCGACCTCGGCGTATGCAGCCCGGAGCTTGCCGGTCATGAACCGGCCGATCGACGGGAAGGCGTCCGAGAACACGAAGCTCGACGAAACTCCGGGGTAGAAGAAGGAGTTCGCGCCCTGCGGGATCGTCGAGGTCCAGTCGTTTCTGCCGGTAAGGGTCAGGTAGAGATACTTGTTGTAATCGAGTACCATCTGACCGAAGCCGCTCACGAGTCGCCGCTGGGCGATCGAAGTGCGGCTCGTTCTGATGTTGGTATTGTTGATCGACACGAAGTTCGGATCCAGGAACCTCGTGCCCTGCGACGCGTCGACAGTCGATTTGGCGTCCGAGATCGCATTGCCGAGCAGACCGCTGACGGATATTCCGCCGAACAGGGTCCGCTGATTGAAGTTGAGCAGCGTCTGCATGTTGAGATTGCGGGTAATGTCGTCCGCAATGTCCAGAATTCCGCCGTTACTGAATCCGTAAGTGCTTTCGGGATGGCGGAGAATCAGATTCTGATTGGTATAGCTGTCGGTACCGAGGATCGTCTTAAGGTTGCCCCACGCGAACGGCATGAGGGTGATGCCAAGATTCGCGATCAGGCGGTTGTTCTTTCCGTTGATCTTGTTCTTGTTGATGTTGAAGTACGGGTTATCGACCTCCGATCCCTGGCCCAGTGTGGTGAGGCGGCGTCTGGTCCCCGCCGGCGTCAGCCAGTCGGAAGCGTTGTCCGTCGCCGGCCAAACCAGCAGGCCAAGCAGCGGCCCCGCGTCCCCCTTGAAAACCTGGTCGTTATTCGAGTACGCGTAGTTCATCGACAGATCCGCGCTCAGCCAGCGTGTCACCTGGCCCTGCGAGGCGCCGGTCAGATTCACGCGACGATAGTCGGACCCCGGGATCACGCCCTGCTGGTTGGTGATTCCCGTCGACAGTCGGTAGTTGAGCCGGTTGTCCGGCGAGGCGCCACTGAAGGACAGGTTGTGCTTCTGCGTTTGCGCCTTGCGGAAGAAACCCTGGACGTTGTCGTAGAAAGTTGTGCCGGCCGGATAGGGAGCGCCGAAATAGAGGAAAGTGCTGCTTCCGACGCCGCTCGGACCGAACTCATGCTGGATCTCCGGCTCGGCGCGGGTGCTCTCGATGCGGAAGCTGTTGTTGTACTCGAATCCGCCGCCCGATTTTCCGCGCTTGGTGGTGATGACGATTGCGCCGTTTGCGGCGTCGATGCCGTAAAGCGCCGCTGCCTCGGGGCCTTTGAGCACCGTCATGCTCTCGATGTCTTCGGGATTCAGGTCGGCGGCGCGATTGGTGAAGTCGAGTCCGCGATTGTTGAAGGCGGTGACTGAACCCGGCGCGTCAGCTGCAAGCACGTTCGTATTGAGGGTCTTGTTGTCCATCGGCAGGCCGTCGATGATCATGAGCGGCTGGTTGCTGCTGCTGATCGAGCTCACACCTCTGATGGTGATCGACGAAGACGAGCCGGGAATGCCGGAAGTGCTGGTCACCTGAACGCCGGCGACCCTGCCCTGCAGCGCGTTCACGAAATTCTCTCGCTGTGTCTCGGCAACAGCGGCGCCGGTGACAGTCTGCTGCGAAGTGCCGAGCCCGCGACGCGCCGCCGTCTCACCGAGCGCCGTCACGACGACGTCGTTCAGAGTCGTGGCGACTTTGTCGAGAGCAAAGTTCTGACTGACGTCACCTGAGGCCGGCACGGTGATCGTTGCACGGGCGGGGGCGTACCCGAGTCGGCGGGTGGTCAGAACTCGAGATCCTGCCGGCGCCCCCGTTATCGTGAACGCGCCCTCCGCGTCGGTCATGGCGCCGATGGAAGTCCCTTCAACCCGGACCTGAACGCCCACCAGCGGCGCGCTGGTCGCGGCATCAGTGACCCGCCCGCGAATGATTCCGCCGCCCTGCCCGAAAGCAAGCGCCGGAGATGCGAGCATGACGAGTGCGAGAAAAGCAAAAACTCGGCGCAGCACCATGGTGCCTCCAAAAAAGAAAATCGATGTAATGGCCGACGCTCGAAGTAAGCGAGCAGATTCAACCCGTTCGTCGCGCGAAGCCATCTTGTCAGAAATCGTTCGCCCGCCAAAATCGTACGTTCGCCGAGCGGCCCCTATCTTACGCCGTGCGTTTGGGGCTGTCCAGAATATCTGGTTTTAGGCTGACGGCTTTGGGGACGAGCTATCTACGACGGCGCGCAGACGGTGTCAAGGAGAAGGCCTGGTTCGCGAGCTCTGGGAAGGCGAATATGCTGACAGGCTGATGACGGATCCGGGTTTTCTCTGCAGGAAGCCTACTGACGGGTCGTAATGGCGATCACCCCGCCGAGGTTCCGGGTACCGTACTTGGCATTCGCTTCGGAAACCCGATACAGCCGAATCATCGAGATCTGGGCGGCCGGGATGCTCGACAGCGTGCTGATGGGGCCGAACTCCTGATCGTCGACGTACACCGTTGGATAAGGATTCGACTGATTCTTGTTGAAGCTCGTCTCGCCGCGGTTGGTGAGAAAGTTGGCCCGCAGCTTGTGAATCACCTCGTACGCATTTGCCGCCCTCGATGCCACGATCTCATCCTCGGTGATCACCTGGGAGTTGGAGATCTCGCCGGGGCCGAGGCGGGGTGGCGCGCATGCGAATACGGCTACGGGGAGGAGTGCGAGAAGAAGACGCGCGCCGACCATTGGGACCTCCGCGGAATGCTCCGCAACGAATCCTGACGACTGCGACGGACCAGCATAATCTGAGCCCGGGACGGGAAAAAGAAACCGGCTCGAAAAACTTCTTCCGAGCCGGTTCCACAGTCTTCTACTGCTCGATGGGTTATGCGGTGCAGGCCGGGTTCGTCGAGACTCCACGCGCATCGAGCTCGGCGCGGGTGATCGGCAGCGCAGCGTTGAATGGATCGGTCGGCAGCTCCTTCCGCAGGTACGTTGCGTTGAGGCGGCCGTACTCGCGAAGATCATCGACGCGGGACCAGCCCTCGAACAGAAGCGAGTATCGCTTCTCGTAGAGAACCGCGTCGATCGCGCTTTGCTTGTCCGCGAATGGCGCAAGCGGCGCGAGTCCGTAGTTGGTGCGAACGTCGTTGATGTCCAGCAGCGCGTTGGCGAGCTGGCCGGCTTCGATGTACGCCTGCGCGCGAAGCAGGACGAGCTCTTCATCGCGAAGGATCGCGAGAGGCAGCGCCTGGTTTGCGGGACTGGCGACGGCGCCGGTGTACGTAATGGTCGTACCGATCGTCGTGTTAAAGTAGATCGCACTCAGTGCGGCACGCGGCACGATTTTCGACGCACGCGTGTCACCAGACTGCACGCTGTCGGCAACCAACGGGTTGAGCCCAACCTTCGCGTCGGAGATCACGTTCGGCTGATTCTCCGACCCTCCCGGCACGAAGTTGTAATACACGCCTTTGGTGAAATCAGCCTTTGGAACAGCACCAGGTGCGGCGCCGCCGAGTGCCTGGGTGAGCTCCGTGATCGCGGTCGGAAACAGAGTTGCCGTGTAGGCTTTTCGATCCAGCCCGCGATAGAAGTCGACTTTGCCCTTCCAGCCGCGGTTGAAGAGGATCAGGTTCGACACGACCTGGTAATCGCGGCCGTACTGTGTGAATCCGCCAGGCAGCTTCACCGGAAGCTTGGTTGTCGCCCCGGCCGCATTCAGATCCGAGAGCGCGCTGTCGAGCAGTGCCGCGATGTACGAGAGCACGACTTCCTTGCAGCGGACGTCAGTGACCTGGGTTGGATCGTCACTCTGAATCGGCACCCCGACGGTGTCGCGGGTCTCGATCAGACGCCAGTACTCGGTCGCCTTCATGGTGCGGATGAATCCACGCTGCGCACTGATCTCGTTGGTGGTGAAGATCGATGTCGGCGCGGAATTCAACGCTTGCAGAATGGTGTTCTCCGCGCGAATCGCCGTGTAGTAGCCCGAGAATCCGCGGCCGCCGGCGAAGCTGCCCGGATCCGGGTTGCCCCCCAGCGTCTCCGTGACGTACCGCGGCTCCGACGCATCGATGCGGTATACATCGCGCCCGAGAATTCCACCTTCGATCGCGAACTGGATATCGTTGGTCGTCGTGCGGTCCTGCGCCAACGCACCGATGGTCAGCTGGAGCAGCGACGTGCGGGTGAGACCTCCACTCAGCGCGTCGACCGTCGGCGCATCGATCGGATTCGCCACCGGATTGTCCTTGCACGCCGTAACGGCGAATGCCGCAGTCGCGAGTGCAATCAGTGAATATCGCTTCATTTGATTTATCGCTCGGTTTAGAAGGTGGTGTTGATCGTCAGGAAGAACGTGCGGCTCGGCGGATACGGTGTGACATCCTGGAACCGACCGAGTGGCTGGTTGCCAAAGTTCGATACTTCTGGATCCAGACCGGTGTACTTCGTCCACGTCTTCAGGTTGCGTCCGCTCAGCTCGACGCGGGCCTGCGATGCGCGACCATTGAACAGCCTGCTGGTCAGGCTCGCCGGCAGTTCATAGCCGAAGGTGAGCTCGCGGAGCTTCACGAAGCCGCTGTTCTCCACATACGCGGCCTTGCCCTGGGAAAATGCAACAGCGCGCGCGTTACCGGCCGCGGTGTCGGCCCCGAGGCCACCATCGAAGTAATTGTTGGTGAGGTTGATACCGAGTCCACCCTTGCGCCAGTCGAAGAGCGACGAGACGCGGAACGAACCGAACGTCAGATCGTTGTTGAAGCCCATCTCGTAATCCGGCGCCGAGTTGCCGACGAAAGTCAGAATACGGTTTGGCGATGGGCAGACGTTGTTGACCAGCGCAGTGCAGCCGTTGATCGCCTGCAGCACCGTCACGAGCTGTCCCTGCTGGATGAATGCATTGCCGAATCGCGTTCCGAACGATCCCGATGTCGGAATGAACCCCGGGACCGGCAGGCGCGTCACCTTACCCTTGTTGCTCGAGTACGTGGTGTTCGAGACCCATGAGAACCGATCGCTCTGGATGGGCGTCATACCGAGCTCCAGCTCGGTACCATGGGTCACGATTTGACCGCCGTTGATCGTCTGCGTCGAGAAGCCCGTGGAAGGTGCCACCGAGGCGGAAAGGATCAGGTTGTCGATCTGCTTGCGGAACTGCGTCGCGGAGAGGCGCGCCCGACCGGTGAAGAACGTCAGGTCGAAGCCGCCTTCCGTCTCGCTGGCGGTTTCCGGCTTGATGCCGGGGAAGCCTTTGACGGTGGAGGCGCGGAATCCCGTGACTCCTTCCTCGATCAGGTTGGTGAGGAACGTGTACTTGCCGCCGGTCGGCTGGTTGCCAGCGCGGCCGTAGGCAAGACGCAGCTTGAGCTCGTCGATCATGCTCGGCGTCGGCATCCGGTACGACGCCGAGAACTTCGGATACGCGTAGTACTTCTGGGCGTCGCCGTTGTTGCTGGTGCGCTCGCTGTTGACACCAGCGGTGAGCAGCAGTCTTTCGGCAAGCGTCAGAAATTCTTCCTGAACGAAGAACGAGCTCGACTTGACGATACTCTGGCTTTCGTTGGTGAAGATCTGGGTCGCCGTCGAAACGTTGGTTACACCCGGGAAGACACCGCGACCCGTGTTGGCAACGACATCGGTGTTGCGCCGGACCTGCCCGAAGCCGAAGGACGTCGTGGCCGTAAAGGGATCGCGAATGAGTCGATGATTGAACGACGCGCCGAGCGTGGCGTTCAGGACGTTGCCATCGCTGACGAAAAGAGTGCCAGGCAAGCCGTTCACCTGCTCGACGTAGGCAGTCGCTGGTGAGATGATCTTGGCGTGATCGATGTAGCTGTCGAGTCCGCCGTTAAGTGTGAAGTCCAGGGTCTGCCGCTCGCGGGTCATCAGGTTGTAAACGCCCTGGCCGCTAGCGAGCATCCGGAAGACATCTTCAGGCGTCTTGATCAGCTCGGCGTTCTGAAACGGATTGCTGTTACTGACCGCCGTGATCGGATTGCGCGGGAATGTGCCGTCACCCTGGCGGGCGAGGTCGATGAATGTCGGCGTCTGTGAGAATGTCGTGTACGGGTTGATGCCGGTGTTGTCGTTGCCGCTGATTCCGCGCGCCGTCAGGGTGTGAATGCCTTCGACGTTGGCGCGGAGGTGCAGCCTCGACCCGAAGGTCTGGCCCAGGTTTACTCGCAGTGATTGCTTGTTGTAATTGTCGTTGCGAACGAGGCCGCCATCGTGCTGGACGAGGCCTGAGATGAAGTAGGTCGTACCGCTCGATGAGCCGCCACGGAGAGATCCGATCGTCTGATAGTTGAACGGATGCTCACCGTAAAGCTCCTGCTCGAAATCGTGGCATCCGCCCGGGCCGTACAACGCGACTGCAGCGGCAGTATCAGCGGCAGTTGAGGTTGGCTTCAGGTCGAAGTCCAGCCAATCTCCCACTGTATTGAAGCACCGCAGCCCGATCTTGTTGGAGATGCGCGCGGTCCCAAAGCGCTGATTGATGTCGAGGGTCGGCTTGCCGCCGGCCACGCCCTGCTTGGTGGTGATGATGATTACGCCGTTGGTTCCTCTCGAGCCGTAGATCGAGCTGGCCGAAGGGCCCTTTAGGATCTGAACGCTCTCGATGTCGTTGGGGTTGATGTCCGAAGCGCGGTTGACCGTCTGATCCTGGCTCGAGGCGAAGTTGCCGCGCGCCGACTGACTGATGACGTTCAAGCCGTTCGAGATGCTCGAGTTGTCGACGATTACTCCATCGATCACGTACAGCGGCTGGTAGCCGGCGTTGAGGGTGGAGACCCCGCGCAGCTGAATCTGGGTTCCACCGCCCGGAGCGCCGGAGTTCTGCGAGATGAGCGCGCCAGGCACTTTGCCCTGCAGCGCGTAATCGATCGTCTGAGCCGGAACGCGGTTCAGCCGCTCCGATGAAACGACCGTCACTGCATTCGCCGCGTTGGCGCTCGATACCGTGGTGGCAGTGCCGGTCACGACCTGGGTCTCGAGCTGCAGAACATCGCGCGCGAGTGAGACGTTCAGGTCCGTCGTGCCCGCTGGAACAGCGATCGTTTTCTGCGCGTAGCCGATGCGGCGCACGCGAATGGTCGCCGAGCCTTCGGGGATGTTGAGCGAGAATCGGCCCTGATCGTCGGTGTAGGTGCCGAGCGCGGTGCCGACGACGTTGACACTCGCAGCGACGAGGGGCTCACCACTGCCTTCGACAGTCACGCGTCCACTGACGCGACGCGTCTGTGCGAAGGCGCTGGCACTGAACAGTGCGAGCAACAGCAGGGAAAAAACTGACGAGCGAATTCTTTTCATGCCTGTCTCCAGCGATGTGGGTGAGACTTGCGGCACAGGCGCAGCAAGCCCGGCAGAGTGTAGCTCTGCAGATTCTGGTAGGGGTCGCTCGTATTTAGGGGTTCCCCCCGAGGGTGTCAAGACCGGCAGACCGCCGCTCGCAGGCGCCCCGCTGTCATTTACCGTTTTCCGAAAAACAAAAACGCCGGCGTGTTTCGCCGGCGTTTTTGTCTGGATTCGCGCGACCGCTAAGGCGCTTTCGGTGCCGCTGGCGTCGTGCTCGCGGGGGCCGCGCGGTTTCCGAAATCGACTGTTGGCGCAACCTCCGATCCCGGCGCCGCCTCATAGTACGTCCGCGCCTTCGCGCCCGTCACCTTCGCTGTGATCGCCTGCGGGAAGGTGCGGATGTAAGTGTTGTACTCCTGCACCGCCTGGTTGTAGTCGTTCCGCGATGTCGCGATCCGATTCTCCGTGCCGGCCAGCTCATCCTGCAGTCGCAGAAATCCCTGGTCGGCCTTCAGTTGCGGATACGCCTCGGCGATCGCGATCAGCCTGCCCAGCGCTCCCGTCAGACCGGCATTGGCGGTCGCCATTTGCTGGGGGTCGCCGCTTTGAATTGCGCCCGCCAGACCCGCGCGAGCCTGCGCGACCTGAGTGAACACCGCTTCCTCGTGCTGCGCATAACCCTTCACCGTGTTCACGAGGTTGGGCACCAGATCGGCACGCCGCTGCAGCTGTACCGAGATCCCCTGCTTCGCCTGCTGCGCTGTCTCGTCGAGCTGCTGGATCCGGTTGTATCCGCATCCCGTGACGCCCAGTACGAGCGGTGCGAGAGCCAACATCATCCGTCGGTTCATTTCTCTATCCTCTGAGTGGAGATTGACTACACGCTGTGTGGCCAAAGCCCACAGTAATTTATCCTCTGAACTCGTTCAGGTACGCGACCAGTCGTTCCATTGCGGCCAGATATCCCTCCAGTATTCCGGCGGCGGCCTCGCGCGCGATTTTCTCCGTTCCACGCACGTGTCGAATGACTTTCACAAAAGGCTCGGCGGCAAATCCGGCGCGGCGCGCGAGCGATTGGGCCAACTCCTCGTAATCCTGCGACGGCACCTGGCCGACGAGGCGTGAGATGCCGCGAAAAATCACCATCAGCGTGCTGAGACTGCGCTCGAGCACCTCGAGCTGGAGCTTGCTGTCTCCGCCCGCCCCCATCGTCGCCTGCCGCAGCTGCAGCAGCTTCCCCATCGTCTGCTGCTCGACCTGCAGCCTCAAGTCGTTTGGCGAAACAGCGACGCCGTCGAAGGGCGATTCGCCGTGCAACACCTTATGCCGCTCGAGGATGTCCGCGTACTCCATCGGAAAAATGTCCGACGATGACCGCCATTCGCTGGCAGTGAACGTCATCGGAGGCGGATTTCCATCCTCCGCCCACGCCTTCGACACCGCCGCAACCGCGCGCAATTTCGCGAGCGGCAGCGCGTCGACGATCACCAGCACGTTGTAATCCGACTTCTTCGGATTGTGCTCCCCGGCCACCGCCGACCCGTACAGCACGACCGAGCGCAATCCCTCGCCGTACGCGAGCTGCAGCTGCCTGACCAGCTCCTCGAGTTTCATCATCGTCTCAATCCCGATAAATCGAACTGTGCATATCCCGTTTCACTAATCCCAAGCGCTCCGCGCTTGTGCCTGTGCCCCGAACGCCACTAGATACGTCCCGACGTCGTGAACTAAACCCTGACAACTATGCTCCTCTGACGCCTCGCACCCGTTCAGTTGCAGTTCCCAGCCTCGCACCTATTCACTTCCAGCTTCACCAACTCGACCCTCCCCCTCCCCCGCCGAACCCTCCGCCGCCACCAAATCCACCAAAACCGCCACCACCTCCGAAACCGCCGCCGCCGCCGCCAAATCCTCCGCCGCCAAATCCTCCGCCACCAAATCCGCCGCGCCCGAACCCGCCGAACGGAATGATGAGCGGCAGACAACCCGGCCCCCCGCAACCGCCGCGGCGCCCGCGCCTTCCAGCGCTACTCAGCATCGACAGCACCACGAAGAAGATGATGAGGTACACGAACGGCGGAATCCCGCCACCGCTCCCCGGATTCTCGAGCGGAGGCTCGCCGAGTTGTGGCTGCGGCACCGCGAGAGACGTATCCAGCTGGAAACCGAACTCATTGGCGAACCGCTGTGCGGTCAGCAGCGTGACCAGCTCGAGCCCCGCGGAGTAATCGCGCTGCGCGAAAGCCGGCGTTGCCTGGCGGCAGATATCGCCCGCGTCCGCGTCGGTGATGAAGCCTTCGGCGCCGCGGCCCGTGGAGATGAAGCAATGCCCGCGGCCGTCCTTGCTGGTCTCCTTCGGCACGAGCAGAATGACGGCGCCGGCGTTGCGGGTCGGATCGCCCGGATCTCCGAGCTTCCCGACCTTCCACTGCCTGCCGATCTGCAGCGACACTTCCTGCACGTCGCGATCGCCGATGTCGCTCATCGTCACGATCGCCATCTCGCCGCGGGACTTCAACCGCACATCCTCGGCGATGCGCTCCATCCGCGCGATCGCGTCCGGTTGCAGCACGTGCGCGAAATCGTTCACCAGCCCGGTGGGCGGCGGGATCTGGATGCCTTGTGGGAGAAGGAGGAACCAGGCTGCGCGCAGCACGACGAGAAGCCCCGCCGTCGATCGAAGGCCGATCAGAACCGAGGTAAGTATCTACTCTCCCTTGATTTCATGGTTTGCAAGGAGGTCTATTTAGCAGATGATTCCCATCAAGGTCAACCGCACCGCTGCCGTTGCAACGATCGTGCTCTCCTTCGCCTGCGCGCCCGGGGGAGGAGCCCGGCAGAGCGGTGAAACCACCGGCGTCGCTCGCACCGACACCGCTGTGGTCGCGACGCGGCCTGCACCAACCGACTCCAGTATTACGCGCGCGGACCTCGCGAGGATTCAGGGGAGCGCCACCGCCCCAGTCTGGGTGATCGAAGTCAGCGACTTCCAGTGCCCATATTGCAAGCAGTGGCACGATCAGACTTATAACACCTTCGTCGATCAATACGTCAAAACTGGCAAAGTGCGTCTCGCATACGTGAACTTCCCGCTCCAGAGTCACGTCCACGCGCTTGCCGCGGCTGAAGCGGCGATGTGCGCCGGCGCGCAGGGAAAGTTCTGGCCGATGCACGACGCCCTCTTCAACAGCCAGGCTCAGTGGGAAGTTCTCCCATCACCGACCGAGTACTTCGATTCGCTGGCGCGCACCAACGGCGCGTCGATGCAGCAGTGGCGTGACTGCGTTTCGTCCGGAAAAATGAAGTCGATCATCTTCGCCGATCAGGATCGTGCATCCCGCGCCGGCGCTAGTGCAACTCCAAGCTTCATGATCGGCGATCAGCTATTGGTCGGCGCGCAATCCATCGATGCGCTGCGCCGCGCCGTCGACTCCGCTCTGGTCAAGAGCAAGAGCACCAGCCCCTAACGAGCCCCAGTGAATTCGCTGCTGCGAATTCCCTACTCGTTCGCGGGTAACCTCGCCCAGGTGCTCACCCGCGTTGCGCCGTCCGGCCAATCGAAGTTCGCCCGCGGGCTTTCAGCCCGGCGCGATCTGATTGCACGTTACCAGCAGTGGGCAGTCGCGCAACGAGACCCCACCCGTCCGCTCCTCTGGCTGCACGCTCCTTCCGTCGGTGAAGGATTGCAGGCGCTGCCGGTGATCGAGCTGCTGCGCGCGCGCCGTCCCGACATTCAGATCGCGTACACTTTCTATTCGCCGAGCGCCGAACGGTTTGCGCGCGGCCTCGATGTCGATGTCACCGATTATCTACCCTTCGACACTTTCTCCAACGCCGCCGCGATACTGTCGACGCTTCGCCCCGACGCGCTTGTGTTCAGCAAGCTCGACGTATGGCCCGCGCTCACCGAGACCGCGGCGAGCCGCGGAGTGCCGGTCGGAGTGGTTAGCGCCACCCTTCCGCCGGGATCCGGCCGGCGCGGACCGTTCGCCCGCGCGCTGCTCACTGACGCATACCAGGCGATCGACCGCGTCGGCGCCATCGACGAGGGCGATGCAGAGCGCCTCCGCGAGCAGGGCGTGCGCGCCGACCGGCTGCAGGTCACCGGAGACACTCGCTTCGACCAGGTGTGGGCGCGCGCGCGGCGCAGGCCGCCGGTCTTCGTGGAGCGGCTGCGCTCCGCGCGCCCGACCCTCGTTGCCGGATCGACCTGGCCCACCGACGAGGAGCACCTCCTGCCCGCATGGCAGAAAGCGCGCGAGAAAATTCCCGACGCGCGACTCATCATCGCTCCCCACGAAATTTCGGAATCCCACCTGCGGAACCTCGCGCGTTGGGCGCGCGCCGCATCCTTACGGGTTTCACGGATCGATGCCGATGACGCATCGAGCGCCGATGTCCTGATCGTCGATCGATATGGAGTGCTCGGTGATCTATACTCCCTTGCCGATGTCGCCTACGTCGGCGGTGGTTTCCACTCCGCCGGAGTGCACTCGGTGCTCGAGCCGGCCGCGTTCGGCGCGCCCGTCCTCTTCGGCCCGCGACACGAACGGAGCCGCGAGGCGACCGAGCTGGTTCTGGCCGATGGTGGCGCGACGATCAAGGGACTCGCCGATCTGACGATTCGCCTCGACGACTGGCTCGGATCCGCCCCGGCGCGCGAAGTCGCGGGTGCTCACGCGCGCGCGATGGTGCAAGCCGGGCTCGGCGCCGCCGAGCGATCCTACGAGCTGGTTATGGCTTTGCTTCCTGGGCGACGGGCACCGACGCCAGGGCGGGCGGGCGGTAGGTAACCGCGTTGGTGCTCGGCTTGTGCACGAAGAATCCCTGCACCAGATGCACGCCGAGTGATTTCACCATCTCGTATTCTTCCTTCCGCTCGACACCCTCGGCGATCACCATCGCGCCGTGCTCGTTGGCGAAGCGCACCATTGTCTCGACCAGATTCTGCTTGATGAAATTCTGATCGATGCAGTTGATGAGAGAGATATCGAGCTTGATGAAGTCGGGCTCGAGGTTGGCGATCGAGCCCAGGCCAGCGTATCCGCTGCCCGCGTCGTCGACGGCGAAGCGGTAGCCCTTGTCGCGGAATTCCTTGAGACGGCCGCGGAACTTCGGATAGTCCTTGATCGCGGTGCGCTCGGTGATCTCGATTACGACGCGGGTCGGATCCTTGACCGCGAGAGTGTTGACGTCGAATGACGGATCGGCGAAGTCGGCGGGGTCGACATTCATGAACAGTAGCTCGCCATCCTTGAGCAACTTGGCCATTCCCTCGATCGCGCGGTCGCGGCAAAGCCGGCTCAGATCCCAGATGAGGTCCGACTGGGCCGCGATCTCGAACATCACTTCCGGACTGCGCATGCTGCGGAGCGCTCCGCGCGCCAGCGCCTCGTAGCCGAAGACTTTCTGGCTATCGGTTACGACGATCGGGTGATACTCGATGTAGAGACCGCGATCGCGGAGGGTTTCGCGCAGATCGCTCACCTTCTTGGCCTGCTCGCGGTGCTCGAGACTCTTGGAGGCGTTCGCCGCTTCACGAATGCCGCGATAGATCTGGCGTTCGAGCCGCAGCTTTGGATTGTAGACGACGAGCGCGCGGCCGACGAAGATGTCGAACAGGGCGGCGATGTCTTCTCCGTGAACGCGCTCGATCTCGGTGGATACCGCTTCCTTGAGGCCGGCGGTCAGCTCCGTTATCTCGGCGTCGGTCGCGGCCGGAGTGTCATCCTGGGGAACGTGGAAGAAGATGAAATCATCGTCGTTGGGAAACGCGACCATCAGCTTGCTCGACGCGAGCGGACTCTTGCCGAGGAACGCGCGCATCGCCTCGCCGGTCGTTTCGAGCACGCTGTCGAGTTTTTCCCAGCCGTAGACCTCTTCGACCTTGGAGTACCGATCGAAGTTGAAGTACAGGATGACGATCTCGCCGCGGTCCTGGACCGCCTTTCTGATGCTGTCGATCGTCGCGGCTACGGTGGGCAGGCGCGTCAGCGAGTCACGAAGAAGCTGATGGTAGTCCAAGGTCAGCGGGAACGGGTAGCGGTGGCCTGGGCGCCGCCGGTGTTCGGCGCCACCAGCTTGACGTTGCGCTCGAGCGTGGTGGCGAGCTTGGAAAGCTCGAACGGCTTCTCCACGTAGTCGTCGGCACCCGTCTGGAGCGCCTGGCGCTTGTTGACCCAGTCGTCGAGCGCGGTGACCATCACCACCCTGACGGTCTTGCCAAGCGTTGGGTGCTGCTTCATCTCGCGGCAGACCTGCCAGCCATCGCGGCCGGGCATCATCACGTCGAGCAGGACCACTGCCGGCTTGACCTCCTCGAACGCCTTCATGGCTTCGTCGCCGTTGTAGGCGACGGTAATCGGGTAGCCCCGCGCTTCCAGATAGTCACGGATGATGTGAGCGTTATCTGCGTTGTCATCGACCACTAGGATCGGCGGATGGGCGGTATCGGCCATAAATGATTGTCTGAAATGATGTTATGGCCATTGCCGGCGCAATTCGCAAGCCAGCGGCTTGACAACGCCTTGCACCGGTTACAGCGTGAGCGTGTGATCCTCACGGAGCAAACTATGCGCGCGCCCCTTACCCGGCTGCTGGCCAAAAGCCTGTTCGTACTTCCCTTTATCTATGCTCCGGCGTTGGTCGCGCAGATGCAGACCAACCACAAGTTCGAGGTCGATGGAATCGTAGTCGATGCGTCGAAAGCTCCGGTTCCGAGCGCGGAGCTGGTGCTGAATCGACCGGGGGAGGCGGTTCGGGTCACGCGCACCGGGACCGACGGCCGCTTTGCTTTCACCGGAGTGCGAAGCGGCAACGTTGCGCTGACGGTGCGTCGAATGGGATATGTCGCCAAAACCGTCAATGTCGAGATGCCGGCGGACGGAGCGGCATCCGAGGTCGAAGTGAGCCTCGACGAGATAGCAAGCGACATTTCGGCGGTGATCGTTGAAAGCTCGAAGGGCCACCTGGACGAATTCTATGAGCGGAAGGCCAACAACAATTTCGCGAAGTTCTTCGAGATGAAGGACATCAGGGCGCGAAATCCGCTGTACCTGAGCGAGATCGTTCGCACCGTCGGTGGCGCGACCGTCGAGACGAAGGGCATCGGGAACCGGATTCTTTTGCGCGGCTGCCAGCCGATGGTGTGGGTCGATGGAATGCGGGCACCCGGCGCCGAGCTGGACGATGTCGCCAGACCGTCTGACGTCGCCGCGATGGAAGTCTATGCGTCGAATGCGGGCCTTCCACCTGAGTATCAGGATCGCAACAACAGAATGTGCGGCGCGATCATCGTCTGGACTAAGAACCAGTAACCAGCTGGCACCGGCCGTTCACGCCTTCGGTAATTCAGAGCCCCTCGGCTCCTCAAATCAGCGAAACAAAAAGCCCCCCGGAAGTCCGGGGGGCTTTTGTTGTTCTGGTACTGCTAGAGAGCGAACCGCAACATCAAGAGCAAGTCGGAGCCGTCATGGTATCCCACCAGACGCGCGTTCCGAGATCATCAGGACCCTGATCCGCAATCGCGGCATCCAGGGACTCTTTGTTCGTGGTGGCTTCCGTCGTCGGATACTCGAGACGGCGGGGCACGTAGGTCAGCGTCGCATCGGGTCCCGGAACGACGGTACTCGGCACACACGTTCTACGCCACTCGAACCATGCGTTCGCGCCGTCCATGTAAAGCGCGACGTACTTCTGCTGAGCGATCTGACGAAGGCCCGCGACGCCGCCCTGATAGACGACGCCGGGGTTCGCCAGATACGCGGCAACGTCGCCAGCAGCTATCGACTGTCCGCCAGCGGCTGCCATGTCGCTCCACTGGTCCATCGACGCAGTGATGCCGGCGTTGTAGTAAGCAGCTGCCTGACCCGGGGTCAAGCCGCCCAACCCGCGCTCCGCAGCCTCGGCGAGAAGCAAGTTGACTTCCGCCGCTGTCATGATTGGCGTCGGAAGGCTCGCACCTGCTCCGCCGAATACCGGGCCGTAGGTCGTCTGACCTTTGTAGAAAATTTCTCCCGGCCGCGACGTCGTCGTCGGATCGGGAACGTTTTGCGGCAGCAAGCCGTTGGGCGACCCGCGATACACTGCCGGGTCAGCGGCTGTCGGCTGGGCGTAGATGGGAAGCCGCGGATCGCTGAGCGCGTTCATGATATTGACGAGGCGATCTGACATCCGCCAGTCATCGCGTCCACCAAGGTTGTCCGCCCACGGATTGTTGTAAATACCATCACCCGGCCATGGGAAATAGGCGTTGTCCGCCGTGGTGAGAATCAGGCCGCCGGGAGCCGTGCGCGCCGCGGTGATCTGAGCGCTGGCGAGAGTGGGGTCGACTTCAGAGACGCGAAGCGCAAGACGCAGCCGCAGCGAGTTGATGAACTTCTGCCAGCTCGCTGGGTCTCCGCCGTAGATCGGATCGGCATCGCCAAGTACGTTGGCGGCACCGGTCAGATCGTTGGATGCTTTGTCGAGAACGGCGAAGAAATCGGCGTAAATGTCCTGCTGCTTGTCGTACGCCGGACTGAGTGTCGTCCCAACCGAGTCGCCTTTGAGCGCCTGCGAATATGGGATATCGCCCCATGAATCGGTCAGGAACGAGAAGACCAACGTGCGAAGCGCAATCGCTGGACCGTAAACGCCCGGCTCGTTGGTGGCTTGGCCCTTCGCGATGATCTGCGTCAGGTCTTTCAGCTCGCCGGCGTACGCACCGTTGAACGAGCCTTCCGTGTCAGCTGCGTGCACACGAAGGTAGCGATCCTCGTCGTTGTACTGAACCTCGGAGAGGTGCTGCACGATCCACTCGTACGTCCGAAGATCGATGCCGCCAAACCAGCGCGACGTCGAGAGGCGAGACGCCTCCGTGAACAACGGACCCGGCGGCACATCCTCGGGGCTGTTCGGGTTCTTGTTGAGATTGGTGATGCTGTCGTTGTTGCACCCCGCTACCGCGAGCGCAATCGACAACGCCGAACCCACTCTCAAGATGGTTTTATTGATCATTGTCATCAGTTCCGGTTAATGGGTTACGGCGTGATGCGGACGTTGAATCCCCACACCCGCGGATTCGGCATTGAAGCGAACTCGATACCCTGGTTGTTCCCGGTCTGATAGGAGAACTCGGGGTCAATGTTCGGCACCTTGGTCCAGGTCTTCAGGTTGCGACCGGTGATGCCGAGGGTGATCGCGCTCGCATTGAAGCGGCTGGCTAGGGTCTGAGGCAGGTCGAAAACCAGGCTCAGCTCGCGCAGCTTGGTGTAAGTGGCGTCGTAAATGTGGTCCTCGATAACCTGACCGCAGTTGTACGAGATGCACTGCCAGTAAGTCTCCGCCGTCACGGCCTTCGTGTTCGGCTGTCCGGTTGCCTGGTCGATGCCCTTGACCACGTAGCCCGGCTTGTCCCAGTCAACCTCGCGTCCCGCAATCGTGCGCGACAGAACGCCGGTGTAATCGCCCCACATGTTGGTGATGCTGGCGAGCTTGCCGCCCACGTGGAAGTCGAGCAGACCGTACAGCCTGAGGTTCTTGAAGGTGAGGGTGTTGCCCCAGCCTCCCGTCCACTGTGGCTGAACGCTGCCGAAGTAGTGCTGGTATCCCGCCGAAGCCGGATCGCGCTGCGGCAAACCGTTCTTGAGCAGCAGATTGCCCTGGTCGTCGCGCAGCCATGCGTTGCCCATCAGAGCGCCGTAAGGCTTGTTGAGACGAGCCTCCAGGCGGGCAGTGAACAAGCTACCGAGTGCGAGCGTCGTTACGCCTGGCGCCAGCTCGGTGATCTTGCTCTTGTTGCGGCCGTAATTGAAGATGCTGTTCCAGGAGAATCCGCCTGCCGTTTCGATCGGCATGACGCTGAGCAGGAACTCCTGACCCTTGTTGCTGATCTCGCCCGCGTTGATCGACTTCGAGGTGAAGCCCGTCGTCGAGGAAACTGGGGCGTTGAAGATCTGGTTGGTCGTGTACTTGTCGTAGATACTGCCGTCGAAAGTCACCCGGCCATTCAGGAAGCCGAGCTCCAGGCCCGCCTCGTTGGAATGGGTGATCTCGGGCTTCAGATCTCCGTTCGCCAGCGCATCGGCGAGCGAGAACTGCGGCAGCCCGTCGAACTTGTTGCTCAGACCGCTGTAGGTGGTTCTCAGGAGGTACGGATCAGCGTCGGCGCCCACTCTCGCTGTTGAAGCGCGCAGCTTGGCGTAGGAAAGGATGCCGTTCTTGATCGCTGGAATGGCATCAGTCAACACGATCGCCGTATTGACCGACGGATAGAAGTACGAATTGTTTTCCTTCGGCAGCGTCGAGGACCAGTCGTTGCGCATCGTGCCGCCAATGGTCCACCAGCCGTTCAGCGTGAAATCGGCCGAAGCATAAGCGCTGTTCGTCTGACGGCGCTGGGTCGTCTGCCCGAGCGTTGGGGTGATCGCCGCGTTGGACACGTTGTAGATCCCCGGCACGGTGAGGCCGCCCGTCTGCGCGCTATTGAAGTTGTAGGTGGTGCGACGAGTCGCAACACCGCCAGTCGCGTTCACCAGCAGGTGCGATCCAAGGCCACGGTTCACCCTGATAGTCGCATCGGTGGTGTTCTCGTTGTTGTAGTCGGTCAGGTTGGTGAAGCCGCCGAAGTAGGCGGGATCGACGATCGTGCCCTGGCGAACATCGCCCGGAGCGAAACGCTGATCGATGTTGTAGCGATAGATATCCGATCCAGTGCGAACACTCGCGTTGACGCCATCAGCGAGCATGTACGTCGCCGATACGTTACCGATGAACCGGTCACGGGTGTCCTGCTCCGGGTTGTCGTACTGGAGCCAGAACGGGTTGTTGTGGAAGCTGTAGTTCCAGTTGAACTCACGGTTCGCCGGCCCGTTGTTGATGGCACCGCTCTCGTTGTAAGTATTGCGCAGCGCATTGAGATCGACCTGCCGGCCGAACCACACGAACTGCTCGAGCACGCTTTGGGTGTAACCGACACCCGGGCGGTTGAGGCCGGTATTCCGAACGTACTGCAGGCTGGCGTCCGAGCTCAGACGGTCGTTGATCTTGAGCGCGGCATTGAGCAGGCCGTTCATCTTGTGGAACGAGTTGTTCGGGATGTAGCCCTCAACCTGGTCCGATCCGAACGACATGCGCGCATTCGCCCGCTCGGTGCCGCCGCTGAACGCGACGTTGTTCGAGAAGGTGTGACCGGTATTGAAGAAGCTTTCGACGTTGTTCGGGTGCGCAACCCAAGGAATCGGGATCAGTGAACCGTCCGCCGCTCTCGGGCTCGTGAACTGCGCGATCAGACGGCCGTCCAGACGGGGGCCAAAGCTCTGGTCGTTGTAGTCTTCGGTCCCACCACCCTGGCCGTCGACGAACTCGAACTGGCCGGCCGCGCCCTGACCGTAAAGATTCTGGTATTCCGGAAGAATCGAGGGCTTTTCCCAGGTGTAGGTGGAGCTAACCTCGGTGCGCATCTTTCCACCGCTATTGGCGCCGCGCTTGGTCGTCATGATGATGACGCCGTTCGCCGCGCGCGATCCGTAGATCGCCGCCGCGTTGGGGCCCTTCAGTACGCTCATCGTGGCGATGTCTTCCGGATTGATATCGGAGATCGCGCTACCGAAATCGAATCCGCCGCCCGGGCCTGACCCGCGGTCGGCGTTGGAGACGGCGACGCCGTCGATGATGAAGAGCGGCGAGTTGTTGCCGCTGATCGAGTTCGCGCCACGCAGCAGGATGCGATTGGATCCGCCGACGGTGCCCGAACCCGTAATGGTGACGCCCGAGACCTTTCCTTGAATGCTGTTGACCACGTTCATGGTCTTGGTCTCATTGAGCTCGGTACTGCTGATCTGCTGCTGCGCGGTACCCAGCTGGCTCTTCTCTCTGGTCTCGCCGAGCGCCGTTACGACGACTCCCTGCAGCTCCGTTGCCGTAGCAGAGAGACTGAAGTTCTGGCTGATCGGATTGCCAGCGAGAGCGACGGACGCGGAGCTTGGCTGATAGCCCAGACGTCTCGCCATCACTGTTACGGTCGTTCCTGTTGCGGATGCAGGCGCCGTGAAGGAATAGTTGCCCTGCTCGTCCGTGAAAGCTCCGACGCGCAGCGTCGGAATGCTCACACTCGCACCGATTACAGGTGCTCCACCAGCGCCAGTCACCTGGCCGCTAATGGTCGTTCCTTGCGCTCGGGCGATCGCGGGCGCCAACAGCGCCACGCTCGCCAGCGCAAGCCAGCGAGAGATCTTACCAATCTTTCCCATACTACACCTCGCAGAAAGTGAAACGGGATGTGACGTGTCGGCAGCGCGGAGTGATCCAGCCCGATCTCTCCTCGGCCGACTATGTCTTTGCGTTCGCCCAGCAATGCCATGCAGAAAAGCACGACCGCTGGTAACGCGATGCTTGCCCGAAATCCCCAGCCCGGGGTTCCGGGGGTTGCCAGTGATCGAAACTTGACGGGTGGTCAGAGTGCTGTCAACGACGGGTCAACGACCGTAAAGAACCGGTCAAGTGCGTGTAAACCCGTGGTAAGGTCCGGA
>Ga0070683_100000866_pt1 | contig 22398 bp, 20 predicted proteins | sample KBSC713LmetaG_FD_64662 | JGI IMG/M metagenome (GOLD analysis project Ga0070683, IMG submission 64662) | Corn rhizosphere microbial communities from Kellogg Biological Station, Michigan, USA - KBS C7.1-3L metaG | ecosystem: Host-associated > Plants > Roots > Rhizosphere ... | reverse complement strand
TCGGCCGTGAAGGACCTGCTCCCGATCCTCGAGAAGGTCATGCAGTCGGGCAAGCCGCTGCTGATCATCGCCGAGGACGTCGAGGGCGAGGCCCTGGCGACGCTGGTCGTCAACAAGATCCGCGGCACGTTCAAGTCGGTGGCCGTCAAGGCGCCCGGCTTCGGCGACCGCCGCAAGGCGATGCTTGGTGACATCGCGATCCTGACCGGTGGTCAGCCGGTCAGCGAGACCGTCGGCCTCAAGCTCGAGAACGTCGGCCTCGACCTGCTCGGTCGCGCCCGCAAGGTGGTCGTGACCAAGGACGAGACCACGATCGTCGACGGTGACGGCGACGCCGAGAGCATCCAGGGCCGGGTCAACCAGATCCGCGCCGAGATCGACAAGAGCGACAGCGACTACGACCGCGAGAAGCTGCAGGAGCGGCTGGCCAAGCTGGCCGGTGGCGTTGCGGTGATCAAGGTCGGTGCCGCGACCGAGGTCGAGCTCAAGGAGCGCAAGCACCGCGTCGAGGACGCCGTTCGCAACGCGAAGGCGGCCGTCGAGGAGGGCATCGTCCCCGGTGGTGGCGTCGCGCTCGTGCAGGCCGGCAAGACCGCGTTCGACAAGCTCGACCTGGTCGGCGACGAGGCGACCGGCGCGCAGATCGTTCGCGTCGCGCTCGACGCGCCGCTGCGCCAGATCGCCGTCAACGCCGGCCTCGAGGGCGGCGTCGTGGTCGAGAAGGTGCGCAACCTGCAGCCGGGTCACGGCCTCAACGCCGCGTCCGGCGACTACGTCAACATGCTGGCCGAGGGCATCATCGACCCGGCCAAGGTGACGCGGTCGGCGCTGCAGAACGCTGCCTCCATCGCCGCGCTGTTCCTCACCACGGAGGCCGTGGTGGCGGACAAGCCGGAGAAGGAGAAGGCCGCGGCCGGTGCCCCCGGTGGCGGCGGCGACATGGACTTCTAGTCCAGCCGGAAGCAAAGGGATTGGGGCAGGACCGCTTGCGGTCCTGCCCCAATCGCTGTTCTTTGCGCTCGATCACCGTGGCCGTGACCGGCGCGGGAACGTCACCGGCCGGTCTGATTCCTCCGCTTGGCGTTCTGCTTGGCCGGCTGAGAACGCTGGCCTGGTCCCATTCCGACAAGCTTCATGGGACGAGAGCTCATCTTGGCCTTGATCGCGGTGCTCGCCGGGGCTGCATTGCCAGAAGCGCGCCTGAACTGCGCATCCGCGGGCTCGGGCTCCGCCGGCGCCACGTCGCTCCCCGTGTAGTCGCTTTCCGCGTCCATGCGGTAGTCGCCGTAGTCCTCGTAGTCATCCGCGAAGTCGTGCATGTCCTTGCGATTGTTGGACTTCCCCATGTCCTCCCCCTCTCGGACAGCTCTCACGATAAGAGGATCTTCGAAGTCGCAGGGCGGAATGGAGGTTCCTGCACCCGGTAGGTTTTGACCATGACAGTGGTGCATCCGGTGATCGACGGTCACAACGACCTGCCGTGGCAGTTGCGCATCCGCGAGGCGGATTTTGACCTGCGAGCCGACCTCAGCGCCACCGGGCTGCACACCGACCTCATCCGTCTCGAGCGGGGTGGGGTGGCCGGCCAGTTCTGGTCGGTCTACGTGCCGAGCGGGGTCAGCGAGCCCGAGTCGGTGGCGACCGTCCTCGAGCAGATCGATCTGGTCAAGCGGCTGGCGGCGCGGTATCCGGAGCGTCTCGCGCTGGTCACGACGGCCGAGCAGGCCGAGCGGGCCCGGGCGGACGGCCGGGTCGCGTCGCTGCTCGGGGCCGAGGGCGGGCACTGCATCAACTCGTCGCTCGGCGTGCTGCGGATGCTCTACGAGCTGGGCGTGCGGTATATGACGCTCACGCACGCCGACAACACCGCGTGGGCCGACAGCGCGACCGACCGGCGCACGGTTGGCGGCCTCTCCGATTTCGGCCATGAAGTCGTCCGGGAGATGAACCGCCTGGGCATGCTCGTCGATCTGTCGCACGTCTCGACCGAGACGATGCACGCCGCGCTGGACACCTCGGTCGCGCCGGCGTTCTTCTCACACTCGTCGGCGCGGGCCGTCTGCGACCATCCGCGCAATGTGCCGGATGACGTGCTCTCGCGGGTACACGCGGCAAATGGCGTGGTCATGGTGACGTTTGTCCCGTTCTTCCTCAACGAACAGTGCCGGCAGTGGGGCGTGGAACTGTATGCGTTCGAGGACGCGCTGGACGCGCCGCCGCAGAGCCCCGAGTGGGTCCGGCAGCAGAGGGCGTGGGTGGCGGCCCATCCGTGCCCGCCGAGCACGGTGGCCGACGCCGCCGATCACGTCGAGCACATCCGCGAGGTGGCCGGGGTCGACGCGGTCGGGCTGGGCGGCGACTTCGACGGCACGCCGGTCCTGCCCACCGGGCTGAACGACGTGGCGAGTTACCCGGCGCTGTTCGCCGAGTTGGCCGAGCGCGGCTGGTCGGACGCCGAGCTCGACAAGCTGGGCTGGCACAACGCGCTGCGGGTGCTGCGCGACACCGAAGCGGCGGCGCGCTAGCCGGCTTCTTCGGCCGCGCGGACCGCGGCCAACGCGTTGACCTCGCCGGCGCCGACCGTGTCCGGGAGCCCGCCGCAGGCGTTCGGCATGCTGATCGGGGTTGCGGTCCGGCGGAGGATTTCGCTCGTGCGCTGGATGTTGCCGATGAGCTTGGGGTTGGCCGAGTACATCAGCGCGACGACCCCGGCGACGTGCGGCGTGGCCATCGATGTGCCGTCGAGGTAGCCGTATCCGTCGCCGGGCAGCGCCGAGAGCACGCGGGCGCCCGGCGCGACGACGTCCGGCTTGGCCAGGCCGCCGGGCGCCGGGCCGCGGCTGGAGAAGTCGGTCAGCCGGCCGCGCTGGTCGACGGCGCCGACGGTGAGCGGCTCCGGGTAGGTCGCCGGGGCGTCCTCGACGGTGCCGCAGTCCGGGCCGCTGTTGCCGGCCGCGACCACGAAATAGATGCCGGCCGCGCTGAGCGCCGCCACCGCCTGGCGCAGTGCGTTACGGTCGCAGCCTTCGAGCTCGGGGCAGCCCCACGAGTTGGTCAGCACCTCCGGCGCCCGCGTCGGGTCGCCGTTGTGCAGCGGGTCACCGCCACGGGGATACGGCGCGAGCATGAACTGCATGCACGTCAGGTAGGCGGCTGGGCTGCCGATGTTGCGCGGCAGGTTGACGCAGCCGATCCACTTGGCGCCCGGCGCTACCCCGACCTTCGCGCCGACCGCGCTGGCCAGCGTGTGCGTGCCGTGGCCGTTGTAGTCGACCGGTGACGTTTCGGGCCCGAAGGGATCGAGCCAGGAGTCCCTCCCGCCGCGGAAATTGCCGCGCAGCTCCGGGTGTGTGCCGTCGACTCCGGAGTCGGAGCCGCCGACCGTGATCCCCTCGCCGGTCACCCCGAGCTGGATCCAGACCTGGTCGGCCTGGATCGACGTGAGGTTCCACTGTGGACTGGTCGGGGCCTTCGCGCGGCCGCGCATGAGGCTCGCCGCGCGGGGCAGCGGCCGGAGCTGGGGATTGAGCAAGACCCGGTCGACGTCGTCCCGGCCGGCCAGCCAGCTGCGCACGACCTGGCCGCCGTCCACTTCGAGCCCGTTGATCAGATAGTACGGCTGGAAGTGCAGTCCTCTGGCCTTGAGCGCCTTGCGGATGCCCGCCTGCGAGGCGTCGGCCGTGTCCACGAGGCGCTTGTAGGTCTGGCGCAGGCGCTCGTCGCGGCCGGCTATGCCGTCGAGCCCGCTCAGGTCGGCCTGCTGCTTCATGACCACGAAGACCCGCTCACCGAAAAGCCCCGGTTGACCCGGTCCGGCGTAGACGACGGCGGCGCCGACCGTCACGACGACCGCGACCACGGCAGCGACCCAGCGCCGCCGCGGGCGAAACGCCGGGATGCCGGCCCCGGTCAGCAGGGCCAGGCCGAGGGCGGCCGCGGCGGCGGCGAGGGCCCAGTACGCGACGTCTTCGGTGCCCAGGAGCAGCGTCGTCTCGAGCGGGTCGACGAAGCCGAGCGGCCCGAACGCGGCGATCGCGACGAGCGCGGTCAGGGACGGGCGGGCCAGCCCGCCGGCCACGAACCCGACGGCCGGCAGTACGAGGAGCTCGAGCACATCAATGCCGTTCTGGCCGATCCCCGTGGCGACCCCGGCCAGGCCGACGCCGAGCACCAGGCCGGTGACCGCCATCCGGCCCCACCGGTTGCGCAGGCCCTCGCCGACGGTCCGGAGCGGGGCCAGCCGGCGGCCGCTCAGCCAGCCGATGGCCAGGCAGGCGGCGGCCGCCAGAACGGTCTCGACGAGCCCACCGAGCGCCCCGAGCAGCAGCCAGGGGGCGAGAACGATGAGCCCGCAGGCGATGCTGAGCCACTCGTCTCGTTCCGTCTCTTTCCTTGCCCTGGGCAATGCGATGGCGAGCGCGGCGAGCGCCAGCACCAGCAGGTAGGTCTCGCGGTACGTGACCGGGATGACGCGGACCGTGCCGAGCACCGCCCCGACGACGACCGCCTCGAGCCAGACCCGGCCGACGGTGCGGGCGAACTGGATGCGGGACAGGGTGGCGAGGAGGATCGCCGGTACGACCGCGACAGCGGCGGGCGCCCAGGCGACGGCCGGCGCCAGCCAGCCCGGCACGGGGATCTCGAGCTCGGTGAACACCTCGCCGACGAACCAGCCGACGGCGTGCAGGACGACCAGGACGCCGGCGATCCAGAGGCCGGTGAGGATGGTCATCGCGATCGCCAGGCCGCGGCTGGGCGGCCGGCGGACCGGAGCGAAGAGGACCGGGTCGAGCGGTGCCATGGTCAAACCGTACTGATTGGCGGCTACGGTGGAGCACGTGCGCCGTGATCCCAACGTCTCGCGGTTCGTCGCCGGGCACCTCTCCCCCGAGAGGCGCGCCGCCGATGTCGCCCGCTTGCGCCGGGAGCGCTTTGACGTCCTCATCATCGGCGGCGGGGTCACCGGGGCCGGGGCCGCGCTCGACGCCGCCTCCCGGGGCCTGTCCGTCGCGCTCGTCGAGGCCCGTGACCTGGCCGCCGGCACCTCCAGCCGCTCGTCGAAGCTCATCCACGGCGGCCTGCGCTATCTGGAGCAGCTCGACTTCGGCCTGGTCGCCGAGGCGCTGCACGAGCGTGGGCTGCTGGCCACCCGGCTCGCCCCGCACCTCGTCCGGCCGGTGCCCTTCCTGGTGCCGCTGCCGGCCACGTCGCTGCCCAAGCGCGCCTGGCAGCGGGCCTACTACGGGGCCGGCGTGGCCCTCTACGACGCGTTCGCGTCCGGCACCGGGCTCGGCGACCGGCTCCGCGGCGAGGTCACCCGGGGGATGCCGCTGCACCGGCACCTGACGAGGACGGCCGCCCGGAGACGCTTCCCCTCGCTGCGGGAGAGCGCGATCGCCGGGGCGGTCCAGTACTACGACGGCCAGGTCGACGACGCGCGGCTGGTGGCGACGCTCGCCCGGACCGCGGCCAGCCTCGGCGCGGCGATCGTGACCAGTGCACGGGCGGTCGAGCTGCTCCGCGACGCACGCGAGGTCACCGGCGTGCTGGTCCGTGACCTGGAGTCGCGGACCGAGTTCGAGGTCCACGCCCGGACGGTCGTCGTCGCGACCGGGGTGTGGACCGACGACGTGGCCGGGCTGCTGTCCGGCGACGGGCCACGCGAGCGCGCCGGTCTGCGCGTCCGCGCGAGCAAGGGCGTCCACCTGGTCGTGCCGCGCTCGGCGATCAACGGCGAGGCCGGGCTGATCCTGCGCACGTCGTCCTCGGTGCTCTTCGTCATCCCGTGGGGCGGGCACTGGATCATCGGGACGACCGACACCGACTGGCACCTCGACCGGGGCCACCCGGCCGCGTCGGCGGCCGACATCGCCTACCTGCTCGGCCAGGTCAACCCGATCCTCGACCGACCGCTGTCCACTTCTGACATCGAGGGGGTGTATGCCGGGCTGCGGCCGTTGCTCTCGGCGGAGGCCGGTGCGCGCCTGCCGCACAGCCGCGACGAGCACACCTCGACGCTGTCCCGCACCCACGCGGTCGTCGAGCCGATGCTCGGCCTGGTGCTGGTGGCCGGCGGCAAGTACACGACGTATCGGGTGATGGCGGCCGACGTCATCGACCGGGTCGCCCACCGGCTCGGTGGGCCGCGCACCATTCCTGCCTCGCGCACGGCCGACCTGCCACTGCTGGGCGCCGACGGCTACCATCCACTGTGGACCAATCGGGCCGACTTGGCCCGCCGGCACGGAGTCTCGGCCGGGGTGTTGGAGCACCTGCTGGAGCGCTACGGGTCGCTGACGCTTGAGCTGCTCAGCCTCGACCCCGGCGGGCGCCGGCCGTTGGCCGGGGCGCCTGAGTACCTGGCCGCCGAGGTGACCTATGCCGTGCTGGCCGAGGGTGCGCTGCACCTCGAGGACGTGCTGACCCGCCGCACGCGGATCAGCATCGAGACGATCCACCGGGGCGAGGAGTCGGCCGCCGACGCCGCCAACCTGATGGGCGAGGTGCTCGGCTGGGACGCCGCGACGCGGTCGCGCGAGATCGACCACTACCTGGCCCGGGTCGCCGCCGAGCGGGAGTCGCAGAAGATGCCCGACGACCTGACCGCCGACGCCGCCCGGCTGGGCGCGCCGGATGTGCGCGGCTTCCAGAGCGACCGGGCCTTCGACAAAGCCTAGAACAGCTTGCCGGGGTTCAGGATGTTCCCCGGATCCAGCGCCGCCTTGATGGCCCGGTGGACGCGGAGCCCCACCGGGCCGGCCTCGCGCGCCAGCCAGTCCCGCTTGAGCGAGCCGATGCCGTGCTCCCCGGTACTCGTGCCGCCCAGTGCCAGCCCGAGCGCCATGATGTCGTCGAACACCCGCCGACCACGCTGCACACTGGACGGATCGGTACGGTCGAAGACGATGTTCGGGTGCAGGTTGCCGTCGCCCGCGTGGCCGACCAAACCGACGGTCATGTCGTGTTCGGCGGCGATCCGCTCCACCCCCTCGATCAGCTCGACCAGCCGCGTCCGCGGCACGGCGATGTCGTCGATGATCAGTCCGCCGCCGGCCGGGAACAGCTTGGTCGCCAGGCCCTCCAGCGCCGGGTGGGCGAGCCGGCGGGCGGCCAGCAGCGCGTCGGCCTCGACCGCGTCCGTGGCGGTGTACACCTCGAGCGCCTGGACCCGCCGGCACGCCGATGCGATTGCCGCGAGATCAGCGGTCGCTTGCGGTCCAGTGTCAACCGCCGCCAGCAGGATCGCCGCCGCCTCCGTGGGCAGGCCCATCGGCTGGTACTCCTCGATCGCGTTGAGGTGCACCCGGTCGAGCAGCTCCAGCATGCTCGGCTGGCCGCCGCCGGTCATGATCGCCTCGACCGCGGCTCCCGCGGCCGCCACCGTGCCGAAAACCGCGACCATGGTCAGCGAGGACGGCGGGGCCGGTCGCAGCCGCAGGGTGATCTGGGTGATCACGCCGAGGGTGCCCTCGGAGCCGACGAACAGGTGCGTCAGGTCATATCCGGCGACGCCCTTCGCCGTGCGCCGGCCGCAGCTCAGGACCTCGCCGTCGGCCAGCACGACCTCGAGGCCGAGCACATATTCGCTGGTCACCCCGTACTTGACGCAGCACATCCCGCCGGCGTTGGTGGCCACGTTGCCGCCGATCGTCGACGTCTCCCAGGAGCCGGGGTCGGGCGGGTAGGCGAGGCCACACGCGGCGGCGGCGCGTCGCAAGTCGGCGTTGACCACGCCCGGCTGGACGACCGCGATCCGGTTGTCGGCGTCGAGCTCGAGGATCTCGTCCATGCCGGTGAGCGAGAGGACGATCGCACCGTCGATGGCGTTGGCCGCGCCGGACAGGCCGGTCCGGGCGCCTTGGGCCACCACGGGCACGCCGTGGCGACTGGCTGCTCGCAGTACCGATGAAACCTGACCGGTCGTGCGGGGGCGAACGACGACCAAAGGCTCGCCGTGCTCGGCGAGGTCGGCCTCGTCCCGCCGATAGGACCGGAGCCGATCCGGATCGGTCACGACGTCCGGCACGGCCGCCCGGAGCTCGGCGATCAGCTGCTCGTCCATAGTGGTAATCGTGCTGTACGTTGACGCCCCCCGCTGGCCGGCCCGCGGCCGTCTCTGGTCGCACCTGGTGAGCGACGTCTCGTATGTCGAACTGCACGCGTTCGCCGAGTTGCTGGGCGTCCCGCGGCGCGGCTTCGATGGGGACCATTACGACATACCCGCCGAAAGAGTCGCGGTGGCGTTGTGGCTGGGGGCTCACCTCGTGCCGTCGAAGGAAATCGTGACTCGCCTCCGGGGCGCTGGCCTGCGAAAACCCAAGCACTTGCGCCGCGGGCCTGCTTAGCCTTACCTTGCTTAGGCAAGCCTAAGCAAGGAGTGTTCGTGATCGTCTGTATCTGTGCCCGGGTTCGCGAGAGCGAGATCCGCGAGGTGGTCCGTGCCGGTGCGAAGACCGAGGACTCCGTCGGCGATGCGTGCGGCGCCGGGACCGGCTGCGGCACCTGCCTCGATCGCATCGCCGAGATCTTGGAATCTTCGGTGTCGCGTCGGTCGCTGGAGCCGGCCACCCTCTAGGCTTTGCGGATGCAGGGCGACGCACGGGTTCTCGAGTTCCTGAACGAGCAGCTGACGGCCGAGTTGACGGCGATCAACCAGTACTTCTTGCACGCCAAGATGCAGGAGAACTGGGGCCTGTCCATCCTGGCCGCGCACACCCGGGCCGAGTCGATCGACGAGATGCGCCACGCCGACGTCCTCACCGACCGCATCCTCTTCCTTGAGGGCCTGCCCAACTACCAGCGGCTTTTCCCGCTGCGCATCGGCGAGAACGTCCGCGAGATGTTCGAGTGCGACATGAAGATCGAGCTGGAGGCCGTGGACCGGCTGCGGCGCGGCATCGAGCACATGCGCTCGATCGGCGACGTGACGTCAGCCAAGATCTTCGAGGACATCCTGGCCGACGAGGAGCACCACGTCGACTATCTCGAGACACAGCTCGGGCTGCTGGAGAAGCTGGGCGAGCCGCTCTACCTGCAGAACGTCACGGAGCACCCGTCACCGTCCTGAGCTCTTCGCGCAGGTTCTTCCTCGCCCGCCGGTTCCACTCCTCCCGCTCCGGGACGATCTTGTAAAGTTCCGCCTTCGCCAGCAGGCCTTGGAGAACCTGACCACGCCCGGCGCGGAAGGCGTCGTCCGGCACAAACGCGTACTCCTCGCGCACGCGTTGCGCGTAACTCCGGTACTCCGCCGGATCGGCCGCCAAGATCGCCAGGTCGGCGTCGCACAGCAGCGCCCCGTTGCGGTCGCCCGGCGCCGCGTCGTGTGACTTGGTGAGCAGGACCAGCCGGCGCACCTCGGGATCGTCGGTCAAAGCCGCGCTGCGCTCCTCGTTGTCGCCGGCCCGCGGGTCGTAAACGGCGTCGTGCAGCCACGCCGCCATCCGCACGGCGTCGGCATCATCGGCCAGGTCTTCATAGCGATCGATGATTTTCAACGTGTACTGGAGATGCCGGTCGGTGTGGTAGCGCCGGTGCGGCTCACGCCAGCGGCGCAGGAGGTCACGGCCCAGTTGCGGGTCGTCCGGCCTCAGCGCCTGCCAGGCCGATTCGAGGTCTCGTGCCAATGCTCGGGCCTTTGCAACGTCGGTGGGATGCGGGTCGTCGAGTCGCCGCGCGCCGACTCGAGCTGCGGCTGGGTGAGGAAGAGGCTGGTGCTGAGGTCGGCGTGCTGAAGCTCGGCGTCCCGGAGATCGGCCCCGATCAGGTCGGCTCCCCGCAGGTCGGCACCGGCCAGGTTGGCCCGGATGAGCAGGGCTCCGCGCAGGTCGGTGTCGCGCAGGTCCCGCCCGGCGAAGTTGCGCCCGGCGAGGTCCTTCTTCATCGGCTTCTTGTCGCCGCTCGCCTTGCGCAGCAACGCTCGTACGCGCGGCCAGTGCTCCTCCGGGTGCGCGGTGACCGCTTCGAGCTCGGCGATCACCTGATCGATCTCGGGATCGGGTCGAAGCGTTCGGGCCTCGGTGAGATACCAGAGCCACTCGTGCACCTGCCGTACAACGGGAAAAACGCGGTGCATGCGAGGATCCGGCTGGCCGCCGAAGAGGTCCTGGACCACGCGCTGGCCGGCCCCGAAGCAGTCGTAGACCGTACACCCGCGAAAGCCCTTCTCGCGCAGGCGACTGTGGATGCGGCAGCGGTGGTCGGCGGCGAGGTTCGGGCAGGCCCGCCCGGCCGGCTTGTCGATCGCGAAGTCGGCCGAGGCGGCGAAGGCCGGCACGACGCAGCACAGCCCCAGGCAGCGCGCGCAGTCGGCCCGCAGGTCGAAAGCCATCCGTTGCAGCCTAACTGCGTACGCTGGATCGGTGCGGGACTGGCTGATAGGACTGGGGATCGCGGTCGCCTGCATTGTGCTGTCCTGGCTGCTGCTGATCCTGCTGGCGCGGCGGCTGCCGCCCGGGCTGCTCAAGGACCTTGCCTCGTTCATTCCGGATTGCGTGACGACGATCCGGCGGCTGCGCAAGGATCCACGCGTCCCGCGCAGTGCGAAGATCGCCATCCTCATCGCCGGGATCTGGGTGGCCAGCCCGATCGACCTCATCCCCGAGTTCATCCCGGTGATCGGGCCGCTCGACGACATCGTGGTGGTCGCGCTCGCGCTGCGCTACGCGGCCCGCCGGGTGCCGCGCGACGTCGTGCTCGGCGCGTGGCCGGGGGAGCGGCGCCTCATTGAGCGCCTGCTGGGCTAGGGCGGGATTCTCCGCCCCACTCCTCGGGTTGAACGTCGGCCAGCGTCTCGGAGAAGGTCCACTGGTGCCCGAACGGGTCCTCGGCCTGATACTGGCGCTCGCCGTATTCGAAGTCGGTCGGCTCCATCAGGATGCGGGCGCCGTGCGCGCGGGCGTGCTCGCAGTGGGCCCGGGCGTCCTCGACCCGCACCATCACCTGATGGGTGACCTCACCCGGCTGCGGCGGCCGCCGATCGTGGCGCACGTCGCCGACGATCAGTCCGCCTTCCCCGTATCGGAGTTGCGAGCGGTGATCCTCGCCGATCTTCACCCGCTCCTCGAACCCGAACGCCGTCGTCAGGAACGCCACCGCCGCGCGGACATCCGGATAGATCAGGACGGGCACGACGGTCGCCTGCGGAATGGATCGGTTGGCCTTCATACCAGGTATCTTGCCAGCCGCTGCCAGGCCGGCGAGGAGCCCACCACATGGGAGTTCATGAGCCCGGCCAGCCCGGGCTCGGCCGCTCCCGCCCGGGCGCGATGGCCTTCCCAGGCGCGGATGCCGGCGGCCAGATCCCGCCAGCCGCGGGTCGCGCGGGTCCCCGGTCAGCGCGTGGTCAATGGCGAGGTACCGGCGTGCCGTTTCGAAGGTCAGCTTGCCGACCGCATTTGGACGCGGCCCGGATGCCGCCGGAGACTGTGGGCATGCCGCTGCTGGAGCGAGAGTCGGCGATGGCGTCGCTGGAGCAGTACGCACGCGAGGCGCATGCCGGTGACGGTCGGCTGGTCTTCGTGTCGGGCGAGGCGGGCATCGGCAAGTCCAGCGTGGTCGAGCGGCTTGCCGCCCGGCTCGAGGTGGCGCTGCCCGGCACCCGGTGGGCCTGGGGCCTGTGTGACGGCCTGTTCACGCCGCGCCCGCTGAGCCCGCTGTTCGACATCGCGAGCGAGCTCGGCGGCGAGCTGCTGGCGTTGAGCCGGGCGCGGGCGGCGCGGGACGAGCTGTTCGTCGCGCTGCTGCGCCAGGTCAGTGAGCCCGGGCGGCTGAAGGTCGTGGTCGTCGAGGATATGCACTGGGCCGATGAGGCGACGATCGACCTCGTGCGCTTTCTGGGCCGCCGGCTGCGTGCCGCCCCGGTGCTGCTCATCGTGACGTACCGGGACGAGGGGCTGGCCCCGGGCGACCCGCTGCGCATCGCGCTCGGCGAACTCGGCATGCAGCAGTCGACCCGGCGGATCGGGCTCGCGCCGCTGTCGGCCGAGGCGGTCGGCGTCCTGGCCGAGGAGAGCGGGCTGGAGCCGGCGACGCTTTACCGGTTGACCGGCGGCAACCCGTACTTCGTCGCGGAGGTCGTACGGGCGGGCGTCGCCGTGGTACCGGGGTCGGCGCGCGACGCCGTCCTCGCCCGGCTGGCCGCGCTGAGCGACGGCGCGCGGGCCGTGCTCGAGGTCGCGGCACTGGTCGGCGCCCGATTCGACGCTGGGCTGCTGGCTGCGTTGTCCTCGCCGGAGCCGCTTGACGAACTGGTCACGTCCGGCCTGCTCGTGAGCGACGGGCGGGAACTGCGGTTCCGGCACGAGCTGGCCCGGCTCGCGGTCGAGCAGGTGATCCCGGCGTACCGGACAGCCGGCATCCACGCGCGCATCCTCGCCGGTCTTCAGACGGCCGGCAGCGACGACGACGCCGCGATGGCCTACCACGCCGAGGGCGCCGCCGATGCGGCCGCCGTGCTGGACTTTGCGATACGGGCGGCGCGGCGCGCGGCCGAGCTGGCGTCGCATCGGGAGGCCGCCGCGCAGTACCAGCGGGCGCTGCGGTTCGCCGGGCGGCTCGGGCTGGTGGAGCAGGCGCAGCTGTTCGATGCGCTGGCCTACGAACTGTCCCTTGTGGACCAGTGGCAGGAGGTCGCCGAGGCGGCCGAGCGGGCCCGATCGCTGTGGCACGCGGCCGGTGACCGGCTGCGCGAGGGGGCGACGCTGCGGCTGCTGTCGGCGGCGATGTGCAACCTGTGCCACGGCGACAAGGCGATCGCCGCGGCCGAGCAGGCCCCGGCGACGCTCGAGCCGTTGGGGCCCGGGCCGGAGCTGGCCTGGGCATACTCGCACTTGGCCGCGCAGTACATGCTGGTCGACCGGCACCAGGACGCCTATGACTTCGCCGTCCGGGCGTACGACATCGCCGACGCGGTGGGCCTGCAGGAGGTACGTAGCGATGCGCTGAACACGAAGGGCTGCGCGGTGCGGGTGACCAGTCCTGAGTGGACGATCAACATCCAGCGGGCCTTGGACATCGCGCTCGAGCACGGACTCGAAGAGCAGGCCGGGCGCGCGTACACGAACCTGCACGGCCTGCTGTGCGATGAACGCCGCCACGCCGAGGCCGACCGCTACTACGTCGACGGGGTCGCGTACTGCGACGAGCACGACGTGGCGACGTTCGGCACCTCGCTGCGCGGCGAGCGGGCCAACACGTTTGTGCGGATGGGCCGCTGGGACGAGGCCGTGGCGATCTGCCGGCAAGTGATCAACCACGCCGGCGCTTCGCCGATCAACAAGATCACCCCGCTGGCGAACCTAGGTCTGCTGCACGCTCGGCGCGGCACCGAGAATCCTTGGCGGTACCTGGACGAGGCGGCTTCGACCGCCGACGGTTCCCGAGAACCGCAGTCCATCGGCCGGGTGTACGCGATGCGCGCCGAGGCGCACTGGCTGAACGGCCGGCTCGACGACGCCCGGCGGGACGCCGAGCACGCCTTTGACGCTCTGTCCAGCGGGAACGGCTGGCTGCGGGGGACTGTTGCGTACTGGCTGCGCCGCACCGGCTCGGAACGCTCGTTGGACGGTGTGATCGCCGTTGCCTACCGGCTCCTGCTCGACGGCGATTGGGCTTTGTCGGCGCAGCGGTTCACCGACCTCGGCTGCCCGTACGACGCGGGGCTGTCGCTGCTCGACGCCGACGACGAGGAGGCCCTGCGCCGGGCGGTGACCATTTTCGACGACCTGGGCGCGGCCGCGACCGCTCGTGTCGCGCGCCAGCTTCTGCGCGGGCGGGGTATCCGGTCCATCCCAGCCGGCCCGCGGACGACGACGCGTGAGCATCCGCTCGGGTTGACCCGGCGCGAGCACGAGGTGCTGGATCTGATCTGTGCCGGCTACACGGACGCGGAGATCGCGAAGCGCCTGTTCATCGCGGTGAAGACGGTCCACCACCACGTCTCGGCGGTGCTGGCCAAGCTCGGCACGTCCACGCGGGGGGCGGCAGCCGCGGAGGCCATCCGGCTCGGCCTGGTCACCCCGACCAAGCGCTGACGCCGCATTCAGCCCAGGGCCGGGATCCCGCAAACGGTTCAGGGCCGGTCTCCCGTTGCCGGGATTGCGGCCCTGAGCTGCACCTCTCATGGTCGGGGTGGCGGGATTTGAACCCACGGCCTCTTCGTCCCGAACGAAGCGCGCTACCAAGCTGCGCCACACCCCGAGCGTGCCGAGCAATCGTAGCCCACCCGCCGCGAGGGACAAACTCGGTATCACCAGTGGTGCTACAACGTGGCCAGAAAGGCCTTGACGGCGGACTCGTAGCCCGCTGGATCGAGGTTCCACGACCGGCAATGGCCGGCGTCCCGGGTCGAGTACAACGTCACCAGATCGGGGCGGGACGCCGCGAACTCCAGCATCGGGCCGGGCGCCACCACCGCGTCATCATGGTCGACGATCATCAGCGTCGGGACGTCCAGACGGGCAGCGTACGGCCGATGATCCAGCGTCGACAGCCGCACCCGTAGCCGCCGCTCGATGATCCGAAGCGCCGTCCAGGTCCAGGCCGACGGGATGTTGAGCATGCGCCCGTTGAGCTGCAGCGTCTCCGTCCAGTCCACAACCGGGCTGTCGAGGATCAACCCGCGGACGAAGCCGCTGTGCGCCCACCGGCGAAGCGTCATGAGGGCAATAGCGCCACCCATGCTCCAGCCGTACAAGATGACGCCCCGCGCCCCCTGGGACCTGGCGTAGCGGATCGCGGCGAGGGCGTCCTGCCATTCCGTATCCCCGAGGTGGAACATCCGGTCGGGGCTGGAGGGTGCGCCCTCGTCGTTCCGGTACGTCACGACCAGCGTCGGGTGTGCGGCCAGCGCCGGCAGGATGCGCAGCGCCTCGCCGCGCGGCGCGCCCCGGCCGTGGATCGCGATCACCCAGACGTCCGAGGAGGCCGAGCCGGGCACGAACCAGGCGGGCATCGGGCCGAGCGCCGAAGGCACCGACACGTCCTGGAAGTCGACGCGCGGGTTTCCCTCGTAGACGTAGCTGCTCGTGTACCCCCGAATGCCGGCCTGCAGCGAGCCGCGCGTGATTTCGGTCACCTCGCGCACGACGGTGGCCCGGTCGATGGCGACCACCGGGCCCAGCTGCGCATGGCCGGTGGGCCAGACGAAGGACACCGGCATCGAACGGGCCGTGTCGGGGCTGCGCGACAGCGTGACCCGGTTACCCGAGAAGCCGCGGACCCTGATCGGATACATCCGGGCAGCGTCCACATTGATCACCTGGTTGGCCAGAAACCAGCTCGCCCCGGCCGACCCGGTCGGCAGCAGCACGGCCAGCCCGGCGACGCCGAAATACGCCGCCCGGCGAGGCCAGCGGCGGGTGGCGACTTCTAACGTCATCGTGAGATCAGCGTCAGGATCGACGCCTCCGGCGGGCAGCTGAACCGGATCGGCGCGGTCGGGCTGGTGCCCAGGCCGGCCGACACGTGCAGGTATGCACGGGAGCCCGGCCATCGATGCAGGCCGCGCGCCAGGCGGCGAGGCAGGCCGCAGTTGGTCACCAACGCGCCGTAGAACGGCACGCAGACCTGACCGCCGTGGGTGTGACCGGCCAGGAGCAGGTCGAACCCGTCACGGGCCATGGCGTCCACCACCCGCGGTTCGGGGGAGTGAGTCATCCCGATCCGCACATCCGCCGACGGGTCGGCGGGCCCGGCGACCGCGGCGTAGTCGTCGCGCTGGATGTGCGGATCGTCGACGCCGACCAGCTCGATCGTGCGGCCGCCGGCCTTGACCACGGTCCGCGCGTTGTTGAGGTCGGCCCAGCCGGCCCCGGCAAAGATGTCGCGCAGCTCGTCGGTCGGCAAGTGGACCCCTTGCACGTAGGGCCGGTTGCGGTTGAAGTACCCGAACGGGTTCTTCACCAGCGGTCCGCGGTAGTCGTTGGAACCGAACACGAACGCGCCCGGGCGGTCCAGCAGCGGCGTCAACGCTCGGATCGCGGCCGGCACGGCGTCGATGTGCGCGAGGTTGTCGCCGGTCACCACGACGAAATCGGGGTCGGTGCTGGCGAGCTCGGCCACCCAGCGCTGCTTGCGGTGCTGGCCCGGGGTCAGGTGCAGGTCGGAGACGTGCAGGATGCGCAGTGGCTCGCTGTCGGGGGCCAGGATCGGCACGTCGAAGCGGCGCAACGTGAAGAGGTTGCGCTCGACCAGCGACGCGTAGGCGAACGTGGCCGCGCCGAGCACCGCAGCGCCGGCGGTCAGTCTGAGCCCCGCCCCGATAAACTCTGAGCGCATAACGATCAGCGTAGCTGGCCACCTGCTGCCTATTCTGTCGTCATGTTGAAGGCACGCCTCGAGTCCGATCTCCGCGACGCCATGAAGGCGCGCGACGAGCTGATCACCTCGACGCTGCGCATGGCGTTGACGGCGGTGCGTAACGCCGAAGTCGCCGGCAAGGAGGCCCGGCAGCTCTCCGACGACGAGGTCCTCGCCGTGCTGACCAAGGAGGCCAAGAAGCGGCGGGAGGCGGCGACGGCGTTCGGTGACGCCGGACGCGAGGCCCAGGCGGCCAAGGAACGGGCCGAGGAAGAGGTGCTCGCGGCCTACCTGCCGGCTCAGCTTTCCGATGAAGAGCTTTCCCAATTGGTACGGGGTGCGCTCACCGAAGGCGGCTTCTCCGGCATGGCGAGCATGGGTCAGGCGATGAAAGCGGCGCAGGCGGCCGTGGCCGGGCGGGCCGAGGGCGGCCGCGTGGCGGCGGAGGTCCGCCGCCAACTCGGCGCCTGACGGTAGGGCCTGCGTCGAGGTAGGGGCCGGGCTCCGGCGGACTCAGACGCCGCCTGGAACCACGCCGGTCACGGCCGGATACAACCCCGGTATCCGGTCGCGCCCGTCGCGGCCCCAGCCAACGCCTGAGCCTCGCCTCGCACCGACCCCTACCTCGACGCAGGCCCTACGCCCCGTCGCACGCCCAGGGCAGCGGGCACTTGGTCCGTCGCGGTATCGGGTTGCCCGGCCCGTTGTTGCCTGGCTTGGTGGGCGGCCCACCCGGACCGCCCGGCGGCGGCCCGCTGCTCAGGATCAGGCTGACCGGACCGTTCTTGATGGTCGCGTTGGACGGACTGGTCTTGGCGACCGTGCCGGCCGGGCACTCCGAGGCCACCCGGTTGTCGGACACGCTCACGCTGAACCCGGCGCCCTTCAGGCGGCTGGTCGCCTGATCCACCGATTGGCACTTCACGTTGGGGATGCTCACCTGGTTGCCCGTCGACTTCTTCCGCGTGGGCGCGAGGAACTGCACGACCGGCTTGCCGTTCAGGCCGTCCCGCAGCGTGTAGGCGACCGCGTTGTTGACCGGCGGGTGCTTCATCCGCTCGCGCGTCTGCGGGTTGTCCGGGTCGGTGAGGATGCCGCCGACCGCGAGCTGCTTGGTCATCGCGATGAACGCGGCGCTCTTCTCGCTGTCGGTCGTGCCCGTCTTGCCGGCGATTGGCCGCTTGACGATGCCGTGCACGCCGCCCGCCGTCGAGCCGTGGCACTGGCTGGTGGCCGACTGGTCGCCGACCGGGCAGCGGGCCATGTCGACGGCCGCGCGGGCCACCTCGGGGTCGAGCACGTTCTGGCAGTGCGGGTTGCCGGCGTCGAGCTTCTTGCCGTCCATGTCCTTGATCTCGATGACCGGCGTCGGGTCGCAGTGCGTGCCGTCGGCCGCGATCGTGGCGTAGGCGTTGGCCAGTTCCAGCGGCGTCGTCGCCGAGACGCCCAGCGTGAACGCGCCCCAGTCCTTGGCGTATTTGGTGGCGAGCTGGTTGTCCTCGGACGAGCGGAACTTGATGCCCAGCCGCTTGGCCACGTCGACCACCTTGTCGGCGCCGACGGTCTGCTCGAGCGGCACGAAGAACGTGTTGACCGAGCTACCGAAGCCGGTCCACATGTTGTAGGGGCCGACCTCGCTCTTGCTCGAGTTCTGCGGGCACCAGTGGCCGTTTGAACATTCCGACGGGTCGCTGCGGCTCACGCGGTACTGGGAGACAAACGGGTTCTGCGTCTCGATCGTGGTGGCCAGCGGGTAGCCGGCCTCCAGCGCGGCGATCGCGGTGAACAGCTTGAAAGTCGAGCCGGCCTGGTAGCCGGGCACGTCCGGGCCGCCGGTGATGAAGGGCACCGTCGTCTTGGGGTAGTTGCCCTTCTGGCCCTTCTTCGCCGGGTTGGTGTTGCCGCCGTTGGCCGACTGGTCGTTGCTGTAGATGCGGTTGGTCGCGAGGGCCTGCACCTGCCCGGTGCCGGGGGCGACGGCGGCCAGCATCAGCGCGTCGTGGTCGCCCATCGTCGCCTGCTGGTTCTTGGCCACCCCGGGCTGGTTCTGGGCGTATTTGAACGCGGCCTTCTGCGTATTCAGATCGAGCGCGCTGATGATGGTGTAGCCACCCGACTGGAGCCGGTTTTCCCGCTCGTACGTGTCGGCGCCGAACGCCGGCTGCTCGAGCCACCAGCGGCGCAGATAGTCGCAGTAGAAGCCGGCGCCGAGTTCGGCGTGCTGCACCGCCGAGCAGCCCTCGGGCGTGCGCTGGCCGACGACGGTGAGCTTGGTCTTCTTCGCCTCGTCCTTCTGGGCGTCGGTGATGTAGCCCATGTGGATCATCTGGTCCAGCACGTAGGTCTGGCGGTCGAGCGCGCGCGGCAGCCCTTCCTTGGTGGCCGGGTCGTTCGTGCTCGGCGCCTTCACCAAGCCGGCGATCAGCGACGCCTCGGCGAGGTTGAGGTCCTTGGGGTCCTTGTTGAAGTAGACGTGGCTGGCCGCGAAGATGCCGTAGGCGCCGTGGCCATAGGCCGAGATGTTCAGGTAGCGCTCGAGGATCTGCGCCTTGGTGAGCTTCTTCTCAAGTGCGACGGCGTACTTCATCTCGCGCAGCTTCCGCGCCGGCGTCTGCTCGGTCGCGTCGACCACTTCCTGCGGGGTGCGCGCCGAGTAGGAGATGACCTGCCGCACGTACTGCATCGTCAGGGTCGAGGCGCCCTGTTCGTCGCCGCCTCGCTGGTTGGCCACGAACGCACGGGCCACACCCTTCACGTCGACCCCGTGGTGCTGATAGAAGCGGTTGTCCTCAGCCGCCACGATCGCCTGTTGCATCACCGGTGCGATCTGGTCGAGCGGGACATCCCGGCGGTTCTCGTCGTACATCATCGCCAGGAGCGTCTTGCGATCGGATGCGTAGACGTAGGAGATCTGCGGGGAGGGCAACACGTCGAAGTCGGTGGGCAGGTTGTCAAACGTGTCGGCGCCCGCCTTCGCCGCGAGACCGGACATTGCTACGGCCGGGAATGCCGCCGCCGCGACCACCAAACCCGCCAAAAGCCCACACAAAAGCAACGACGCTGCATTTGGGAGCAGGCCGTGTTCGCGTTTGCGCATCCAGGTCACCGCCTCAGGGTACGTGACGACAAAACGAGGCCGCGTCCTGACGGACGCACCCTCGTTGTGCTAGACGCGCGGCACCCCGCGCTGGGTTGACCCGCTCGACTATTCTGCGACGCCCCTCCGGCCGGCGCAGGCATTTCGGGCAGATCACCCCCGGATGGGGTGATCACTCTCAGCTGATCAGCCCTTTGGCCGATCACAAAAGGGCGGTTAACCTGGTGCTACAACGTTGCGTAGTTGGATGACTACAGAGCATGATGATCCGGCAAGCTACTCGCGGGGTCCCCGTGGCCGGGGACTTAGCCGTTCTGCCGAACGGTCCGGCGAATTGCACCCGAATGCCATGGGGGGACGTGGTTTGGGAGCAAACGACCGGGACAACCACGGCGAACGGACCCGGGAGGAGTCCAAGGGGGGAAGTGGAAATATGACCATGGTCGTCGACTGGCCGAGTGTGGCGGCATGTCGCAATGGCGACCCGGACGCGCTCTTCGTGCAAGGCGCCGAGCAGAACGTGGCGAAGCGGATTTGCCGCAGCTGCCCAGTTCGGTACGAATGCCTCGCCGATGCCCTCGACAACCGCATCGAGTTCGGTGTGTGGGGCGGCATGACGGAGCGCGAACGGCGGGCGCTGTTGCGCCGCCACCCGCAGGTGGCCAGCTGGCGCAAGATGTTCGAGGCCGCGATGGACCGCAATGAGAAGGACGGAGCAAAGGAGCTCGTGCCGACCGGCTGAGTTCCCGACACTGTCAGATAAATGCGTTCCCGATCGCCCGCAGCCCGTCGAGGTCATGCACATCGGCGGGCTGCGCCGCGACCGTCACCACCGGCACGCCGGGATGGGCGGTCAGGAAGCGCTCCGAAACCCGTTCCTGCAAAGCCCGCCGCTCCAACAGGTCGGCGTGCACCCGCAGGACGTCGACGGTCACCTCCTGACCACCCGCCTCGGTCAGCGTCTCGATGGCCGCCTCCGTGTCGTCGGCGGGCAGCCCGGGCGCCTCGACCGTCGTGAGTCGGTTGAGCACCAGGCCGGCGAGCGGCATCCGTTCGGCGGCCAGCCGACCGGCGAAGTAGTCGGCCTCCCGGATCGCGTCCGGCTCGGGCGAGGCGACCACGAGGAACGCGGTCTCCCGCGCCTGCAGCACCCGGTAGGTCTGCTCGGCTCGCTCACGGAAGCCGCCGAACATCGAGTCGAGCGCGGCGACGAATCCGGAGAGGTCGCTCAGCAACTGGGTGCCCAGGATCTTGGTGACCGTCCGACTGAAAAGGCCGAACGATGCGGAGACGAGGCTGAACACGCTGCGGCCCCCGGCCCGAGCCGGGGCCAACAGCAGGCGCAGCATCCTTCCGTCGAGGAATCGGGACAGCCGTGCGGGCGCGTCCAGGAAGTCCAGGGCGGACCGGGACGGCGGCGTGTCGACGACGATGAGGTCCCATTCGTCGCGGGCGCGCAGCTGGCTGAGCTTCTCCATCGCCATGTATTCCTGGGTGCCCGAGAAGGTCGAGCTCATGGCCTGGTAGAACGGGTTGGCGAAGATCTCCTCGGCGCGCTTCGGGTCGGTGTGCTGCAGCACGACCTCGTCGAAGGTGCGCTTCATGTCCAGCATCATGGCCTGCAGCTCGCCGCCGTCGACGTGCGTGCCCTTTACCTGGCGCGGGGTGTTGTCGAGCTCGGTCAGACCGAGCGACTGCGCAAGCCGCCGGGCGGGGTCGATGGTGAGAACGACGGTCCGCCGCCCGTGCTCCTCGGCCGCGCGCAGCGCGAGAGCGGCGGCGGTCGTGGTCTTGCCGACGCCGCCGGAGCCACAGCAGACGACGATGCGGATCTCCGGGTTCGCCAGAACCGCGTCGACGTCCAGCCGGGGCCCGTTCTCGAGGCCGTGTGGTGCCCGCACGTAGCGAGCGTATCCGTGCCCTGCTCGACCCGCCGTGGTCACCGGATCACGTCACATCGCTCGTCTCGTCTGTGGGAGCCGGGGCAAGCAGGAGGTCGGCCAGCTCTTCGAGACTCTCTGGGGTGATCCCGCCGGGCCACGCCGGCAGCTCGATGATCGGCCGCTCCAGCGCGAGCAGCTCGGCCCGCAGCGACGCCTCGACGGCCACCCGGGTCTGGTGCGCCCGTGCCTCGGTGACGAGGCCGGCCAGGGTGTCCCGGTCGGTGCTGAGCCCGGCCGCGGTCAACCCGCGGCGCAGCTCGGCCTGGGTGACCTTGGCGCCCTCCAGCAGCGGCGGACGCGTCGCGTTGACGATGATCGTGCCGATCGGCAGGCCGAGGCGGGTGAGCTCGTCGATGGCGTCGGTCGTCTCCTGGACCGGCATCTCCTCCAGCAGCGTCACCACGTGCACCAACGTCATCGGCGAGCGCAGGATCGCGGCCACGCCCTCGCTCTGGGTCTTGATCGGGCCGACCTTGGCCAGGCGCGCCGTCTCGGCCGTGACGTTGAGGAAGCGGCCGATCCGTCCGGTCGGCGGCGCGTCGAGGACGACGGCGTCGTAGACGCGGCGCCCGTCGGCGGTCCGGGTCACCGCCTCCTTGACCTTGCCGGTGAGCAGCACGTCGCGCATGCCCGGGGCGATCGTGGTGGCGAAGTCCACGGCGCCGACCTTGCGCAGCGCCCGCCCGGCGATGCCCAGCTTGTAGAAGAGCTCGAGGTATTCGAGCAACGCCGCCTCGGCGTCCACCGCGAGCGCACGAACCTCGCCGCCGCCGCGCGGGGTGGCGACGCGCCGCTCCTGGTAGGGCAGCGGGTCGAGCCCGAAGAGCTGGGCGATGCCCTGCCGGGCCTCGACCTCGATCAGCAACGTCCGGTGCCCGCCGCGGGCGAGCCCGAGCGCGAGCGCAGCCGCGACCGTGGTCTTGCCCGTGCCACCCTTGCCGGTGACCACGTGCAGCCGTGCCGGCCAGCCGTACCCGCGATTCGTCACGTCTTCGACGGTAGCGTTTCCGCCTCAGCCACTCAGAGGCCGGAGATTTCGCACACAAACCAGCCGCTGTCGTT
>Ga0070683_100000863_pt1 | contig 22417 bp, 20 predicted proteins | sample KBSC713LmetaG_FD_64662 | JGI IMG/M metagenome (GOLD analysis project Ga0070683, IMG submission 64662) | Corn rhizosphere microbial communities from Kellogg Biological Station, Michigan, USA - KBS C7.1-3L metaG | ecosystem: Host-associated > Plants > Roots > Rhizosphere ... | reverse complement strand
CGTGCTGGGGTACAAACGATCGGGCGGCGCTCCCAGCTGGCCGCATCCGAAGTGGATGGCCGACGGCTCGTTTCAGGTGTTCCGCCGTCTCCAGCAGGACGTCCCCGGCTGGTGGTCACAGGTGACCCGGCGCGCCGAGTCGCTGCCCGCCGACCACCCGATGTCGGCCGATCTCCTTGCGGCCAAGTTCGTTGGGCGGTGGAGGAGCGGGACGCCCCTCGCTCGTGCCCACGTGCGTGACAACCGGTCGGCGCAGGATCCACGGCATGACAACGACTTCACGTTCAAGGGTGACAAGCGCGGCTACACGACCCCGCGGTTTGCGCACATCAGAAAGATGTACCCGCGTGACGAGCGGTTCGACGACGACCGGCGGCGGATCCTGCGCCGTGGCATTCCCTACGGGCCGGAATTCGACCCGACCGATGGCCGTGGCCACGGTGTCGATGCCGACCGGGGGCTGCTGTTCAACGCCTTCATGGCGAACATCGAGCAGCAGTTCGAGTTCCTCCAGCAGGCGTGGGCGAACAATCCGAAGTTCCCCGGCAACGTGTTCGGAGATCACCTCACAGACGGGCCCGATCCGGTGATCGGGCATGACGACCGCCCGGTGACCCTGCGGAGCAAGCGCTGTCCCGATGAGCTGCTCGACGTGCGCCGCTTCGTGGATACGAGCGGTGCGGTGTACGCATTTGCCCCATCAATTGACGCGCTCCGGCGCATCGGCGCCGGCAGGCGCTAGGGTCGCGCGGCCCCTAACCGTCCCAGTCTCTGAGGAATGTTCGTCCGTCCACGATCTCGAACTCGTCGGGCCACCAGATGCTCTCCGATCCGTCGGCCCGCTTGATCTTGCCCTTCGCGGTGCCGCGCGCCCGGCCCACCCTGAGCCCGCGGTCGCGGGCGTCCTCGATGTAGCCCTCCCACCTGGCCGCCGGCGCCCAGGCCTCGATCGGCGGATCGAACGTTTGCTTCACGATCACGCCGCCGCGGCTGCGGATCTGAACATCTTTGATCGTGAGCTTGAGGTCACCGGGCTCGAAGTTCGTCGGTCCCCAGACCCCGAGGCTGCCGTCGTCGTCGAACCACAACAGATCGCCGAATCTTGATCCCGCTCCCATGGAGCCACCTCCGATTTGCAGCGATTCTTGCACACCGGGAAGCGCTTGTGGAGATTCCGGCGGCAGGGGGTGGGAATTCGAACCGGACTGATTACGGTCGCCCGACTCAGCCGCCCGCTTAAGACACAAGGACGCTCGGACCTCCGGGCACCCGATGTCCGCGGCGATCCTCTGCTCACGCGGCAGATCGTCCTGTTCGGATCACGCCGGTCGGCGCCGGCGTCCCGGGCCGGAACCGCTTCGCGCTCGCGGTTGTCGTGCTGGCAGTGAACGCCTTCCTGGGATGGTGGCCGCGTTCCTGATCCCCGCCGCCGGCGCCCACGACCCCTGCCGCCGGCTAGTTCGCGGCGAGCCGTGCGAGGCCGATCACGGCGGCGAGCAGCGTCGAGGCGTCAGCACACCGGTCGCTTGATGCTGCCGAGCACCCCGCCGCTGCTCACCCCGTGATCGAGGATGACGCCCGGATTCCGGGCTCGACCACAATCAGCTACCCGGTCTCCGCCACAACCCCAGGGCGGGTCAGAGCCCAGATCACCCAGATGTCCAGCCCGATCACGAGCAGCGACCAGAACGGGTAATACGGGATCATGAAGAAGTTGACGACGCCGCTCAGGATTGCGAGCAGGATGGCGGTGACCGCCGCCCATGTCCGGCCCGCGAGGAGCCCGAAGCCGGCGAGCAGGATCACAACTCCGAGAATCAGGTGAATCCAGCCCCACGCGGTGACGTCGAGGTCGAAGGTGTAGTTCCGGGTCTTGACGTAGAGGCTGTCCTCAGCGATCGCCGCGATACCGGAGATGATCTCGAAGATGCCGATCATGATCATCATCGCCGCGGCGAATGAGACCGCCCCGATCGCCCAACCCGACACCTGTTCATCGGCTCGTCGGTCATCTGTCGTCATGACGCCACTCCCTTCTGCCGGCCGTTTTGTCCACGGCCGGTCTCGGCCGACGCTGGATCGGCGGTGATGGTGCTGCTGAACCCGACACTCACGTTCACCCCCGGGCTGCCCGAAGAGGTCAGCGGGCATGATCCGGCGAAGCGGAGCGTGGATCGTCACCCTGTGGGGGTGATTCGCCGACCATCTCAGGCCATACGTATCACCCGAACGGGACGATGATCCGGTCGGCGCTGCACCGTGTACTCGCTGTGTGGACTACCGGCTGATCCTCCGGATGCTCTGGGTGCGCGACCAGTCGCTCGTCGCGACACTCACGGGCGACGAGCTCGATGTGGCCCCGGGCTCCGACATCGACGCCGAGCGCGAGCAGCTCGGGCGGTAACCCGTCTGGCCAGAGCCCGTGGAAACGCCCGCACACGTTCGCCGACGCCGAGGACTGGCCGGATACCTCCCGGCTCTGACATGGCTGCCCAACTACGACCGCCGGTGGCTGCGAACCGACATCACCGCCGGGATCGCAGTCACGGCACTCGTCGTGCCCAAGAATCTCGGCTACGCGGAGATCGCCGGCGTGCCGCTGCAGAACGGGCTCTATGCAGCGGCTGCCGGGGCGATCATCTACGCGCTGTTCTGCACCTCTCGCCATATCTCGACGGGCCCGAGCTCCTCGCTTGCCGCCGTGGCAGGTGGGGCGGTGGTGCTCACCGGGCTGGCAGGCGCCGATGCCGCGCAGCTGGTGGCCGCCATCACCATCACGACGGGCGTGCTCTTCCTGCTGCTCGCGGTGCTGCGGATGGGATGGATCGCACAGTTCCTGTCGAAGGCGGTGATCACCGGGTTCCTCGCCGGCGCGGCGATCGACGTGGTGGTCGGGGAGCTGCCAAAGCTGACCGGCACCTCGTCCGAGGGTGACAGCGCCTGGCGTGAGGCAAGCACATGGCTGCAGTCGCTCGGCGACGTGCACTGGTGGACGCTGGTCGTCGGTGTCGTTGCGCTTGGCGTGATCCTCGGCCTGCGCTTCAGAGCGCCGGGCGTGCCGGGTGCGCTCGTCCTCGTCGCCGGGGGCCTGCTCGCGTCATCGCTTTTCGACCTGGGTTCCCACGGGGTGGCGCTGGTCGGTGACGTGCCGCGCGGCCTGCCCACCCCCGAGCTTCCGTCGTTGCAGCTGGTGCGCGACAACGTCGGCACGATCGCCATCGCCGCGGTCGCACTGCTCGTCATCGGCTTCTCGCAGACCGCCGGCGATGCTCGGGCGTTCGCCGCACGGCACCGGTACCGGATCGACGTGAACCAGGAGTCGATCGCGCAGGGTATGGCGAACCTGGGAGCCGGGATCTTCCGAGGGATGCCTGTATCGACGAGTCTTTCGGCGAGCTCGCTCAACGAGTCCGCCGGGGCCCGGACACCGCTGGCGTCGCTCACGACCGGAGCATTCATCGTGGCAACCCTGGTGTTGCTGGCGCCGCTGTTCTCCGACCTCCCCAAGGCGGTGCTGGGTGCGGTGATCATCGACGCCGTCGTCTTCGGCATGATCGACATCGCCGAGTTGCGCAGATTGCACCGGGTGACGCGGTTCGACTTCTGGGTGGCGACCGCTGCCATCCTTGGCGTGCTCTCGGCTGGCGTGCTGGCCGGGGTTGTGATCGGCGTCGTGCTCTCGCTGGGGTGGCTGCTGTACGTCGCGACACGGCCGCCGATGCCGGTGCTCGGCCGGGAGGTCGGTACACAGGTGTTTCGGGATCTGGAAACGCACCCAAGCGATGAGACCTACCCCGGCATCCTTGTCCTGCGGCTGGACGGCGGACTCTTTTTCGCGACCGCGGAGGCATTGGAGGATCGGATCCGGCACCTTCTCGACGGCGGGCATGTCCGCGACCTGATACTCGACATGGAAGGCATCAACTTCATCGACTCACAAGGGGCCTCGAAGATGACCGAACTGCTCGAGTTGAGCGAGGCGGAGCAGGTCACTCTGCGGCTGGCGCGTCTCAAGCCGGACGTGCGAGCCGTGCTCCAAGCAGACGGCACGATCGACCGCATCGGTGACGCCCGCATTCACGGGAATGTGCACCGGGCGGTGCAGGCCGGCCTCGCATCGCACTCCACTGCCACCGTCTAGGACGAACGCGTCTCGGACAGCCCGGCTCACCGAGCGTCGAAGTCCGAAGGCGGCCGGTAGCTTGCCGCGGCATCGCGCCGCGCACTCCGCATCGTCCACACGGAGAACGCCAGGCCGAACGCGCCCACTCCGATCAGGATGTCGCCGACGATATCCCAGTCGACCGATACGCCGGCCACGTCCCACGAGATGGTGAGCGCAAACCGGAGGATCAGACCTACGGCCAGCAGGAAGATCGAGATACCTATACCCATGCGGCCAGCGGCTCGCTGTTGTGGACGCTAGCGGTGCGGCTTGTGGCTGATCGCGACCAGTCCCTAGACCGCAACCGGCTCGCCGTGAAGCGCGGCCTGCAGCCGTGCGGTGTCTTCCTCGGACAGCGACGTCTTCAACACCGTGCCGCCGTACTGGCGGAGGCCGGCGATCGCCTTGTCGGGCGTCGCCTTCTCGATCACCATGAACAGCGCCGACGTGCCCGGCTTCAGCATCGCGCGGACCTGCTCCTGGAACTGCTTGTCGATGGTCGACTTCTCCAGATGCGCGAAGAGCGCGCCCAGGCCTGCACCGACCGCCATGCCGAACACGGGGATGAAGAACAGCACTCCGAAGAGCAGCCCCCAGAACATCCCCCAGGTCGCTCCGGCGCCGGTGGTTGGCCCGTGGTTGGTTGTGACGCTGTACTTGCCGTCCGGCTTCCGCACGATGGCCGCCGCCGCGTCCGTCTCGATGATCAGGTCACGGCTGAGCGTTTCCACTTCGGCAAGCGCCTCACCGGCCGTCGTCTGGTCGTCGTACCCGATGGCAATCAGTTCAGCCACTGCGTCCCCCTCTGTCGTCGCTGGCCATGCGTCCGGCCTCGCCGCCGGTGGTGCTGACTGTGGCACCGTGGCCTTGGCCGGTAATCATCCGGTCGGGATGATCTGTCGCCGCCGGGCCCCTCATCGGGCCTGGACACCCGGTGCGGCGCGCCGCTTCGTGACCGGGGTTTCGCCGAGCTCGTGCCGCAGCCCGGGAGGGCGGTCGACGTCCACGCGGCCGCGCCCGAACGCGTCCGTCCGTCCCCACCGCCCGGGGATGTCGAGCAGCTCCAGCCGCTCGATCCCTCGGGGAAGCGCAGGATCGACGATCAGGTGGCCCTCCAGCGGCTCGAGCCCGAGCATCGTGCGCAGGAGTAGCAACGGCGTCCCGGTCGACCACGCCTGCGGGCTGCACGCCGTTGGATACTGCACCGGGTAGCGGGTGAGCGACCGCGGATAGCCCCCGAACGCCTCGGGCAGCCGGCCGTCGAAGAACTCGGCCGCGTCCAGGATCCCTGCCGCGACCCGGGCCGCCTCATCACGGAACCCGTACCGGCGAAGCCCCCAGGCGATGAAGGAGTTGTCGAACGGCCATACGGTGCCGACGTGGTAGCCGATCGGGTTGTAGCGGCCCTCGTCCTCGGCGAGCGTGCGGACGCCCCACCCGGAGAACAGCCGCTCCTCCATCAGCCGCTCGGCGACGGCGGGTGCCCGGTCGTCGTCGACGATGCCGCTCCACAGCAGATGGCCGATGTTGGACGAGAGCGCGTCGACCTGCCGGCCCTCCGCGTCCAGCGCGAGGGCGTAGTACTCGCCGTCGGCGACCCAGTAGTCCTCGTTGAAGCGCCGCTTCAGGTCGACGGCCTGCTGTTCCAGGGAATCGGCCAGCGCCGCGTCCTGCCAGACCAGTCGGGCGAGGCGGGCGCCGCGCACCTTGGCGTCGTACGCATACCCCTGGAGCTCGCAGGTTGCGCGGGGGAAACCCGGGAGCCGGCCGTCGTGATACGAGATCGAATCCCACGAGTCCTTCCAGCACTGGTTCTCGAGGCCGGTCTTCTCGTTCCGGCGCTGGTAGCTGACGTAGCCGTTGCCGAGCAGGTCGCCGTAGTCGTCGATCCAGCGCAGCGCCGCCCGCGCCTCGGTTTCGAGCTGGCCGACGAGCTCGACGTCCCCCGTCCATCGCTCGTACTCGTCGAGCAGCACGACGAACAGCTGCGTTGCGTCGGCAGCACCGTAATAGGGCGAGTGGGGTCGCTCCTCGAACGCGGTCAGCTCGCCGTAGCGAAGCTCGTGCGGAATCCGACCCGGATCCTCGTCGCGAAAGTCGTCGATGCGCGCGCCCTGCCGGGCCGCCAGCTCGCGCAGCGTCGTCGCGGCCAGCTCCGGCACGAACGGCAGGGCCTGCAGGCTGGTGAAGATGCTGTCGCGGCCGAAGATCGTCATGAACCACGGCAGGCCCGCCGCGGGCAGGCTGCGCCCGCGGGCGCTCAACGGCGAGAAGCGCAGTGCCGCCAGATCGACCAGGCTGCGGATGTACGTCCGTTCCAGCGACTCCCAGTCACATACGAGACTGGGAGCCTCGTCCAGCCAGGTGGCGAGCTCCATCGCCATGTTCGGACGCGGCCGGCTGTCGCTTCGGCCGTACTTGGTCTCCGTGATCCTGGCTCCCGCCGCCACCACGCTGGTGACCACGTTCATCTCCGCCTTCCAGCTCTGCCTCGGCTCGATGGATGGACGGAAGGTCAGCCCGGTCTCGCCGATCTCGGCCCCGTCGGCGGAGATTGTCGTCTCGCGAGCAAACTGCTCTCGCTGGTATCCGAGCACGAGCCGTGACGGTTCGACCCGCGTGTGGTAGTCGCCCTGTTTGGCGAGAGCGTCCTTGACCTCGAACAGGTCGGCGAAGTCGGCGCCCGCCTCCATGTGCACACTCAGCTCGACCGGCTGGTCGGAGTGGTTGAAGATCTCCAGCACCTCGTGGAAGCCGTCCCCCACCGACCGGGTGCGGATCACGGACAGCTGGGAGTCGACGTAGACGGTGCCGGTGCCCGCGATCAGGAAGAACCGAGCCTGGTAGTAGTCGAGCTCATCGACCGAGAGGCTGCCGAGCCGATCGCCGTCGACCGTGAGGATCCATCGCGACAGGAATCGCGTGTCCCAGGAGAACAGCCCCGTTGCGTCGGTCGGCGAGGCGTTGATGTCGCCGCACTCGTCGGAGACCACGAACGTGTTTCCGTCGAGCACGCTGACCGACCGGTTCATGCGCGCTCCTGCGCTGCATGCAGCTGGTCGTGCAGGTGTGGCGGCGGCGACGGCAACAGGCGCTGGAAGTACAGCAGCAGATCGACGGCGCCCTCGGCGGTGACTGAGCCCCGGAGCAGAGCCGTCGTCGCCGTCAGCGTCCCGTCCACGAGCCGCTCGAACGTCCGGTTGTCGGTCTCCAGGATGCAGTCCGCCCGGTCGGCGCCCTCCGCGACGGAGATCGCCCCGCGGTCGAGGGTGACCCACCACGACTCCCCACTGCCCGTGCGGTCGTCCGTGATATCGAACCGCACCGTTCCGCGCATGCTGCCAAGCCGCTCGTCGTACTGCTTCCGCGCGATCTGTTCGAAGAACTCGCGGGTCACGTCTGCCACGTCACCCTCCGCATCGCCGTTCGCCGGACACGGAGCATCGTTCGGCGACGCGCGGCCGCCATCGCCCGGTTTGGATGAAGCCGCCGGTGCGCCACGGCATCCCGCCTCGACGGGCCTGCGGTCAAGCGGACGGTGCCGGCCCCCGATCAGCCCGCCACCGTAGAGCATTCGCGGCCTGCCCGAGCCCTTCCCTACGGGTTGAGGCGGGAGGCACGGCGGGCTGAGCGGGTTTCACAGGCCGTGCCGGCGTGCCCAGATGCCGGCCTGGACGCGGTCGTCGACGCCGATCGCGCGAAACGCGCTGGTCAGGTGGGCCTTCACGGTCTTCTCGCTGATCTCAAGGCGCCGTCCGATCTGCTTGTTCGGCAGCCCTTCAGCGACCAGTGCCAGCACCTCACGCTCGCGTTCGGTCAGTGCGCCCAGCGGGTCGTCGGCGCGCTGAACGGTCAACATCGTGCGGGCGGCGCGGGGATCGAGCGGGGATTCGCCGCGGGCGGCGGCGTGGATGCCCCGGATCACCTCCTCCGGCTCAGCGTCCTTGAGCAGATAGCCGATGGCGCCCGCCCGGAGCGCATCCACCACCCGCTCGCGGTCGACGAACGAGGTCAGCACCACCACCTGCACGCCGGGCGCCTGTTGGACGATCCGGCGGGTGGCCTCGACGCCATCGATGCCAGGCATGGACAGATCCATCAGCACCACGTCGGGATGCTGGTCCAGGCACAGCTGCAGGGCGGCGTCACCGTCGCCGGCGGTGCCCACCACCTCCAGCTCACCGTCGGCACCGAGCAGCGCCACCAGCCCTCTCCGCACGATCGCGTGATCGTCGACGACACCGACCCTGATCATCGCGTCGGCAGCTCCAATTCGAGCCGGGTACCGTCGCCCGGCTGCGAGTTCACCCGCAGGTTGCCGCCGGCCGACTCCGCCAGGTCGCGGATGATCGAGAGCCCCAGGTGGCCCTCCGTGCGCCGTTCCGCCAGCTGCTGCTCGTCGAAGCCGCGGCCGTCGTCGGCAACCAGCAGTGTCACCATGCCGGTGGTCTGGCTGACGCTGACGCTGACGTGGCCGGCCCCGGCGTGGGCGGCCGTGTTTCGCAGCGCCTCCTGGGCCGAACGGAAGACCAGCTGCTCGGTCTCGGACGGCAGGCTCAGACCCGGCTGCACGTCGACGGTGACGTCCATCCCACGCGCGGTGAGGGGAGCCGTCAGGTCGGGCAGTGCCGCCGCCAGGCCGTGGTCGCGCAATGCCGGCGGATAGATCTCGATCAGCAGCGAGCGCAGCTGCCGGATCGCGTTTCGGGTGCCGGCCGCCCCCTCGGCCAGTACCTGGCGCAGCACCGGCTCGGGCTGGTGCTGCTCGATCGCGGCGGTCATCTGATAGGAGTGGCCGGCCAGCTCCTGCACGACGCCGTCGTGGAGGCCGGCCGCGATCGACCGGCGCTCCTTGTCGGAGGCATCGAGGGTCCGCTGCAGCAGCTGCTCGCGGTCGCGCTGGGCGTTTCGGATCCGGCTCGCCATCCGCCAGGCCAGAGGGATCTGCAGCGCCGCCAGCACCAGTAGCGCCGCGATGCCGATCGGGGCAAACCGCCGCACCAGGCTACGGCTGTTGCCGGCGATCGCGCTCGAGCGCAGGTACTCCTCGAACAACACCGGCGTGCCGTCCTGTGCCCGCAGCCCCAGATAGACCGAGGTGAGATCGCCCTGGCCGCGCTCGTAGGCGTTCTCGGGTCGCGACAGGTCGGGCACCTCGGCAGCGGTCGAGCGGCCCCGTAGCGCGGCCAGCTCGTCGCCGCCGAGTGGGAAGCGGCGGCCGATCAGCAGGGGCTCGTCGGAATAGAGGATCTTGCCCTCGGCGTTCCAGACCTTGATGCGGACGACGTCAGGCGACAGCACGCGCCGGCGCACGATCCGATCCAGTCGCGCGATCGCCGGCGGCCGGCCGCGTACGACGTCCGTGGTGAGCGCGGGCTCGACGATGCCGTGGCCGGTGACGTCGGTCAGCCGGCGCGCGTCCTTCAGTGCCTCGTCGGTGCCAAGACTGCGAAACGCGTAGGCACCGGCCACCGCCACCAGCGCCGCAGCGACCAGGCCGGATAGTGCGAACACGAGCACCGGACGCGCGATCGAAGCCGGTTTCTGAATCATGCGGAGGGCTGGAGGGGTTCCTGCACGTGTCAAGCATGCCTGCCTCGCCGCCACAGCGCCACGGTCGTAGGACCAAGGTCTCATTGCGACCGCGACCGCGCTGCCGTGAGGGTGCCCATGCACAGTCAACAGGACACAGGAGGCAGGAATGCGTCGAACACCCATCATCTCAGCTCTGATCGCACTGGTGGCGATGGCCGCCGTGCTCGCACCGGCGGCGCTGGCCAGCGGCGGTGGCACCACCCGCTCGATCGCATTGCATGGCAGCGTCTCGTTCCCGAACGCCACCGGCAAGGCCGTCTACAAGGTGAACGGCACCGAGCGCGAGTTGCAGATCGAGGTCGAGCACATCAAGGCGCTGGCGGGCAAGCGCGTGAACGTGTTCGTCAACGGCAACAAGTTGGCGAGCCCCCTGGTGAACAGCTTCGGCGTCGCCCGGGTCAACCGCAACACCGACAGGGGCCAGTCGGTGCCCACCATCAGGAGCGGCTCGACAGTGCGCGTGCGCACCCTCGGCGGCACGCTGATCGCAAGCGGCACGTTCTGATCGAGGCTGACAACGGGCGGGCGGAGCCGGGAGGCGCTCGCGCTCCGCTCGCCCGTTGTCGTCAAGTCCTCCCGGCCCGGACATCTTGGGGTTGGCTCGGCTTGGGGGCGGAGGCGGGCGGGCACCCGCCGAGGGGAGCGTGTCGGTAGCGATGTTCCGACCGCGGTCAGTGAATCTCCGAGTACGTCTGCGGTACTACACCGATGCGCTAACCGCCTGCCCCGTCGAGGCTGGAGACGGTACTGGGACGAAACGTGGTCTCCACCACGACGACGATTGCGGCGCCGGTGATGCGCTGCGGTACCAGTAGGCGGTGACTTCCCAAAGCCACGAAAGGAACTGACATGCCAGTCCAGGAGGTGAGCGTTCAGGCACTCGACCCGGCGAGGCTCGAGCCGATCATCGGGAGCGAGCGGCTCGCACAGTTCGACGCGGCCGCCGAGCGAACGCGCGAGATGCTCGCCGGCAGGGCGGTCATCAACGTGAACTCGACTGCCGCGGGCGGCGGCGTCGCGGAGATGTTGCAGACGCTGCTTGCCTATGTACGAGGGGCTGGCGTCGATACCAGGTGGATCGTGATCGAGGGCGACCCGGCGTTCTTCGACATCACCAAGCGGATCCACAATGGGCTCTACGGAACGCCGGGGGACGGCGGTGAGCTGGGCGCCAGGGAGCGCACGGCGTACGAGGCGACAGCCAGACGAAACAGTGACGAGCTGATTGCGCTGGTGCGCCCCGGAGACCTGGTGCTCGTGCACGATCCGCAGCCAGCCGGCCTGGCGCCGCGACTGCTCGATGCCGGCGCGATTGTGGTCTGGCGATGCCATGTCGGGTGTGACACCCCCAACGACTGGACGAAGCGATCGTGGGACTTTCTCCGCCCCTACCTCGATGATGTGCATGGATTCGTGTTCTCACGGCGGTCGTTCGCACCCGCGTGGGTTCACCCAGCACGGATGGCCGTCGTGCCACCGTCCATCGACCCCTTCTCGGCTAAGAACGAACCGATGTCGGTGCGCAACGTCCAGTTGGCGCTGGCGTATGTCGGCGTGCTCGAAGGCGACGGTTTGCCTCCGATCGTGCCGTTCGCTCGGAGAGACGGATCGCCGGGACGGATCGACCGGCACGTCGACCTCGTCCGCAGTGGGCCCCCGATCCCAGTTGGCGCGCCGATGGTGCTTCAAGCCTCAAGATGGGACTGGATGAAGGACATGGCCGGAGTGATGCAGGGGTTCGTGCAGCATGTCGATCGGTCGCTGGGCGCGCACCTTGTGCTGGCTGGGCCAGCGGTCAAGGGAGTTGCGGACGATCCGGAAGCGGCCCTGGTGTACCAGGACTGCGTCAAGCAGTGGCGGGCGCTGCCGCACGCTGCAAGAGGCCGCGTCCACCTCGCGTGCGTGCCGATGACGGACGCCGACGAGGCGGCGGCCATCGTCAACGCTCTTCAGCGACACGCAACGGTCGTCTGCCAGAAGAGCATCGCAGAGGGATTCGGCCTGACCGTCGCAGAGGCGATGTGGAAAGCAAAGCCCGTTGTGGCATCGGCCGTCGGCGGTATCGTCGACCAGGTCGTCCATGGTGAAACCGGAATCCTCACCGACGACCCCGGAGACCTAGCGGCATTCGGGTCGGCACTCGAGACGCTGCTGCGCGACGCCGTGGCGGCCGAGGCAATGGGGCGGAATGCGCGGGTGAGAGCAGTCGACCGGTTTCTCGGTGACCGTCACCTCGAACAGTACGCCGATCTCTTCGCGCGGATTCTGAACACTCGAGAACCCACGACCGCCGCGTAAGGCGACCAGGGGGCAACGTCGTGACAGATCAAGACGCACACGGTCCAGGCGGCCGTTAGCGGCCTGTCCAAACCGGCGCCGTCCACGCGGTGGTGCCCGGTTGGCCGGACGGGTCTGACGCTGTCGTGATGCGCACGTAGTAGTACTGCGACCGGTTTGATGACAGGTCAACCGTCCACGATACGGAGCTGCTCGAGAACGCTTTGGATGCCACCACCGCGCCGCCGTCGGAGACGAGTTCGAGCTTGGTGATCCGGTCAGCGACGCCATCGGGATCCGATGCCGCGATGCTGGCGGTGTAGCTGGTCGTGCCCGGAAGCAGACTCGACCCCATCACGGCGCCGTTCAGCGTGTAGGAGACGCGCAGGTTCTCGTCGATGGTGGCGTACCCGCGGTTGTTACGCAGCGCCGCATACAGGTTCGCGCGGCTCAGCGACGGGGCCAGCAGCACCGTCCGTGCCGGCGACCCGGAGATCCAGTCGGGGCTGTGGGTGTCAGACACCGCCGCGGGCATCACGTGCCAGCCCTTGTCGAGCGCCAGCACGTACCAGGCCTCGGTATCGCGGGTCTGCGCCCCCGCGGGCTGGGAGAAGCTTCCGTGGTTGTAGACCTCGATGCTGGACATCACCCGGTCGGCCGCGGGCGACCAGCCATCGAGCCGGTCGAGGTCGCCGTAGGTACCGGGATGCGGCCAGTGGCCGATCGCGCCCGCGTGCGCGTCGAGCCAGTCCAGGAACGCGCCGATCACCTCGTGGCGCGAGACGGCCTCGCGCGGCGGGTGGAAGTTCGCCTTGTTCCGCAGCTCGTCGTTGTTGAGCACGATCACCTCGCCGTACCCGCTGGTCATCCAGTACTCCGAGGCGGCCATCGCGACGAAGCCCGAGGTCGTCGCCTGGTCGGCCATCACCTTCGTCTGCGACCACTCGTCCTGGGTGAGCATGAAGTTGTGGTCGCTGGTGGCCAGCCAGTCGGCGCCTGAGGCGTCCGCGTGAAGGAACGCGTCCAGCGGCGTGCCCTCCCAACCGTCGGAGAAGCTCGTGTGGTTGTGGAGATCACCGAAGTACGGCGTGTAGACGGCGGCGCTGGCCGGAGCCGACAGCATCGCCGCCACCGCCAGGCCTGACAACACGGCAAGTCGGCGCATCGAAACCCCCATGATCGGACGTGGGGGCCAGCCTACCGCCTGACTGATCAATCAGTCAAGCTGGCGATCCTGGCTTTCCGCCCGCGCCCAAAGGCGAGGACGCGCCGTCAGGAGAAGCGAACGAACGCATCGACATCCACTCGCGGATGCCGGGGAGTACCGAGGACGACGATTCTCACCGTGTGTGGCCCGCTCTCCGCCCAGCTGCGTGCCCAGACGATTCTCCGCGTTCGCAGCCTCGACGACCACAGGCTCACGCGGCCGGCCAGACGGCCGTCGACGTACACGTTCGCGGCGCCGCGCTTTCTGCCGAGTGCGGCGACCCACGCGACTGATCGACCGGTGAAGCGGTACTTGAGCCGCGCACCCTTGTTCACCGAATAGCTGGCGCGTCCACCGTCGAACGACGACGACGCAGCGGCGTGCCAGCCTCCCGCCTTCGCGATCGCCTTGGAGCTCTCCTGGGCCGTCCGGGCGACGATCGGCGCGCTCTCGGCCCAGTCGCTCGTCCGCCCCCCCGAGTCGGTGGCGCGCACGCGGAACCGGCAGGGGACGTCACGGAGGGTGGAACGAATGGTGGTCGTCGTTCCCGACGAGCGAAGCGGCGTCCAGCTGTTGCCATCGTCGCAGCTTCTTTGCAGGCCGTAGAAGTCGATCGGATCGGTGCCGGCCTCGGCAGCCCACGACAGCTTGACGGGCACGGAGCCGGCGGCGAGGGGACCCGGTGCGGTCAGCCGGGCGATCGGCGGCCGGGTGATCTGCGGGGGCGTCGCCGGTGGAATGGCCTTACCGTGGCAGGCCACGTCTCCGGAGTCGAGGATCTCCTCGGTCGTCGACCCGGTCCCGGCTGCCCAGTACTCGTAGTGTGCGTGGTCGGGGAAGAGCGTGAGCTTCAGCGCTCCCCACCGCGTGTTCTGCCTGAAGGCGCTGCGTGAGTCGTTGGTCTGCCATTGCTGAGCCAGCACGTTACCCCCGGTGCCGACGACGAATTCGGTGATGCCATGCTGCTGGTCGGTGACCGCGCCGCCGTTGGTCAAGGGCAGCCATCGTTCGTAGACGTGCGAGTGCGCGTTCACGATGACGTCGGCGCCGTACGGCGCGAGCTGGTTCCAGAGAGAGAACGTGGAAGGTTTTCGTAGGGAGATGTCCGAGAACCGGGCATGGTGGAAGAACGCGAGCGTGCAGGGCTTCCCCGTCTGCGGCGGGTTCGCCTTGTCCGCCGCCAGGTCGGCCGCCAGCCACTGGCCCTGGGGATCGCTGCTGGTCATGGGGGCGTTGGAGTTGAGGCTGATGATGTGCCACCCGGCCGCGTTCAGGCTGTACCAGCCGCCTCCGCCGCCCTTCTGCGTCGGTGCGCCGTCCGGATAGTTCCAGTACCAGAAGTAGCCCTCGGCGGTCGGCGACTCCTTGTACTCATGGTTGCCGACGGTGGGCAGCGTCTTGTTCCAGTCCCTGCCGTAGACCGGCTGGTAGAAGTTCAGAAACTCGTCTTTCATCCCCCGCTGATAGACGTCGCCCTCGTAGAGGAGCATGTCAGGGTTCCAGCTGTGAACCATGCTTGCCACGACATCCGTCTGGATGGATCCGGCCGGCCCGTCGCCCAGCGCGGCGACCGTCAGCCCACCGGCCTGCGGCCCGGTCGGGAAAGTCGGCAGCTTGCCACCGTTGGAGATCGGCGAGCGCAGCGCCCCGGGGCTGGAGTTGGAGATCTGCACCGGCACCGTGGCCTGCACCGCGGTGGCGTTGTTCTGGATCTGTGCCATGAGGGTGCGGGTGCTGTTCGGATACTGCTGCGTCGCCCACTTGAAGGAATAGGTCGAGGTTTTCGTACCGGAACCGTCGATCTGCGACGAGTTGAAGTACAGCCGCGTCAACGTGTACGCCCCATCCACGTAAAAGCTCATGCACCCGGTCGGGGTCTTCCGCTGCCCGCCACAGCCGCGTGTCTCCCCGGCGGGCACCTGGGCAGGTGTGTACGACACCGTGGCCGTGACGGTGGTGTTGCCGGTAACGGCAACGGTACCGCCGCTGGGAGACACCGGGGTGCCGCCCTCGGGTGTGATGGTGACGATGCAGATCCTGGCCGTCGTCGCCTTGGCGATCTTCGTGGTGCAGACGTCGGCCGCCGCCTTGCTGGTCAGGGCGGATCCGCTCATGGCGACGAAGACGGCCACCGCGAGGGCGGCGATGCGGCGGGCCGGCCTAGACAGCGCCAGCCCCGATTGTCTCGACCCACCCCGTCGACCCCGTGCCCATTGGACGATGGTAACCGAGGCCCATCGCGTAGGCTAGAGGGCGCCTGGTATGAGGATGCGGAACCGATGAGCTCCCTGGCGGCAGTTGGCGATTACGGCGCGTCCGTTCGCGCGTGGATCCGCATGTCCGCTGGCGGCCGGCTGCGCCAACCCTCGGAGTACGTCGGGGCCCGGCTGACGTTCGCTGATGCGACAACATCGCGGGTGTTCCGCGAGACCCGTACGGTCGACGTCAAGACCGCGGATCCCACCCTGCTTGTGATTGCGTTTCGCCTGGCGTTTCTGAGCGATCTGCAGCCGCTGCATGCTGCGTTCCGCCGCGAGTGCGTGCTGCACACGCCGCTGTTCGCCGGGTTCCGTGGCTTCCGGTCGAAGCTGTGGCTGGACGACGAGCACACGCAGGTGTACCGCGGCGTGTACCAGTGGGACGGCGGCGACGATGCCGGGGACTACGCCAGGCGGATGGTCGGGTTGCTGGCGCCGTTCTCCAGCCGGCATACCGCGCGATTCCACATCGTTCCCGGGCTCACCCGGTTCGACTATCTGCAACATCCGGACGCAGCGGCGAACGGTACGTCGGACGGGTGGTGGCGGCTGTCCCGCTTCGAGGCTCCGCCGGGGCCGTGAGATCGTTCAGCAGGCGGCCGATCGCCGACGGCGAGCCGCGGCCGTAGGTCGAAACGCGCACCGTGGGCCCGGTGCTACCCGTACCCGAGGGCGCACGATCGCGCCCATGCAGACGCCTGGCTGCCGCATCGTGCTGGGCGACACGATCGTGAAGGCTGCGTGAGTCGAGCCCGAGCGCCCGCTCTGGCCGGCTCGAACCCCAGGAGTCACCATGCAGCCCGTCCCACAGAAAGGTGTCGCAGCTCGAGTCGGTTACTGGAGCGCCCGACACAAGAAGTCCGTCCTGCTCGGCTGGATCCTGTTCGTGGTCCTATCGGTCGTCGGCGGTGGAATGATCTCGAGCAACAAGCTGACCGAGGCCGACCAGTTCAGCGGCGAGTCCGGCCGGGCCGAGAAGACGCTCGAGCAGAGCTTCCCCCAGGCGTCGACTGCCGGCGAGGAGGTGTTGATCCACAGCACCACCGCCACAGCGGCCAAACCTGAGTTCCGGGTGGTCGTCAAGGAGCTGCGCGACGAGGTGGCTGGGCTCTCGGCCGTCAAGAACGTCCACGCCGCGACGGATCGCAACGCCGCCGGCCTGATCTCCGAGGATCGCCACTCGGCGCTCGTCAGCTTCGAGATCAAGGGCGCCAAGGCCGAGGCCAGCGACAAGATCGGCCCCATCAAGGCCGCCGTCAAGCGCGTGCAGCAGGCCCATCCCGACTACCGGATCGAGCAGTTCGGCGATGCCAGCGTCGGCGCCGAGATGGACAAGTGGGTAAAGAACGACCTCAAGAAGGCGGAGTTCCTGTCCGTCCCGATCACGCTGATCATCCTGCTGATTGCCTTCGGCGCGATCGTCGCGGCGGGCGTTCCCGTCGTGCTGGCCGTGACGTCGGTGGTGGCCACAACAGCGCTGGTCGCAATCCCCAGCCACGTGTTCCCGATCGACGACCTCTCGGCCATCCTGATCACGCTGATCGGCATGGCGGTCGGTGTCGACTATTCGCTGTTCTATCTCAAGCGCCAGCGAGAGGAACGGGCCAAGGGCCACGATGACATGTCGGCCATCGCGATCGCGTCGGCCACCTCCGGCCGGGCCATCCTGATCTCCGGCTTCACCGTGATGGCCGCGATGGCGGGTCAGTTCCTGACCGGTGAGAAGACCGGCACCTCCAACGCCGTGGGCACGATCATGGTCACAGCGGTAGCGATGATCGGGTCGCTGACCGCGCTTCCCGCGATGCTGGCGCTGCTCGGCCGGCACGTCGAGAAGGGCCGCTTGCGGATCCCGTTCGTCGGCCGCCGGCGCAACCGGCCGGTGCGCACCGAGTCGCGGATGTGGTCGTTCATCCTCGACCGGGTGCTCCGCCGTCCGAAGCTGTCGGCACTCGGCGCCCTCGCGGTGCTGCTGCTGATCGCCTCACCGGCGATGCACTTCAAGGTCCACGAGACGGGTCTGAACGACCTGCCGACGGACATGCCGGGCTACACGGTGCTCCAGCACATGAACGATGCCTTCGCCAGCAACAACGCCGACGCGACCGTCGTCGTCAAGGCATCCAACGCCAACTCGCCGGAGATGAAGCGAGCGATCGCCGACTTCCAGCAGCAGGCGCTGGCCACCGGCCAGATCCACAGGCCGTTCGGCACCGATTTCAACGCCGACGGCTCCGTTGCCGCACTGACGATGACGCTCGACGGCACCGGCACCGACGCGGCGTCGAAGACGGCCCTGGACACGCTCCGAAACCAGGTGGTGCCCTCGACGCTCGGGCAGGTCGACGGCGTCACCGCGGACGTCAGCGGCACCACCGCGATCGACAGCGACTCATCGGCCGCGCTGGCGCACTCCACGCCGCTGATCTTCGGATTCGTGCTCACGCTGGCGTTCGTGCTGCTGCTGGTCACGTTCCGTTCGATCGTGATCCCGATCAAGGCGATCATCCTCAACCTGCTGTCCGTCGCAGCCGCGTACGGAGTGCTGGTGTGGGTGTTCCAGGACGGTCACGGATCGTCGCTGCTGGGCTTCGCGCCCACCGGCGGGGTGGCTCCGTGGCTGCCGACCTTCCTGTTCGTGATCCTGTTCGGGCTGTCGATGGACTACCACGTGTTCATCCTCAGCCGGGTCAAGGAGCTGGTCGACGGCGGCGCGTCCACCGACGAGGCGGTCACCCAGGGCATCAAGAGCACGGCCGGTGTGGTCACCGGTGCCGCGGCCGTGATGGTCGCCGTGTTCTCGATCTTCGCCACACTCAGCCTGATCGACCTCAAGGAGTTCGGGGTCGGACTGGCGGTCGCGGTGCTGATCGACGCCACCATCATCCGGGCGGTGCTGCTACCGGCATCGATGAAGCTGCTGGGCGAGTGGAACTGGTACCTGCCCCGGCCCCTGCAGTGGCTGCCCCGGTTCCGGCACGAGGCCGTTCCGGCCCCGATCGCGGAGGTGGTCGCCGGCGACTGATCACCCACACCCCCCATCCATGTGCGACGGAGCGGCCCGCCACGGCGGGCCGCTCCCCATTCCGGCGTGCTCGGCGGCATCACCTCACTGCCGGAGGGCGCGCAGAGCGTTCAGGATCACGGCGACGTCGATCGCCTCCTGACCGATGGCTCCGGCCAGGGGCGGGAGCAGGCCGATGACTGCCAGGATCATGCCCAGGCAGGACAGCCCCAGGCCCGTCACGACGCTCTGCCGGGCGATGCGCATCGCCCGGCGGCCGATCCTGACCGCGTCAACGACTCGCTCGATCCGGTCGTTGACCACAACGGCGTCTGCCGTCTGGGAGGCGACGGTGGCGGTGGCGGCGCCCACCGCGATGCCGACGTCGGCCAGCGCCAGCGCGGGCGCATCGTTGACGCCGTCGCCGACCATCAGGATCCGTCGTTTCGGATCGCGGGCTCGCAGGGCTCCGACGACGTCAGTCTTGGCCTGGGCAGACATCTCCGCATACACGGTGTCGATCCCCGCCGCGGCCGCCACCGTCTCGGCAACAGACCGCTGATCACCCGTGACCAGCATCACCTCGGCGATGCCGGCGTCGTGCAGCCGACGGGCCAGATCGGCGGCGTCGGGGCGAAGTCGATCGGAGAGCACGATGCTGCCCGCCAGCGCGCCGTCGACCGCGACCATCACCCTGGCGGCACCGGCGGCAAGGTCGGCCGGCGCCGCCGACACGTCGACGTTCTGGGCGCCCAGGAACGTCCGACTGCCGACCGCGACGGGTCGCCCCTCGACCTCCCCGCGGATTCCCTGCCCCGGCGTCTCGAACAGGCGTCCGGGGAAGATGATCTCGAGGCCGTCCGAGCGGGCTTTCTCGACCAGCGCCTTGGCCATCACGTGCGCCGAGGCCTGGTCGACCGACGCCGCGAGTGAAAGCAGCTCCGACGTTCCGATCGGACCGATTGGCTCCACCCGCTCCACGATCGGGACGCCGAGCGTGAGCGTGCCGGTCTTGTCGAGCATCACGGTGTCGACGGCTCCCAGCTGCTCGATCACGGCGGCCCCTTTCACGATCACCCCGGCCCGCGCGGCCCGCGAGACGCCGGAGACAAGCGCGACGGGCGCCGCCAGGATGAGCGGGCAGGGAGTGGCGATCACCAGCACGGCGACGGCTCGCACGGGGTCGCCGGAAACGGCCCAGCCAAGGGCAGCCAGTGTCAGGGTGAGGGGCAGGAACCAGGCCGCGTAGCGGTCAGCCATGCGGACGAACGGCGCCTGCGACCGCTCGGCGGCCCGCACCAGCCGGACGAGCGCGGCGTACGTGCTCTCATCGGCCGGCCGGGTCGCGGCGATCTCGATCGCCGCGCCGGCGTTGACGGAACCGCTGGCCACCTCCTCGCCGCTCCGCAGGTGCACGGGCAGCGGCTCGCCGGTGAGCGCCGCCGTGTCGATCACCGCGTCCTGTGACATCAGCATGCCGTCGGCGGGGACGATCTCCCCACTGCGAATCACCATCGAATCTCCGACCCCGACTGCGGCCACCGGCACCGTGAGGATCTCGTCGCCGCGGCGCAGGTTCGCCGTGGTCGGGACCCGCGACACCAGCAGCGACAGCTCGCGGCGCGCGCGCTGCTGGGCGTAGCCTTCGAGCGCGTTGCCGCCGGCAAGCATGACCGCCACCACGGCGCCGGCCAGATACTCGCCGACCGCCAGTGCCCCGGCCATCGAGAGCAGAGCGATCACGTCGACGCCGAAGTCCCGGCGGGCCAGCGACCGTATCACCGACCAGGTCAGCGGGATCAGCAGCAACGTGGTGGTCGCCGCCCACAACGTGTCGGCGGCGGCCGGTTCACCGACCGCCCACAACACGAGGCCGGAGGCGACTCCCACGAGCGCCACGGCGACGGTTCCGGCCGCCCGCCATCTTGAGGCGCCCGGGTTACCGGCGGCCGCCGTCATGTCTGATCGTCCGGCCGGCGCACGAGCCTCGAACACTCTGGCCCGTGCGCTTTCTCTACCCGCGCTCAGCCGACGGTCGCCGTGGCGCCGGCGATGTCCTTGTTCGCCGACTTCGCGCTCCGCGTCGGCACCGCGAACACCGGGCACGGTGCGATGTGAAGCAGGCGATGGGTCACGCTACCAAGCAGCAATCCTGCGACCTGGCCCTGGCCCCGCGTGCCGACAACGATCAGGTCGGCGTTCTCTCGACGGGCCGTGTCGGCAATCACGTGGGCCGGCCCGCCCGCCGTCGTGGTGACGACCGCCAGCTTGATGTCGACCCCGGTGGCCGCGATGCGGTCGACCTCCTGCCGCACCTCGGCCTCGACCTCCTCTTCGTTCGCGACCAGCGTCTGTCCGCCTGCGCGGCCGACCAGCAGCTCGCGCACGTGCACAGCGATGATGCGGCCGGTCTCCGGCTCGGCCAGCTCGAGCGCGAACGGCAGAGCCTGCTTCGCCTCAGGCGAGCCGTCGAGGCCCAGAACGACTGTCTTGAACATCGAATCCTCCTTCGTTTTCCGGTGCTGCGGATGCTCTCCGCCGGCGCAACCTGCCGCATCGGGTTCGGCCCGCAGATGTATGCGGATTTGCCGCAACCGGATGCGGACGCGCACAGACGCCTGGGGCGCGAGCCCGTGGCAAGCTGGAAGCGATCCCAACGGAGGCACGATGACGACCACCCAGATCGCGATCACCGCACAGATCAGACCGGGTAAGCGGGACGAGCTCGCCCGCGTCCTGGCTGCCGGCCCGCCGTTCGATCTGGCGGCTCAGGGCTTCACCCGGCACCAGGCGTTCCTGGGAGAGCACACCGTCGTCTTCGTATTCGAGGGAAGTCGCGCGCTGGGGCACGTTCGCGACTTGAGCCGCTCCCTGCCCATGCGCGAGCTGACCCGTATGGGCATGCTGATCCAGTCTCCGCAGCTGCTCACCGAGAACTTCGAGTGGATGCCGATCGAGAGCCCGCATGCATGAGCCGGGCCCGGTATACGTTCTCTCCGCGTGCTCACCCTGACCGCACTGCTTCATGAGCCGGTGCTCGACGTCGAGGGCCGGCCGATCGGCCATGCGCGCGAGCTGATCGCTGACGCCGGCGCGTCGCCGCCGGTGGTGACGGGCATGATCGTCGGCGGCCGGCGCGTGGCGCTGGGGACGGCGACACCGCTGACGGCGGGCGATGCTGTTCCGCGCGGGGATCTGCTGCTGGTCAGGGACTTGCTGGACGTGCAGGTGCTCGACCGCAGCGGCCGGCATCGGGGCCGCGTCGGCGAGGTCGAGCTGGGGCGGGGATCCGAAGGCGCGCTCGTCGTCTCGGCGGTTGAGACGGGGCTGCGGCCGGTGCTGGCCCGGCTGGGACTCCGCCGACTGGCGCGCCGGGCGCCGGCCGACCGCATTCCCTGGGCGCATCTGCATCCCCAGGTTGGGCGCGCGCACGCCTTCTCCGCAGAGCTCCACGATCCGCCTCGCCGCTTCCACCGAGTGATGCGTGCCCGTCGCCGCCCGCCGCGGTAGCGCGCTGGTCGCCCTGGCGGCCGTCGCCGGCCCAGGGCTGCTGGCCGGCCTGTCCGACGATGACGCGCCAGGCATCACGACCTACTCGATCATCGGCGCCGACTACGGCTACCAGCTGCTGTGGGTGCTGGCGCTCTCGACCCTGGCGCTGATCGTCTTCCACGAGGTTGGCGCCCGAGTGGGGCTGGTCACCGGGCAGGGGCTGACCGGGATGATCCGCGACCGCTACGGCGTCCGGGCGGCGGCCTTCGCCGTGCTGGCGCTGGTGGTGGCCAACGTGGGGACGACCTGCGGCGAGTTCGCGGGCGTGGCCGCCAGCCTCGAGCCCGCGGTGCCCCGTTGGATCAGCGTGCCGGTGGCGGCGGCCGGCGTGTCGCTGCTGGTGCTGCGGGGAAGCTTCC
>Ga0070683_100000862_pt1 | contig 22425 bp, 24 predicted proteins | sample KBSC713LmetaG_FD_64662 | JGI IMG/M metagenome (GOLD analysis project Ga0070683, IMG submission 64662) | Corn rhizosphere microbial communities from Kellogg Biological Station, Michigan, USA - KBS C7.1-3L metaG | ecosystem: Host-associated > Plants > Roots > Rhizosphere ... | reverse complement strand
GACAAAGTTCAGTTGATTGAATATGACTACCTCGCCCCTGATAGTATAAATGAAGTCTTCGATGCGTTGCACCTGTTAAAGAAATTTACTGGCATTGCCTATGCAAAAAAGAATAAAAAGAAATATTCAGATAGGGAGATCTTAGTGAGTGGCGAAAAATTGCTGGAAGAAAAGGATGAACAAGTTGACAGACTGGAAATATTGGCTGAAGGTTTTGAGAACAGCCGCAGGCAAACGGAGTTGACTAAAGTGTTGCCAGCCTATGGCATTTTCAAGGAGCTGATCACGTACTATGGCGTCTTACAATTGGTCAATTTCGTCGTAACGGAAAAAATTGATTCATGGGAGATCTTTTCCAGAAGCCTTCCCACCGATCCAAAAAGAAATGCCTGGGAGAATGTCGGCGGCCAACTACTTCCAAAGGCCTCTGTCGATACGCTTATCAAACAAATTCATTCGGACAAAATAAATGACTGGGATGAAGTTCACGCCTTTTATAAGAAGAATGGTGAGTTATATAAGGATCAGAAATTGCAACACGCGTTTGCTTCTTTACTTGAAGTAAATAAACTGACCTCAAAAAGGTTTAACAAAAAGATCTTCAAAACTTTCATTGACCAGGCCCTTGCCACGCGTGAATGGATGACAAAAGCTACCTATGACTCAAGAGCGAAGGACTTCCACAATGATTTTCGCAAAATGGTTTATAGCAGCCAAAAACAGATGGATAAAGTACTGGGCAAACTTGATGAGAACAGTTTTATCAAACAACAAATCGACGAATTCCGCGAATTTAAAAAACAGGTGAAAGGTATTGTCCGATCTTTCAGTCTATAAATAAAAATTCCCCGTAATGGGGAAGTTCAGTACACAGCAATAAGGTTGACCATTATTTCTTAGCGCTTGTATCCTTCTTTGTTGTATCAGCCATCATTTTGTTTGTAGTATCTGTTGACATTTTGCTGGTTGTATCCGTGGTCATCGTCGAGGTGGAATCAGAGGTGCTTTTTTCTTTGTCACCACTGTTGTTACAAGCTGTCATAACACCAGCAACAGCTAGAATGGCAAGTAATTTTTTCATTTTGCTTTTGGTTTGATGTTTAAAAATTGCGGCAAAATAGTCCAGGAATGCTAAATTCAACGCGAAACACGGTTTTTATATTATTATTTTTTCCGAAAGAACAGGCGAATGGGAACACCGTTAAAATTGAACTGCTGCCGTAATTGATTTTCAAGATAGTTCTTATACGGTTGTTTGATGTCGTCCGGAAAATTACAGAAGAAGGCGAACGAAGGTACGGCGGTCGGTAGCTGGGTAATATATTTGATCTTGATCGGATGGCCTCTCACAACCGGCGGCCGATAGCCCTCAATGGCTTTTAATAAAGTGTTATTCAGTTCAGATGTATTGATCTTTTTGTGCCGGTTCTCGTATACTTCGATCGCCGTCTCAATCACTTTAAAGATGCGAGTCTTCTCTTTTGCGGAAATAAAGAGGATGGGAACATCATTAAAAGGAGCCAATCTTGTTCTTAATTCTTTTTCATAATCACGCGCTGTATTCGTTTGTTTTTCAACCCTGTCCCATTTATTTACAAGCAGCACAATTCCTTTTCCTTTTCGTGCGGCCAAACTATAAATACTCAGATCCTGCGCAGTGATACCTTTTTCTGCATCAAGCAGCAAAAGACAAACATCGGCTTCATCAATAGCCTTGATAGCGCGGATCACAGAATAGAACTCGAGGTCTTCATGCACCTTTGCTTTGCGGCGAATACCAGCCGTATCGATCAGGATAAATTCTTTTTTGAAAAGCTTGTAGTGGGTATGGATCGTATCCCTTGTGGTACCTGCAATGTCACTCACAATGGTCCGTTCTTTACCAATTAGCGCATTGAGTAACGACGATTTTCCAACATTCGGTTGACCAATAATTGCAAAGCGCGGTAATCCTTCGGTTTCTTCCAGGCCTGTTTCATCCTTTATTAATTCGGAGATCGCGTCGAGTAATTCGCCGGTGCCGCTCCCCGTGGCCGATGAAACAAAGTAGATGTTGTCAAACCCCATCCTGTAAAATTCTGCGGCCTCAAGTAATCGTTCATTGTTGTCGACTTTATTAACTACTAAAAAAACCGGCTTCGTGCTGCGACGCAGCATGTCGGCCATGGAGTCATCGAGGTCAGTGATGCCTGTTGCTGCATCGGTCATGAAAATAATTGCATTTGCCTCTTCAACAGCAATCGAAACTTGTTTCCTGATCTCCCTTTCGAAAACATCTTCGCTGTCGGGTACAAATCCTCCCGTGTCGATTACATTAAATGTTTTACCGTTCCAGTCGGCAACTCCATACTGCCGATCTCTTGTTACGCCACTTATATCATGCACGATCGCCTTCCGCTCCTCCATCATTCGATTAAAGAAAGTGCTCTTTCCCACATTCGGTCTTCCCACGATTGCTACTGTAAAACCCATTGCTAATTTAGATTTTCGATTTTCGGTTTTTGATTTTTGGTTTCCCGTTGCGACCACTCACGCTAATATCCAAACTCCCGTAAATAGTCTTCTCTTTCTCTCCACTTCTCTCTAACCTTAACAAACAATTCCAAAAATATCTTTTGACCAAGAAACTTTTCAATTTCTCTTCTTGATTCCGTTCCCAATTGCTTTATCATTTTACCGCCTTCACCCAATATAATCGCTTTCTGTGTTTCCCTATGAACAATAATTTCCGCCCTGATCTTTACCAGCGTTGTCTTTTCTTTAAACTCCTGTACAAGGACAGTCGTTTGATAAGGGATCTCTTCTTCAAAGAGTTCAAATATTTTTTCCCTGATCAACTCCGCGACGAAGAACCTTGTTGACAGGTCGGTTATTTCATCTTCTTCGTAGAATTTTTCTCCTTCAGGCAGGAATTCAAGAATATTGGTTATAATATCTTCTTTATTCCTGTTTTCTTTTGCCGATATTGGTATCACTTTTTTGCTATAAGGCTTGCCTGTAAAAAATAAGATAGCATCTTTCAATTTCTCGTTGCTGGTCGTGTCGATCTTATTGATGATAACGAGGGCCGGCACTTTTAATTTAAGCGATGAAAAGATCTCATCGCATGCGACCCAATCGTCATTTATATCAAGGATCAGCAAAGCGACGTCAGCATCCTCCAAAGAATTTTTTACTGCCTGCATCATTTTTTCATGCAACTTATACTTCGGTTCAATGATGCCGGGAGTATCTGAAAAAATGACCTGGTAATCTTTTTCGGTGAGAATTCCTTTGATACGATGCCTTGTGGTCTGCACTTTTGGTGAAACAATAGCAAGTTTCTCACCCATTAATAGATTGAGCAATGTACTCTTGCCCGCATTGGGCCGACCGAAGATATTTACGAAACCTGTTTTCATCGATTTCTCGCAATCCCGATAGTTATCGGGACGCAAAGATAAAATACAAAGACGCTAATGTTTCCGTTGGCTTGTAAGTCTTGGCATAACTTGTAAGTCTTAGCATAAAATGAAGCTGGTAACCTTATTTACCTTAGTAGTAAACAACCCTCCTCAGATAACGCACCTTATTACCTTATTAATAAAAAAGTCATCGAAATAAGGTAATAAGGTCAATCAACTCTCCTACTAAGGTTATATAAGGTTTAGTGTTAGCATGTCATAACGCCGTAATTGGAACACTTTGCCTAAAATGAAAACCTCGCCAATGACGAGGTCTTTGTTGCGAAGGGAAGATTCGAACTTCCGACCTTCGGGTTATGAGCCCGACGAGCTACCACTGCTCTACTTCGCGATGTGGAGCGCAAAGGTAACCGCATAACTGTTACTAACCAAACAAAAATTAAGCAATTATGCTGCCGCCATCACTGCGCATTCTTCTGCACATGAAATACAAATCGAGGCACATTTTTTACAATGATCCACATTGTGCTTCCTGCATTCTTCCGCACACGCATTACAAATATCTGCGCAGACCTGGCACATAGCATTTGCATGTTCACTCGCCAGGCACATCAATTGTGAAGATGCCCTGCACACAGTTGCACATTCCATATCCAATTGAATACATTTTGCCATTTCATTGACGTTCGCTTCTTTTAGACAAGCTGAAGCACAATAATCACACGCTGCGGCGCAGGCCAGGCAAGCCTCTATACAAGTCTCGTATGTATGGTTCATGATCGTTTACTATCTTTTGGTACAAATACCAAACCATTGCAGCGGTTTAAGGAAAAAAGGCTGTCTCAAAAGCCTTGCTCGTCATTGCTGCGAAGGGGGAACGACTGAAGCCTGCCTACAGGCAGGCAGGCAATCTGGTTTAATATTCCGCGATGAATTTTTAGATTGCTTCTCCCGATAAATCGGGATCGCAATGACGACTTTGAGACAGCCTCTTTATGTTAGCTTACTTTTTTTGAATGTCGCACCGAATCGGCCTCGTTCATCCTTATGCGGCGGCCACGAAAGTTTTTACCATCAATAGCCCGTATCATTTTCCTGGCGGACGCCGGCTCTACCTCTATCCAACTATTCATTTCTTTCATATCAACACGACCAAGCACGTTTTTATTCAGCTCACTCATGTCAAGTATGAATTGAAGAAAGCTTGCCTTATAAAAGCCGTCTTTTGTTCCGAGGTTAACAAAAAGTTTTTCATAATTGCCGTTCCCAAAACTCCTTCCACTGGTATCGCGATGAACTGTTTTTTGCGTCCTTTCCTTTCTTTCTTCCCGGAGATTAAGATCAGCAGCGTTTTCATAATATTTTAAAAAGCGGTCAAATTCCAATGCGGCTACCCTCTGTAGTATCTCTTCTTTTTCTACAGTTGCAAAACGCTCTTTGAGTAAAGGCAAATAGGTTTCGTATTCACCGTGACTGATATCAGCCTGCAGCATTTTGTCAATGAAATGAAAAAATTGTTTACGACAAACATCTTTGCCCGCAGGAATATCCATTTTGTGAAAGCGGGCATTTAGCATCTTTTCTATCTGTCGCAACCGATAAATTTCTTTTGGAGTAATAATCGAAATAGAAATACCGCTCCTGCCTGCCCTCCCTGTGCGTCCACTTCGGTGCGTGTACACTTCCATGTCATCCGGGAGTTCATAATTGATAACATGAGTAATTCCCTGCACGTCAATTCCCCGGGCTGCGACATCCGTAGCAATCAATAGCTGTAAACTTTTTTCGCGAAACCGCGCCATTACTTTATCACGCTGGCCCTGGGTAAGATCACCATGCAATGCTTCGATATCGTATCCTTCACGGATCAACGATTCTGTAATTTCCTGGGCATCTGCCTTCGTTCTTGTAAAAATTATCCCATAAAGACCAGGATTAAAATCAATGATCCGCTTGAGAGTCTCATAGCGGCTAACCTGCGATGTGACGAAATACTGATGGTCAATTGTTGTGGCTCCCGCGTTTACTTTTCCAATCGTGATCTCGAATGGTTGTTTCATATACCGTTTGCTGACCTGCCTGATCTCAGCGGGCATGGTGGCGCTAAACAACCATGTGCTTTGCCGGTTTGGAGTGTTTTTGAGGATAAACTCAATATCATCCTTAAAACCCATGTTGAGCATTTCATCGGCCTCATCCAAAATCACGTAGTGAATATTTTCAAGATTTATCGCCTTACGTTCGATGAGATCGATCAGGCGGCCGGGAGTAGCCACCACGATTTGCGTCCCTTTTTTCAGATCTCTTATCTGCATCCCTATCGAGGCACCACCATAAACGGCTACTACGGAAATATGATCTGTTTTCTTTTTAAATGAATTGAGATCATTCGTGATCTGCACACAGAGTTCCCGCGTAGGACAAATGATGAGAGCTTGCGGAAATTTTTGTTGTTTGTTGATGAGTTGTAACAAAGGCAACCCAAATGCAGCCGTCTTGCCCGTTCCTGTTTGGGCAAGGCCGATGAAATCTTTTGTTCCCTGCAGTAAGACAGGTATCGCTTTTTCCTGGATGGGTGTTGGCTGAGTAAATCCTAACGTGTGAATAGATTGAAGCAAGCCTTCTTCAATCCCTAATTCTTCAAATGAAACCACGGGTAATATTTTAAATATCCGGCAAAAGTAAATTTTATCAATCAATGCGATAGAAAATGTATAATATCTGCAAATGATAACAAAAAGGCCCTCCATCCGGAAGGCCCTCGATTGCTTGCCAAAAACGTTTACATTATTTCTTAGCGCTTGTATCTTTCTTTGTAGTGTCAGCAGACATTTTTGTAGTGTCAACAGACATCTTGCTAGTTGTATCAGACATCATAGTGTTTGTATCAGGCGTAACAGTAGTTGAACTGTCACTTGTTTTAGAACTATCACCACTGTTGTTACAAGCTGTAAATGCTGCAGCAATGATTGCAATTGCAAAGAATTTTTTCATTTTCGGAATTTGTGATTGTTAACAATAGATTTGGAATTAATACTCCCATGCGGCAAAAGGTAACCCGGAATTTTTAAAAATTTTTTTACACGCCTTAGGGTTACTATTTTTAAAACTTCGTATTAAATAAAGGAACTATTTTGAAAGCTGAAAGCAACGAAAAAGCTTTATTGCAAGGATTGGCCCGCAGCGATAAGAAGGCTATAGAGATCATTTACAGGGAAAATTATAACATGGTGCGGTCGCTGGTAATCAACAATAGTGGTTCGACAGACGACGCAAAGGATATTTTCCAGGAAGCAATGATAGTTCTTTATGAAAAGGTGAGATCTGGGACTTTTGAGCTTAACTGCCTGATAAAGACATACGTTTACTCAGTAAGCCGACGTTTATGGTTGAAGCGGCTTCAGCAAATGAATCGGTATGTCCCAGCCATCGAAAATCTCCAGGACGGAGTGCAGGTAGAAGAAGATGTTGAGGAAAATGAGAGGATCAATAGTGAATTTTTGGCTATGGAAAAGGCGATCGGCAGCCTCGGTGAACCCTGCAAGAGTCTTTTAGAAGCCTATTACCTGGAAAAGAAGAGTATGCACGAAATTGCGCAGTTCTTTGGATACACTAACGCAGAAAATGCCAAAAACCAGAAATATAAATGCCTGGTGAGGTTGAAGAAGATATTTTTTGCCCAATACAAAAACGGAAACGGCAATGGATGACATTAAAATTCTTGACACGGTTGAACGGTATATCCGGGGCGAAATGAGCCCGGATGAGCGACTGTATTTCGAACAGCGCAGGAAAACCGACCCTGAGATCGATCAGCTGGTAGTGGAACATACATTGTTCCTGCAGCAAATGAACCGCTTTGGAGAATGGAAGAAATTCAAACAGACGTTACAAGAAACGCATATTGATCTTGCCCAGCAAGGTAAAATTCATTCAGATAAGTTAAGAGGTGGAGCAAAGGTTGTTTACTTGTGGAATAAATATAAGCGGGTGACAGCGATCGCTGCGTCAATCGCGGGCATTACAGCAATCGGGCTCACCATACTCATGAATTTATTTACTCCCCAGATCAAAGACCCTAAAGTCACTGAATTAGTTCATCGGGTAAACGCGGCCGAGAAAAATCTAAAAGTCCTGGATAATAAGATCAATTATGTTGATAAGAAAAATCAACAACCTGTTATGTCGACACCCGTGCGTTACAATGGAACAGGTTTTTTAATTGATCCGAAAGGTTTGATGATCACCAATGCTCACGTTGTAAAAAATTCAAGAAATATTTTTGTTCAAAACAACAAGGGTGATCAGTTCAAGGCATTTGTTGTTAAACTCGACGTCGCAAGAGATGTAGCCATTATTAAGATCGACGACGATAGTTTCAAATCTTTCGCGTCCCTTCCATATAGCTTTAAAAAAGCAACTTCAGATATCGCTGAACCAATATTCACCCTTGGATATCCCAGAGATGAAGTTGTATATGGTGAAGGTTATTTGAGCGCTAAAACAGGTTATAATGGTGACACATTGAGCTGCCAGATATTTATTGCTGCCAATCCGGGCAATAGTGGTGGTCCGATATTTAATCATAATGGTGAGGTCATAGGCATTCTTAGCGCTAAAGAAACGGAAGCGGAGGGAGCTGTATTTGCTGTTCAATCAAAATACATCTACCAGGTGCTTGATGAGTTGAAAAAAAGCTCACTCTATGAGAATGTAAAACTCTCATCCAAATCTTCTTTATTGGGACTTGACAAAGTTCAACAGGTAAAAAAAATACAGGACTTTGTATTTATGGTAAAAGGAGATTAAAGGAAATAAATAGAATGTCAGGATTCTGAAAGAAGAAACGCCTTACTAAATTTCCTCGTAATCCTTCATCACATTACTCGTGGTTCTATTTCCACAATCTCTTCGGGTATTCTCCCTTCTGGACTAAGTGTTTTAAATTTTTCTCTACTTCCGGAGCGTCCTCCTTATAGGTAACGCCAAACCACGGCACATGTGTAGTGATCACCTTGATCACCCCTCCCTCATTGATAAATTGATCGGCAACGATCGGAATAAAGAACTCTGATTTCGGATTGTTGATATTGTCCCTTAAAAACTCGCGAAATATTTTCTGGGTATATTCGAAAATAGAGGGATGAAAACACCAGAAGTTCATGGAAACGCTTGTCTCCAACGGCAATTCTTTCGGTTCTTTATTGTCATCACATATCACCTTGCCATTCTTCATTGAAATATTGATCCTTTCAACGATCGAGGTAAGATTTCCTTCTTTATCCACGGCGCAAACACCACGATTTACCGTGCCGTTGTCAGAAAGAGTCTTGAGAAGGTCATATCCCAATATCGCATACCGGTCGGGAGCGCATTCGCTTTCCAAAAAATTATTAGCCTTGTTAAAAGCGTCGTACCCGTAAAAGTCGTCAGCATTAATAACAGCGAACGGTTCCTTTACTTTTTCCATAGCACACAAAACTGCGTGCGCCGTACCCCACGGTTTTTTTCTATCAGGAGGAACGTGCACTCCCTCCGTAAATGAATTCATTTCCTGGTAAACATATTCGATGGTTACGCTGTCCTTTAATTTAGACTCAAAAATTTGCTTGAAGTCGTTTGCAAATTCCCTCCGAATGATAAATACAATTTTTTTAAATCCGGCGCGTATCGCATCATAAATTGAATAATCCATTAATGTTTCGCCGCCCGGCCCGAAGCCCTGGATCTGCTTAACGCTCCCATACCTGGAAGCCATGCCTGCTGCGAGAATGACCAATGTTGTCGAAGTTGTTTCCATGCTGTGGATCTTTTTAAATCGCAGCGAAATTAAATTAATTTCGATTATGCAGTCGTTGTTATTTGATTCAATTACGGTTGATGAAGTTTACCTCCCTGCAGCCACAGAAAAACGCGTCCGGGTTTCTGTGCTCCGCCTTGATAAAATTCATCCGGTTATCTCCGGAAATAAATGGTTCAAGTTGAAATATTACCTGGCTGATGCCGCAAGTCAGCATAAAGATCATATCGTAACGTTTGGAGGACCCTGGTCAAATCACATCATTGCTACTGCAGCCGCGGGTAAGCAATTCGCTTTCAAAACGAGTGGTATTATTAGGGGTGAGCAACCACAAAAACTTTCACACACGTTGCTCCTGGCAAAAGAATATGAGATGCAACTGTTCTTTACCAGTCGACACGACTACCTGCATAAAAAAATTCCAAAGGAAATAACGGGCTCATCCGGGAGCTATGTGATCAATGAGGGTGGTTATGGAGAGCTGGGAGTAAAAGGTGCCACAGAAATTTTGGATCATTGTAAAAAGGAAAGTTTTTCTCACATAGCCTGTGCCGTTGGCACTTCAACGATGATGGCCGGGCTGATAAAGGCAAGCTTACCTTACCAGGAAACGATCGGTATTACAATGGTTAAGGATGAGGTGAGCCTTAAGGAGGAATTACTTGATCTATTGTCGCCCGAAGAAAGGAGTAAAAAATTTAAACTCGTGAATGATCATCATTTTGGAGGCTACGCCAAACACAAAGAGGAGCTGATCAATTTCATGAATCAATTTTATAAAGACACATCCATCCCTACCGACTTTGTTTATACAGGAAAATTATTTTTTGCCATTACAGACATGATCGCTCGTAATTATTTTCCTCCGGATAGTAATATTCTCATTATCCACAGCGGTGGATTACAGGGAAATCTTTCTTTGCCAAAAAGAACGTTAATCTTCTGAGTTTTTTTCCTCACTCTCCTATCTTTGCTGGCAATCATAAAAGAAATCCTGCCTGCCGGCGGGCAGGCAAAACCCTTTTGTCGTTATAGTAGTGATGAAAAAATACATACTGCTGGTGATCATTCTTGCATCCGTATTTTATAAACTTCCAGCCCAGGACACACTTCCAAAATTTTCTGTGAAAAATGCCGGCGGTGGTCGTATCATTATCAGCTGGCTCAATGCTTACCAGGTTGTGAAGCAGATCAACATTCAACGTTCTTTCGATAGCCTGAAGAATTACAAGACAATTCTTTCTGTTCCCGATCCAATGAATAAAGAAAATGGCTATGCGGATACTAAAGCGACTAGCGACAACATGTTTTACCGCCTTTTTATCGTGCTTGATGGATCACAGTTCATATTCACAAGATCCACGCGACCCGTGATCGATTCAACACAAATAAGTGCTGCACAAAAGAAAGTACTTGATCCTTTCAGTACCGAGGTGAACAAACCTTCCAGGAATATGGATTCAACTCTTAAAGTAAACGGATACGATTCGAGGAACAAGCCAAATATTTTTGTTCCTTCCCTGTATGTATACACAGCGAGGGATGGAAATATCCACTTGAATTTGCCCGATGCAACCTCCAAGAAGTATTCAGTGAAGTTTTATGATGAAAATGATAATTTTCTTTTTGAGATAAAGAATTTAAAGGACCAGTCTCTTATCGTCGATAAGACCAATTTTTATCACGCAGGCTGGTTTAAGTTTGAATTGTATGTTGATGAGAAGCTAAAGGAGAAACACAAGTTTTATATCGAGAAGGATTTCTAGCAGCGATCACTGCTCATCACTGATCACTCATTATTCATTATTGATTACTCATTACTAACCAACTCCACATCAAACACCTTTTCAAAGTTAGCTTTCACCTTGTCCTTCGCTTCTGCCATATCAACCTCTCTTCCTAATTCCCTTTGTAGCGAAGTGACCTGTTTATTTTGAATGCCGCAGGGAATGATGTGATTGAAATAACTAAGATCTGTGTTTACATTAAATGCAAACCCATGCATTGTGATCCAACGGCTGCAACGGACACCAATGGCACAGATCTTTCTTTCAAGCCCCTTAATATCCTGACCTATCCAAACACCCGTCTCACCCTTTGATCGCCCGGCATCGATACCATAATCAGCGAGTGTGAGAATGATCACCTCTTCAAGGTTGCGCAAATAATGACCGATATCTGTATCAAATTTTTCAAGATCGAGGATGGGATACCCGACAATCTGCTGCGGACCGTGAAATGTAATATCTCCTCCCCGGTTGGTTCTAAAAAATTCAATGCCCTTCTCATTCAATCTTTCCTCGCTGAGTAAAACGTTGTTGATATTGCCGCTTTTGCCAAGAGTGAACACTGGAGGGTGCTCGACGAATAGTAGATAGTTCTTAGTTGTGAGTTCAGAGCCTAGAGTCCGTGGTAAGTAATTTTCCCCTATGTCACTGCGATCCTTGATTTCATTGACTACAGACTCCCGACTCCTGACTCCTGACTTTATCCGCACATTTTGTTGTAACAAGCTCTCCTGGTAATCCCAGGCGGTTTTATAGTCCATTTGACCCAGGTCACGAAATGTTACCGATTGTTTCGCCATACAAACAGCAAATTTATGAACAATGGCACAACCAATTAACTTTGCTTGCCGAGCAGAGTTATTCAGCACAAGTGAGTGACACAAGGGACGATCATAAGAGAACAAAAAGCCGGTAACATTAAAATGGAAAAAGAAACTACAAATAGCGAGGAGCAACAGGAAACGAGTGAGGAACTGTACGAAAGATTTAACCTGACAGTGGACCAGGGCCAGGAGCCTTTGCGCATTGACAAATTTTTAATGCACCGAATTGAAAGAGCCACCAGGAATAAATTACAGCAAGCGATCAATGCCGGTATGGTGCTGGTGAATGGAAAAGAAGTTCGCCCCAATTACAAAGTAAAATCGCAGGACGAGATCATTCTATACTCGGACATGAGTCCGGAGGAGACAGAGGTCATCCCGGAAAAGCTCCCTTTGAATATTGTTTTTGAGGATGATGACCTTATGGTGATCAACAAACCGGCAGGCATGGTGGTACATCCGGGCAGTGGAAATTATACAGGAACGTTATTGAATGGTCTTGCCCATTACTTGCAACAGGAAGGGATAACAGAAGATGCGTTGCCCCGGTTTGGTTTGGTACATCGCATCGATAAGAACACAAGCGGCTTGCTGCTGATCGCAAAAACAGAAAGGTCCATGAGTCAGCTGGCCAAACAGTTTTATGATCACACCATCAAACGACAATACATTGCGCTGGTATGGGGCGACATGAAAAATGATGAAGGAACGATCATTGCGCATGTTGGCCGGCATATGAGGTTCAGAAAAGTGTTCGAAGCTTATCCTGATGGCGAACACGGTAAAGAAGCCATTACTCATTATAAAGTTGTCGAGAGATTTAATTATGTCACATTGGTCGAATGCATACTTGAAACAGGTCGTACTCACCAGATACGTGTACATATGAAGTACATTGGCCACCCGCTTTTCAATGATGATTTTTACGGTGGCGATAAGATTGTAAAGGGAACTGTGTTCAGCAAATACAAACAATTTGTAGAAAACTGTTTTGCGATCTGTCCCCGGCACGCATTGCATGCACGTACGCTTGGCTTCATTCACCCTTCTACGGGTAAGGAAATGTTTTTTGAAGCTGAATTGCCGGATGATATGAACCAGCTGATCGAGAAATGGAGGAAGTATGTGTCGGCGATTGGGAATAGGCAGTAGGCAGTATGCAGTGGGCAGTATGCCGTAGGTAGTAAGCAGTAGGCAGTAAGTAGTTTGGTGCACCGTACTTGGCTTGTATTTTAGCGGTTATAATTTGGGATTTTCATCGCGGAATTGGTGGGCGGGTTCTTTGAAAAATAATCAATTAGTTTTTTAATTTTCTTCAATGAAGGGCTTTAAAGATTTGATTGTTTATCAGAAAGCTTTTGCTTTAGCAATGGATATTTTTGAAATCAAAAAGAAATTTCCAAAAGAAGAAACTTATAGTCTAATTGACCAAATTAGACGAAGTTCGCGTTCCGTGTGCGGTTGTATTGCTGAATCATACAGAAAAAGAAAATACCCAGCTCATTTTGTAAGCAAGCTCACTGATGCTGATATGGAAAACTCTGAGACCGCCGTTTGGATAGATTGTTCGTTTGCTTGCAAATACATAACTCAAAAAAATCACGCTTCCTTAACGGAGCGAAATGAAGAGGTTGGTAGACTGCTCGGTGACATGATGCAACACCCCGAGAAATATCTCTAAACTGTCGATGGGTGATTGCCGACTGCCTACTGCCGATTGCCGACTGACTCCTGTCCCGAATTAAAATCAAATAACGTAGCCGTAAACACTCCCCTCTCTCTTTTCTTAAACACCATATCCCAGGTACCATTATAATAGAGCGTCTTTGGAACCAGGTAAGAACCGAAATGGGTCATCTGGACCTCCATATGTACATCAAAATCATACACACCCGCGTTATAGCTTATGTCATAGTTGCGGCCAACTATTTCCATTGTTTTTGAATTGAACCAGGTAGTGACGTTATCAATCACAATATTGTCTTTCTCGCTACTACTTAGATCATCTTTTGCTTTTACGACAAATACGTAACAATCATGGCCATTATAATCCGTCATGTCAACAGAAAAATCATAATTCTTTGCAACCTCGGGATCGAAGATGTTTATTTTATTTCCGATGAACGGTATGCCCGGAATTTTTTTTCCCGGATCAAAGAATAACATCTTCAGTTGTTCTTTGTGCTTCTCAATGCCTGATTTTGATTTTGTGGTAAGTTCGGTGCCTTTCACAATATTGTTTTCGCCACATACTTCTTGCTTTGTAAAAAAAAGACTGGCATAGAGTTCTGCCGTATAATAATTGAAGTTTTTATCCTTGTCATACATGTTACCCGTTGTAGATTCTTCCAGGGTTTCCATTGTCCGGCAACCATTTTTCACATGCTGAATGGTTTTACTTTGCAAGGATGCCTTTACATTTTTTTCCTTGTCCATCATTCGGATGTCGTTCAGCGAAGTAAAACCCAGGATGCGCAAGGTGCGAAAGGCCTTATAAAAGGTAGTATCGTTTTTTATCAGCTGGAGAAATTTCGATATGTCAAGATTATTCCGGACAACGACTTCCGAAAGCGTGACCATTTTCTTTAATCGTTCATTGTCCAGGGAATCATCCTGGCAAAATGCCAAATGGGTTAGGAGGAGGTAAAAAAAAGCAGGCATGACCTTTTTTATCATGGTGCAAAATAGCCATTAAATGTTTCAGGGTCATTTAGGGAACACCATTTTATAATCAACATTCACTTTTCCTTTTGAAATATCGTCGAGTTTACCTTTCATTAACTTCCTCTTCAAAGGAGTCAAATAATCAATGAACAATTTCCCTTCAATGTGATCATATTCATGCAACACGACCCTTGCCGTAATCCCACGATAGCTTTCCACATGAGGTTTGAAATTTTCGTCGAGAAAGCGAAGCGTCACATTTTCATTGCGGAAGATATCCTCCCGGATCTTAGGAATACTCAGGCATCCTTCATTATAAGACCATTTCTCTCCATTGATCTCCTCGATAGAGGCATTTATGAAAACTTGTTTTATACCTGGCTCGTCGGGGAATTTCTCCTTTTCATCAGGCTCGAGATTATTAAAAATTTGCTCGCTATCGACAATAAAAAGCCTGATATCTTTATTTATCTGCGGAGCGGCAAGCCCCACGCCATTGCTGGCATACATGGTTTCCCACATATCAGCGATAAGTTTGTCGAGCTGGGGAAAATTAGCGTCTATATCCTGGGCTACTTTTCTCAATACCGGGTGTCCATATGCTACGATCGGAAGAACCATTACTGCTTGTTTTAAAATTCCGGCAAAGTTACAATTATTGACCTGTTAAAATAAATCATAAGCGGAGTAAATCAATTACGAAATAATCCATTTTATATTTGAGTTACGTTACCGGTCATTTTAAACAAAAATTTCAAATATGAAACTCTCAGGAAACAAGATCCTCGTTACCGGCGGGGCAACCGGTATTGGATTCGGGCTGACGAAGCGATTTATTGAGGAAGGCAATACGGCGATCATTTGTGGACGCCGTGAGTCTGCTTTAAAAGAGGCAGCTGAAAGACTTCCTTCGGTGATTACAAAAGTATGCGACCTGTCAATTCCCGGTGAAAGGGAAAGTCTATTCAAATGGATCGCGAAGGAGCACAATGATCTCAACGTTATTGTCAATAATGCCGGTATTCAGCAATGGATGTCTGTTGATGACAATAATTTTTTTCAGCGGGCAAAGGATGAGATAAATATAAATATCGAAGCGCCCTTGCATCTAACTTTCCTTTTTTTAAACTTACGATCATTAACGACTGTTATCAATGTTACGTCGGGATTAGCCTTTGCACCTCTTTCAAAAGTTCCGGTGTATTGTGCATCAAAGGCCTTTCTTCATTCATTTTCTCTTTCTTTACGGCACATGCTGAGATCAAAAAATGTCGAGGTGATCGAATTGATCCCGCCTGCGCTCAATACAGATCTTGGCGGTAAAGGAATTCACGATCAGTTTCCCGCCATAGATGGTTTTATAGAATCAAGTTTCGAACAATTAAAACAGGGCAAACAGGCGATCACGTACGGTTACAGCGAGACCATGATCAATGCGAGCCCTGAAGAATTGCAAAATGCCTTCGCAAGAATGAATCCCGCCTAGCCTCTTCGCCCTGGCCGCAAAAGTTGACTGGAGAAAAAAATTTTGCGTAACCAAAAGGTTTCACATACATTTGTGTAACCGATTGGTTACTCAAATTCATAAAAATGAGAAGAGACGTTTTCCAGGCAATCGCGGATCCAACGCGAAGAGAGATCATCAACATGATCGCTCACCAGTCGCTGCACCTGAATTCGGTTGCAGAAAAATTTGACATAAGCAGGCCCGCGATCTCGAAGCACATAAAGATCCTTACTGAGTGTGGACTCATCACAATTAAACAAGAGGGAAGGCATCGTTATTGTGAAGCAAAACTTGACAAACTGAATGAAGTGGCAGGCTGGGTGGAACAATACCGGAAATTCTGGACGCAAAAACTGGATGCCCTTGAAGTTTACCTTGACGAATTACAAAAGAAAGACAAGAAATCAAAGAAGCACAAAAAACCTCTTTCGAAAAGAAAATAAACACTCTCAATTTATCACTTTAAAAAACTCAGATTATGATAACTGATACAGCATTGTCGCACGGAAAAGAGCTCACCATTACAAGAGTACTAAATGCACCCATCGAATTGGTGTGGAAAGTATGGACCGAACCCGATCACATAAAAAACTGGTGGGGCCCTAATGGATTTACAAATACGATCTTCGAAATGGATGTGAACACAGGTGGTAATTGGGATTTTATCATGCATGGACCCGATGGAAAAGATTATAAAAACAAAAGCATTTTCCGGGAAATTGTAAAACATAAGCGGATCGTTTATGAACACATAACCGTTCCAAAATTTATCGCTACAGTAAATTTTACTCCCCAGGGAAAAAAGACTCTGCTTGAATGGAGCATGTTGTTTGACACTGTCGAAGAAAGAGATAAGACCGTGAAAACATTTAAAGCTGACATGGGTTTGAAACAAAATATTTTTAAACTCGAAGGATATCTCAGGGGCGTTTCATCGGAAAAAGAAATGACACTGACGCGGGTGATCAATGCTCCGAGAGAATTGGTATTTAAGGCATGGACGGACCCGGCGCAACTGGAGAAATGGTGGGGACCCAAAGACTTTACGAACCCTTTATGTAATGTTGATGCAAGACCGGGAGGCGAGATCCTTATTCACATGCAGGCTCCTGATAAAACAGTTTATCCAATGGATGGAGAATTTCATGAAATTGTTGAGCCCGAAAAATTGGTTTTTACAACCGCAGCTCTTGACAAAAATAGCAACCGCCTTTTTGAAGTACTCAATACTGTGATCTTCTCAGATGAGAATGGCGGCACAAGAATCAGTATGCATGCGGCGATTTCAAAGATCACCGAAGAGGCCAAACCTTACCTTGATGGTATGAATGAAGGGTGGAATCAAAGTATTGATCGCCTCGGTGAGCTAGTAAGTAACAAAAATGAAAATGGAGAACCGCCGGTAATACTTGAGAGAATATTTAACGCTCCTGTTGAAAACGTTTGGAAGGCATTAACTGACATAAACCAAATGAAACAATGGTATTTTCCCCAGCTAGAAAATTTCAAACCGGAACAGGGTTTCGAAACTCAGTTCAATGTTCATCACGAGGGAAAAGATTTCCTGCATATCTGGAAAGTAAAAGACGTTGTACCCAAGAAAAAAATATCGCTTGAATGGAAATATGCAGGTTATCCCGGGAGCTCGTTACTGAGTTTTGAATTATTTCCTGAGGGAGCCAAAACCAGGCTTGTGTTAACTCATGAAGGATTAGGCTCATTTATGCCTGGAAAATACCCGGAATTGGAAAAGAAAAATTTTGTCGCAGGCTGGACTTCTTTTATGGACAAAGGGCTAAAAGAATTCTTAGAAAAACAATGAGCTAACAAAACAAAACCGTGTCTCTTCACAGGCACATTAAGAGACACGGTTATTTTAGTATGGAATTATTTAGACTTAACGCGAACCGATACTCTTCTATTCATCGCGCGCCCTTCCGCGGTAGAGTTATCACCAACAGGATGCTCCTGGCCATATCCTTCTGCTTTCAAAATCTGTTGTTTATTCGCACCTTCTTTTAATATTGCTGCAGCAACTGCTTCAGCTCTTTTCTGCGAAAGAGCAAGATTTTTTGATGCGTCACCGGTATTATCTGTATACCCTCCCACTTTGAATGTTGCGTTCGGGAAGGCCTTGATAATCGCGACGAGGTTTTTTAATTGCGTATAAGAATCATCTGTGATCGTTGAGCTGCCTGTTTTAAACCGTACGTTGGTAAAATCAAACCAGTTACCATTCACCGTATCAACAACAGCATTTGGGTCTTTAAGAAATTCGACCAGCCTTGCCTCTGTGCTATATTTACCTACGCTCAGCTGACCTCCATTATTTGGCAGATCAATCGTGATCATCTCACCAATATCATAGATAAAGTTTCCGGAAGTAGTGTCCAGTTTTCCTTTTACGGCCGGTGGCGTCACCGCGACCGATGGAGTGGTAGCGGTTGTAGTGTCGGTTACAATCGGAGCTGCTTCTTCTTTGGGAGCAGGCTTCCTTGTAAAGAGCCATATTAATAAGGCTGCGCCGAGTAATAGCAAAAGAAACCACAACCATCTTGTTCCGCTTGTTTTTCTGACTGTATTGACTGCATAGTTACCCGCAGAAGAAACGGTGCTCGATATCCTGCTTCCAATATCACTTAGGCTGGAAAGTCCCAATGCGCCAGCCAGGTTAAAACCAGAGGGGATCGCATTCAAAATGGAATTTTTCTGCGTCATCAAAAAGGAGCCCAGGTCCGAGGCACTGAGATTGTTTTCCTTTACATAATTGCCGACAGATCCCAATACTGCAGGTGTAGCCAAACTCATCACACTACTGGCCGATGACGGTTTAACTCCCGCGAAACTAGCCAATGAATTCGTGACGTTGCTTAGTCTGTCTCCGAAAAGAGATCTCAACCATCCCATCACTGTCGCGCCCACTCCACTGATGGAACTTCCGCTTAAAAGGCCGCTGACATTTCCAAGAATATTACTTCCTGAAGCATTTCGTATCATGTCCATAATGCCAGAAGCTCCAGTTGTCGATGATTGGGTGAGAAGACCTGAAAGGACCGTTGGAATGCTTCCGTTCACCGCCCGCTGGATACCACTTTCCGTTTCGCCGAGAGAAGTTGCCGCCCTTGAAATGAGATCGGACGGAAGAAGGCTCTTAGCCTCGTCAATTAGATTGAATGACATAAGATTTCTATTTTAAACAGTTTATAAAATCACAAATTCCGAAGGTAATCTTTGAGAGAAAAATGAGTGGGACAATTAAGGTATGGTATTTAATGGGAATTCTCAAAATTGGCTTGCATGGTTTTATGCTGCAGTTTTTGATTTAATGTTTTATAGCTGCTAAACAAGTTCAACAATTTCTCCCCATATGAAGGAATAACTGCATTTGTGGCCGATCATGGTCAAAATTTTGCAACCAACGCGTAAACGTAAAACCCATGAATGCAAGAGACAAAATATATCACGAGCGAACATTCGATGATGAACAATTACGTTGTCCAAAATGTGGCTGGGACGGAACAGGTGACCAGGCGCATGTGGCAGGCTTTTATGGCATCGGTAAATTTAAGGAGGTGATGTGCCCCAATTGCAATGAATATTTAGGTAACATTTTAAGGGAACAAGCTAGTCGCGAAAACGGCACGCTGGATTCTCAAATAGGTCCGATTTAAGTTGATATTTCACTTAGAGTTTTCTTTAATGCACTTACTTCCGATGCATCAATGGAATTGTTCATGTAACTCTCTGGTGAATTTTCAAATGCAGGGTGAATAAATGTCATTTTACTTTTCTCTTTCCCGCGTAGTGAAGAATGAAATTCCGTGCACGCGGTTTTTTCTGCAAGAAGCCTAATATTCTCTTTTCTTACTCCGCTTCCCGGCATAATGACGATTCGATGGTTAGCAGCTTTATTCAATTCAGCGATCATGTCCATTCCCTCATTAACAGTTGGCTGCTGGCCCGAGGTCAGAATTCTTTCACAACCAATTTGAATCAACTGCTCCATGGCGTCAAAGGGATCGCGGCAGCGGTCAAATGCGCGGTGAAAGGTGATCCCCATGGGATAAGCGATGTCAATGATCGCTGCGGTTCTTTTTATATCAATTGTTCCATCTTCTTTCAATAATCCGATCACAATTCCATCACAGCCTGATTGCTTGCAGAGTTTCACATCATGCAGCATTACCTCGTATTCATCATCAGTGTACAAAAAATCTCCGCCTCTTGCCCGGATGATCGGGTAAAGCATGACATCAAAAGTTTCCCGGCATTGATAAATTGTACCGTATGACGGCGTTGTGCCACCTTCATTCAGGTTGGCGCATAATTCTATTCTGTCAGCACCCCCCTCAACAGCGGATCTCGTAGTTTCAAAATCCGAAGTCGCTATTTCCAGGATGTATTGCATTTCTTCCATTCTGTATTCTGAATTCTGAATTCAATATTCTATATTCCACATTCTATACTGGCTAGGCAAACCAACTCTTTGCTGGAATCAATTTTTCGCTTGTTTTATTTCGCAAAGCATAATTAAATCCTTTTTGAATAGCAAATGCGCCTGTCTCTCCTTTTTTATTCAACGCGATAAAAGCAACTTGTATGTCTTTGGCTTTATCCTTTTTTATTCTAATAATTTTTTCGATGGCTTTTTTGCAGGCCTCTTCGGGTGATAAGCCTTGCGTCATCAATGCAACCACTGTATGTGAGCCACTTACCCGGATCACATCTTCGCCTTGCCCTGTTGCTGTACACGCTCCTACTTCATTGTCAACAAAAAGCCCGGCACCGATGATCGGTGAATCTCCTACCCTGCCGCGCATTTTAAATGCCATGCCGCTGGTAGTACAACTGCCGCTGAGATTTCCATTTGTATCCATCGCCACCATTCCGATCGTATCATGATTCCACTCTCCGTTTTCAAGTTGCGCCGGAGCGAAGGGCCCATGTCCCCTTAAGCCTGCCTGCCGTCCAGGCATGTTTTCGATGTTGATGACTGGCTTATATTCTGATGTTTTCAACCATCTATCATATGCGTCCTGCGCATCGGGAGATAATTTTTGTTCCTCCAATGGAAATCCTTCCGCGATAGCGAATTGCTGTGCACCGCTTCCAACCAGCATCACATGAGGTGTTTTTTCCATTACCCGTCTTGCTACAGATATGGGATGTTTGATCCTTTCAAGAAATGCAACGCTTCCACAATTGAAGAATTCGTCCATGATACATGCATCAAGCGTAACATAACCATCGCGGTCGGGATTCGCATTTAATCCTACACAGCAGCTTCGCGAAGCCTCCGTCACTTTTACGCCTTCTTCTACTGCATCAAGCGCTCTGCCGCCGCCGCTTAAAATTTTCCAGGCGGCTTTATTTGCATCCAACCCCGCGTCCCACGTTGAGATCACAATTGGATTTCCTTTCGACGGCGCATTGATTCCAACAGTCATGGCAAAATCCTTGTTATTCAAAAGCATTGTCACGCTGCTCAAGAATGAGGTTTGTAAAAATTTTCTCCTGCTTGTCATATACGATTTTGAATAGTAAAATTATGTTGAGGCCTGGTGCGCGATAATGTAATCATACAAATTCTGTTGCGCTGATCGTCGAACTTTTTGTTTGAACCAGCTCAATGTCCCAAATAAAATTCCCCGCAGGCCCAGGGCCTGTCTACACCAGCTACTTAACTTAAACTGATCGGTATGCTCAATGATCCTTCCGTCTTTGAAACGCATATGAGCCCTGATAGTATTGACCACCTTTCGGCCCGTTTTATTAAATGTATAGCTGGCTTTCCAATCACAGGTTCCGTATTCCTCGTCTGCCTGCACGTTGCTGAGTTCTATGGAAAGATCTGCGGCTCTTTTGCAAAGCATTTCCCACATTAGTTTTACTTCATCATCTACCAGGTCTTCGAACACGGGATCATAAAAGATTACTTTATCCGCATAACAGTCCTGCATGGTCTTGTAATCCCTCTTTTGAAAGGCTGAGTAAAATCTTGTGATCAGTTCTTCATTGACATTCATGTGTTCAAAACTAAGGATTAGCTTCTAATAGTACCGCCAACAATAAAAGAATATGGAGCACTGATGTTTGAAAGTAACAGCCGAATAACCCTAATTTTGCTAATCACGACACAATAACACCAGTCCACGGAGACATTTCTCACCTGCCATTCGCCCTGTGAAATTCCGCTAAACCGGCTATCGTCGAAAACTGTCAAAATAGGATTATGCCTGCAAGCTTTACCGCATTTACGACCCGTAATACTGTCAAACTGCCAAGTAAAGCCTCAAGCACTCTTTTTGATGTTCAAACATTCATCTTTAGAGGAAACAATTATTATGAGAATTGAGATCATTTCAGGAAGCCCAAGACCAAATAGCGTGACGCACAGGGTGGCGCTACACTTGCAAAAACTGCTGAAAGAGAAAACTGA
>Ga0070683_100000861_pt1 | contig 22440 bp, 19 predicted proteins | sample KBSC713LmetaG_FD_64662 | JGI IMG/M metagenome (GOLD analysis project Ga0070683, IMG submission 64662) | Corn rhizosphere microbial communities from Kellogg Biological Station, Michigan, USA - KBS C7.1-3L metaG | ecosystem: Host-associated > Plants > Roots > Rhizosphere ... | reverse complement strand
GGCGACGATCAGATCGCGATCAAGGGCGGCCACTGGGTCGAGGACCTGGTCATCGCGCACATGCACTTCGGCACCGGCCACGGCATGTCGATCGGCAGCGAGACGTACGGTGAGTACACGTCGCCGGGCGGCGTCTACCACCGCGGCGTGCAGAAGGTGAAGATCAAGGACCTGACGATCGACGCGGACTCGCGCGCCGTCGGTCACGAGGCGCACGGCGCCGACTTCAACGGCATCCGCGTCAAGTCGGACACCAGCCGCGGCGGTCTGGTCAGCGACATCACCTACGACGGCGTCTGCATGCGCGACATGGTGAACGCGATCCTGGTCAGCACCGCGTACAACCCGCTGTTCGCGGGCGACTACATTCCAGAGTTCAAGGCGCTCACCTTCAAGGACATCCACCACGTGACCTGCATGGCGCTGAACCAGCCCGTCGTGACGCTCGAGGGTTTCAACGCGGCCACGGTGGCCGGGCCGATCACGCTCGACAACGTCGTGATCGAGAACTTCGGCCAGCAGGCGGTCGCGGCCGAGTTCGCGAACATCGTGGTCGGGCCGCGCGACACGAACTTCAGGCCCGGCGGCACGGGCGTCAACCTCACCGATATGGTCACAACGCCCAGCTCGCCGCGCGAATGCATATTCCCGAAGCTGCCGGCGCCCAAGCGTCCCGACGGGTGGAAGAACTAATGAAGCGCGTCGCTCACGGTATCGTCGCCCTTGGTCTGTTGTCGTGGCTCGCCGTCGCCTCGTGGGCCTGCATGAACAAGGACATCATGCAGCGCAAGAGCGACCTCTGTACCCGCAACGAGGCCGTCCCGTGCGGCGCCACGCCCGACGGCGGCGCGCCCACCGGCGGCCTGGTCGGGTACACCTGCCCGCGCGAGGCGCGGCCGGACATGAATCCGCACTACAACCAGGGCATCCCGCAGGGCCTGGTCTGCGGTGATTTCGGCGCGGCGAACGGCGACGACTCGCAGAACTATTGCTGCAGCGCAGAGGAAACGACCTGCGCGTTCAACCCCGTCGCGATCTGTCCGCAGAACACGTACTCGATGATACTGACCGCCGCCCAGGAGGTTCCCGCGAACGACAGCACCGGAACGGCGTCGGTGATGGTCTCGTTCAACGAGACCACCGGCACCGTCTCCGTGAGCGGATCGTTCGCCGGCCTCTCGTCGGGCGCGACAGCCGCGCACATCCATGGCCCGGCCGGACCTGGACAGAACGGCGACGTCGTCGTGACGCTGGCGGTGCCGTCGGGCGGGGTCACGTCGGGCGGCGTCTCGGGCAGCGGCCCTGTGACCGCCGAGCAGATGAACTTCATCCGCAACGGCGGCGCGTACCTGAACATCCACACGGTGAACCATCCGGACGGCGAGCTGCGGGCGCAGATCCGATCGTCGTTCTACGGCTTCCAGTGCCGCGGGGCGAACCGACCGGAGGCGCTGAACCCACTCATCGACTGCGGCAACGGCGTGCGCGAGGACGACTTCATCAACTACTGCTGCACGGCGCGTCCCATCCCGCCGCCGCCGCTGGGAACGGGCTGCGTGCAATCCGACGGACAGTGCACCGGCAAGATGACGTCGTGGCTGCCCGACCGCATGAGCGGCTGGACGTGCACGAACGGCGCGATCCCATCGGCGGAGGACTTCAAGGCCAACGAGAGCCGCGCGGACTTCTACTACTTCCTGTGCGCGACGCCGACGCAGGCGCCGAACCCCACCGTCCAGTACTTCTGCTGCTACGTGCCCGCGCTGGTTCCGCCGGGCGGATCGTGTGTGCCGGACCTCCGTGTCCCGGGCTGCGCCGCGAACCGATTCGGGTTCTCGTGCTACGGCCGCGACACACCCGAGGACGACTTCCTGGCGGTGACGTGCGACGCGCCGACCCAGGGCTCGAGCGCCGACGGCTACCAGTCGAAGCTGTACTGCTGCGACATCAAGCCGGTCACACCGGCGCCGTAGGCCGCGCTCAGCGCTTTCGGGCGCGGCGGCGCGGCTTCGGCGTGGCCGCGCGCGCGTAGCAGACGACCTCGATGTTGTTGCCCTCGCGGTCCTTCACGAACGCGGCGTAGTAGTGGGGTCCGTAGTTCGGGCGCGGACCGGGCTTGCCATTGTCCTTGCCGCCCGCGGCCATCGCGGCCTCGTAGAACGCGTCGACCTCGGCGCGGTGGTCGACGCGAAACGCGTAGTGACCGCTGCCGCTCGCCTTCGCGTCGCGGCCCAGCCAGAAGATCTTCTGCGTCCGCGAGCCCATCCCGAACGCGGTCCCGACGTCCATGTTGATCTTCATGCCGATGGCCCCCAGCGCCGCGCCGTAGAACGTGCGCGCGGCTTTCAGGTCGCGAACCCCGGTCCCGATGTGATCGAAGTTGACGATGGGCGTGTGGCGGCTGGCGGGCATGGCTTCCTCCGTGTGAGCCGCCAAGCTGGGACCGCGCGGCCGTTTGTCGAGAGGGGCTCCGCCGCGTCGAGCGTTAGCGATCGGCGGCGAACTCTTTCGGCAGGTTCGGAAGTAGAAGCCCGCCGTGCCAGTGCACCGGCGCGATCTTCGGGCGCAGGGCTGCGTTCTCGACCACGCAGCGCGCGCGTGATGCGTCGATCGTGGTGACGCCGCCGACGGTCCAGGCGCGGCCGAACACGAGCTGGCTGGTCGCGATCAGGCGCTTCTGGTGGGCGCCGTCGTCACTGTCGCTGTAGACGACGGTCAGGCCGCGTCCCTCGTCGGGCAGCGCGATGCGGAAGCGGACGCCGCGCTCCGTTCGCGCCGTCCGCACCGTCGGGCTGGCCGCGGGGGCGCCGTGCGCCCTGTAGATCTGTCCGTCGATCCCGACGCCCCACTGCAGCGCCTTCACGTCGGGGTTGGCCTGGAAGCAGCCGCTGCCCCGGCCGCTCCCGGCCGCGGCCGACACGCGCCACAGCTCGAGGTGATCGGCCTTGACCCAGTTGCGCGCGGCCGGCACCAGGTGGTCGTCGGTCACCTCCACGAAGAGCACGCCGCCGGACGACATCATGGCCCACATCTGGGAGTCGGCGCTGTCGCCGCGCGCGGGCCCGTGAATCGTGAAGCCGAGATCCTTGCCGTCGACCTGGGCCGCGCACGCGCGGAATGAGATGGTCGCCCAGCCGCTCTTCACGAAGTCCGCCGGCAGCGCGAGCTGCGGGATGATGACCTCGTCGCTGGCGGCGACGGGCTCGCCGTTGTCGTCGGTGGCGGCGTCCGCGGCTTCTGACGGTAGGCCGGCGTCCGGCCCCGGTCCGGTGCGGCAGAACGCAGTCGACCGGGACTCCCGGCCTGAGAAGGCGTCCCAGCTCCACTCGACGCTGTGCTCGTCTTGGCCCCCGCGCCAGGACGACGTCTGCGAAAACTCCACGACGCGCGGCGGGTCCAGTCCGACGGTCACCGTCGAGCCGCCGCGCCAGGCCGACCCACCTTCACCCGAGTAGCTGACAGTCCGTGCGACCGGGTCGGCGCCCACCCCGTCCTCGCCGCCGCCCATGCCGAAGTCGCTGACGCCCCAGCGGTCGATCTCCAGCGGCTGGCGCCAGCGGAGCTTGCCACCCTTCTCTTCAATCAGATCCCAGCGGTAGCGCTCGCGCTGCGTCTCGTCCAGCTCGCCGGCCTGCTCGGCGGCGAGCGCCTCGGGATCGACGACGTCCTCCTGCTCGCCCGTCTGCGGCGGCGCGCAGCGACGGCGGCGCGGCAGCAGGTCGACGCGGACGACCGTGTACCGCGTCCCGTCGCGGCCGACGCCGGCGGGCATCACGCGCGTGACGCAGCAGCGCGGGCGCTTGCAGATCATTGCGTTCAAGCGCGCGGCGGCGGTGGCGGCATCCTCCTCCGATGCCGTCTCGGCATCGGAAGCCCCGCCCGCGTCCCGCCGGTTCGCGTCGGTGCGCGGATTCGAATCGGGACGGGCGTCGACCCGCGACGCGGCCGGCGCAGCGGGCGGCTCGGCCGAACGCCGGCACGCCGCCCCTGCCAGCACGCAGGCGATCAGCGCGACCCGCACCGTTCCCATCTCCCCGCGCATCTGCGCGGAGAGATACCACGGTCGCTCGCGCTCGCTAGAACGTGTACATCGCCTGGCCGATCGCCCGCACGTTGTGCGGCTTGAGACCGTCCAGGTAGGTGACCTGCGTGTACTGCCCCGAGACGCCGAAGCGGACCGCAGGCGTCGCGTCCCACAGCAGGCTGCCGTCGGCCGACATGCTCGTGTTGGCGATGGCGCCGAGCAGCTCGATCTCCGCGCCGCCCATCGGGTACAGCTTGGCGAGGTTGTTCGAGTGAGCGTACGTGAAGTTGCCCGCGAGCAGGAAGCGCCCGCCGCCCGGCAGGTAGTACTGGAGGCCGCCTTTCAGGGCGTACCAGTCGATCGTGTGGACGACGCCGGTGAAGTCGAAAGTGACCAGGCCGTTGTCGATGTCCGCCGTGTACTCCGGCGGCGGGTTGTACTGCATGGCGTTCGGCAGCGTCGGGAAGCGCGCGCCGCCGCCCGACGAGATCAGGTCGGCGATGCCGGTTCCGATCACGAACGAACCGACCAGCGACAGGCGGTTACTGCGATCGTAGGCGTTCACGGCCGGGATGATCGGCGCGAAGAGATCAGCCGACAGGCCCCAGCCGGTGGTGGTGTTCGAGCTCTGCGCCGGCGGCGGCGTGAACGCGTTCACCTTGAACTGGCGGGTGACGCCCGACACCGACACCGACAGCGGCGCGGCGATCGTCACCGCGTTGCCCGGCGTGGTGATGCCCTTCCAGTTATTGAAGCAGAGGCGGAGGCCGCCCATGAAGTCCGGCACCATCGAGTCGCGCTGCGCGGGCCGCGTCGCCGACGCCGCGATGTCGACGGAGATCGGACCGCCCGCGCCGAGCGTGCGCGACAGCCGGAACTGCGTCGTGCGCGTCGAGACCTGGTTCGGCAAGCCCAGCAGCGAGAGCGCCAGGTAGTAGTTCTGGAAGCCGAACACGTCGAACGTGTGGCCCGCGAGGATGTCGACGTACGGGTTCTTCAGCGACAGGTACGCGTGCCGGATGCGGAACGTCGGGCTGCTGTAATACGCGTTCTCCGAGATGGTCGATCCGACCTGGACGCCCGGAATCACGTACGGCGTGCCCGGCTGGTTGCCCGCGAAGTCGCCCTGGAACACCGCCGACGGGCTGACGACGCCCACGCGCGGCGAATCCAGCAAGAAGCCGACGCGCGTGTTGCGCATCGAGAACTGCGTGCGGCCGACCGTTCCCTCGTAGGTGTCGCTGCGCGCGACGATGTCGCGGCCGACGATCTCGTTGTAGCTGCGCGTCGTGTCGGTGATGTAGTCGGCCTCGATCGTTCCGAAGAACGTGATCGACCAGATCTGATCACCGCTGCCGAGGGACATCTTCAGCGGCGTCCGCGTGAACCACGTCTGCTCGTAGTTCGGGCCGGCGCCGTTCGGAATCTCGGAGGGGCCGGCGCCGTCGGGCGAGCGCGCGCCGTTGGTGACGGGCGCGAGCGGCGGCGGCTCGGCGGCCGGGGGCAGCGGCGCGGCGGGCGGCGGCGGTGGCGGCACGGCCGCGGGCGGCAGCGGCGCGGCGGGAGGCTGCGCGTCAGCTGCGCCGGCGGGCGGCGCGTCGTTGGTCTGCGCGCGCGCGGAACCGGCGGCCAGAAAGACGAGCGCGAGAGTGGCGAGCAGCGATTTCCCAGGGCCTGACGTGAGTGTGTCGTTCATTTGTTCAGGGCCTCCGAAGCCCAGGGTCCGAAAAGGTCCGTCGGTTCGAGGCTATGGGTTGTCGTAGAACCTGGAAACGGCTCGCTTATGGGCCCGAAAACGGGCGGGGAACCGCATGTTCAGGGCCATACAACCGATCACGAAATCAGCAGGTTCAAGCGGGGGAATCAGAAGGTCACCCACGCACTGCTGCAGTCGCGGGGTGTGGCGGTGCCGGTGACCTGGTCGGTGACCGTCACGCCCGTGCCGGCCGGCTTGATGTTCACCGGGAGGGGGCCGAACGTGAGGGTGCTGTACTGGGAGGTGATCGACGTCGGCCCGTTGTCGAAGACGACGTTGTTCAGCGCGATGCCGATGGGATGCGCGGCGTCCCAGCCCCGGAAGGTGTTCAGCCCGCCCATGCCCAGCACGTGGACGTTATTGACCGAGATGTCCCGATAGTCGGGGATCAGCGTCCCGGTCGCCGAGCTGTAGTACGAATCGAAGACCAGCGGGTGGCGGCTGTCGCGGATGCAGACGTCGGTGTAGTAGACGCCCTGGACGAGACCGCCGCGGCTGGCGTCGGACTTGATGCGCAGCCCGTTGTCGGTGCCGTCGAGCGAGAGATCGCAGACGCTGACGTTGCGGACGCCACCGTTGGTCTCGCTGCCGATCGACATGCCGTGGCCGCGGCCGAAGTGGTTGTGCGCGACCAGCAGGCCGTCGACCGGGTTCGGTCCGCCGCCCTTCACGGCGATGTTGTCGTCGCCGGTGGTGATCTTCGTGTAAGCGATGACCCCGTTTTTCGCGCGCGAAGGATCGACGCCGTCGGTGTTGGGCGAGTCCGCCGGCGTGTTGATCGTAATTCCCCACACCTTGTACCCGTTCGTCGAGTCGATGACGACGTGGAACTTCGGCGCGTTCTTCAGCGTGACGTTGTACAGGACGAAGTTGCTGCCGAAGTTCACCTGGATCAGGCGAGGCGCCGCGAGGTTCCCGTCGTACATGTCCTCGAGCTGCCACCAGGTGCTGGTGCTGCCCGTCGGCAACTCGCCGCCGCGCCCGTCGATGGTGCCGGTGCCGACGACGCCCGAGTTGTTCGGGTCGGTGACGTTGATGAGCGCCTTGCACGACGAGTTGCCGGTGTTGTTGCCGGCGCACTTGCCGGGCGACGAATCGAAATCGCGCGGGTTGTGCGACGCGAACAGCATCGTGCCCGTGTCGAGCCAGAGGGTGACGCCCGACTTCAGCGACAGCGGACCCGACACGAACGCGACCTTGTCGCCGTCGGCGGCAAGGCGGACGGCCTGACCCGCCGGGCAGTCGGTGATGGCCGTCTGGATCGCCGTGCTGTCCAGCGTCTCGTCGCTCGGGCTACCGCTGACGAGCGTCTTGGTCGCGAGGATCGTCGCGCACGCCGTCGGGATCGTCGGCTCGGCCCCGATCGCGTCGCAGGCGGGTGGCGCGACCGGCGAGAGCATCCCCGCGGTCCCGGCGACGCCCGTCGTCCCGCCCCCGCCCCCCGTGCCTGCCGCCCCACCCGTCCCGCCGCGGCCCGCCGCTCCGGTCACGGACCCACCGGTGCCCGCCGTGTCGACGAAACTACCCCCTGTCCCGGCCGCCGCCTGAGTCCCGCCGGTCCCCGCCACACCACCGCCGTGCCCCGCCGCGCCGGCGGTCGTGTACCAGCCCCCCATCCCGGTCGGTTGGGGTCCATAACCGCCCGAGCACGCAAGCCCGAACGGTGCCATCGCCAACAAGAAAAGCGCTCTGGGGCACACCACGAGTAACGATTGCAAGGGTGTCCGCGCCGGCGGTGCGCGGCTCATGTATCGGCACCCGCTTGCGCCGTGAAAACCGCAGGTGTAGAGACGATTTGCCATGTCGACCTCAAATGCCACCGCGAAGCTGGACGCGTCGAAACTGATCTTCACCGGCACGGCGTCGCGCCGCGGCCGGCACGTCTCGGTCACCCCGGCCAACAGCGAGATGGCCCATCTTCACTACGGGCGCATCATCCTGGACGCGGGGACGCCGCGGGTCGCGTTCGCGACCGAGGCGCGCGAGACGGCGCTGCTGTCGATGCGCGGGGCCTGCTCGATCACGGTCGACGGCACGCGCCACGACATCGGCCTGCACGACGCCATCTACATCCCGCGCGGCAGCAGCGTGGTCGTGGAGACGACGGGCGAGGTCGATCTGGTCGAGTGCGCCGCGGAGGTGAGCGGCGACTATCCGCTGCAGGTGATCCGCTACGCCGAGCTGTCGGCGGACCCGAAGCTGAAGTTCCGCGCCGGCGGCGAGGCGACGACGCGCGATCTGAATATCGTCGTCGGCGACAACGTGAAGGCGGGCCGGATCCTCATGGGCTTCACACGCTCGCAGCACGGGAACTGGACCAGCTGGCCTCCCCACGAGCACACGAAAATGCTGGAGGAGGTCTACGTGTACTTCGACATGCCGCCGCCCGCGTTCGGCATCCAGCTGGTCTACGACAACCCGGAACGGCCGGAGTTCGCGGCGGTCGTCCACGACGGCGACGCGGTGCTGATGCCGTCGGGCTACCACCCGAACGTCGCCGCGCCGGGCCACAGCATCAACTTCATCTGGATGATGGCGGCGCACAAAGAGGTCGACGATCGGCAGTTCGGCGTCGTCAACGTGCAGCCCGGCTTCGGCAGCGATTCGGGCATCGGCGCATCGAGCCGAAAGTAGCCGGTTCGGACACCCCTTCTCATGGATGCTTTTCGGCTCGACGGACTCAGCGCTCTCGTCACAGGTGCGGGGACCGGAATCGGCGCTGCGCTCGCGCAGGCGCTCGCCGCGGCCGGCGCGGACGTCGCGTGTCACGGCAACAAGCACGTCGCGAACGACACCGCCGCGGCGATCCGGAAGCTGGGCCGGCGCGCGGCCGTCCTCGTCGGTGACGTGCGCGACGCCGCGACCGCCGAAGCGCTGGTCGAAGCGACCGTCCGCGAGCTGGGCGGGATCGACATCCTGGTCAACAACGCGGGCACGATCCGGCGCTCGCCCGCCGTCGATTTTTCCGACGACGACTGGGCCGCGGTGCTGGACGTGAACCTCTCCGCCGTGTTCCGGCTGTGCCGCGCCGCCGGCAAGCGCATGCTCGCGCGCGGCCGCGGCAAGATCGTGAACATCGCCTCGCTGCTTTCATTCCAAGGCGGGATCACCGTGCCCGCCTATGCCGCCTCGAAGGGGGGCGTCGCGCAGCTGACGAAGGCGCTCGCCAACGAATGGGCGGGCAAGGGCGTGAACGTCAACGCGATCGCGCCCGGCTACATTCACACCGACAACACCGCGGCGCTCGCCGCCGATCCTGTGCGCAACGCGCAGATCACCGTGCGCATCCCGGCCGGCCGCTGGGGCGAGCCGGCCGACCTGGGTGGCGCGGCCGTGTTCCTCGCCGCGCGCGCGAGCGACTACGTCAACGGCCACGTGCTGGTCGTCGACGGCGGCTGGATGGGCCGTTAAGGAAGATGAATCGATGACCGCCAAGCTTTCAGTGAAGGCCGCGTCCGACTGCCGCTTCGACGGCGTCAGCCTCGGCGAGGTGATGCTGCGCCTGGATCCGGGCGAAGGACGCGTCCACACGACGCGCACGTTCCAAGCCTGGGAAGGCGGCGGCGAATACAACGTGTCGCGCGGCCTGCGCCGCTGCTTCGGCCTGCGCACCGCGCACGTGACGGCGCTGGCCGACAACCCCGTCGGCCGCCTGGTCGAGGACCTGATGCTCCAGGGCGGCGTCGATCTGTCGTACCTGCGCTGGAAGGAATACGACGGCGTCGGGCGCAGCGTCCGCAACGGCCTCAACTTCACCGAGCGCGGCTTCGGCCCGCGCGGCGGCGTCGGCTGTTCGGACCGCGGCCACACGGCCGTGGCGCAGATGCAGGCGGGCGACGTCGACTGGAAGGGACTGTTCGGCGGGCCCGGGCAGGGATCGCGCTGGTTCCACACAGGCGGCGTGTTCTGCGCGCTGTCCGAGGGGACGCCGGCGGTCGCGCACACGGCGATGGAAGAGGCGCACAAGTACGGCACCTGCGTTTCGTACGACCTCAACTACCGCGATTCGCTGTGGCGCTCGGTCGGCGGCAAGGTGCAGGCGCGCAAGGTGAACCGATCGCTGATGCCGTTCGTCGACGTGCTGTTCGGCAACGAGGAGGACTTCTCGGCGGCGCTCGGCTTCGAGCTGCAGAACGTCGACGCGCACTTCCAGGCCCTGCCGACCGCGGCGTTTCGGTCGATGATCAGCAACGTCGTCGCCGAGTTCCCCAACATCAAGGCGGTCGCGACGACGCTGCGCACGTCGCGCTCGGCGTCGATCAACGGCTGGGGCGCGATCTGCTGGTACGAGGGAGAGTTCTACGAGGTCGCGCAGCGCGACGTCGAGATCCTGGACCGCGTCGGCGGCGGTGACTCGTTCGCGTCGGGCTTCATCTACGGCCTGCTCGCGGGCAAGGATCCGCAGTGGGCGCTGGAGTGCGGCGTCGCGCACGGCGCGCTCGCGATGTCCACGCCCGGCGACACCACGATGGCGTCGTTCGCGGAAGTGATGCGGGCGATGAAGGGCGCGGGCACGAGGATCGATCGATGAGCGCGCCAGATGGAGGACGGCGCGCCGCGATCTGCCGGCGTGTCGAAGAGGTTGGCATCGTGCCGGTGGTTCGCGCGCCGTCGCCCGAGCTGGCGATGCGCGCCGCCGAGGCGGTGCTCGCCGGCGGCATCTCGATCTTCGAGATCACGATGACCGTGCCGGACGCGCTCACCGTCATCCGCGCGCTGGTCGAGAAGCTGGGTGATCGCGCCGTGGTGGGCGCGGGCACCGTGCTCGATGCAGAGGCCGCGCTCAAGTGCATCGATGCGGGCGCCGCCTTCATCGTGAGCCCGGGCCTGGATCTGCCGACCATCACGGCCGCCCACGGCCACGCGGTGCCCATCATGCCCGGCGCGCTCACGCCGACCGAGGTGATCACGGCCTGGAAGGCGGGCGCCGACATGGTGAAGATCTTCCCCGCATCCGCGGTGGGCGGCCCGAAGTACATCAAGGCGCTGAAGGGCCCGCTCCCCGACGTGAAGATGCTGCCGACCGGCGGCGTGAACGCCTCGACCGCCGGCGACTTCATCGCCGCGGGCGCCGCCGCCCTGGGCGTCGGCGGCGAGCTGGTCGACATCGCCGCCCTCAAGCGCGGCGAGGACGCCGTCATCACCGAACGCGCCCGCGAGCTCGTCGCCGCCGTCGCCGCCGCCCGCGCGAAGTAACGCGCCGGCGGAACGCGCCGTTCAAGCTACGTTATCCCTCGATCGGGTAGCGAAACTCGCCTCGGGCCTTCACCAACCCGACGCTGACGTTCCGAAGCGCGAGCGGTGATGCAGTCCCAGACGCCCGCACGACGTCCACGCCCCCCGCGCCGTTGATGACGTTGAATTCCAGCGTCCATTCGTTCTTGCCCAGCGAGCTGCGGATTCCTGAACACAGCCTCTCGAGTTCCGCGGGATCGCGCGCGCGGCCCTTGAGCCATTCCCCGAGGGCGTCATGTTGCGACCTGAAAAATTCCGGGGTCGCGATGCTTCCGCCCTTCCCGACGATGGCGTCCTTGACCAGCTGTGCGATGCCGTTCAGAGCGTCGACTCCGGGCAGTCGGCCGTCGAACTGCAACGCGAGAAAGCTTTTGAGCGCGGCAATGTCTCCGGTCAACAGAACCGGCGTCCGTCCCTCTCCAGGCACCGCGACGAGGCGGGTCGGTTCGACGGGCCCCGTCACCCAATACAACCTTCCGACAGTCAGCCATCCGTAGGCCCCTGCTTTCTGGGCTGCCCCGCGACGATCGCCCAGGAAGTGCCTGGCAACGGCTTCGCTCTCGGCGATCTCCTCGGGGCTCGCTTGAACCTCCGGCGCGCTTGGCGCGACTGCCTGGTTGGTCGCCTGACCCGGTGGGTCCGGCCGTGCCGGCGGCGGCGCTCCCCGAGACGCGCAGCCGCCCACGACATGCGCCATCAACACGATCGAGCAAGCCGGCCACTTCATTTTCGTCCCACGATACTGGCGTTCAGCGACGGACGCACCGGGCGCGATCACACGGCGCGCTGCAGCTCGACGAGCGGTACCTCGTCGACCATCCCCTTCGTATTCCCGCCGACGACGACCTGGAACATCGCGCGCTCGTAAAATCCTTGGACCGAGGGCGTCGTCCGGACGCGAACATGGGTCGCACGTCCGTGCGCGCGGATGGCTTCGAGACGCGCGTCGAGTAGGAACCTGCCGATTCCTTCGCGATGACGCGAGCGATGCACGGTGCCAAAGCTCAGGTTCGCGACGACGCCGTCGAGATACCAGCCGCCACACGCGACGCATTCGGTGCCGCTCTCGACGACGTAGAGGTGGCCGGCCGGCGCCCCCAGCTCGCGAAGTCGCGGCGGCAGGAAGTGTGCGCTGTCCAGGAACGCAGCAAATATTCGTCGCTCGCCCGGATGGTAGTAGTCCGGCGTGTTGCTATCGAAGATCGCGAGGCAGGCCTCGCGGTCGCCCGACGAGAAGTCACGATGCTTCAGCAATAGCGACGGCATTCAGGCCGCGCCGCCGCCGCGCTTGACGGTCCGGAACAAGCGCTTGCCGTCGATCTTGAAGCCCGCCGATCCGAACAATGTGGAGTGCCCGCGATGCGTCGAGCTCACGCCTGCGGTGTCGAATGGATATCCCTCGACCACTTCGGCTCCCTGTCGGCGCGCGTACGCGACGGCGCCTTTCAGGAGAGCCTGGGCGACGTGCTGATTGCGATGGGGTCGCGCCACGAAGAAGCACAGGATCGTCCACGTGGACGTGGCGGGCGGGGTCGCGCGAGGCATCGCTCTCGACCTTTCGAGACGGACGTAAGTCTCGCGCGGCGCGACCGAGCACCAGCCGATCGGTTCATCTCCTTTACAGGCGACCACGCCAATCGGCACACCCGAGTCGACGGAGCTCCGCATGAACACCTTCTTCTGGGCGCCCGAAAGCTCGGACGCGTTCCGGACGCGATAGCTCGTGCACCAGCAGTAGTGCGGGCTGCCCTTCGCCTCGAAGAGCCGGACGAAGGTCTCCCAGTTTTCCCTCGTGACGGGTTCGATCCGGATCCCCGCCTCACCCCTTGGCATTCGTCGACGATCACGCGCGCAGCGGCGACGCGCAAGCCCCGTTCGACTATCGCTGCGGACCGCTACGGCAGCGCGCGGACGACGATGTCGTCGAACTCGGCGTTGGCGCGCTGGACCATCAGGCCGATGCCGCCCATCGGCAGGATGTCGGCGCCGGTCGCTGTGTACGGCGTCCCGCGCATCGTGCCGTTGAGGTATGCGGTCAACGTGTTGCCCTGGACGTCCAGCCGCAGAGTCACCCACGTGTTCACCGCGAAGCCGGTCGAATCCAGCGAGCTGCTGAGCGAGCTGTTGCCGCTGTTGTTGATCTTGATCTTCAGGGCCTTCGTGTCGCTGCTGGGACTGAGCAACAGGTAGTAGAAGGACTCGATGCCGCTGAGGCGCACGCAGATCGCGACGCCGTCCGAGCTGGAGGTGCCGGTGAAGCTGAGCACCTTCACCTTTGCCTCGATGGAGTAGTTCGTCCAGGACAGCATCCCGGCCGCGCCCAGCTTCTGATCGCCGGCGGCCTCCATCACGTTCACGACCTTCGTCCCGTCCATCATGACGGGCGGCAGCCCCAGCGGGCCGAAGTCCCACTTGCTGGCGCTGATGCCGGCTTCGAAGTCTTCCATGAACAGCACGCTGCCCGATCCGCCGCTGCCGGTCGTGCCTGCCGTTCCCGTCGCGCCCGCGCTCCCCGTCGTGCCGCCCCGCCCCGCCGCGCCCGTCGTACCGCCCCGCCCCGCCGCGCCCGTGGTCCCCGCGTTCCCCGTCGTGCCGCCCCGCCCCGTCGCGATCGATCCCGCCGTGCCCCCCGTCCCCGCGTTGCCCGCGGTCCCCGAATTGCCGGCCGTGCCCGTGCTGCCCCCGCCGCCGCTGCCCGTCGCGCCGGCGGCGCCCGTCGCGCCCCCATCCTGGTAGCGGTAGTACCCCTCGGTGCTCAGGCACGACCCGACGCAGAAAAGCGCCGCGATCGGCAACAATCGAAAGCGAAGCGCGTGTTCCGCCATACAGCGATCCTCGTCGGCCTTAGTGTCCCGACGGGATCTCGATCGGCTCAAATCGAGGCGCGAGCAAGTGATTCAGCGCGAAGGCGACCAGGTAGGCAGACCCGCAAATACCGAAAAGCACGGTGTATCCGCCCGCGCCCAGCCGGTCGAGTAGCCGGCCCGCGAACAGCGGGAACATGATGCCGCCCAGCGACCCCGCCATCCCACCGACACCCACCAGCGACGCCACCGCGCGCTTCGGGAACATGTCCGACGTCGTCGTGAACAGGTTCGCCGACCAGGCCTGGTGCGCCGCGCCGGCGATGCCGATCAGCAGCACCGCGGTCCATGGCCCGACGCTGGTGGCGAAGAAGATCGGCAGCACGCAGCACGCGCTGATGAGCATGCCCGTCTTCCGCGCGCGCGTGACGCTCCAGCCGCGGCGCGCGAGCGTGCCGGTCCCCCAGCCGCCGATGATGCTGAGCACCGTGATGATCGCGTAGATGGTCACCAGGTGGACCCAGCTGCTCTTGATGTCGAGGCCCCACTTCTTCTTGAAGTAGTCGGGCAGCCACGTCAGGAAGAACCACCACACCGGGTCCGTCATCAGCTTGCCGACGATGAATGACCACGCCTGGCGATAGCGCAGCAGCATGCCCCAGCCGATGCGGCGCTCGCCCGCTTCGTTCGCGGCGGCGTCGGAGCGAATGTGCGCCAGCTCCTCGGGCGAGAGGCGCTTCGCCTTCTCCGGATCGTCGTAGAACGGCAGCCACAGCGCCAGCCACAGCAGACCGACGATTCCCATGAACACGAACGCCGCGCGCCACCCCCACGCGGCGGCGATGGGCGGAATGATCGCGGGCGCGACGATCGCGCCGACGTTCGCGCCCGAGTTGAACAGCGCCGTCGCGTAGGCGCGCTCCCGCTTCGGGAACCAGTGGGCGACCGCCTTGATCGACGACGGGAAGTTTCCGCCCTCGCCCAGGCCCAGCGCGGCGCGCGCGATCTTGAAGCCCTGCGCGCTGCCGACAAACGAGTGGCCCGCGGCGGCCAGGCTCCACGCGGCGATCGAGACCGCGTAGCCGATCTTCACGCCGAAGCGATCGACGAACCAGCCGAACACGAACAGGCTGATCGCGTACGCCCCCTGGAACCACGAGTTCGCCGCGCCGTACTCGGCGTTCGTCCAGCCGAGCTCCGAGTCCAGCGTTCCTTTGATCAGCGCGAGGACTTGTCGGTCGATGTAGTTGACCGTCGTCGCCAGGAACAGCAGCGAGCAGATCATCCAGCGATAGCGTTTCACGGTGGTCGCGAGAGTACTGCCGGCCGTGAGCGTGGAGGTGGTCATGGGCTCCCCAACAGTTGCCCGGCGGCTGCCGGAAGGCTCTTTTGTACGGCGAAATCGCGGCATTACACTCGAAAAAAGCCGATTCCCACCCCTGAGCTTTGCGATCCGCCCCCGGACACTCACGCCGGCAGGAGGCTCGCTTGCGCACAACTCGGCCGTTGATTTCACTGTTTGGGGCGGCGCTCTTGCTGGCCTGCACGGCCGGGACGAACGCGCCGTCGACCGGCAGAGCTGGCAACGGCGGCGGCGGCGGTGGAAACGTGACCGGCGCGGCGGGAAGCACGGGCCCCGGCATCGGCGGCTTCGGCGGCACCACCGGCGCGGGCGGCGTCCTCTCGATCGGCGGCAGCGGCGGCGGGGGCGGTCAGACGTGCGGGCTCCAGAAGTTCGACGTCGAGCGCAAGCCGGCGGAGATCCTGCTGCTGCTCGATCGCTCGAAGTCGATGATCGAGGACACGACGTCCGACGGCGTCACGCTGAAGTGGAACGCCGTCCTGCCCGCGTTGAAGCAGGTCATCATGGACACGGACGCGGCGGTGTCGTGGGGCCTGAAGACGTTTCCGGAAGGAACGGGCAGCGAATGCGTCGCGGGCAGCGTGACCAACAACCCCGTCGTTCCCATCGCGCCGATGAACGCCGCGAACGTCGTCGCCGCGCTGAACGACACGACCAATATCGCGACGCAACCGCAAGGGAACGGTACGCCGACCGGCGACGCGGTCACCGCCGCGTACACGTACTTGAGCGGCCTGACGTCGACCAACCCGAAGTACATCCTGCTCGCGACCGACGGCGCGCCGTCATGCGCGGGCACGACCAAGGACAGCAGCACGGCGCGGACGTACGCGATCTCGCACGTGATGACCGCCGCGACCGCATCACCGCCGATCTTCACGTTCGTGGTCGGCGTCGCGACCAACAGCTCCAACGAGCAGTCGACGCTGAACATGCTCGCCGACGCGGGCGGACGGCCGCGGCCCGGCCTGCTGACGCACTTCTACCTGGGCAACACGACGTCCGAGCTGACCGCGGCGCTGGCGCAGATCACCGGCCAGGCGGCGACCTGCACCTTCCCGCTGAACCCGCCGCCGCCGGTGCCGAACGAGCCGACGAAGCTGGGCATGTACTTCCCGCCGAGCGGCACCCCGACGGCGTGCACGGCGACGACCGACTGCCCGAGCGGTCAGTCCTGCGTCAGCAAGCTGTGCATGCTGAAGGTGCCGTACGACGGCGCGATGGGGAACGGGTGGGCGTACACCGATTCCAACGACACCGCGGTGCAGGCCTACGGGTCGTGGTGCGACATGATCAAGGCGTCGGGCGCCAACACCGTGCAGGTCATCTACGGCTGCCCGGCGATCGACGTTCCCTAGCGCGCGACGCGGCGCCGCCGACCGTTTTCTGACAGCGGCTGACAGCGACGTGTAGCGGCCTTTACCGCGCCCGCGGCGCGCCGTGCGCGGGTGCGCAAGGAAAGACGCGGCTGCGTGCCGTGATTCGCACCGCGCGGCGCCGTGGCATGGCGGCTGCAAAACGAGGCTCGCAAGAACAGGAGCCCCGCAAATGAAGCTTCTCTGGTTTGCCGCCGCAACGACGGTCCTCATCTCGAACGTAGCTCTCGCCAACACACGCATCTGCGTCAGCGTCCAGCAGAAGTCCTGGTACAAGCCGGTGCCACAACCGGCGGCGCCGCCCGCGCCCGCCCCGACGGCGAACGCACCCCAGCCCGCGCCGGCGCCGGCGCCGCCTCCGCCCCCCCGCCAACGCGAGGGCGGCGACACGTTCGTCGGCGGACCGCCGCCGATGCCGCAGCAGACGTGGCCCGGCCCCGGACCGATGGCGGCGCCGCCGCCTCCTCCCCCCGAGCAGCCGGTACGCCGGGTCCGCCCACCGTCGAATCCCCACGAGCTGGATCCGACCCAGTACCTGCGCCGCCTGCTGGAGTACGAAGTGACGCACGAGCCGGGCTTCGCGGCGGTCGACGATCGCTGCGAGCAGCGGATCACCGTCGAGCTGTATCCGCTGGAGAGCGGCTGGACGGTCTTCGCGCGCTACACCGGCACCGAGCGCGAGGAGAAGGTCGATCACGCGGAGCTGGACGAGTTCGCGGAGCTCGCGCAGCGAATCGCGTTCTCGCTGCTGCGCAACAAGTCGATCACCCACACCATCACGCGTGAGAACGTGCTGCGCGCCGACAGCGAGCAGAACCTGCGCACGATCAACGGCACCGGCCACCTCCTGTTCGGGATGGGGACGGCGATGCGCTTCGCCAAGCTGCCGACGCAGCAGGGCGCGGGCTTTGCCGCCGAGACCGAGTCGCGCTTCATCACGCCGGTCAGCATCCAGATCGGTTACCGCCGCAAGCTGCGCGCCTGGGGTCTGGACGCGTTCGCCCGCCTGAACCTCGGCACCGAGAACACCGGCGTGCGGAACAACGATCTGGGCGGCCACGTCGACTACGCGAAGAGCGGCCTCACCGGCCTTCACTTCCTGCACTACACCGACGCGCCCGGCATCAACTCGTTCTACTTCGGCGGCGGCGCCGCCTTCGAGATCGCCCAGTTCGAGGTCATCCGCCCGATCGGCACGCGCAACAACGGCGAGACGCGCGACTCGCTGATCGGCGGCGGCCTCAACATCGATCTGCTCGTCGGGTACGAGTTCTTGCGCGCCAGCTCGGTTCACTTCTACGGGCAGCTCGAGCTGAATGCGCCCGCGTACATCATGAACACCGAGAACGACTCGGGCAGCATCGACACCTGGATGCCCGGCCTGACCGCCCAGATTGGCGTGATTTTCTAGCCATGACGACGCGAGGGGTGCTCGGGCTCCTCGCCGGAGCCCTGATGGTGATGGTGGCGAGCCCGGCGGCGGCGCAGCTGCGGACCTGCGTTCGCGTCGAGGCGGGCAAGACCGACCCGCAGGCGCTGACGAAGCTGGTGAAGTCCGAGCTGGATCGCCACGCCACGCACCGCGCCGTCGACCAGGATTGCCAGGGCTACCTGACGGTGGAGCTGCTCGACCTCGGCAGCGGCGAACGCTGGGTCACCGGGCGCATCAACACGCAGGTCCCGTTCCGCGAGAAGGTGGGCGCGGACGGGATCGGCCCGGCGGTGCAGCGCCTGCTGGCCGTCGTCCTGAACAACGACCCGCTGATCTTGCAGGGCCCGGAATCGAACACCTGGCTGCGCCGCCAGGGCCGCGCCCTCGAACGGCGCAGCGTGATGCACGTCGGCGCCGAGGTCTACGAGCTGGCCGCGCGGATCGGCGGATCGTTCGACGCGTTGCCGGGCGTCGCGATCACAGCCCGCCGCGAGGTGAGCGCGCTGCACGTCGGCGCGCGGATCGCGGGCGCGTTCAACCCGGAGGGGCGCGCCGAGCAGCTGCACATCCAGGCACAGGTCGACGCGCAGGTGGAGGCGGCGCTGTACTTGTCGCCCGCCGAGAACACGTCGCTGTTCGCGAGCGCGCTGCTGGGCCTCTCGCACATCCGCGTCGAGGGGCCGGCGACGTTCGACGGCCCGGGCGCCACCGCCACCACGAGCACCTCGGGCCTGTCGTTCGGGCTGCGGGCCGGCGTCGAGACGCTGCGGACCGCCGACGTCCACATCCTGATGTTCCTTCAGGCGACGTTGCCCGCGTTCGTCAACGACGACCCCGACCACGGCGTCGTCGATCAGTGGGTCCCCAGCGCCGGCATCGGGGCGGGGATACTTTATTAACAAATCAGGCACGGTTCCGGCCTAGACTCACCCTCGTTCTTCGCTGGAGGGTGGCGCTGCTTTCGTACCGGATGGCTCGGCGATCGTTCCTGCGCGCGTGCGGCGGTTCCGCCGCGCTGCTGCTGCCGTTGCTGCGCGACATCGAGGCGCGCGCGGACGGCGCGGGCGCGCCGCTGCGCTTCCTGGTCATTCACAAGCCGCTGGGCGTGCAGTGGGCCCGGTGGCGGCCGGCGGCGACGACGACGACCACCAGCTTCACGCTGCCCGCGTGCAGCGCCGCGTTCGAGCCGCTGCGGTCGAAGATGGTGCTGATCGACGGCGTCAACATCGTGGGCGGCGCTGGCAGCGCCGAGGGCGGCGTGGTCGCGCTGATGACCGGTCAGACCGCGCTCGGGAAGATCGGCCAGCAGGACTGGTGCGCGGGCGGCGCGTCCATCGATCAGATCCTGCTCGCGCGATCGCCGATGCTGGGAGGACCGACGACGACGGCGCGCACGGCGTTCGGATCGCTGCAGCTCGCCGCCGACGTTCGCGCTGACCGCGACGAGGTCGCGCCGCGCGTGCTGTCGTATCTCGACCCGTTGCCGGGACAGGCCGACATCTCGCGGGCCCGACAGCCGCTGTATCCGGAGACGCAGCCGATTGCCGTCTTCAACCGCCTGTTCGGCGGCGCGCTGCCGCCCGGGACGTCGGCGGCGGACGCCGCGCGCCTCCTCGCGCACAAGCTGAGCGTCGTCGATTTCATGCGCAGCGATCTGGCGCGCCTGCGGACGCTGGTTCCGGCGAGCGAGAAGGTTCGGCTCGACGCGCACGCCGACGCCATCCAGAAGCTGGAGGCGACCATCCGCGCGAGCCTGCCGATCGGGCCCGGCGGGACGTGCGCGGTCCCCGCGGTGCCGCCGACTTTCAATCCGACGGTGCCGCCGCGCGGGCCGAACACCACGCTCAACACGACGCTGGCGGGGCTGGATTACTACACGCCCAACGAGCCGGCCAATCACCCGCACCAGGCGGTCGGCCGCGCCCACCTCGCGCTGATCAAAGCAGCGTTCGCGTGCGATCTGACGCGCGTCGCGACGTTCAGCTGGGCGGCAGGGACCAGCTGGGTCCTGTTTCCCGGTCCATTCGACGGCGCGCCGCTGCCGAACGACGTCCCGGCGGCGACTCACCACAACATGGCTGATTCCGGGGACGCGGCGACGAATCCCTGGCTTGCAAACGTCGACACGTTCTACGCCCGCGAGACGGCGCAAGCGCTGCAGGAGCTCGACGCCCAGGTGGACAGCGACGGCAACAGCCTCCTCGACAACACCGTCGCCGCGTACGTCAGCGAGGGCTCGCAGATGCCCGGCCACGGTCAGACCGACATCCCCTTCGCCGTCTTCGGCGGCAAGAACACGCGCATCCAGGGCGGCAAGTTCTTGAAGGTGACGGGCGGTCCGCTGAGCAGCGTCGCCGACGGCACGACGACCGGCAACCGCCCGACCAACGACGTCTGGCTCGCGCTCGCGCCCGTGTTCGGCGTCGAGCTCGCCGGCCTCGGCGCGGCCTCGCAGTTCACCGGGCCGCTGGCCGGTCTGGCCGGGTGAGCGTTCCCTAGTTCGTGTTTTCGAAGCAGATTCGCCGCACGAAGCGGCGAAGAGGCGAGTGCCTCTGCGTGTCGTAGAACTGGTGCGCGGCGGCGAGCGTGACGTCGCCGGGGTGCTCGATGCAGTCGGCGATGACGGTGTAGCCGGCCTGGTTCGCGTCGGTGTCCGCCCCGTCGAGCTTGCGGTACTCGTCGATCAGCGGGCGCATCTTCTTGACGTCGCGGTACGACATCGCGTCGTTGAGACGCAGGATCAGATTGTTCTCGGCGTCGATGCGCGCGTGCGCGTCGTCCATCGGGTGGGCCAGCATGCCGGGCTCGTGGGGATCGTCGGGGTGCGGACCGACGACGCGCGGCCCCGGAGGCGGCGCGGGCCGCCGCGCGACGGTAGGTTGTTCGGGTTGCGGGGCAGGCGGCGGGACCGCGGGCCGCGGCTCGGGCGCAACGGCGTGCGCGGGGTTCGCGGCGACGCTCTCGTCAGCGGTGTCCTGAGGCTCGCTCGCCGGCCTCAGCGCGAGCAAGAGACCGATCGCCGCGACGGCAACAGCACCAGCGATGAGGATCGACGACCGCGCACGCTTCAGGGCGACGCCACCCTAGATCACGGGATCGTGACCGTCCAGGTGACGGTCTTGTCGGAATGGCCCATCGCCCCCGAGCCCCAGTACTGGCGGTAGAAGCTCGTCCCGGGCACCTGCCGCACCAGATCCATGCCCGCGTTGTCGTAGGCGCGCGCGCTGATCGTGTGCGTTCCGGACGTCAGGCCCGCCGAGCTGACCGTGAACGTCGGACCGGTCGTCGCGACCATGTTGCCGTCGACCGACCAGTTGACGCTGATGACGGCGGGATCGATGACGTTGACCTTGAGCGTCGCCGGATTCGTCACCGACCCGGCGGGCGGCTCGACAGAGTCGTAGGGCTGCTGGACGGCGCGCCAGATGTCCATGACGATCTTCTCGCGCGAGACCGAGTTGAAGGCGGTGTTCGCCGTGCAGCTCGCCTGGTTGCTGTTGTTGCAGAAGAGGCTGTTCATCATCGAGTTGTTGCTGGAGCGCCAGGTCCCGCCGCCCGTGCAGGCGTAGAACTGCTGCATCCCCGTGCCTGGGCTCTGGTTGTATCCGATCCAGCCGTCGAACTTCCCGCCGCTATTTCCGTTCATCGTGCTGACGTTGACGCCGTACGCGGCCTCGCGGCTGACGCGGCTCTGTTCACAGGCGTCGTACTCGTCGGCGAGCTGGTTGTGCCCGTGTCCACCTTCGTGAAGCGCCGCGCCGGGTGCGTCGGTGTTCCCGCCCGACCACATCATCACGGTGCCGCCGGAGTTCCACCAGCTGTTGCCGTTCAGCACGACCGCGCGGAAGTCGACCTCGAAGCTCGCCGGGAGGTTGGCGGTGATCGCCTGGTTCACCGCCGACGTGTTGCAGTTCGCCAGCCGGCTCTGGTCGTCGCCGCAGCAACCGAACTTGCTGGAACCGCAGATCGGCGTCGACGCGATCCGGAGCACGCAGATGTTGATGAAGTTGCGATACCTCAGATAGGGCTGCGCGTTCTCGCTGAAGCGTCTTGTCGCAAAGGCCTGAAGGTGCTTGTCCAACGTGCCGCCGGCGGCGAGCTCCGTCGCGCTGTAGCCGTCGGCGACGATGACGTAGTTCAGGCGGTTCGACGTTGGGCCGTGGTTCTCGAGCGCGGTGCCCATCGCGCCGCAGTCGAGCGGCGTCGTCGCGACGCTGCCGCCCGCGCCGGTGGTCCCCGCCGTTCCGGTCGTGCCGCCTCGTCCGGCGCTGCCCGTCGTGCCCCCCCGCCCCGCTGCGCCGGCCGCGCCCGCGGCGCCCGTCGCGCCGCCCCGGCCCGCCGCGCCCATCGCGCCCGCGCCGCCCGCCGTGCCCGCGGCGCCTGTCGTGCCGCCCCGACCCGCCGCGCCGGTCGCGCCCGCGGCGCCGGTCGTTCCGGCCGCGCCCGTCGT
>Ga0070683_100000859_pt1 | contig 22458 bp, 20 predicted proteins | sample KBSC713LmetaG_FD_64662 | JGI IMG/M metagenome (GOLD analysis project Ga0070683, IMG submission 64662) | Corn rhizosphere microbial communities from Kellogg Biological Station, Michigan, USA - KBS C7.1-3L metaG | ecosystem: Host-associated > Plants > Roots > Rhizosphere ... | reverse complement strand
CCTTATCTTGTCTCAGGACATGAAGAAGTTTTGCCCAAAACCACTCCGAAGAATAAATACCACCTACATACTTCAGGTAATCTTTATCGAATGTTTTGTTGTGCTCATTGATCTGTGCAGCTTCGTTCACCGAAGTATGGTCTTTCCATAGCACAAACATCGCATTTGGATTATTTTCAAATTCGGGGAATAATGCCAGGGGAGTTCCTGTTTCATCAGTGGCAACGGGAGTGGAGCCGGTCGTGTCAACCGAAATTGCTTTAATGTTTTCTGCAACGGAACGGCCTGCTTTTTTGAGGCAATCTTTAATCGTGTATTCGAGACCTTCTACATAATCAAGTGGATGCTGCCGGAACTGCTGTTTAGCAGGCTCACAATACAATCCATCCTTCCAACGCGGATAAAAAAAGACAGCAGAGGCTACTTCTTCCCCTGTATGCGCGTTTATGATGACCGACCTAACCGAGTCGGTCCCATAGTCGATCCCTATGACAAAGCAAGCTTTCTCCATGATTATTACGTGTCAAAATAACAATTATTATTTGAAACATAAAAAAACTTCTCTAAAATGAAGATAAAGATTATTTAAGGTTGTCGGGGTTGGGTATGAAATTGAGAAAGGCATTAAATTTTGAATTATACCTGCGCCTGTCAAGTTTATAATAAAACGCTCCTTTCTTGGAGTTTTCCCGTTCTTTTTCTTTTTGTTTCACCAGCAATTTTGTTGACAATACTTTGCGGCTAAAATTCCTCTTGTCCAGCCGGGTATCATAGATACCTTCATAAAGGTCATGAAGCTGGGGGATCGTAAATTTTTCGGGTAACAATTCAAAGAGAATAGGGTGCAATGCAGCCTTGTACTGCAGCTTTTGTTTTGCCTTCTCCACCATTTCTTCATGATCAAATATCAGGCGCGGGATCTTGTCCAATGGGAACCATTCTGCGTGATAGTCAGTGCTCAGCTGTTTTTCATATTTATGAATATCGATAAGGGCGAAGTAAGCCACGGAAACGGTTCGCTCCATCGTATCACGCCCGGGGTTGCCAAAAGCCTCCAATTGTTCCAGATACACCCCCTTAAGTCCTGTTAGCTGTTTTAATATTCTTTCCGCCGCATTCTCCAGGTCTTCATTCGCTTTTACAAACCCTCCCATGAGGCTCCATTTTCCCTTTTCAGGTTCAAAACCCCGTTGAATAAGAAGTAGCTTTAGCTGCTGCCCGTCAAAGCCGAAAATAATACAGTCTACTGCCAATGGCACGCGAATCTGGTTGGGATAACTTTTCATTATAGGTATAAAGAAGTTCTAAGAACAATTGTCCTATTGACAATTTTAAAGGGTACAAAATTGTAGATATTTCCCCGAAAAAAAAATTGTATGAACAAAGAGTTTGTGTAAACTGGTAAGTCGTGTGCTTTGTTGAGCTTAGCGGACCAGTTCATAACGTTGTTCTTTCACTGGCTTGCCAAAAGCCATTGATGGTTTTTGTTCAGTGAGAGTAAACCCAAATTTTTGATAGAGATGCGCTGACGCCGGCAATTCATCCGTCGTCCATAAATATGAACCTTTGTATTTGCATAGCTTAAAATGGTCCATGTATAGCTGCATTAATTTATTTCCAAGACCAATTCCCCTGTATTCAGGCTCGATGATAAAATAGCGCAGTTGGGCTACATCGCCACGGTGCATCAATAGCAGGAAACCCACTATTTTATTTTTGTGTTCACATATCCATACCGCGTCTTTTTCAGCGTCGTATTGCCTGTGAAATTCGGAAAGGCCCTCCGCAACATAGGCTTCAAACTCTATCCCGTAGCTATATTCTCTTTTATACAAGCGCCCATGCATGTAAACTACATAACCGATGTCACCTGGTTTGAGCTCTGTGCGAATATTAATTTCTTCCAAACTGACCTTCTTCTTCATTCTGCCAAAAGTAACGTTGTTGCCGTTACAGTAAGTACCGAAGGTGTAGTTATAATAATAGTGTCGACATTACGCACAGCAAAAAGTCCGATAGGCCTTACCAGTATACTGCGATTGAACTCACTGGAAGATAAAATGAGCGAGGTCAACCCACAGAGGCTAACGTGAAAGGCATAGTTATGCGGTTCCCTTCAGGCTTGTTAACCTTCCCGACTATTGCATCATTTTTCTTTTCTGCATATTAATTATATTCACTCATCAATTATGAACTATGCCCAAATACAGAAGTGCTGAGTGGTTTGGTAAACGAGACAAGATGGGTTTTATCTATCGAAGCTGGATGAAGAACCAGGGCTTCCCGGAAGACATGTTCGATGGACGCCCTGTTATCGGTATTTGTAATACATGGTCAGAGTTGACGCCATGCAATGCGCATTTGCGTGAGATTGCCGAGTGGGTAAAACGTGGCGTGTACGAAGCGGGAGGATTTCCGTTGGAATTCCCGATCATGTCGTTGGGTGAAACTTTATTGAAGCCAACAGCAATGCTTTTTCGCAATCTTGCAAGCATGGATGCCGAAGAATCCATTCGCGGCAATCCACTCGACGGCGTCGTATTACTGACAGGTTGTGATAAAACAACTCCGTCTACAATGATGGGTGCAGCAAGTGTTGATCTGCCGACGATCGTTGTTCCCGGCGGCCCGATGTTAAATGGAAAATATAAAGGGCAGGACATTGGCTCCGGAACAAACGTGTGGAAGATGACCGAAGAGTTAAAAACAGGAAAGATCTCTTACAAGGACTACATGTTTGCTGAAAGCTGCATGTCACGAAGTCCTGGTCATTGCATGACGATGGGCACAGCATCAACGATGGCTTGCATGGTTGAATCATTGGGTATGAGTTTATCAGGAGCAGCCGCCATTCCTGCTGTTGACTCAAGAAAAAAAGTATTGGCGCAATTGTCGGGTAGAAGAATTGTTGAGATGGTGAGAGAAGATCTTCGCATGTCAAAGATATTATCGAGGGAAGCATTTGAAAATGCCATTATGGTTAATGCTGCAGTGGGAGGATCATCCAATTTTATTATTCATTTGACTGCAATCGCAGGACGGGTGGGCGTTGAATTAGATCTGGAGGATTTTGATAAACTCGGGAGCAAAATTCCTTTGCTCCTTAATTTAATGCCTTCAGGGAAATATTTGATGGAGGATTTTTATTATGCGGGCGGGCTGCCTGTTATCATCAATGAATTGCAATCGTTGCTGCACATGGATGCGATCACGGTGACGGGAAGAACTCATAAGAAAAATATTGAAGACTCATGCAGTTGTTATAATAAGGACGTGATCTACAGTTTCGATGATCCGATGATCAGGGAGGCTGGTATCGTTGTGCTTAAAGGGAATCTTGCGGAAAAGGGTGCTGTTATTAAACCATCGGCAGCAACACCCGCTTTGATGCAACATCGGGGAAGAGCAGTCGTGTTTGAAAATATCGAAGACTATCATGCAAGAGTTGATGACCCTGATCTTGACATTGATGAGACCTGCGTAATGGTTTTGAAAAATGTCGGACCTGTTGGATACCCGGGCATGCCTGAGGTGGGGAACATGACGTTGCCCAAAAAAATACTGGACAAGGGAATAACTGATATAGTGCGCATTTCTGACGGAAGAATGAGCGGTACAGCTTACGGCACCGTGGTCCTTCACGTTTCGCCTGAGTCAGCAATCGGGGGAAACCTGGCACTGGTACAAAACGGAGATGTGATCGAGCTGGATGTACCAGGCAAAAAAATTAGTCTTGAAGTTTCTGATGAAGAACTGGCAGAGCGAAGAAAGAAATGGATGAAGGAAGAATATGTTTCTGAGCGAGGCTATGTGAATTTATATGTAAAACATGTAATGCAGGCAGACAGGGGTGCCGATCTTGATTTCCTGGTTGGCAAATCGGGAGATAAGGTGACGAGGGACTCGCATTAATAGCCCAACCCTTTTATCCCTTCCCAATGGGAATGGAGACCGAACTATGGGAACATATTCAGCTTTTGGAATTAGGCATTTCAACTAAGTTTTATTGTTGGCCTTTATTTCATGGACGAAGCGTAAGAAATGGGAAAATAAATGAAAGGAAAATTATTTATGCAAGCCATTATTATTTCATTTTTGTTTCTTGCTTTGGTTGGTGTACTTGCTTATTGGGATATCAGGTCCTGTAATAAAAGAATAGATGATTTAAATAACACTACTCCGAGACGTTACGTTGATCTATCTCAGTGGCACAATTTCAATCACTATGAAGAAATCCCCTTTCAAGAGAGCTTATCGCAGTTGGATACCGTCTTCATGAAAACGCTTTATTTGCTGGTTATACTCCAATCGTTTTTTTTGATAAAGAAACTAAAAGTGAAAAATGCGTATTTGATCAGCGCGTATTTTTTATCATCCGTAATGGGGAGCTGTTTGATTTTCGCAGTGAGCACGTTTACGGAGTATTTCGTAACGGGTTTGAATCCATTTTTAAGATATGTGCCGGTTTTTTTCCTTGTATTACAAATCGTAATCTGGGTTTATTTAAATATGTTTCTGTTCAAAAAATTAGCTGAAAAGATATCGGAGCGATGACGTGAGTGCGATGCAGATAGACAGGAACAGAGTTGCAACAGATTAATCAGAGTTAGTAAGCTTGTACTAAAAATTAAAAAAACAAGACATGAAGGGAAAGTCAAACACTCATTACTCATCACTCATCACTCATTAAATGACCCTGCTTATTCTCGCATTCTGCATTGCCTGCCTGATCCTTTTAATTACCTGGGGTAAGGTAAATCCTTTCCTTGCATTTATAATAGTATCAATTGTAGCGGCCTTGCTGTTGGGGATGCCCGTAAACAGCATTGCACAGTCGGTCAATAAAGGAATTGGCGATACACTCGGCTCATTGGTAATAGTGATCGTATTGGGAGCCATGCTCGGAAAATTGGTTGCTGAAAGTGGAGCAGCGCAAAGAATTGCTCACACACTCAGGAATGTTTTTGGTTATAAAAATCTGTCGTGGGCCATGTCGCTCACCGGTTTTATTGTAGGCATTCCCTTATTTTACAACGTTGGTTTTGTTTTACTGGTACCGATCATTTTTTCTGTGGCTTATAGCTATAAATTACCATTGGTCTATGTTGGTCTTCCGATGTGCGCATCTCTTTCAGTGATGCATGGATTTCTACCTCCGCATCCTTCACCGGTAGCATTGCTCGCGCAGTTCCATGCTAATATGGGAATGACCTTTGTTTATGGTATCATCATCGCTATTCCAGCCGTCATTATTGCCGGGCCTCTGTATGCAAAGACCCTGAAGAATATAAAAACAAACCCGACAAAGGTATTTACCATGCAGGATCTGAGTGAGGACAAGCTTCCGGGCACTGCTAATAGTTTTATTTCATCATTACTTCCGGTGATATTAATTGCTATCACAACGATCGCAACAAGTATTTCGGGTAATGGCACCAACTGGAAAACGATCGCAACATTTTTTGCTGAGCCAAACATTGTAATGCTCATCACGATCATCATTGCCACATACACTTTGGGAGTTTTTATGGGCCGGCCGCTACCCCAGGTCATGAATATCTATGCGGAAGCTGTAAAAGATGTTTCCATGATCCTGTTGATCATTGGAAGCGCGGGAATACTAAAACAAATTTTTATTGACAGCGGAGCAGGGAAGGATATCGCCGCAGCATTGCAGCAATGGCAATTACCGGCCTTATTATTAGCATGGATCGTAACTGCGGTATTAAGACTTTGCCTGGGATCGGCTACTATTGCCGGAATGACGGCCGCAGGTATTGTTTATCCACTTACATTGCAAACCAATATTGATCCAAACCTGATGGTACTTTCAATTGGAGCTGGAAGTCTTTTTTGCTCTCATGTAAATGATACCGGTTTCTGGATCTTCAAAGAATACTTTGGGATATCAGTAAGGGATACGTTCCGTTCCTGGTCGGTGATGGAAAGCATTGTGTCCGTCGTAGGACTCATTGGTGTGCTAGCGATCAATGCGGTGTTGTAAGTATTTGATTTCAACTTTCTATTTCTTTTGAACATACAAGGATACAAGTCTAAGTCTTTAAATGCCTTATATCTTATGTGGTTCTTAAAGTTTATATTCGGGTTTTCTTATAGCAAATCGAAATTCTATGCCTCGGATTTTTATTATGGTTATTGCTTGTGTCTTTATTTCTGCATTTACAAAAATTAATGTCGTGAAAAATGTTCAGCCAAAACAAGATAGTGTCGTGGCCAAAGGAGCCGTGCTGAAAAAAATATCTGATCAATTCAGTTTTACCGAAGGAGCTTCAGTAGATAAAAAGGGGAATGTATTTTTTACTGATCAGCCGAATGATAAAATATGGAAGTATGATACTCAAGGAAAGCTCTCAGTTTTTTTAAATAAAACAGGGCGTTCCAATGGTACCTATTTTGACCGCAAGGGAAATTTATTAACCTGCGCTGATGAAAAAGATGAACTGTGGTCAATCGATCCAAAAGGAAAAGTGACTGTTCTGCTAAAGGACTTTGAAGGTCATCGATTCAACGGCCCCAATGATCTGTGGGAAGATCTAAAAGGTGGAATTTATTTTACAGACCCTTATTACCAACGCCCGTACTGGGACAGGACTTTCCCTGATATAAAAGGAGAGAAGGTTTATTATTTAGGAAAAGGAAAAAAACACGCTGTTGTAGTAGCTGATGACCTGGAGCAGCCCAATGGCATTGTTGGCACACCCGATGGAAAATTTTTGTATGTAGCGGATATCAAAGCTGGCAAAACTTATAAATACACTACCAATGCAGACGGAAGTTTGTCAAACAAAAAGCTTTTTTGTGAGCTGGGTTCCGATGGAATGACACTTGATAACGAGGGCAATGTCTATCTTACAGGTGATGGCGTGACGGTCTACGACAAAGAGGGTAAAAAGATAGAACATATCAAGGTCCCTTCTCAATGGACAGCCAATCTTTGTTTTGGTGGTAAGAAAAAAAATATTCTGTTCATCACCGCTTCTGAATCGGTTTATACAATTGAAATGCGTGTGCGGGGAGTAGAGTGATGAATAATGATCACTGATTACTCATTACTCATTCGAACCGCAGGCGCATACCTTTCGATGGCAATGTCACTATTACGATAGCAGTCTTCATTGATTGTGGCCAGCTTTGATGGGGAGAGTCTTTCACTTAATCCATAAAATTGCTGAAAGCTCATGATCAATGGTCGCCACTTGTCAGGATCAATTCTGTTTCGATATCCATCCATCAAAATCTTTTCGTCAACGTGCACCTGTGTAACCTTTAATTCAATACTGGCTATTCTTCCTTTCAGGTCATTATTATCGCCAGCAATGTAATGCACTGACGCAAGTTTTGCTTCCAGGTTTACAGGACACTCTAAGACTCGCGGGGCCTTGACGGTAGTAGCGTGAATTGGCGTAACGCCGGCTGTTTGAAATTTATTCTGCTCGTGACGGTAGCCTCTTTGTTGCTTGTATGCGGGTACAGGGTTGCGACCTGTCGTCAATGCCAGTCTGTTGACAGCAGCTACCTGGTGCATTGATGGCAAATTGATCACGCATTCTCTTGTTCGCAAAATGTTTTCTGAAGTTTTTGATGCCGCGCTAATACCTATCACACAACGCCAGCTAAGCCAAAAGATCGAGGAAATAGGTGCGAGGTTGTAAGATCCGTCTTCATTCACTGTGCTGATCAGGATCACCGGCGTACCAAAATACAAAATGGCGGGATCGATTGTGCGATGCATAATTTATTATTTATTGTAGAGCAAAATTGTCGCTTATAGCGATTTTTAAAAACCCGTTTCTTGCTGTGTTTTTAAGAAAATGGAACATGGTGTTGTGGAATCCCATGGTGCCATGCGAACGCAAAAGGACAGGTTAGTACGGCGTATTTTAATTTATATAATTCATTGTCGGGTAGTTCTTTTTACGGCTTCAGTAAACAGCCGCCCTTCTTCCTTCCTCTCTTGTCTTAAATTATTTATTATTCTTTTTATCCCAGCAGGGCGTACTTAACGCCTATATGTGCCATGTATGAATAAATCTTTGAAGACAGGTACCTTATTGATGATAACATTACTGACTGGCATCTTTTCTTTTGCACAAGCGTCTGATCTCTTTACTTTGAACGGCGATAATGTTTCTGAGGTGACTTGCGGAGGAGTGCTCTTTGGTCCGCATTTTAACCAAAATTTTTTGTGTACGAACCGCGGCTCTGTTTTTCTTAACAAGCAAATTGACCTTTCAAAACCATTCAATACCAGTTTTACCATGGATATGATCGACGGAATGGGAGAGGATGGAGGCGCTTTTATGTTCGAGTCCGATCCGAACGAGACCAGCGATGGGTTGTATGGACTTGGTGTCAATAGCACCAAACATTCCGCGGCTGTTACTTTTGATGCGGTGCATAATGATGAACAGAATGACCCGGTATATGATCATATCGCCATCCAGATCAAGGGTGACCTTGATCATTCTTCTGCCGGCAACCTCGCGGGCCCGGTTTCTATGGAGCCATATTATTCAACTGATCCATTCGGCGTTACTACTTTTCGACATTTAATTACTATTGATTGGAATCCCGCTACGAAAAAACTTTCAGTTTTTGTTGATGGCACGATGGTCCTTTCAGCAGTAAATGACCTGGTGCAAAATGTTTTTAATGGCAATCCCATGGTCTATTGGGGATTTACAGGTTCCAACACACAATTAACATGGTATCCCGCGAATGCTGATATTGATTGGGGGCGCTTGTACTTTTATTTTGGACAGATCCTTACCCGGTTCGTGAAAAAGCCCGAGGGTGATTCATGTTTTGCAGGGCCTGTCCAATTTTTTGACAATTCGATCTATTCCTCCGGTGATGGTACAGACCCGCTCGCATTTGCAAAATGGCATTGGAATTTTGGTGATGGTTCATTTTCGACGGCACGAAATCCGCCACCTCATCAATATCCTGCGCCCGGTTCATATACAGTCAAGTTTGCAATCACAAATTCTTCTGGCTGTGCCTATGATACGGTCGTTAGAAAGATAACACTAGGCTCACCACCAAAACCAGATTTCACTGCGTTTCCATTGTGTACTAATACCGACATTCATTTCACCGATAAAAGTACCGCTGATGTGGGTATTCCTGTTGCATGGACATGGCAATTTGACAATGGTACAACAAGTATCGGGAAAAGCCCGGTAACACAATTCTCAACTACAGGCCCACATAATGTATCACTCACTGTACAAACTGAATTTGTTTGCAAGGCAGACACAAGTATCGTATTAATGATCGGTGAAAAGCCACTGATCGATTATTCATTTACCAAAGATTGCCTTGGGAATATTCAATACCAGTCAACACTTATCAATACAGTCACGGTTGATCAATGGCATTGGAATTTCGGAGATGGTCGTTTTTCGCATCAAAAGGATCCACTACATTTTTTTGAAAAGGATAGCAGCTATGTTACTAAACTTTGGGCCGTTGCTGGTGATTGTGTTTCTGATACAATTGCAAAAACAATTCCTGTCAGCAGGGTTCACGCATTTGCGGGCAATGACACCATCGCTGTCGTCAATCAAGCCATTCAATTGAATGCAACCGGTGGAACAAATTACGAATGGTCTCCTCCTTATTTTTTAAGTAACCCCCATATTTCAAACCCGGTGGCGACATTAACGAACAATCAGACCTATGTTTTAGCCGTCAAAAATGATGACGGTTGCGAAGCAAAGGACACATTGACAATAAAAGTGTTTGAGCATGCTGATGTATACGTTCCTTCAGCATTTACACCAAATGCTGACGGAAGAAATGATATTCTTCACATCGTCGCACCGGGTCTGAAAGAATTATTTTATTTCAGGATTTATAATCGCTGGGGACAATCGGTGTTCGAAGCAAAGGATCTTTTAAAAGGATGGGACGGAAGAATAAATGGACAAATACCTGGAACAGGAACATATGTGTGGGTAATGAAAGGTGTTACCTACCTGGGTAATATTGTTCAAAAGAAAGGAACGGTAACATTAATAAGATAGGACGAGCTATCCTGCCTGGTGTCTTTGTCTCAGATTTTCTTTCAACTTCTTTTTTATTTCCTGTTTTTTGGAAAGATAAGTTTGAAACTGGCTACTTGTTAATACATGTTTTAGTTCCACATCTTTTGCCTTGTCATTGTCTGTTATCTGTTTCATCTTTTCACTTTTTGAAAGTGAATTGACTTTCAACTCGTCCATTCTTTTTGCGTATTTGAGATTGATATCGCGTACGACTGGAAGTTGTTCATCAGTCAAACTCAAATTTATTCTCATCCACTCAGTCAGCTTTGTCGAGCGTTCCGTAGCATCTCCTAATTTTTGCGCAGAAGACTGCAGGCATATTGAAAGAAAAATGAATGCTGTGAACAAGATCTTTTGCATAATGAACAATGAGTAATGAGTAGTCAATAATCAGTCTACCGCCTCCCAATCCCAAAGCACAACATTCCATTCCGTTTTATCGGGAGAGACATAGGTGTTTATTTCCTTAAAGCCAATTCTTCTGTGTGCTTTCAAAGAACGCAAATTTGTTGCTGCAATTTCCGTAATGGCAAAATCATATTTACTGCCGTAATGTTCTCTATAAGCGGCGTAGCAATCATCAAGAATACCTTTCCCGCGATAAGCCTTGTCAATACAAACCTGTCCTACCACTAAATACTTGTAACCCGATATTTTTTTATCGTTATAAAGAATTGTATCAAATAATTCAAACATGGGAATTAATACAGGTATATCGAAACGCGAGGATTTGGTCATAGCGAGAAGATAGCCGATCACTTTTTCGTTGTCCTTAGCAATGATGTGCGTTTCAAAGTCGTTGAGTTTCGCCAGTTGTGCACAAGAATGATCTACAGTTACAAATCCCTGGCTTTGAATTTGTGGTTGCGTTAAACTTTGAGGGAGATTTATTTTTTGTAAGCTCAGTATTCCTTCCAAATCATTTTTTGAATTGGCCGTAGTATAAATGACCATAAGAGAAGTATTAGCTATTTGATTACAATATAGCCAATACCTCTCGATACAGACCTGTAATAGTCATCAGAAGCTGCCACAGCATGAAACAACAGGTCGTGCTGCAGCCTTAACCAGAAAATTATTTATGATCACACTACTGACCGGGCACTTTATCTATCGGGATAATGTTGAATTTATCATCTGTGATCATGTCGCCGAGTTTTGCACCCGTTAGGTCAAGTGCTTTTCCGCTTGCGGCCGTTGCACCTTGCATCAGGCTCGCGGCGTCCTTCTTACCCGGGATAATCAGGTTTTTTACCATGTCAGCCAATTTACTAACATCACCGGCTGCGTTTGTGGCACCAGATGCCAATGCATCATTTGTCGGAGCAAGGAGAGTAAACGGTTTTTTCATAACGCCTCCAAGCATCTTATCCAGTCCAGGAGTTTGGAGAAGGTTGGTGAACTGGGAGAGATTAGGAACTCCACCCAACTTAGTCAGCAATGAAGAACCGCTCTTGAGAAGGTCCGAGCCTGACCCGCAGCGAATGCTTGCTGCACTTAATAATAAGGTAAGCAGCAGAACATGAATGCTTAGTTTTTTCATGTCAAGTTTCATTTAAAAATTAAAGAATGGTTTTGGAGTCCGGGGAGTTGTAGTTGGCTCTATTAAATGTAGAACAAGAATGAGGCGATTTAAACATTTCGATATGGAAAGATGCCAAATCTTATAAAATCAATTCAGATTTTTGCGCATCGGTTCTCATTACATAAGAAAAAATTAATCTGAGCGTGAATTTACGATTCGGTGATTGTAAATAATTCCATTTTTTCGTCTCTGCCTCTCAATTCACTTTCTCCTACAGTTTTTATTTGGAACGAACTGCGCGATGCAAGCTTGTTAACCAGGTCATACGAAACAAGTATGTCAACATGGTAATAGTTGCAGAGTCCCTGGATGCGAGCTGTTGTATTCAGTACGTCGCCGGTAAAAACAATTTCTTTTTTAATAACACCTATCTCGCCTGTGGTTACTTTTCCGCAATGGAACCCTGCCTTGAATTCAGGCAACAAACCGAATTCCTCGTGATACTTTTCTCCTTGCTTGCTGAGAGCTTTCTTCATTGCAAAAAAACAGTGAAGGCAGTTATTGTTTTGCAACCCTTTTCTCAAATCCCACGACACGATCATTTCGTCGCCTGCGTATTGATAGATAACTCCGGAATATTCGACAACTGGTCCTGACAGGTCCGTATAATATTCCCTTAACATTTCAAAATACTTAACATGACCTAAGGTTTCAGCGATCGTCGTCGAAGATCTCATGTCGAGAAACATATAGATCCTTTCTTCTTCGATCGGCGTGTGATACTTCCCGATGAAAAAATTATTGAGGGCCTCGTGGCCAATACTTTCGCTTACCTCGGTATAAAATTGTGAAACAACGATGGCGGCGATCATATAAAGAACGACACTTAAAAACGAGTAATGAAAGACAAAAGCCCGAACATTCGCCCAAACCTGCCGGTTAAAGACGGAGGTTCGCAGTTCAACAAAATTGGCGACTAGAGAAAGAATGATCGTGAATACTACGATTATGGCAACGTAGATCGTTGATTTGAATAAGATCTTTTTGCTAAAACTTTTTTTCGCAAACCATTTACTAAAATATACTATCTCAAGCGTCCCAATTAGCAATCCCGTGATAAGAGCAGCGATGGGGGTAACAAACACATTCCGGGTAAAGTTGTAAGGATTCCCGGTGGATGGATAATGGTCAAGATCACCAAGAAGTCCTTTTTCAACCAGTGTGTAAATTATACTGAACACAAGCCATATAATACCAAAAGGGACGATCCGTAAAATGTTTCTTTTGGTTTTTGGTAATAGCATAGTGCAAGTTGTCTGCGGACATAAAGTTTAGAGGTAAGGTAAAAAATTCATCATTAGAATTGAAAAATTAACTGACAAATAACCGATCGATTCATTTTTCGGTAACACTTTATAAAACCATGCAAAGTTCATTTTCAAAACCGGCCGGCCAGGTTTTCAAAGGTGTATATTGAACTTAGTTAAATTATTTACTCTCTCGTTTTTTTGCGATGCTATCGTAAATTATAAAAACAAAAATCCATAACATGCCTACCGCAAATGAAATGTTTAAGGGCGTCATCAAACTTGATGTACGTGACTCCAAAGCCGACTGGACACCTTTTGAACTAAAGCGACCCCCGGAAGGTGCGCCAAACATTCTGATCGTATTGTATGACGACACAGGTCTTGCCGCATGGTCACCGTTTGGCGGAAAGGTGAATATGCCAACACTGCAAAGATTGGCCGACAACGGATTGATGTATTCACAATGGCATACCACTGCACTATGCTCGCCAACCCGTTCTACTTTTCTCACGGGGCGTAATCATCACGTAAACCGTTGTGCGTGCATAATGGAGGGTTCGAATGGCTTCCCTGGATGGGCGGGACGTTTACCGGCCGAGTGCGCAACGATTGGGCAAGTTTTGCAAGACAACGGTTTTAGCACGTTCTGGCTTGGCAAAAATCATAATGTTCCGGAAGAAGATATTTCTGCCGGTGCCGCAAGATCAGAATGGCCGCTCGCAAAGGGCTTCGATAGATTTTATGGGTTTCTCGGTGGCGAAACTAATAATTGGTATCCTGACCTTGTCGAAGACAATCATTTTACTGAGCAACCTTATAGCCCTGAAGAAGGTTATCATTTGTCGAAAGATCTTGCCGACCAGGCAATAAAAATGATACGCGATCAGAAAGCAGGCACACCCTCTAAGCCATGGTTCATGTGGTTTTGTCCCGGCGCTAATCATGCTCCGCATCATAGCCCGAAAGAATATGCTGACAAATATAAGGGCCAGTTCGATGAAGGTTATGAAGCTTATCGTGAATGGGTACTCCAGCGTATGATCGATAAAGGGATTGTTCCTAAAGACACGAAGCTTACACCGATCAATCCACAACCGGAAGAGGTAGCTAAAACTGTTCCTGGTGATGCGGTGCGTCCATGGAGTACGTTAAATGCCGATGAAAGAAAATTGTTTTCACGCATGGCAGAAGTGTATGCTGGTTTTTCCGAATACACAGATGTACAGGTAGGACGTATTGTGGAGTATCTTGAAAAATCGGGACAGCTCGACAATACAATCATCTTCTATTGTTCGGATAATGGCGCGTCAGGCGAAGGCAGTCCCAATGGCTCGGTCAATGAAAACAAATTCTTTAATGGGTATCCCGATGAATTAGCGGAAAACATGAAATACCTCGCTAACCTGGGTGGCCCCGAAACATACAATCACTATCCAACCGGTTGGGCCGTGGCATTCAGCACGCCATTCCAGATGTTTAAACGGTATTCGCAATATGCCGGCGGTACCTGTTGTCCGCTTGTGATCCATTGGCCAAAGGGAATCAAGGCAAAAGGAGAAGTGCGTACACAATACCATCATTCAACGGATATAGTTCCTACAATACTGGAGATTGTTGGTTTAGAAATGCCGAAAGTCTATAAGGGCGCTGAACAATATCCATTGAATGGAGTTTCGATGAAATACACTTTCGACAATGCAAAGGCACCTACGCAAAAGAAGCGGCAATACTATTCTATGTTAGGCACACGCGGTATGTGGGAAGACGGATGGAAGGCAGTAGCATTGCACGCTCCGCTTAGTGGCGCGGGTCATTTCGATAAAGACGGATGGGAACTCTATCATGTTGATGAGGATTATTCCGAATCAACAAACGTTGCGGATAAGAATCCTGAAAAATTAAAAGAATTGGTTGACGCATGGTTTGAAGAAGCCGATAAGAATTTTGTATTGCCTCTTGATGATCGCACTGCCATCGAAATACTTGGCATTGAGCGTCCGAAACCCGAACCTCCCCGGGAAAGATATGTTTACTATCCTCACACTGGAGCTGTACCTGAAGGAGTAGCGGTCAGCATTCGCGGACGTTCATATAAGATCATTGGCGATGTCGATATTACTGATAAAGCTTCTGGCGTCATCTTCGCGCATGGTTCACGCTTTGGGGGTCATGCACTTTTTATTAAAGACAAGAAGTTGTATTACACTTATAATTTCCTGGGCATCACTGAACAAAAATTTGTTTCTAAAGATCCTCTTACTCCGGGTAAGCACACACTTGGAATGGAATTCATTCGTGAAAAGACAGGGACATATGGAGAATCGACAGGTTACACCAAACTTTATGTCGATGACAAGATGGTCGCCGAGGGTTCAATGACAACACAGTCAGGCAAGTTTACTCTCGCAGGCGATGGACTTTGTATTGGATTCGACAGCGCGGATAATGTGAGCTCGGAGTACAAGAGCCCAAATAGGTTCACGGGCGGAACGCTTCTTGGCGTCGGTATTGATGTAAGCAAAGAAGTTTATCTGAATATGGAAAAGGAAGCAGCAGGGGCACTTTCAAGAGATTAGGATTGTTAGTAAGTATGGTTCAAAAAAGTGCCCCCGTGTGAAAGCTGGGGCACTTTTGTTTTGCTCAAACCTTTTTACCTGTTTTCTCCGAGGCCACAATGTAATTTTCTATCCCTCTTAATACAACGTCCATATCTTTTTTCACCTGTTGATTTTTATTGCAAACTTTTGAGCCTTGTAATTGAAGAAACAATTCGACACTTGGCGAAATTCTACTGTGGGTAGTACATGGTTTTGAAATTAAGCACAACTATCGGAGAAGCTGATAAGGGGATTCGCTCTTTCCTAGGCGACGCGCCATGCCTGATTTCACGCTGAAAATAAAATATGTCCTATCTTTTAGATCAAAATTCAACAAAATGAAACTGCTCGTTATTATTCTGTTTTTGTCATGCTCGCTCTTTGCTACTGCCCAAAACTGTTTAAACGATACCCTAAAACAACAAATGATAAGAGATTGGGAACGTGCAAAAGAGTATACCCGGGAATACCTGGATGCGATGCCAGCTGATAAGTACGGCTTTCGCGCGGCAGACAGTATACGCAGTTTCGCAGAACAGATGCTGCACCTTTCACTGTCTGATGTAGGATTGGTTTTTTTCGCCACCGGCTATAAGGATCCTGATGTTCAAAAATTGTTCTTCAAACCAAACTTTGAAAAAACAGCGAGCATCCAAAACAAAGATTCAGTTATGTACTACGTAGCAAGAAGTTATGATTTTGCGATCAACGCTGTAAAGAATACAGACTTCAACAAACTGACAGAGATGGTTACACAGGATATGCCAGGAGGCCGGCGTAGTGCAACGCGTTTAGCATGGTTGTTAAAAGCATTCGAGCACCAAACCCATCACCGTGCGCAATGCACAATATATTTGCGGGTAGCAGGTATTCGACCTCCTGCGGAAAAATTATGGTAATATCCGTTCACACGCCGATGCTTCGCTGAACGGCAACTCAAAACATTAAATTAAAATGCGGATTCGTGCCTTCACCTACTTCTCTTTCTTCGTATTCTTCTCATTTGCGGCAATCCTTTCTGCGTTTGGTCAAAACAATAATGATAACACAAACAATGGCAATAAAACCTCAAAGGACTCACTTTATATCATTAAGTTGGATACTTTACTCCACTTGCAGTCATGGATCAGTAAGAGCCAGATGGAATATACAGTTGTTTATAATGAAAATTTCAAACTGGTGCTCGCACCGAATGTTACAAACAACCTATCGTTGGGTTTTAGCTATCGCTACCTGGACCTCGGTATCAGTTTCTCTCCGCATTTTTTGAATGCTGGCCAGGAAAATGGAAACAAAGGGGAGGCTGAACAATTCAGTTTCAGGACCAGTTTCAGTATGCACAGGTTCAATCTTGGTTTTGACCTCAGTTCGGTGAAAGGCTTTTATTTAAAGAACAGCGCTGAATCTCTCAGAGCCGCCTTTCCCGATTCAGCATATTCTGTCTATCCCAATTTCACAGTCGGTTATTTCAGCGCGTTGTTGAGATATAATGTGAATCGAAAGTTTTCAACGGCGGCTCTTGGTGGAGGAACGCAGATCCAGCGCCGCTCGGCCATAACTGTGTTACCTTCTTTTCAGTTTGCAACATTTAAGTTCGGCAATAGTGGAAATACTGCAGGAATTCAAAATAAAAGTACTTACAGCACTGATCTCAATTTGTTATTTCCTGTAGTGGGTACCATTGTCATCTCACCAGAATTTTCGGCAACTCTTGGAGCGGGCCCTAGTTTTGGAGTGGATTTTTTTAAATCAGTTGCACTCGATGATTCTAATAAAATAGTAATATCAAAAGGTACGAAGCCTACAGCCGGTTATAGTTTACAAACTGCGGTCAGCTATCATAAAGGAAGATTTTTTGGAGGCATCGAATCAAAGTACAGAAGTTATGGACATAAGATTGAAAATGTCTCGAGGCTGATCAAACAGTACTCTTATTTCCAAATATTCATCGGCTGGAGACTAAGAGCTCCCTCCTTTGCAAAAAAGTCACTCGATTGGGTTAATAAAATATCGCCTGTCGATCTTGATTGACAAAATTCTTTTGTTCCTCCTTATAGTATCAGGCAAACTCTATTATGTTTCTTAATGAGTGGTGGATCTTCCGTGTTAAATTGGAATTGGTTTGTTGATGACACAGTTACTAAAACGTACGCCCTGACGAAGAGATTATTTCTATCATTCACAATTGTATTAATAGCTTCCTGCAGTGATGAACTTGAAGCCCCAAGCTGAACCTCCGCCTTATACTCTCAAATTTATACCGGCTTCAATTGAAGAGATCGATATTGCGTTCCCACTGTACAACAAGTGGCATTTGTCTGGCCAGGTGGATGTGCAATTTGTAACGCAGGGAGCTTATCAGATAAAAAAGCCTTTTGCTTACGGTCAACGTTTTGTTGTAAGGCCATGGATTGAATATTCAGGATTTAAGAACATGAAGCTATGGCTTGGATACTCTCACAATCAAAAATATGAAGTGAAGCCTGCAGGTAATTATGGAAACTCTTGAACAACGTCGCCAGGTATTGTTATCTTTTCGCCACATAAGAAGATAGGTCACATAGATTCACACAGGCGGCCAGCAACATCTTTTCAACTTTATAAATTTTGGCAGATTACAGTTTTTTATTTCAAGTTTACATAAGCTCTTAAACTAACTTTAATCACGGCCACTACAATCATTTATCATTTATCATTTCTATCAACCCTGTTTTATGATTCATCTGCAGAGGAACAGCTTTGTTATACGCTATTGAAAAATCGATTTTTTAATAGATAAAAATAGTTATGAAAAAAACATATAGTCCAAATGTTGCAGAGGCAAAATCGGCTAAGCAATCGGGGATCATTTCCAACGATCCTCGCGACATCGTAAGAGATGCTTACGTGTATGGTTTCCCATTGGTGGATAATTACCGAATCCTGTACTCGTATTTCGTAGATAAGAATAACCCCGAGTATAAAACCAGTTGGAATGAGCTTTACAATACCGCTAGAGTATACACCCCGGATGACAAAGCTGTTCAGAGCCCTAACTCGGATACTCCCTATTCATTTGTTGGCGCCGATCTGCGTGCAGAGCCATTGGTATTTACAGTTCCCGCTATTGAAAAAGACCGCTATTATTCCTTGCAGTTTATTGATTGCTACACTTTCAATTTTGCCTATGTAGGTACCCGTACTTCGGGAAATGATGGCGGGAATTATTTGCTGACAGGTCCTAACTGGAAGGGAGAGAGACCTGCTGGAATTAAAGGCATGATCAGCTGCGAAACTGAGTTTGCACTTGTATTATATCGCACGCAACTTTTTAATCCTGGCGATATAGAAAATGTAAAAAAAATACAGGCCGGTTATAAAGTGCAGGCACTTTCAAAGTTTTTGAATAAACTGACTCCGGCGGCAGCACCGACAATTGATTTTAGAAAACCGCTTGGCGCCAAAGAACAGCGAAACTCATTGGAGTTTTTCAACATTCTGAATTTTGTTTTGCAATTCTGTCCCACACATCCAAGTGAAAAGGAAATGATGGAGCGCTTTGCAAGGATTGGTATTGGTGCCGGAAGGACTATTGACGTAGACAAGCTGACTCCCGGTATTGAGGAAGCTATGCAAGGTGGGATTACTGATGCTTGGAAGATATATGAGGAAGTAAGAAAACTTGGTAATAAAGGGCAGATATCGAGCGGCGATGTATTTGGAAGCCGTGAATATTTAGGCAACAATTATGCATACAGATTCGAGGCCGCAGCAGATGGCATTTATGGTAATTCAAAAGAGGAAGCATCATACCCGGTTTATTTTGTTGATGCAAACGGTGACAAGATGGATGGTTCGAAGAATAAGTACCAACTGCATTTTGCATCGGGACAATTGCCACCTGTCAACGCATTCTGGTCACTCACATTATATGAATTACCCGCGAGTTTACTGTCAGCCAACCCGCTCAATCGATTCCTGATCAATTCATCAATGCTGCCTGATCTGAAGAAAGACGCGGACGGTAGTATCACGTTGTATATACAACATGACACACCAGGTAAGGACAAGAAATCAAACTGGCACCCGGCACCTGCCGGTCCTTTCTTCTGTGCATTGAGATTGTATTATCCGAAAAAAGAAGGATACGATGGAACATGGAAGAAACCAGCAATGCAAAGAATAAGTGGTGAATGATCAAGGCATGGGCAGGGAGTAAAGGAATAAAACATCGATTATTCAGGATCATTGACGACAAAATAATTTGAACTAACAATAAAAAAATGTCATGGCAACACAAACAGAACAAAAAGAAAAACTTAAAAGCACGGGCACACCCACTATACCAGTTACAGTCGATAATTTCCGACGTGCGGAATCAGATATGTATTTTACCACAGTTGCGCTCAAAGAGGGCGCTTTGGGAAAATTCACTCACAAGCGCGAAGTATTTAGTGTAGACAACCAGACAGTGATTCGCGGTAATCGTGATACATTGTATTCTTCAGGTGTTTTTGATCTCGATGCAGGGCGTGTGACGGTAACGATGCCTGATCCCGGCAAACGTTTCATGTCATTGATGGTATTGAACGAAGATCACTATAATGTAGATACTAAATATGGCGCCGGCAATTATACATACGGCAGGAGCCAGGTAGGCACCCGCTATGTTCTTATCGCCCTTCGCACGCTGGTAGATCCAAACAATCCTGATGATGTCAGAGAAGTTCATGCTTTGCAGGATGCAGTGAAAATAGATCAGCGCGGTGGCCGTGGAAAATTTGAAGTACCTGCCTGGGATACCGCAACTCAGAAAAAAATTCGTGATGCATTGTTGGTACTGGCTAGTACTATTCATGATTTTACTCATGCATTTGGCAAAAAAGAAGAAGTAGATCCTGTCCGGCATTTGATCGGGACAGCGGCAGGGTGGGGTGGTAATCCCGAAAAGGAAGCCATATATTTAAATATTACACCAGTAAAGAATGACGGCAAGACCATTTACAAACTCGCAGTAAAAGATGTTCCTGTAGATGCTTTCTGGTCGATCAGTGTTTATAATGCAGAAGGCTATTATGAAAAGAATGCGCAAAACGCTTATACGTTGAATGATCTTACTGCAAAAAAAGAACCCGACGGTTCGGTGGTCATACAATTTGGTGGATGTGATGGCGACGTTTCAAACTGTTTGCCGATCGTATCAGGTTGGAATTATTGCGTCAGGCTTTATCGTCCACGTCCGGAAATAATAAATGGAAAATGGAAGTTTCCGGAGCCGCAACCGGTAAGGTGAGTTATGAGTTACAAGTTATGAGTAACGAATAATCAATAACCAACTATGAGTAGTATCGAGCAACCACGTCACACTCTTGTTATAATCATGATCTGCATTACAGCCGCAAGTAGCTTGTATGCGCAAGATTCTACAGAAACAAATCACAGATGGCGTTTCTTATTGGAACCCTATATTATTTTCCCCAACATGAACGGCACAGCAGGATTGGGTGGCTTGCCTAATGCGCCGGTAGATGAAAATGCCGGTGACATTTTTAGAAACTTGCAGTTTGGCGGCATGCTATACGCTGAAGCGAAAAAAGGGTTATGGACTTTTAGTTCTGATCTTACCTACATGCATTTAAAATCTGAGGCAGGCATTGGTGATGCATTCGGTACCGGTACAGTGGACATCAAACAACTAGCGTGGGAAGTTGCCGGCATGCGTCAATTGGCGCCATGGTTTGAGCTGGGTCTTGCATTTCAATTGAACAACATTAAATCTGATGTTGATCTTTTTATCAACACATCCAGTGGTATAGAGGAACGAACCAGCAGGATCGATGAAACATGGGTCGATCCTTCTGTTCTTGTTCGTGTCAAGACAGATATCTCAAAGAACAAGAAATGGTTTTTCCAATTTCGTGGCAATATAGGTGGCGGTGGCATTGGCTCAGATCTGTACTGGCAATTACAAAGTTATTTCGGATATCGTTTTTCAAAATTATTCCAGTTGTCGGCCGGCTATCGTGTCACCTATATTGATTATGAAACAGGCAGTGGCAATGATCGCTTTGTATACAACATGACAACATTTGGTCCTGTGATTCGATTTGGGTTCAACCTTGGAAAATTCTAATGTTTTTCGTTGTGCCCTTTTTGACCAATAAATGGACCACTAAGGACACGAGGGATACACAAAGTTCACGATGAGGATAGATGTCCGGCGGTGACAGGCCCTTTTTTTGGCGGGAGTGAATGCTGAAAAGTGTGATTATATTATTATAGGCAGCTAAAAATAAACAAAAATGAAAAAGGCAATTCTATTTATAACTTTTTGTTTTGTTGCAGCAACAGCTGTGAACGCGCAGAAATGGCGTGAATGAACAGATGAGCAACTGGATGACATTGACAAAGTACGTGCAGGATAAAATTGAAAGACTTGAAAAGGCAAGTACGTAGTGAAAGTTGAGTGGGGAGTTGTAAAGGGGACTGGGAAGTCCAAGGTTATACTCGCTGAGGAAGTGTTAGCCGATCCTGATTTGTGATTGGCGTTTCGTCCCTTTTCGGAATGAGTCCTCTATTTTCCAGTTCGCCGATAATCTTCTCGATCTTCTTTTTGCAATTCTGATATTCCTTATTTGGCTGTATTCCTTTGTTAAGACGAAAGAGATGAGTAAACCTCAGGGTATGTTCTGCGAGCAGATCAATAAGTACCGAATCTTTCAATTGATGTAAATTTCGCATGGGCTACCAATACGTATAGATTGCTCTACAAACGCTGTGCAAAAACAAGTAAAGCGGAACACAGAGATTCGAGGCGGAATTTTCTCTACAAATGAAGTAATATTTATTTGGATGAGGTGACAATTCCTAAAGAGAGGCGATTCTATCACTTGTTTCATTTCTTTTATGGGTTTAATTTTTTACTTAACTATATTGACTATAAAATCTGATCATGAGAACAGTTATCCTTCTGCTTG
>Ga0070683_100000855_pt1 | contig 22514 bp, 27 predicted proteins | sample KBSC713LmetaG_FD_64662 | JGI IMG/M metagenome (GOLD analysis project Ga0070683, IMG submission 64662) | Corn rhizosphere microbial communities from Kellogg Biological Station, Michigan, USA - KBS C7.1-3L metaG | ecosystem: Host-associated > Plants > Roots > Rhizosphere ... | reverse complement strand
GCAAGCAGTACCTCTACCACGAGCGCTGGCAGCAGCGGCAGGCGGAACGGAAGTTCGAGCTGGTGCGCGAGTTCGCCCTGAAGCTGCCGAAGCTGCACCGCGCCGTCACCGCCGACCTGCGCCGCCCGGGGATGCCGCGCGAGCGGGCGCTGGCCTGCGCGGTCCGCCTCCTCGACCTCGGCTTCTTCCGCATCGGCAGCGAGGTCTACGCCGAGGAAAACGAGAGCTTCGGCCTCGCCACCGTGCGCCGCGAGCACGTCACGATCAAGCGCGGCGAGGTCGTCTTCGACTTCCCGGCCAAGAGCGGCCAGCGGCGGGTGCAGTCGATCCGCGACGCCGCCGCCCGCCGCGCCCTCGAGGCGATGTACCGGCGCCGCAGCGGGCCCGACGACCTGCTCGCCTACCGGGCCGGCGGCGAGTGGGTCGACGTCCGCTCCGACGAGATCAACGAGTACATCCACGAGAAGATCGGCGAGGAGTTCACGGCGAAGAACTTCCGCACCTGGCACGGAACCGTGCTCGCCGCCGTCGCCCTCGCCGGTGAGGAGCAGCCGCGCTCCGACGCCGCCGCCAAACGGGCGATAACCCGCGCCGTCAACCAGGTCTCCGAGGCGCTCGGCAACACCCCCGCCGTCTGCCGTGCCTCCTACATCGACCCCCGCGTCCTCGACCGCTACCGCAATGGCGACACGATCCGCCCTGCCCCGAGCGCCAACGGCCGGATGACCGCGAAGCAGCGGCTGAAGATCGAGCGGGAAGTGATCGGGCTGGTCTCCTGACTCCCTCCGGGCCTCAGCTTCTTCCCGTTTCGCCTTCCGGGGGCGCGGGGAGTTGGAGACGGTAACCGTCAGTAGCTAGGGAAAGGCAACCAGCATGGGTACCCAAGAGAGGCGACCGTTCGCGGTCGTAACCGGGGCGTCGAGCGGCATCGGGTTCGAGCTCGCCAAGATCTTCGCAGAAGAGGGCTTCGACCTCCTGATCACCGCCGAGGACGCCGAGATCGACCTCGCGCAGCGGGAGCTGAACCAGCTCACCGGCAGCGTCGAGTGCACCCGCCTCGACCTCTCCCGCGAAGATGAGGTCGCGCGCCTCTACGAGCGGATCCAGGCATGTGCGCGCGCCGTAGACGTCCTCGTCCTCAACGCCGGGATCGGCGCCGGCGGCGACTTCGCCCGCGAAACCGAGCTGCGCAAGGAGCTGCGGCTGATCGACCTCAACGTCCGCTCCACCGTCCAGCTCTGCAAGCTGGTGGTCCGGGACATGGTCGCCCGCGACGAGGGCCGGATCCTCTTCACCTCCTCGATCGCCTCGACGATGCCGGGCGCCTACCAGGCCGTCTACAACGCCTCCAAGTCCTTCGTCCAGTCCTTCGCCCTGGCGATCCGCAACGAGCTCAAGGACACCGGCGTCACCGTCACCTCGCTGATGCCGGGACCGACCGAGACCGAGTTCTTCGAGCGGGCGGAGATGCTCGACACCCCGGTCGGCGAAGAAGAGAAGGACGACCCGGCCGAAGTCGCCCGCCAGGGCTTCGACGCGCTGATGGCCGGCAGGGAAAAGGTCGTCGGCGGCAGCTTCAAGAACAAAGCGCAGACGGTTCTCGGCAAGGTCGTTCCCGACTCGGTCAAGGCCGAAATGCACCGCAAGATGGCCCAGCCGGCGACCGCCGGAGAGAAGGAGGAGCGATGAAAGCCGCCGTCTGGCACGGCCCCCGCGACGTCCGCGTCGACGAGGTCGACGACCCGAAGATCGAGGAAGCGACCGACGCGATCGTCCGGATCACCTCGAGCGCGATCTGTGGCTCCGACCTCCACCTCTACGAGGTCCTCTCCCCGTTCATGGAAGAGGGGGACATCCTCGGCCACGAGCCGATGGGAATCGTCGAGGAGGTCGGCCCGGAGGTGACCCACATCGCCCCCGGCGACCGCGTCGTGATCCCCTTCAACATCTCCTGCGGGCACTGCTGGATGTGCGACCAGCAGCTTTTCGCGCAGTGCGAGACGACCCAGAACCGCGAGGAGGAAAAAGGCGCCTCGCTGTTCGGCTACACCAAGCTCTACGGCCAGGTGCCGGGCGGGCAGGCCGAGTACCTGCGGGTGCCGCAGGCCCAGTTCGGCCCGATCAAGGTCCCCGAGGGGCCGCCCGACGACCGCTTCCTCTACCTGTCCGACGTGCTGCCGACCTCCTGGCAGGCGGTCGACTACGCGGCGATCCCCGAGGGCGGCTCGGTCACGGTCTTCGGCCTCGGCCCGATCGGCCAGATGACCTGCCGAATCGCTGCCCACAAAGGCGCGCGGGTGATCGGCGTCGACATCGTCCCGGAGCGGCTGGAGCTGGCGCGGAAGCACGGCGTCGAGGCGCTCGACCTCGAAGAGCACGACGACATCTCCGACACGATCCGCGAGATGACCGAGGGCCGCGGCACCGACGGCGCGATCGACGCGGTCGGGATGGAGGCCCACGGCGCCCCGGTCGGCGAGTTCGCCCAGAAAGCGGCCGGCCTGCTGCCCGACGCGGTCGCCGAAAAGCTGATCGAAAAAGCGGCGATCGACCGGATGTCGGCGCTGTATGCGTGCTTCGACACCGTCCGCCGCGGCGGCACCGTCTCGATCAGCGGCGTCTACGGCGGCATGGTCGACCCGATCCCGATGATGCAGCTCTTCGACAAGGGCGTGCAGCTGCGGATGGGGCAGGCCCACGTGAAGAGATGGATCGACGAGATCATGCCCCTGGTCACCGACGACGCCGATCCGCTCGAGACCGAGGAGCTCGCTTCCCACAAGATCGGGATCGACGAGGTCCCCAACGCCTACGAGACCTTCCAAAAGAAGGAAGACGGTGCGATCAAGTTCGTGATCCAGCCATGAGGGGGGCCTGAGCCAGATGCGCGTCGTCGTCACCGGGGCCAGCGGCAACGTCGGCACCAGCGTGCTTGAGGCCCTCGCCGGGGAGAGCAAGGTCGAGGAGATCGTCGGGATCGCCCGGCGGGTGCCCGAGGTGGAGATGCCGAAGGTCCGCTGGGTCGGCGCCGACGTCACCGAGGACGACCTGGTGCCGATCTTCTCCGGTGCCGGCGCGGTCGTCCACCTCGCCTGGGCGATCCAGCCGGGCCGGGACGAGCGGGTGACCGAGCGGGTCAACGTCGAGGGCAGCCGCCGGGTCTTCGACGCGGTGGCGCGGGCGGGCGTCGGTGCCGTCGTCTACGCCTCCTCGGTCGGCGCTTACAGCCCCGGTCCGAAGCAGCGCCAGGTCGACGAGTCCTGGCCGGTGGAAGGGATCCCGACCTCGTTCTACTCCCGCCACAAGGCGGAGGTGGAAACGCTCCTCGACGCCTTCGAACGGCGCGAGCCGGAGGTCCGCGTGGTCCGCCTCCGCCCCGGCCTGATCTTCAAGTCCGAGGCGGCAAGCGAGATCCGCCGCCTCTTCGCCGGGCCGTTCCTGCCCGGCTTCCTGGTCCGCAAGCAGCTGGTGCCGCTGGTCCCCGACGTGCCGCGGCTGCGCTTCCAGGCGGTCCACTCGCGCGACGTCGGCGGGGCCTACCGGCAGGCGGTCGTGCGCGACGTCCACGGTCCCTTCAACATCGCCGCCGAGCCGGAGATCGGGACCGAGGAGCTGCGCGAGTTCTTCGGCGCCCGCAGCTTCCCGCTGCCGGCCGGGGCGCTGCGCGCCGCCGCCGACGTCACCTGGAAGCTGCGCCTGCAGCCCTCTCCCCCCGGCTGGATCGACCTCGCGCTCGGGGTGCCGATGATGGACACGAGGCGGGCCCGCGAGGAGCTCGGCTGGGAGCCGGGCGTGACCTCGCTGGAGGCGCTCGACGATCTGCTGCGCGGGATGCGCAACGCCGAAGGAGCACCGACGCCGCCCCTGGAGCCGACCGCCGGCGGGCCGCTGCGCGCTCGCGAGGTCGCCACCGGGGTCGGGCAACGCCAGGGCACCTGGGCGGCCCACCGCCGGTAAGAAAAAATTATCTCACCTTAACCCCAAACTCGGGGAAGGTTCACGGTTTTCGCGTCGAATGCAGGGGTACCGAGAGCCCGTGGCGAGTTCCAGACTAAAAACCCTTCCTAAACCGGGCGAGGTCTGGCTCAGCTGCCCGCCCTACCTGATGATTGCCCTCATCGTCGCCGTCGACCTAGACGGGGAGCACCCGGTCGTCAGCTATGAGCTGCACGACGACGACGGCTCGCTGCTGCAGGCGGTCGAGCACGCCACACTCGACTACGGCTGGTGGCGCACCTTCCAGCGGCTTGAACCGCGCTTCGGCTAGGCGGCCGGCTCGCTGATCGCGGCGACAGCCTCCGCGGCGCTGTGGAAGACCAGGCCGTTGGCGGTGAGGCCGGTCATCTTGAGGATCCGTTGGACTTGGTCGGTGGCGCCGTAGACGGCGAGGCGCTTGCCGTTCTCCTCCATGCGGCTGTGGGCGCGGAGGATCACCGCGATCCCGGAGGAGTCGATGAAAGCGCACCGCTCCAGGCCGACGAGGATGCAGTCGCACTCGTCGACAGCCGCGGTCAGGACCTCGTCGAGCTGGCCGGCGACGGCGAGGTCGAGCTCGCCTTCGATCTGGACATCCCGGCGGCCGGGCTGCAGTTCTTGGGTCGTGACGTTAAAGCGCTGCATCTCAGCGAATTCTAATTTCGAGAACGGCCATGGCAAACCCTTCTTCGGATCGATTCCCCATCGTTTCGGTCCGCAGATCGGCTGATTAGCCGAATCTCGTGCCTCTGTTCCTAAGGCAATGCCCCCGGCCCACGTCCGGAGCATCCGCTTGATCCTAACTTAAGCTCGCCGCGGTGTCCCCCCGTAAGCCGCTGCCGCCGCCGGAGGAGATCGTGGGAGCGATAGTCGCCCTCGCCGACGACGGGTTCTGTCGCCGCAGCGATCTCGCCCAGAGCTTTCCGCGGCTGGAATCGCGCGACCTGCGGCGGGCGCTGCGCCGGGCGGTGGCGCAGGGGCTCGTGATCGAGCGTCGAGGCCCCGACGGCGCCTTCCACCTCGCCGTCAGCAGCGAGGGTTGGAACCGCCACCGCAATGGGTAGCAGGGGACGATGAGCCCTGAGGACGGATCAGCGCTGAAGATCCCGGCGCAGGCGGTGGCCGGCTACGCCGAGCCGGGCAAACGCCCGCCCTTCCTCCCCTACCTCGCCTTCATGAGCATCTTCGGGACGCTGGTCAGCGCCGCCCTGCTGCTCGCCCGGCGCCAGGGACGCGAGCTGCCGGCGAAGGTCAGCCCCGGTCAGCTGCTGCTGGTCGGGACCGCCTCGCACAAACTCAGCCGCATAATCGCCAAGGACAAGGTGACGAGCCCGCTGCGGGCGCCCTTCACCGAACTCGAAGGCAAGGGTGGCCCGGCCGAGTTCGAGGAGAGCAGTCGCGGCAGCGGCCTGCGCAAAGCGATCGGGGAGCTGCTGATCTGCCCCTACTGCCTCGACCTCTGGGTCGTCGCCGGCTTCTCGGTCGGGCTGCTGTTCGCCCCCCGCGTGACCCGCTTCGCCGCCTCCCTCTTCTCGGCGCTGACGATCTCGGACTTCTTCCAGATCGCCTACAAGGCCGCCGAGGAGAAGGGGCTCGGCTAGTCCGCGGGCTTTTCATGAAGAACTCTTGAGGTTTATTGCGACCGTCGCCGGGGGTAGCCTCGGCGCAACATGCAGGAGAACCGCCTGGCATGGATCTTCGGCTCGTCGCGCAGCGGCAGCACCTGGCTGCTGAAGATGCTCTCCGACCTCGAGGGCGTGGTGCCGATCGACGACCCCCACCTCGGCCACCACCTCGGCGTCTGGCGCCCGATCCCGCTCGCCTGGGCCGCCTGCGAGGACCCGCCACGGCTCAGCACCCTGCTCGAGGTCAAGGCCGAGGAGCCGGGCTACTTCTTCGCCGAGCGCTACCGCGAGGCATGGGAACAGCCGCTGCGCGAGCTGATCGGTGCCCGCTTCGAGGCGCAGGCGACCGAGGCCGGGGTCGCGGACCCGGCCGGCGCCGCGGCCTTCGTGGTCAAGGAGCCGGGCTCCCACGTCGCCCCCTTCCTCGCCGGGCTATTCCCCCGCTCGAAGGTGATCTTCCTCCTCCGCGACGGGCGCGACGTCGTCGACTCCTGGCTCGACGCCTACAGCGACGGCTCCTGGGCGATCCCCGGCGGCGCCTTTCCGGTCTCCGAGGAGGGCCGGATCCCGCTGATCCGCTGGCTCTCGGAAGTCTGGGCCTTCCGCAGCCGCGAGGTGCGCAAGGCCTATGAGGCGCGGGACGACGAGGACCGGGTCCTGATCCGCTACGAGGACCTGCGCGGCGACACCGAGACCTGCCTCGCCCACATCTGCCGGATGATCGAGCTCGATCCCGAGCTGGTGCCGGAGGTGGTAGAAGCGCACCGCTTCGAGAAGCAGCCGCGCGCCGCGCGCGGCCGCCAGCGCTTCATCCGCCGCGCCCGGCCGGGCGGCTGGCGCGAGAACCTCAACCAGGCCGAGCAGCACGCGATGCACGAGGTGATGGGCCCGACCCTGGCCGAGTTCGGCTACGAGGTCGAGCCCCAGCTCGCCGCCACCGGTTGATCGCGCTCTCTCGATCGGGCTGCTCTACCCCACCCCTAGGGCCTGCGCTTCGAACACCTCTGGCTCGGGTAGGGAAACGGCATCCTGCCAACCACCCAGAGGAGGACGACGATGGCCGAGTTGACGACCTTGGAGGAGAAGCTCGCGGAGGTGATCGGGCTCGCCGAAGCCGCGCAGAAAGCGACCGAGAAGGTCGAGGACCTCGTCGACGACGACAGCGTCGCCCAGAAGCTGCAGCAGATGCGCGAGGAGGCCGAGGAGACGGCGCGCCGCGGCACCGAGGTCGCCGAGCAGCGCGACGGCAAGAAGACGGCGATCCTCGAAAAGGCCAAAGAGACCAAAGGCGAGGCCTCGGAGATGATGGACACCTACCTCGGCGACGATGCCGACGGGCTCGACGGCTTCGAGTTCATGACGATGGCCGAGGCCGGGGAGGTCGGCCACTGGGCGGTGCTGAAGAAGCTGAACGAGCAGGCCGGCGAGGAGCAGGTCTCCGAACTGGTCGAATGGGCGCTGCCGATCCAGGAACGGCACTTCAGCGAGACCAAGGAGTGCGCGCTGCAGCTGGCCGGCGCCAAAGACCCCTACGAGGAGGCATAACCGCCGCGATGGCCCAGAGCGCGGATCCGGATCGGCTCCTGGCCATCTACCTCAACGACCACCTGGCGGGGGCCGCGCTCGGCGTCGAGCTGGCCCGCCGCCTGCGGTCGAGCAACCGCGGCGACCCCGAGTTCGGCGAGCCGCTGGCGCGGATCTGCGCCGAGATCGAGGAGGACCGGGAGACGCTGGTGCGGGTGATGGAACGGCTCGGGGTCGATCGCAAGCCCTATAAACCGGCGCTCGCCGTGGTTGGCGAGCGCCTCGGCCGGCTGAAGCTGAACGGCCAGCTGCGCGGCTACTCCCCCCTTAGTCGGGTCCTCGAGCTGGAGGTCCTCGCCTCCGGGATCGGCGGCAAGATGCAGCTCTGGAACGCGCTCGAGCAGAGCTATGGCGAGCGCCTCGACGGGATCGACTTCCACACCCTCGCCGAGCGCGCCGACCGCCAGGGCCAGCAGGTCGAAGACCTGCACCTGGCGGCGACGAGGCGGGCGCTAGGCGACAGACATTGAGACCGGCCACTGGTCGGCGACCGCTTTGGCCGCCGCCTCCTCCTCGGCGAGGATCGACTCGGCGAGGGCGACGGTCTCGCCGTCGCCGGCGCGGCGGGCGACCCGAAGCAGCAGCTCGTAGGCGGCGACCTCGAGGTTCTCGACCGCGTAGGCGAAGCCGGCGAGCTTGGCCGGCGTGTCCGGCTGGGCGGCGAAGAAGACGCCCCAGTTGAGGGCGCCGAGGCGGAGCATCGCGTCCTTGATCGCCGAGGGGGTGGCGCCGCGGTCGTCTAGACGCCGCTCGATCTTCTCCAGGTGGCCTTCGGTCTCCCGCAGGTGGCGGTCGAGGGCGGAGCGCAGCGCCTCCGGCACGTCCAGCTCTCGGCTTTTCTCCAGCAGCTTCTTCGACTGCCCCTCGAGCGCGTGGACGTCGGCGAGGTAGGTGTTGAGGGTGTCGCCGAGGTCGTCGGGTTCGACCCGGGCCAGCGCCTGCTCGACCGCTTCGTCCCAGCTGGCGGCGATCCGGCTCGCCATCTCGCGCTCCTCGTCGGCGATCGCCGCCGCCATCGCCGCGGTCGCCTCGTCGCCGGCTTCGCGGGCGGCAATGCCCAGCAGCTCGTAGGCGGCGACCTCCATGTGCTCGTAGGAGAAGGCGTGCATCGCCAGCTTGCCCGGCGTGTCGGGCTGAGAGCGGGCGAAGAGGACCATCCCGAACCCGCCGGCCGAGCCGGCCAGGTCCTTGACTTTCGAGGGGGAGGCGTCGTGGGCCTCGAGGCGCTCGCGCACGCGCCGCTCCTGGGATTCGGTCTCCCCGAGGTGACGCTGGAAGGCCTTGGCGAAGGCGCCCTCGACGAGCTTGGGAGCGCGCTCCATCTGCACGCGCGCCTGTTCCTCGATCGAGTGGACGTCGGTCAGGTACTTGACGAGCTGGGTCTGGGGATCGTTGTCGGTCATGGCCGCCAGCTACCCGCGGCAGGCCGATGCCACGCCTCGCTCAGACGAAGGCCATCTCCGGCGCCAACGCGTGCAGCCGCACCGTCGTCCCCGCCTCGCCGGAGCGGATCTGGACGAGGTCGCAGAGCTCGTTTGCCATCCAGAGGCCGCGCCCCCCGACCTGGGAGATATCGGGCCGGACGCGGCCGACGAGGGGGTCTTCGATCCGGCCGCGGTCCTCGACCTCGACCAGCAGGCGGCCCTCGTCGCTCCAGAGGCGCAGCGAGCCGCTGCCGCCGCCGTGCATGACGCTGTTGGCGGCAAGCTCGCTGGTCGCGGTGACGAGGTCGGCGACCCCGTCGGAGTCGATCCCGGCCTGCTCGGCCGCGGCGGCGACCCGGCGGCGGACTCCCCCCAGCCCGGTCACGTCGAAGGCGAGGGTCTCGGGCGCCGCCACCGGCGGCGGCAGCTCGCCGGCGAAGCAGTCGAGGTCGGGCTCGTAGGTGGCGCTCGGCTCCCGCCGCCCCTCGCGCTGCAGGCAGGGGTGCGAGTGGGCCACCTTCTCCATGATCTCGTCGCCGATCGTCGCGGCGTCGTAGGGGCAGAGCAGGTCCCAGGCGGGGCCGTGCCGAAAGGCGAGGTTGATCAGGGACTCGTGACGGCAACACTCCTCCAGCGCCGCGTCGCTGCGGGAGGCCCAGACCGGTTCACCGACCCCCCGCGTCGGGCCGCCTTCGCCGTCGACGAACTCCCGCCAGAGGGGGATGATCGAAGCCGGGTTGCGGCCGACCTCGCGCATGTCGACGAAGCGCACGCCCGCGGCGTCGGGGCCCAGCTCGCTTCGCAGCCACTTCACCTGTTCCGGGCCGACGGCGACCAGGATTCGCTGGCCGGAGTCGAGTCCAGCCTGGATGAAGGGGACGGTCCCGGCCAGGTACTCGGCGGGGCCGTCGTAGAGAAGGGCTTCGTGCTGAAAACCTGCGTGTTTCAATCCGTCACCTCTTGCCGAACGGTTTTCCCCGGCTCGGGGGGACTCAAACTCGTTTGTGCGCTAAGTCACTGGACAGTTGTTTGTGGACCACATCGGTGGGGTATTCCGACTCTTGGCACAACTGTCACAGAGCTGTTTGTGTCGGGAGGTAGACCGCTCACTTCTCACGGCGTGGCACGGAGATTGGGAGAGGCACCAGCTTCAACAGATCGGCCCAATTTTTCCAAAAGCCGGAGGACGACAGATGACCGCCCCACCCCCCAGCACCGAGGCTCCCCGCCGACCCCAGTACGAAGTTCGCGGACCCGAGCTCGGCCCCGCTCTGAAGCGCGACGTGGTGCTGCAGAGAGTTCGCGCAGCGCAGAAACGGCTTTCGCCGATTCCGGCGAGGGTTCCCCGACTGCGGTAGAATCGCCAGATGGGTTCGCCGGTGCCGCCCCCGCGGTGCCGGTCGGACACTAGTCCAAGGCAAGACCGAGAGGCACCGACCGCAAGGCGCCCCGGGACTTCCGATCACGTCAAAACGGAGGTTCCAAGTTGCCCATCGTTGATTCACGAACCCAGGACGGGTTACTGATCGTCGAGCAGCTCGAGGAAGGGCAGCGCATCCGCTGCTGCCTGGCGGGAGAGCTCGACCTCTCGAACGCCGGCACCGCCGAGCTGATGCTGGAAGAGGCGCTCGACTCCAAGCGCCCGGTCCTGATCGACCTCAGCCGGCTCGAGTTCCTCGACTCCACCGGGATCGCCCTGCTGGTCTCGGCCCTCGGTCGCCCGGACGCGCAGCGGATCCGGTTCATCCCCAGTCAGACGCCCGGGGTGCGCCGCGTGCTCAGCCTGACCGGGCTCGAGGAGAGGCTGCCCTGCGCCTCCCTCGGGGACGGCCAGACGATGCAGCCCGCCGCCTAGCTCCTGGCCACCGCCGGCCGGTCCTCCCGGCACCGGCGCAGCTGGCGCTCGGAGTGGGCGGCCGTGGGGATGACCGAGTCGCCGTAGCGAACGCCGCCGAAGCGCAGGCGCTGGAGGACCGCGAGCCAGGCGCAGACGCCGCGCTCGAGGACCCAGACCGGCGCCAGCAGCGAGGAGGTCGCCGGAAAGAAGGCCGTGCCCCCGGCCCGCCGGCGCCCCCGCTCGGCAAGCGCGACCGACAGTGCAACCACTGCCAACGTCAGCCGAGGGCGACGGGACGATTTCCCTCCATATAGGGGTACTTTCGTCCCGTCGGCGCGGCTGCGGCGCCAATCGAGCGCCAGCAGTGGCACCACCGCGAGCCAGAGCGCCATCCGCAGCGGCAGGGCGAAGTCGTCGTAGGCCTGGCGGGTCCGCTGGCCCCAGAAGTGCGCGGACGAAGGCGGTTGGCGAGCGACGTAGAGGTCGAGCGGGGAAACGACGCTGCCGCCGCTGGCGCGGACGGTGCGGATCAGCTCCAGGTTCTCGAAGAGGACGTCGCCGTCGTAGAGCCCCGTCGCCAGCAGACGCGAGCGCCGCACCGCCAGCGTCCCGGGGTAGTCGCGCCCGAAGCAGCGGTTGAGCAGGGTGCGGGCGGTATCCCAGTGGGCGTGCCAGGGCAGGGAGCTGAAGTAGTTCTGGGGGCGAACCAGGTCATGGGAGTCGAGCAGGCGGGCGGTGCGGCGCAGCGCCTCGGGGTCGTAGCGGACGTCGTCGTCGGCGATCACGACCTGCTCGTGCGCGGCGAGGCGGATCCCCGTCCGCACCCCGGACACTTTCCCCATCAGCCAGCGCTCGTCGGGCAGTGGCGGCACGTGGGTGACGAGGCCGCCCCAGGCCTCGGCGTTGGCGGCGAAGACCTCGGACGGGGAGCCGTCGACGACGATCAGCTCGGCGCAATAGGGCGCGATCTCGGCCAGGTAGGCCGCCAGCTCCCGCCGCTGCTCGCCGTCTCCCCAGCGCACCGGGACCACGTAGCTGAGCTCGAGCGGGGCGCTCACGCGGCGACGGGTACCAGGGGCGAGCGCAGCGACGTCTCCCCCCGCTCCCACGAGTCCATCAGGTGGCCGGCCCAGCGGGCCTCGACCTGCAGCAGCGCCCGGGCGCCGAAGAGGATGTCGGCGGCGACCTCCGGTTCCTCGGCGGCGAGGCCGCCGGCCAGGTCCCAGGCGGCGATGTTCTCGTGCACGGCGTCGGCCTCGACGTGCTCGTCGTAGAAGTGCGTCACCTCGGGGCCGTAGCCGAGCCGCCGCAGGGCGTTGCCGTAGCGGCGGTTGGGGATCGAAGAGGTCATCTCGAAGCCGGCGAGGTGGCCAACGAGGGCGCCGCGGCGGCGCCGGTGCAGCCCGAAGTTCGTGATCAGGTTGACCGTCGCCATGGTGATCCCCGGCCAGCGGTCGAGGTAGCGGCCGTAGGTCGGGTCGAGGCCGAGCCCCGCCATCGCCTTCGCGAAGAGCGCCGAGTGCATGCGCGCGGCGCTGCCGCCGCCGTACTCGTCGAACTGGACCTCGAGCAGAGCGGCCTTCGGCTGCGGCGAGAGGCGCGGGATCGCCCACGAGTGCGGATCGGACTCCTTCAGCTGGTAGGCGGAGCGGTGGACGACCTGCTCGAGCATCTGCTCCTGGCTGCCCTGGGTCTCCATGTAGCGGGAGAGCGGTGGGCCGGGATCCTCGGCGACGATCTCCTGCAGAGCTGCGCCGACCGACTCCAGCTCCGCCGCTTCGGCCGCCGGCACCAGCTCGGCCACGGCTTCTTCGAAGGGGCGCTCGAGCGCCCCGCGGAAGGAGAGCAGCGACGGCGACCACTCCCAGCCTTCGTCGACGCCGTCGATCGCGCTGTAGTGGAGCTCGTAGGCGACGTAGAGAGCGAGCTGCAGGTCGTCGTCGGCCAGCGGGTCGCCCGACTCGATCAGACCGGGACAGGCGAGGCGCGTGTGCGGTGGACCTTCCAGGGCCTCGAACAGCTGCTCGCTGAGCGGGCCCCGCGGCGGGGGCAGCTCGATCAGGCGCCCGGCCATGGCTCCTGTCCGCTCGGGGCCTTGAAGCCGATCAGCTTGTGGGTGCCGTCGCAGAACGGGCGCATCCGGGACTTGCCGCAGCGGCAGAGCGCAATCGTCCGCCGCTCGACCGGCAACTCGTTCCCGTCCTGGTCGGTGACCGCGAAGTCGCCGCGGACCAGATAGGGGCCGTCGGGGTAAGGGGTGATGGTGGCTGGGGGCGACTGATCAGGTGGCATGACCGCGGTTTCGACTACCCGCGGATTGGGTGGATAAATCGTCGCGGAGGGTGGGTAGGAAACCGGCATGGCGCACGAATCGACGATCGAGCCGCAGAGCGGCGACAACCACACCTTCGAGTCGGTCCGGGCGGAGATCTCGCGCGAGATGGTCCGCCTCTACAAGGAGCTGTTCGGGCGCGGCCCGACGAAAGCGCGGACCGAGTTCGCCGGTCCCGACATCGTCATCTGCACCCTCGAGAACACCTTTACGCCGGCCGAGCGCAGCCTCGCCGACCTCGGCGAGCACCAGCGCCTGCGCGACACGCGGATGTACTTCCAGGCCGCGACCCACGAGAGGTTCAGGGAGATCATCGAGCGCCTGACGGGGCGCAAGGTCCGCGCCTTCATCAGCGGCCTCGACGCAGGAGTAGACGTCTGCGCCGAGGTCTTCTACCTCGATCCGAAGTAGAGGAAGGTCCGCTCAGCTGCCGTCGCCGTTCTTCCGCGCCTTCTTCGCCTCTTCCGCGCCTTCTTGCAGAAGCTCGGCTTCCCGCTCGACCGCCGCGGCATCTTCCTTGGCCTCGATGCTCTCTTCCTTGGCCTCCAGCTTCTCCAGCTTCGCCGTCTTCTCCGCTTTGGCGTGGGAGCGTTTGGCTTTGCTCGCGGCTTTGGCCGCTTTCTCCTTCTTTTTCGCCTCGGCTTTCTTCGCCTGCGCCTCGCGCTCGCGGCGGCGCTTCTCGGCTTTGCGCTTCTCCTGCTCGGCGTTGCGCCGCGCCTCCGCCGCCGCTTTCTCAGCTGCTTCGGCGGCCCGGGCCTGACGCTGCTCGGCCTCGCGCTCCTGCACCTCGGCTTTCTCGCGCAGCTCGGTCGCCCGCTCGCGCTCCTTCGTCGCCAGCAGCGCCGCCCGGCCTTCTTCCCGCAGCTCGGGGTCGGCGAAGAGGACGCCGGTAGCGCTGCGGGCGCCGGCTTCGGCGCGGTCGATCAGGTGCTTTGCCCCGGAATCGGACCCGCCGAGCGCGTCCAGCGCGACGTCGAACGGCGTCCGCGCCAGCTTCAGCGACGAGTTGAAGATCGTTTTCGGAACAGTCGGCATTGCCATCTCTAGTTCTCCTCCTTGGGATCGATCGCGGCGGCGGCCGCTTCGGCGCGGTCGGCTTCGCGCTGCAACTCGGCTGCCTCGCGCTTCGCCTCGCCCTTCTCCGCCGCGGCCTGCTGACGTTTAGCGGTGGCGCGGTCTTCGCCGGCCAGTCGCTGGCGCTCGGCGGCGGCTTTCTCCGCCTGGGCCCGGGTGGCGGCTTCCCGCTCCTCTTCGGCCCGCCGGCGCTCTGCCTCCTCCTCGGCCTCGATCTCGGCGGCCTCGCGTTCGACCTCGTGGCGCTCGGCCACGGTCTCGGCCCGCTCGGCCTCGATCTCGGCTTCCTCTTGCTTGCGCTCGGCCTCCGCCGCCTTGGCGGAGGCTTCGGCCTCCGCGTCGGCCTGGACCTCCTGCAGCTTTCCCTCGCGATGCAGGTCGTCGCGGTCAAGGACCGCGCCGGCCATCTGCTTCGCCTTTCCGACCACCTTGCCCAGGGGGCCTCCGGCAACCCTCTCTTGCTCGCTCAAGCTCGCTCTCCTTCTCGGTTCGTCCTCTTCACCTGTCCGTCTCCACTTACCCCCGCCGGCGCGGCGGCGAACCGGACTGAGGTCACACTTCGGCTCAGTAGCGCAGGAGGGCGGCCACCCCGTCGGCCTCGGCCAGCGGTTCGGCGAGCTCGTCGCGAACGACGGTGATGCGGGCGCTGCCGGACATCGCCGCCCGGATCAGCGACTCGCCCTCCTCGCCGATCGCTCCGTCGAAGACGAGGTGGTCGACGCGGCCTTCGCCCAGCGCCTCTTTCACCTCCTGCAGGCCGGCGGCACCGCGGCTGCCGCCCTTCGCCTCCCCCAGCGCCCGCTCGACGAGGGCGCGGTCGCGTTCGGCGTCGAGTCGGGTCGCGACCTCGGTGACGAGCTCGTTCAGCTTCCCGGTGGGGACGGAGATCAGGTCCTGGTCACCGCCGTGGACGAGCTCCCCCGCCGCCGGGTTGAAGCCCGACTTGAAGCTCTCGAAGTCCTTGGCCGGGCCGAAGACGATCAGCCCGTCCATCGTCCCCTCCTCCAGCCGCCGGGTGACGAGCCCGCCGCACTCGCCGAGAAAACGCTGGCGGTTGTGATCGAGCCGTTCGTCGAACTGGTCGTGGCCGGAGGAGCTGACGCCCTGGGCGCGGGCTGGATTGTTGGTGCTCTGTGACTTGCGCTCGCGCCAGTCGAGCATGGTGACGCTCAGCTCCCAGTCCTCGAGCTCCTCCAGCGAGGTCTCGGCACAGCAGAGCAGCCGCACCCGCTCGGAGGAGAGCAGGGCGACCCCACGGGCGTCGCCGTGCCCGCAGAGGTCGATCAGCGGCGCCACTACCGGATCCACCTTGAACTCGACGCAGGCGTCGGCCACGGGGGGCACCGCGGTCCCGAACCAGTGCTCGGTCCCCTCCTTCTCGGAGACTTCGACGAAGCCGACCTCGCCCCGTGGCGGCGGTCGCAGGTCCCCGTCCTCGAAGCGTTCGGTCAGCCGCTTCGCCGTCGCCCGCAGGGCCACGCGGCGATCGTGCTCGGCTTCCTGCTGGGTCTCGAGGATCGAGTCGAGGCCGTTGCGCAGCTCGGTCCGCCAGGCGCCGCCGCGATCGGCCGGATCGAACCCGAGGAAGACGGAGAGGACGCCCAGCGGCGGGCGCCATTCGCTCAACTCCCGTGCTGCCTCCAAGGTCGGTTGGGTCATCGACGCCTCCTCCTGAGTCGGGTGCGCAACGGCTACCCCGGCCCCCGGTCAGGAAAAACCGAGGGCCGGAGGCGCGGACGCGCCTTTAGGCGTTGGCATACCGCAGGGAGCCCGGCGTGTCGAGGTCCTCGCCGGTCTCCAGCAGCGTCTTCAGGCCGGAGAGGATCATCGGCCAGCCGCCGTAGAGCTCGTTGTTGGCGTCCTCCCCGAGCTGGTCGTGGGTAACGCGGAGGCGGCAGGAGGTGCCGACCGGCTCGATCTCCCAGGTCACCCGCGAGGTTCCTTCCTTCTTCACGTCCTCGCTCCACAGCGCGGTGAAGCTCTGGACCAGCCGCCGCGGCGGGTCGACCTCGACGTTCTCGCCGCTGGCGATCTCGATCACCCCCGGCACCGCGGCCTTGTACTCCGAGCCCGGGGTCCAGTCGGAGACCGTGCCGACCCCGAAGCTGTAGCGGGCGCGCATCTCCTCGCTGGTGATCGCCTCCCAGAGGCGCTCCGGCGTCGTCTTTATGTAGATCTCGAACACGGTCATCGATCCGCGCCCGCCGACCACGGCATAGGCCTGTTCCTCGTTCATCGCTTCTCCTCGCTCTCTATCTCTTTCTTCAGCTCGCTGAGCGCCGAGGCCCAGGGCTGCGCGTACTTGCCGACCCAGCGGTCGTGGATCAGCCGGATCGGGACGGGGTTGAGGAAGTGCAGCTTCTCGCGGCCGCGCTTCTGCGTCGTCACCAGGCCCGCCTCCTCCAGCACCTTCAGGTGCTTCATAACGCCGAAGCGGGACATCGGCAACCGCTCTTCCAGGGCGCTTAGCGATTGCCCGTCCTGCTCGAAGAGCCGGTCGAGCAGCTCGCGGCGGGTGGGATCCGCCAGCGCCTTGAAGACCTCGTCCATGCCGGGAACTTTATGTGACCTTTTAGTCACCTGTCAAGGCGAAAAAAAGGACGGCCGCCATCGACGGTCGCCTTTTCTCCCCAAAGGTCGCCCGACCGCACCTTTTTCATGACACGAAATCGTGTCATATAGCGGTAGACTCGCCGCGGCGGTGCTCATCGGGGGCTTTGACTGGTAGCCCTGCACCCTTTCAGGGTTCGGTGGGCGCCGTCAAATGGCGCGGACCTAGGATTGAGCTTCCGATCAACCGCTGGCTGATCGCCCGCGGCAAAGGTCACGCGGTCGTTCACCAGACCGGCGTCCACGGCTGACGGCCGCGCAACCGCAACCGAAGCCGAGTATCGACCTCTACTGCGGTCTCGCGAGCTCGCCCGCGATGACGGTCTCGATGCGGCCGCCGACCCAGACGGCGCCGTCGTCGTCTTGGGAGATCTCGATGCGGCCGGCGCGGTCGATCGCCCCGCCCTGGGTGGCGACATAGGGGGCGGCGAGGCGGCCGTTGCCGAGAAGCCATTCGGCGACCGAGGCGGCGAGACTGCCGGTCACCGGGTCCTCCCAGGCGAGGCCGTTGACGGGGGTGAAGGCCCGCAGCTCGATCGCCGCCTCCGCCCCGGGCGGATGGAAGCCGACGACGCCGAGATCGAAGTCGAGGTCGCCGGGCTGCAGCTCGAGCACCCGCTCGGCGCTCTCGAGCAGGACGGCGATCCAGCCGGGACCGTTGTCGACCCACTCGACCGCGACCATCTCGGCGGGGTCGAGGTCGAGCGCGGCGGCCACTTTCGACGTCTCCTCCTCAGAGGCCGGCCCGGATCGCACCAGCGGTGGCGCCTCGAACGCCAGCTGTCCACTCTCCCGCCGGATCCGAATCAGCCCCGCCTCGCACTCCTGGACGATCTCAGTGGGATCCGCCGACTCCCCCCCGCCCTCCAGCCAGGCGTGGCAGGTCCCCAGCGTCGGGTGGCCGGCGAAAGGCATCTCCAGCACCGGGGTGAAGATCCGCACCCGGTAGTCGGCGTCCGGCCGCGTCGGCTGCAGCACGAAGGTGGTCTCCGAGAGGTTCGTCCAGCGGGCGAAGCGCTGCATCTCCTCCTCCCCCATCCCCTCCGCGCCGAGCACCACGGCGACCGGGTTGCCGGTGCAGGGGGCGCTGCCGAAGACGTCGACCTGGGCGAAGCGGCGCGGCATTCCCCGAGTCTGGCACCGGATTGGAATGTTTGGCTTTTCATCCCTGGGGAAGCCAGGGAAAGGGTCGCTATGAACGCGAAGGCGAGCGTCGATGCTTGCCGAGGAGGAGGGATCGTATGCCCGACGTAAGCGACATCACGAGCACGGCGGTGCAGCTGGCGCGCAAGAAAGGGAAGTCACCGGCGGCGCCGCTGAAGAACTTGAAAAGCCCGGGGAAGATGGCCGCGGCGGGGGCGACGATGATGGCGCTGCCGTTCGCGGCGGAGGGGATCGCCAAGCTCGTCGGCGGCTCGCCGAAAGAGAAGGCCGCCGACCTCGGCAAGAAGGCGAAAGACAAGGCGACCGAAGGCGCGAAGGAAGCGGTCGGCGATGTCGCCGACGAGAAGCTCGGCTCGAAGCTGGGTGGTCTTGGCGGCCTCCTGAGCAAAAACGGCTCATCCGACGACGACGGCGAGGACGCGACGGAGGCCCACGGCAGCGGCCGGCGGATGCCGATCCAGCAGTCGGTCGACGTCGCGGTCCCGATCGACGAGGCCTACGACCAGTGGACCCGGTTCGAAGAGTGGCCGGAGTTCATGCACCGGGTCGACAGCGTCCAGCAGGTCGACGACTCGACCGTCCACATCTCGACCAAGGTCTGGGGAGTGACCAAGGAGTTCGAGGCCGAAATCGTCGAACAACGGCCGGACGAGCGGATCGAATGGCACTCCGAGGACGGGCTGATGAACAGCGGCGTCGTCACCTTCCACCGCCTGGCGCCGCGCCTCACCCGGATCGAGGTGACGATGGACGTGAAGCCGGACTCCCTCCTGGAGAAAGCCGGCCGCGGCATGCGCTTCACCAAGCGCGCCGTCCGCGGCGACCTCCACCGCTTCAAGGCCTACGTCGAGATGGAGGAGCACAGCGACAAAGGCTGGCGCGGGACGATCAAGGACGGCGACGTCAAGCGCAAGACCGAGCGGAAATCCAAATCCCGGAAAAAAGCCAAAGCGAAGGGCTGAATCACATCCGATAGACGGGCGCGGTCGCCTCGGCCAGCGGGGCGTTGGCGCAGGCGGCGAGAGCCTGGGCGAGGGCGCGGCGGGTGTCGCGGGGGTCGATGACGCCGTCGTCCCAGAGGCGGGCGGTGGAGTAGAAGGGGCGGCCCTGGTGCTCGTACTGCTCCTTCAGCTGGGCGGCGGTCTCGGGCTGGCCCACCTCTTTCATCACCGCCGCCGCCATGTCGCCGCCCATCACCGAGATGCGGGCGTTGGGCCACATGAAGAGGAAGCGGGGCGAGTAGGCGCGGCCGCACATGCCGTAGTTGCCCGCCCCGAAGGAGCCGCCGACGATCACCGTCAGCTTCGGGACCCGGGCGGTCGAGACGGCGGCGACGAGCTTGGCCCCGTCCTTGGCAATGCCGCCGGCCTCGTACTTGGCGCCGACCATGAAGCCGTTGACGTTCTGGACGAAGAGCAGCGGGATGCGGCGCTTGTCGCAGAGCTCGACGAAGTGGGCGCCCTTGAGGGCGCTCTCGGAGAAGAGGATGCCGTTGTTGGCGAGGATCCCGACCGGGTGGCCGTCGAGGTGGGCAAAGGCGCAGACCAGGGTCTTCCCGTACTTCTCCTTGAACTCGCGCAGCTCGCCGGCGTCGACGACGCGGCGCAGGACCTCGCGCACGTCCCAGGGGGCGCGGGAGCCGATCGGGACGACGTCGAGGATCCCCTCCGGGTCCTCGACCGGCGGCCGCGGCTCGATCCGCGCCCACGGCGGCGCCGGCGAGGGCGGCAGGGTGGCGACGATTTCGCGCAGGATGGACAGGGCCTCGGCGTCGTCGGCGGCGAGGTGGTCGGCGACACCGGACTTGCGGGCGTGGACGTCGCCACCCCCGAGCTCCTCCGGGGTCACCTCCTCCCCGGTCGCCGCCTTCACCAGCGGCGGGCCGCCGAGGAAGATCGTGCCCTGGTGGCGGACGATCACGGTCTCGTCGCTCATCGCCGGCACGTAGGCGCCGCCGGCCGTGCAGGAACCCATCACCGCCGCCAGCTGCGGGATCTCCCGGGCCGACATCGTCGCCTGGTTGAAGAAGATGCGGCCGAAGTGGTCGCGGTCGGGGAAGACCTCGTCCTGCATCGGCAGGAAGGCGCCGCCGGAATCGACCAGGTAGATGCAGGGGAGCCGGTTCGCCAGCGCCACCTCCTGGGCGCGCAGGTGCTTCTTCACCGTCATCGGGTAGTAGGTGCCGCCTTTGACGGTGGCGTCGTTGGCGACGATCACGCACTGGCGGCCATGGACGACGCCGACCCCGGTGACGATCCCCGCCCCCGGCGCCGCGTCCTCATACATCCCGTGCGCGGCCAGCGGCGAGAGCTCGAGGAACTCGCTGCCCTCGTCGCAGAGGCCGGCGACACGCTCGCGGGCGGTCATCTTGCCGCGGCCACGGTGGCGCTCGACCGCGGTGGGGCCGCCGCCGGCGCGGACCCGCTCCAGCTCCGCGTTCAACTCGGCGATCAGCTCCAGGTGCTGCTCGCGCGAGCTCTCGACCGTTCCCTTGGTCACGCTCATCGCGGCGGGTTCTCCTTGAAGGGATCGCGCTCGGCGTGCCACTCGACCGGGCCGGCGAGGAGGGTGTGGGAGGCGAGCGGGCGGCCGAGGACCTCCTGGGCGGCGGCCGCCGCTTCCAGCAGCTTGCCGAGGTCGATGCCGGTCTCGATCCCCATCTCGTGCAGCATCGAGACCAGGTCCTCGCTGGCGACGTTGCCGGTGGCGCCGGGCGGGACCGGGCAGCCGCCGAGCTGGCCGAAGCTCGACTCGAAGGAGTCGACGCCGACCTCGAGCGCCGCGAGGACGTTGGCGAGCGCCTGGCCGCGGGTGTCGTGGAAGTGGGCGGTGAGTTCGGCGCCGAGGATCTCCTCGTGGGCGCGGCGGAAGAACTCGCCGACCTGGACCGGGTTCGCCATCCCGGTGGTGTCGCCGAACCCGATCTCGACCGCGCCGGCGACCGAGAGTCGCTTGGCGATCTCGAAGACGCGCTCGAACGGGATGTAGCCCTCATACGGGCAGCCGAAGCTGGTGCTGACAACGCCCTCGCAGCGCAGGCCGTCATCAGTCGCGCGTGCAAGCACGCGCTCCAACTCGTCGAGCGACTCCTCGACCGAGCGGTTGACGTTGGCCCGGTTGTGGGTCTCCGAGGCGGAGAGGAAGACGTTGACCTCGTCGATCTTCTCCCGCACCTCCAGCGCCGCTTCCAGCCCGAGCATATTGGGGACGAGGACCGAGACCGAGACCTCGTCGGGGATCTGGGCCCGTTCCAGCACCTCGCGCCCGTCGGCCAGCTGCGGGACGACGTCGGCGCGGACGAAGCTCGTCACCTCCAGCCGCCGCAGCCCGGTGCGGGCGAGCATCTCGACCAGCCGCACCTTGTCGGCGGTGGCGATCGTCTCCGGCTCGTTCTGGAAGCCGTCGCGGGGACCGACCTCGCGGATGCGGACGGCTTTCGGGATCACGGCTGCAGTCTCCCCTAGGCCCCGAGGGAGCGGGCGATCACCATCTGCTGGACCTCGTCGGTGCCCTCGCCGATCGTCAGGATCTTGGCGTCGCGGTAGAAGCGGCAGACCGGGTACTCCTCGATGTAGCCGTAGCCGCCGTGGATCTGCACCGCCTCCTCGCAGCAGCGGACGGCGAGGCGGCCGCTCTTCAGCTTCGCCTGGGCGGCGGTGAGGGAGAAGTTTTCCCCCCGGTCCTTCATCCGCGCCGATTTGTAGACGAGCAGGCGGGTCGCCTCGATCTCGGTCGCCATGTCGGCGAGCTTGGCCTGGATCGACTGGAAGCGGGAGATCGACTGGCCGAAGGCCTGGCGCTCCTTGGCGTAGGCGAGCGCCTCGTCGAGGGCTCCCTGGGCGAGGCCGACGCCCATCGCGGCGACGCCGATGCGGCCGATGTCGAGCACCTGGAGGAACTGGCGGAAGCCCTGCCCCCGCGGGCCGAGCAGGTGGTCCTCCGGGACGCGGCAATCGGTGAAGGTGAGCGGGCGGGTGTCGGAGGCGTTCCAGCCCATCTTCCGGTAGGGCTCGCCCTGCTCGTAGCCGGGGGTGCCGTTGGGGACGATCAGGTTGGAGATCTCGTCCTCGCCGGTGCGGGCAGTAATGCAGACGACACCGGAGATCTCGGTGCCGGCGTTGGTGATGAACTGCTTGGCGCCGTCGATCGTCCATTCGCCGCCCTCGAGCCGCGCCTTGGTGCGAACGTTGCCGGCGTCGGAGCCGGCCTCGGGCTCGGTCAGGCCGAAGGCACCGAGCACCTCGCCGGAGGTCAGGCGCGGCAGCCACTCGGCTTTCTGCTCCTCGGAGCCGAAGAGGTAGATCGGCTGGGTGCCGAGCGAGGTGTGGGCGCAAAGGGTGATCGCCACCGAGGAATCGACCCGGGTCAGCTCCTCGACCGCGAGCGCGTAGGCGAGCGAGTCGCCGCCCCCGCCGCCGTACTCCTGCGGGAAGGGGATCCCCATCAGGTTGAGGTCGGCGAGCTTGCGCACGATCTCGTAGGGGAAGCGCTTCTCGCGGTCGAGCTCCTCCGCGACCGGGGCCACCTCCTGGGTAGCGAAGTCGCGGACCGTGCGCTGGATCAGGCGATGCTCGTCGCCGAGGTTGAAGTCCATCCCGACAAGATACCGAATCAGCGTTCGAAATTAGAGGGTTGGTTCGGTTTTTACGCTACCCTCGCCCGATGCCGGTCCCCTCTCCCCCGACCCGCCCGGCGCTGCGCGCCCGCTACGACGCCCGCCGCAGCGAAGTCGTCGCCACCGCCGCCGAGCTGTTCGCCGAACGCGGCTATGACTCGACCTCGATGAGTGAGTTGACCGCGGCGACCGGCCTCGCCGCCGGCGGCCTCTACCACTACATCGAGGGCAAGGACGACCTCCTGATCGCGATCTGCGACGAGCTGCTGGAACC
>Ga0070683_100000852_pt1 | contig 22570 bp, 22 predicted proteins | sample KBSC713LmetaG_FD_64662 | JGI IMG/M metagenome (GOLD analysis project Ga0070683, IMG submission 64662) | Corn rhizosphere microbial communities from Kellogg Biological Station, Michigan, USA - KBS C7.1-3L metaG | ecosystem: Host-associated > Plants > Roots > Rhizosphere ... | reverse complement strand
ATGGTCGGCCTGGGCGCGGTGGCCGGCTGCCGGCTGCAGGGCGCCGAGCGGATCGTCTGCGTCGACCTGTCGCAGGACCGGCTGGAGCTGGCCAAGGGACAGGGCGCCACCGACACCATGATCGGCGGTGAGGGCACCGTCGAGCGGATTCTCGAGATGACCGGCGGCTTCGGCGCCGACTACACCTTCGAGGCCACTGGCAACGTCAAGGTGATGCGCCAGGCGGTGGAATCCGCCCGCATGGGTTGGGGCCTGGCGACGATGGCCGGCGTCGCCGGCAAGGGCGAGACGCTCGACATCATCCCCCGCTTCCTGATCACCGGCCGGCGGGTGGCCGGCTCCTCCTTCGGCGGGGTCAAGGGCCGCGACGGCGTCCCCCGGCTGATCGACCGATGGCTGGCCGGTGACATCGACGTCGATCCCTTCATCTCCCACCGCATCACCCTGGACGATGTCAACCACGGTTTCGAGCTGATGGAGGCTCAGGACGGCATCCGCAGCGTGATCGGCTTCGGGTCGTGATCGTCGAGCGCACTGAGAACCCGTCCTGGCTGTCGAACGCCTACCTGGTCGCCGACGAGCCGGGCGGCCACGGCGTGCTGATCGACGGCAACGGCGTGCCGGAGCCGCTGCTCGACCGCGCGGAGCGCGATGACATCACCATCACGCACGTCCTGGTCACCCACTCGCATACCGACCACGTGGTCGACGTCGACTCGATCGCCCGTCGGCTGGGAGTCCCCCTGCTGGCCCACCCCGAGCTGGACGACGGGTCGGTGGTCGCCTCCGGAGATCTCCAGATCCATGCCCTCTACACCCCCGGCCACTGCCGCGACCACCTTGCCTTCTCGGTCAACGGCACCGATGTGTTCACCGCCGATGTGCTGTTCAAGGGCACCGTCGGCGGCACCATGGGCGGGGGGCCGAGCGGCTTCGACGACCTGCGGCGGTCGATCATGGAACGCCTGATGGAGCTCGACGCAGCCGCAGCCGTCCACCCCGGCCACACCCTGCCCACCACGATCGGCGACGAGTGGGAGCAGAACCCGTTCATCCGGATCTGGCGCGGGCTCGACTCGGAGGGGTCTGACACCTGCCTGGTGCGTGGCGAGCAGGCGACGCTGATCCTGTGGGCGCCCGACTACGACGGCACCAACAAGGCGTGGGTGCGCTACCCCGACGGCCGTGACGCGATCGTCGGCGGGTCGCAGGTCGAGCGGTGAGCTGGAGCTCGGCCCGGTTGAACGAGGTGGGAAGCACGCTCGGCCCGGAGTGGTGGGCGGAATGGGCGCGTGAGCCGGGGTTCGGGTCGGGCTGGCACTCGGTGGGGAAGCACTTCGGGATCAGCGCCTTCGGGGTCAACCTGAGCGAGGCGGACGCCGGCCGGGAGATCGTGGTGCCCCACACCGAGACCGACTACGGCCGGCAGGAGGAGCTGTACCTCGTGATCCGCGGCCGCGCGCGGTTCACGCTCGACGGTGAGGAGGTCGAGCTGGGCGAGCTCGACATGCTGCACGTGACGCACGAGGTGATGCGGGAGGCGGTTGCGTTGGAGACTTCCACGATCGTCGCCTGCATCGGCGGGACGCCGGGAGAGGCCTACAGCGACCCGAACGACTGAGGGCGGCCCTGCGGTTACAGGCCGGCTCGCCCCGTGCCGGGCTCAGGGGGTCGCCGCCCTGTGAGCGCTGAGCATGGCACCGAGAGGCATCTGGGAGCCACGCTCAGTGCTGCCTGGGATTTCTCCTAAGAACGCCTGAAAACCCGCCGCCACGACCCCTCGCCGTCGTCGTCCGGCTTGGAGTTGGCGGCGGCGGACCGTAGGGCGGACAGATCGACGCTGGCGCGGGCGCCCTCGCGGCCGCCGGAGAGGATGCGCTCGATCCGCAGCTCGCTGTCCTGGTCGAGACCGATGAAGCGGCAGCCGACGATGTTCTGGCCGGGCGAGCTGGCCGGCCGCACCGAGGCCACGCGCACCTCGCCGTTGATCTCGTCGGCGAAGAACCGGCCGTGGAAGATCAGCCGGTCGTTGGTCCGCAGGATGCGGCGGGTGGCGAAGGCGACGCCGCTGCGGGAAAGGTCTTCGAGCGTGCCCTCGACCCGGTCGCCGTCGACCACGTCTTGGCAGTTGACGGCCTCCAGCCACGCAATGCCGCCGATCGGCACCCGGGTCGCTGCGCGCCGGGAGCGGTCGACCTCGACGCCGTCCACGGCCAGCGACACCATGGCCAGGTCGGGCGAGTGGTAGCTGGCATCGTCGATCGAGAGCGCGATCTCCCACGGCCGTCCGTCCGGCCCGAGTACCCGGCCGGTGAGCTTCATCCCGGTCGCCACCGAGAGCCGGGGCGCGGTAACCCGAGCCCTCTCGCCGGCGATGTCGACCGCGAAGGCGCGCACGAACGCGCCCGCGGAGATCTCGAGCTCGGCCTCACCGGGAGCGAACAGCAGGGACAGCGCGTCGGTTGCTGAAAGCGGCGTCATGCGGCTCTTGTATCGGCCGCTGTCCGGCAGACCTTTACTCTTCGTTTGGCCGCCGCGCGGCCGTAGACAGCATCCGGCCGGTGCCCTAGCTTGAGAGAGTGCTTCGCCTTCCCGCCACCCTCCTGCTCGCGCTTGCGGTGACCGCCGCCGGCTGCGGCTCCGGCGCCGCCGTTTCCGACCCCGCGCCCGACTCCGTCTCGCCGAAGCAGGTGATCGCCGCCGCCGCAGATACCACCCGGAAATCCGGCACCGCCCGGCTTGCGATGACGATCACGATGACGATGGGCACGCAGGGCACCACCAAGATGACCGCCACGGGCGCAATGGACTTCCGCGGCCATCGGGCCAGCTTCCACTGGAAGATGGCGCAACCCGGCCGCTCGCCGCAGTCGTTCGATCAGCGGATCGACGGCACGACCATCTTCACGCGCATCCCCCAGGATCCGTCCGGGAGGTGGCTGAAGACCGACATCGCCGCGATCGCGCCCGGCACGGCAGCCGGCTCCTGGTCGAATGGCAGCACGGATCCGGCGCAGCTGCTCGACTACCTGAGGGGTGCCTCCAGCTCGATCGTCCGCGTGGGGGAGCAGCGGATCCGCGGGGTGCAGACGACGCATTACCGGGCGGTGATCGACTTCGACAGGATGGTGCGCAACGCCCCGCCCGGACAGCGGCAGCTGATGGCGAAGTCGCTTCAGCAGGCGCGGGCTGCCGGGATCGACTCGCTACCGATCGAAGTGTGGGTGGATGCCGACGGCGTCGTTCGGCGCGAGGTCGTGAACATGAGCTTCGAGCACAGCCTGCTGGCCGGGATGAGCATGTCGATGAGCATCGATCTGTTCGACTTCGGGGCAACCGTCGACCTGGCGCCGCCACCGGCCGGTAAGGTCGTCGAGTACCCGGGATCCTCGTCGAGCTGATCGGAGCGGTTGGCGTTTGCGCGGTGAGTGAATGTTCACTAACCTTGCGCGATGGCTGCCGATGCCCACCCCCTCGCCGGATGTGACCGGCGACGCCTGACCGCCGATCAGCGGCGGGCGGGAATCCTGCTCGCTGCCCGCAAGGCCTTCGCCCAGCGCGGCTTCCACGGCGCCGGAACCTCGGAGATCGCCACCGCGGCGGGCTGCTCCGAGCCGATGATCTACAAGCACTTCCCCTCGAAGCAGGCGCTGTTCGCGGCCACGCTCGAGGACGCCACGATCGAGCTGCGGGGACGGATCCACGACGCGCTCGACCACCACTCCCCGGGCGCCGACGAGCTGGGCGCGATGGCCGGCATCGCCAACCGGTTGTGCGACGACGAGGTGATGCTCGACGTCGCCCGGCTGCGGATGCTCGCCATTCCGCTGGCCGACGACCCTCAGATCCGTGCCGCCCTCGACCTGTCCTTGAGCGGAATGCGCAACCGGGTCGTCCGCGTCGTCGGTGAGGGTCAGGAGCGGGGAGAGCTGCGGCCCGACGCCGACCCTGAGGTGATCAGCTGGCTGTGGGTCGGGTTCGTCCTTGCCGCCGCCTACCGCTATTCCGTGGAGGGCAAGGACGTCCTCCACGAGCTGCCCGAGATGCCCAAGACGCTGCTTCGCCTGCTTCGCCAACCCACCTCCGAGGAGGCCTCCTCGTGACACACGACCGTCCCAATCACAAGTGGTGGACGCTGTTCGCCATGTGCTTCGCGCTGTTCATGATCATGCTCGACAACACGGTCGTGAACGTCGCGCTGCCGAAGATCCAGAAGGATCTGAACGCCGACCCGGCCAGCCTCGAGTGGACGCTGAACGCATACGTCCTCACCTTCGCGGCGCTGATCCTGCTGGGCGGCAAGCTGGGCGACCGCTTCGGCCGCAAACGCTTCTTCATCATCGGCGTGGTGGTGTTCACGGTGGCCTCTGCGGCGTGTGCGCTCTCGACCAGCGATACCCAGCTGATCGCCGCGCGGACGCTCCAGGGCGTCGGCGCCGCCATGCTGAATCCGCTGTCGCTCTCGATCCTGGTCGCCGCGTTCCCCCGGCAGCAGCTGCCCCAGGCCATCGGCATCTGGGCCGGCATCTCGGGCCTGGGCCTGGCCATCGGCCCACTGCTGGGCGGGTTCCTGGTCGAGCACGTGAGCTGGTCGGCGGTGTTCTGGATCAACGTCCCGATCGGGGTGGCCGCGGCCGCCGCTGCTGTCTGGGCGGTGGTCGAGAGCAAGGACCCGCAGACACGCACGCTGGACGTGGTCGGCACGCTGCTCGTCACCGGCGGGCTGTTCTCACTGGTGTGGGCGCTGATCGAGACCACCAGCCACTCGTGGACATCGCTGTACACCCTGGGCTTCCTGGGCACGGCCGCCGTCCTGTTCACGCTGTTCCTGTTCTGGGAGCTGCGCCATCCTGACCCGATGGTGCCGCTGGGGCTGTTCCGAAACCGCGTATTCACCGTGGCCAACACGGTGGTCTCGCTGGTCGGCTTCGCGATGTTCGGCGTGATCTTCTTCATCACGCTCTATTTCCAGAACGTGCAGGGCTACTCGCCGATGGAGGCCGGCGTCCGCTCGCTGCCGCTGACCCTGATGGTGCTGTTCGTATCCCCCGTGGCCGGCAAGCTGAACTCCAAGTACGGCCCCCGGCCGCTGCTGACCGTTGGCATGACCCTGATGGGGTTGGCGCTGCTCGGGCTGTCGCGGATCGAGGTCGACACCGCCTACTCCTACATCGCCCCCTTCTACGTGATGATGGGCGTCGGCATCTCGATGTCGATGCCGTCCGTCTCGTCGGCCGCGATGGGGGCGGTCGACCCGCGCCGCGCCGGCATCGCGTCGGGCATGGTCAACTCTTCGCGCCAGGTCGGCGGCGCGCTGGGGATCGCGGTGCTGGGCTCGATCGGCGCCACCCGGGCGGCCAGCGCCTGGGACGACAAGACCTCGGGCGTGGCGGCGCTCCAGAACGCGCCCGACAGCGTCGTCCAGGCGGTGGTCGGTGGCCGCGGCGACGTGGTGGCCCGAGCCACCCACTCGACGGCGCTCGGGCAAGCGGCGCTGGAGTCGTTCGTCACCGGCGTGCAGGGTGCCATGCTGGTCGGGTCGGTGCTGGCCTTCGCGGCCGCGGCGATCTCGTACTTCGGCATGACCGGGACGCGACCGGCGCCGGCGCCGAGCGCCGAGCGGGAAGCGGCCGAGGCCGGCGTGGCCGGCACACCGATCGAGGTCTGAGCGCAGCCGCGTGGCCGGGGCCGGCTCGCCGGTCCCGGCGGCAGCCGCCTGCCCGCCCGGCCGGCTGCTCTACCATCCGCGGCGGTGTTCACCTCCAGCCCACCGCGATCGTCTGCAGCCGGCCGCCGGGGGATGGTCGCGACCAGCCAGCCGCTGGCCGCGTTGGCCGGCATCCGCGCGATCGAGGAGGGCGGCAACGCGGTCGACGCGGCGCTCGCCGCCGCGGGAATGCTGGCCGTGACCGAGCCGTACCAGTGCGGTCCCGGCGGCGACCTGTTCGCGATCGTCGTCCGCGACGGCGAGCAGCCCATGGGCCTGAACGGCAGCGGCCGGTCGCCGGCCCGGCCCGGGAATCAGCTGCCCGAGCTGTTCGGCCCCCGCAGCGTGACGGTGCCCGGCTGCGTCGCCGGCTGGACCGACCTGGCGGCGAGGTTCTCACGCCGCGGCCTGGCGGCGGCCCTGGCCCCGGCGATCGCGCTCGCCCGTGCCGGCTGGGCGGTGCCGCCGAAGGGCATCCGCGACTGGGCGATCGAGCATGCCGAGCTGGAGGGCGACGCCGCCGAGCACTTCGCGCCACGCGACCCGATGACCAATCCGCAGATCGCGATCGCCCTCGAGCATGCGGTCGCGGGCAGCTTCTACGAGGGCCCTGTGGCCGAGGCGGTGGCGTCGGTCTCGTGGCTGGAGGAGGCCGATCTTGCGTCCCACCGCAGCGAATGGGTGACGCCGCTTCGCTTCGGCTATCGGGGCCACCAGCTGCTGGAGCTCCCGCCGAACGGCCAGGGGTCGATCGCCGGCTGGGCGCTCGAGGCGCTGCCGTCGCCCGCCCCGCAGCATCAGATCGAGGCGCTGGCGGCGGCCTACGACCGCGGCTACGCCAGCATCGGCGACACCGCGTACGTGTGCGCGGCCGACGGCGAGGGGATGGCGGTGTCGCTGATCCAGAGCATCTTCTGGGGATTCGGCTCCAAGGTGCTGGTGCCCGGCTTCGGCTTCGCGCTCCAGAACCGCGGCTCCGGGTTCGTTGTCGAGCCTGGCCACCCCAACGACTTCGCTCCGGCCAAGCGGCCGTTCCACACCATCATCCCGGCAGCGCTGCTCGACGGCGACGATCGATGGACGGCGGTGTTCGGCGTCACCGGCGGCCAGTTCCAGCCGCAGGGACACGTGCAGGTGGTGTGCAACCTGCTCGACCATCACATGCACCCCCAGCAGGCGCTGGACGCCCCCCGGGTGCGGCTGGAGGAGGACGGCACGGTCTCGGTGGAGCCGCCGCTGGAAGCGCTGGTGGGCACGTTCGGCCGGCCGGCGGCCGTGGTCGACGACGAGGGCAACTTCGGCAACGCGCACCTGATCACGCGTGACGCGGGTGGCCGCCTGGCCGGCGGCAGCGAGCCCCGCCGTGACGGCCACGCCCTGGGGATCTAGGCGGCCGCCGCCGACTCGCCCGAGCGAAGCACCCGGTCGCGGCCGCCGTTCTTGGCGTCGTAGAGGGCGCCGTCGGCGCGGTTCATGAGATCCGTGCGCTCCTCGGCGTCCTCGCCGTAGATCGCCCAGCCGATCGAGGTCGACAGGCGCCGGCCGGGCGTCGGTTCGACGGACAGGGCCTTGACGGCCTCGCGCGCTCGGTCGAGCAGCTCCTGCACGCCGGCGGCGTCCGTCGTCTCGAGCAGCAGCGCGAACTCCTCGCCTCCGATCCGGTAGACGCGGTCGGATCGGCGCAGGGCGGAGCGGATCGCCTCGCCGGCGCGCCGAAGCACCGCATCGCCCTCGGTGTGGCCGAGCGTGTCGTTGACCGCCTTGAAATGGTCGAGGTCTGCGAGGGCCAGGGTGAAACCCATCCCCCGGCGCCGCCACACGGCGGCCCGGCGGCGCAGCTCGGCCTCGAACGTGCGGCGGTTGGGCAGCCCGGTGAGCGCGTCGTGCCCAGCGGCCCGCTCCAGCTCCTCCTGGCGCAGCACGGTCCGCCAGAGCGCTGCGAGATGGCCGAGCATCAGGTCGAGCGCGTGGTGATCGTGCTGGTCGCCGCGGCCCTCCGCGAAGCACACCGACACGTGCAGGCCCTCTCCGGCCTCGTCCACCGCGATCGGCAGCCGGGGCTGCCCGTGGGATGGGTGCACCGGCGCCGCCCCCTGGGCGACCAGGAAGCAGGTGGCGCCGACGGCTTCCCGAGGCACCATATTGGCGAAGCCGATCAGCTGATTCCTGGTCACCGCGCCCTTGGCCCGCACGCTCCAGGCCATCACCTCCTCGATCTGCTCGCGCCACCGCTCCTCGCGCTCGCGACGGAGGTCAGCCTCCTCGGCGAGCCCCCACGCCTGGCGGACGAGCCGGATACCTCCGGCGAGCAGCAGAATCAACCCGGCCAGCGTGGCCACCTGGCGGACGATGTCGACCTGGTTGGCCATGCTCCGCGAGCGGGCGACGGCGGCGGTCGCATCCTGCGGCAGGCGGCGGTCGAGCAGCTGGAGGTCGTCGAGCAGCGCGTTGGCGGTGGAGTCGACCTGTGGCGCGCCACGCTGCGGGAGCCCAGGTGCTCGCCGCGATGCGCCGGTGACGCTCATCGCCTGTTCACTGGCGTCAAGCCACGCGGACAGGTCGGCCAGCGCGGCCGTCAGCAGGCGCCCGTCGAAGCTGCTCGTCGCCGCTGCGCGGACGTTGGTGTCCAGCCCCGCCGCCAGCCTTCTGGTCTGGGCGGCATCGCGCTGGAACCGCTCCACGTACAGCACGTCGCCGGTGATGTCGTAGGAGACACGGTCGTTCGCCTCCCGCTCCACGGCCGCGCGCAGCCGCGCTGTGGTCAACTGGGCGGCGGTCGTGGCTTCGGCGCGCGTCTCGGCCTCGTCCCGGTAGCCGCCCGCGACGTGGCTGGCAAGGGCCACCGCGCTCAGCACGCCGGCAGCTGAGATCAGCCAGATCAGGGAGAACCGGCGGATCTGACGGGACGACTGGGCACGGGCGTGTGTGGACGCAGCGCGGGGGGGAGCCGTGGAGCGCATACGCTCAGTGTCGCCGCCGGAAGCACGCGCAGCATCCCCCCTTCAGGGGGGACGGGCCGCTCTACGGCGCCCGGCGGTCGTTCGCGACGAACGCCGCGTGCGTGATCGGCATCTCGCGGGCGAAGAACACCTCGACCGCCTCGGCGTAGCGGCGGATCTCACGCTGGGCGGTCTCCGCCGCGCGCAGTGACAGGAAATTCATCATGCTGCGCGCGTTCACCGTCCAGAAGTACTGGGTGTAGATGGCCACCGGCAGCACGTTGCGCGCCACCTCCTTGGCGATGCCGCGCTCCAGGAGTTGCTCGTAGGTGCGGTAGGCACCCTCGTACACGGCCCGCTGGGCCTCCCGGGTCTGCTCCGCCGTGTCCGGGTCGACCGGGTCGAAGGTGTAGGCGCCGGGCTTGCCCACCTGGGTGCGCACGTCCTCGGCGGCGGGCAGGTAGAACTGCGGCTCGAGCTTGGAGTAGCGGGCGCTCCACTCGTTGAAGCTGTTCGTGCGGTGCCGCATGTGCTCGCGAGCAACGAAGATCGGCGCCTTGATGTGGAAGCGGAACGAGTTGTGCTCGAACGGTGTCCCGTGACGCTCACGCATCAGGAACCGGATCAGACCCCCGTCGCGTTCGGACATCTCCTCGCGGGTGTCGGCGAAGGAGACGCGAGCGGCGTTGACCACCGACAGATCGTCGGCCATCGCGCCCGTGAAGCGGACGAAGCCATGGTCGAGGACGCGGATCAGGTCGCCGGCGGCCTCGGCCGCGGCGATGTGGTCGGGTGCGCCATCAGGCTGCACGGTGGGCTCGGATCGGACGTCGACTGCCACGGCTCTCTCGCGTTTCCTCGGACGGTGGTCGGAAGCTCCAAGGGTACCCAGCGAGGCGGTCGTCACATCCGTTCATGGCCGCAGCAGACGGCCGCCGTCGACGATCAGGTTCTGCCCGGTGACGAACTCGGCCGCCAGCAGGTAGCGGATCGCCTGGCAGACGTCCTCCGGCGAGCCGATCACGCCCAGCGCCGTCTCCTCGGTGGCGCCCCGCTGCTCGTCGGGCAGCAGCACCGGCCCGGGCGCCACGCCGCAGACACGCACACCGTCCTTGCCCCAGGCCAGGGCCAGGCACTTCATCAGCTGCACCTGGGCGGCCTTTGCCGCGCAGTGGGCGGCGAACGCCCGCCACGGCTGCATGGCGGCGACGTCGGTGACGGCCACGATCACGCTGCCGGCCTGCATGTGGCGGTGCGCCGCCTGGGCGCCGAACATGAAGCCCTTGGCGGTGGAATCGACGGCGGTGTCCCACAGCGCCTCGTCGATCTGCTCCGGAGCTCGCGGCTCGAAGCCGCCCGACGGGCAGTGGATGTAGCAGTCGATGCCGCCCAGCGCCTCCACGGTCTGCTCGACCAGCTGTGCCATCTGGCCGGGGACGGCGGCGTCCGCGCGGAATGCGGCGGCCCGCCGGCCGAGGCCCTCGATCGCCGCCCGCGTCTCCTCGGCGGGGCCGGCGGAGGAGTGGTAGCTGATCACCACGTCGGCCCCGCCCTCGGCGAGGTCGAGCGCGATCGCCCGGCCCACGCGGTGGGCCCCTCCGGCCACCAGGATGCGCGCCCCCTCGAGCCTCATCGGCCCTCGGCTGTGCGGCCGGCCAGGCCGGTGAACCCGCTTCGGTGCTCAGTCACGCCGGGTATGCTAACCCCCTACCGAGTGAAGACTCATGAAGGAGTGAGACGATGGCTTTTGAGGTTCCCCCGCTGCCGTATGACTACGCAGCCCTTGAGCCGCACATCGACGAGCAGACGATGCGGATCCATCACGACAAGCACCACCAGGCCTATGTGGACAAGGCGAACGCCGCGCTCGAGGGCACCGAGTGGGCGGACAAGCCGGTCGAGGAGGTGCTCGCAAACCTGAGCTCCCTCCCCGCCGACAAGCAGGGGCCGGTGCGCAACAACGCCGGCGGCCATGCCAACCACAGCCTGTTCTGGACCGTGCTCTCGCCCAACGGCGGCGGCCAGCCGTCCGGAGATCTGGGCTCGGCCATCGACAGCGCGTTCGGCGGCCTCGATGCGCTCAAGCAGCAGATGACCGACGCCGGCGTCAACCGGTTCGGCTCCGGCTGGTCGTGGCTGGTGCTCGACGGTGGGCAGCTGAAGGTGACGAGCACCGCCAACCAGGACTCGCCGATCCTCGAGGGGCAGACCCCGCTGCTCGGCATCGACGTCTGGGAGCACGCCTACTACCTGAAGTACCAGAACCGCCGGCCTGACTATCTGGCCGCGATCTGGAACGTGGTCGACTGGGACGCCGTCGCTGAGCGCCACTCCCAGGCTCGCTCGTCGGCCGCAGCCGTCTGAGGGTCCGGGAGACCGATCTCGAGGCGGGCCGCCCCCACTGGCCGGGCGGCCCGCCTTCCCTGCCCTGAGCTGCTCCCAGGAGGATCCTTGCCAAAGACGGTCGTCTTCTTTCCCGAGGGTGCGTTCGGCCCCACCAACAACTGTGTCGGCATCGGCGAGCAGCTGAAGGCGCGCGGCCACCGGGTCGTGTTCATCATCGAGGAGTCGTTCGAGGGCACGCTGGCCGCCCGCGGGTTCGAGGAGGCGCTGATGCGGCTGGGTCCCCGGCCGGAGGTCGAAGAGGCTCCCGGCCAGTTCTGGAAGGACTTCATCCGCGAGACGGCGCCGGTGTTCCGCAAGCCGACGATCGAACAGCTGGGCGAGTTCATCCAGCCCACCTGGCAGGCGCTGCTGGACGGCTCGCGCTACGTCGAGCCGCGGCTGCGGGAGATCTTCGCCGAGCTCCGCCCCGACGTGATCGTCGAGGACAACGTTCCCGCGTTCCCGGCCGTCGTCACCGCAGGCGCTCCCTGGGTGCGGATCGTCTCCTGCAACCCGCTGGAGCTGAAGGACACGGCGCTGCCACCCGTGTTCTCGGGCTACCCGGTGGCCGACCGCAGCGGATGGGACGAGTTCAGGGCCGAATACGACCGCACGCACCGGGAGATGTGGGGGTCGTTCGACGACTGGGTGCAGGAGCAGGGCGCCCCGCCGCTCGCCGACCTCGAGTTCATCCACACCGCTGACCTGAACATGTACCTCTACCCGCAGGAGGCCGACTACCGGCGCAGCCGGCCGCTCGCCGGCGACTGGCACCGGCTCGACTCGTGCGTGCGTAGCGGGGACGGCGACTTCGAGATCCCGGAGTCGCTGCGGGACGGCCCAGGCGGGCTGATCTACCTCTCATTGGGGTCGCTGGCGTCGGCCGACGTGGCGCTGATGGAGCGGCTGGTCGAGGTGCTGGGACGCACGCCTCACCGGTTCATCGTCTCCAAGGGCCCGCAGGCCGACCTCTACGAGCTGGCCGACAACATGTGGGGCGAGGAGTTCCTGCCCCAGCCCGCCATCCTGCCCCAGGTCGACCTGGTGATCACCCATGGCGGTAACAACACGACCACCGAGTGCTTCCACCATGGCAAGCCGATGATCGCCATGCCGGTGTTCTGGGATCAGTACGACAACGCACAGCGGGTCGACGAGGCCGGCTTCGGCGTGCGTCTCGACACGTACGGGTTCGCCGAGGGCGAGATGAGCGCCGCCCTCGATCGGCTGCTCGCCGACACTGCCCTGCACCAGCGCATGGCCGCGATCTCCCGCCGACTGCAGGCCGATCCGGGGGCGGTGCGCGCCGCCGATCTGATCGAGCGGTTGTGAGCAGGCTCGATACGAGCTCGCTGTCAAAGGAGATCGCGGAGGCCCGCTGGTACGGCGGGAAGGGTGAGGAGATCGTCGGTGTCAACGAGGAGGACTGCCTCGAGCTGGAGGACGGGTGCGCGCTTCACATCCTTCGCATCCGCAGCGGCTCCGGGGCCGAGGATCGCTACCTGTACCTGACCGGCGAGGAGCGGCTGGGCGGTCCGCTGATGCAGGCGCTCGCCGAGGGCCGCCGCGTGCAGGGGCGGGCGGCCGAGTTCGTGTTCGAGCCCGGCGCGGCGCTGCGCGGGCTGCTCCCGCGCTCGGTCGGGCAGCGACCGATGGGGCTCGACCAGTCGAACACCTCGCTGGTGGTCGACGAGCGGCTGGTGGTCAAGCTCTACCGCCGGCTGGAGGCCGGCGAGCACCCCGAGATCGAGCTGGGACGGTTTCTCACCGACACCGCCCATATCGCCTTCATGCCCGCGTACGTCGGCTCCGTGCGGTGGGGCGACTACGCCATCGCCATGGTGCAGGCGTACGTGTCGAACGCCCGCGACGGCTGGTCGTGGGCCACCGACACCGTGGTCTCCGGCGAGACGGCGCCGTTCGCGCTGCTGGGAAAGCAGACCGCCGCCCTGCACGGGGCGCTCGCCCAGGTCGCGTCGCGCACGGCCACGATGGTCGAGCTGCGCGGCTGGCGGCAGGGGGCCGAGCGCCAGCTCGACCGGGCGCTGCAGTTGGTCGGCGGGGAGACCGGCCGGGAGCTGGCCGAGTTGGCGCCCGCTATCCGCCGCGAGTTCGAGGCGTTCGAGCATCTCGCCCAGACACCGATCTTGACGCGCGTCCACGGCGACTACCACGTCGGCCAGATCGTCAGGTTCGCCGACGGGCTGCGGGTCGTCGACTTCGAGGGCGAACCGACGAAGCCGATGGCCGAGCGGGTGGCGCTGGGAACGCCGCTGCGCGACGTGGCCGCGATGCTGCGGTCGTTCGACCACCTCGCCCGCTACGTCGACCGCGACGTGATACCCGGCGACCCGGTGCGGATCGAGCGCTGGCTGACCGAGGCCCGGGGGGCGTTCCTGGGCGGCTACGGAGATCACGACCCCCAGCTGCTGCGTGCGCTCGAGGTGGAGAAGGAGACCTACGAGTTCATCTACGCGGCCACGTTCCTGCCCGAGTGGATGTACGTCGCAATCGGCGGCATGCGCTGGCTGATGCGGGGCCGCGCGGCATGAACGTCGAGGGGTTCCGCGCCGACGTGCTGTCGGGCCCGGCAGCGCTGCGGGCGATGGCCGATTCCTACGCCGGGCCCGGATCACCGCTCGAGGGGCTGCCCCGCGAGCGGCTGGCCGGGCAGCGTCTGCTGTTCTCCGGCATGGGCAGCTCGAAGTACGCCGCCGACACCGTGGTCGCGCTGCTCCGCAGCCGCGGGATCGACGCTCACGCCGAGCTCGCCTCGACCACGGCCGGCCAGCCGCCGGCGACCGACACCGTGATGTTCGCGATCTCCGCGTCCGGAACATCGGAGGAGACCATCGAGGCCATGCACCGCCACCTGGGGACGAGCCTGGTGGTCGGCGTCACCAACCGCGCCCCCAGCCCGCTGGCCGACTCCGTGGACGTGGTGCTGCCGGTGCTTGCCGGCGAGGAGGCGGGCGGGATCGCCTGCAAGAGCTATCAGTGCACGCTGGGCGCGCTGTTGGCCGCCACCGGGCTGGCCGCGGCGGCCGACCTGCGGGCGGCGGCCGACGCCTCGCAGGCCCTGATCGCGAGCCGCGACCGGTGGCTGCCGGCGCTGGCCGATCGGGCCGATGGCGCGCTGGGCGTGTGGGTGGCCGCCCCAGCCGAGCGGTTCGGCGCCGCCGAGCAGAGCTCGCTGATGCTTCGCGAGGCGCCGCGCATCGTCTCCGCCGCCTGCGAGACGGGCGACTGGCTGCACGTCGATGTGTACCTGACCAAACGCCCGCGCTACGTGCTGCTGCTCTTGGCGGGGTCGCGGTACGACGGCGAGGTGATGGGCTGGCAGCGGCAACGCGGGTTCGATGTCGTCAGCGTGGGCCACCCGCCGGTCGACGGCGCCGCGCTTGCCATCGACTATCCGGGCTCGGATCGGCCGCTGGTCGCGGCCCTGGTCGAGACGGCGGTGGCCGAGCTGCTGGCCGCCGAGCTCTGGGAGCGGCATCCGATCTAACCTAGGCGGCGCATGACCCTCCCCAACTGGATCTCACTTGGCCGGATCCTGCTGATCCCGGTGTTCATGGTGGCGCTGCTGGGCAGCGTTCCCGGCGGCGAGGATCTGGCCGTGATCGTGTTCGCGCTGGCCGCCGCCACCGACTCGCTGGACGGCTACCTGGCCCGGGCCCGCAGCTCGGAGTCGACGGTCGGCAAGCTGCTCGACCCGCTGGCCGACAAGCTGCTGATATCCGCCGCCCTGATCAGCCTGGTCGAGCTCGACCGGCTGTCGGCCTGGGTGGCGATGGTGATCATCGCCCGCGAGTTCGCGGTCACCGGGCTGCGGCTGATCGCCGCCAGCCAGGACGTCGTCATCGCAGCGTCGCAGTGGGGCAAGATCAAGACCACCCTGCAGGTGGCGGCGATCATCGCGCTGATCGTCGACGACCCGCCGCACACCGTGACCACGGTGCTGGTGGCGGTTGCCGTCGCGGCAACCATCTGGTCGGGCGTCGAGTACTTCATCGCCGCCCGCGACGTGCTGAGGGCGCCGGCATGAGCCGGGTGGTTGCCGCCGTCGCCATCGCCTATCTGCTGGGCTCGATGCCGTTCGGGTACTGGATCGGCCGGCTGCGGGGCGTCGATCTGCGTGCCGAGGGCAGCGGCAACACCGGCGCCACCAACGCCCTGCGCGTGCTGGGCAGGAAGCTGGGCGTGCTGGTGATGGCGCTCGACATCGGCAAGGGCACGGTGGCGGTGCTGATCGCCGCGCAGCTGGGCGGCACCGGCACCGAGGTGCTGGCGGCGACCGCCGCCGTGATCGGGCACGCCTTCCCCGTCTTCCTCAGTTTCAAGGGCGGCAAGGCGGTGGCCACCGGCGCCGGTGCGATGCTCGGCTTGGCCCCGATCACCGCCGTGATCGCGTTCGCGGTCTGGCTGGTGGTGATCGCGGTCACCCGCTACGTCTCGGTCGCCTCGCTGATCGCGGCGGTGCTGTTCCCGATCCTCGCCATCGTGTTCGACCGGCCGTGGCCGGTGATCGCCTTTACGCTGGCGGCCGCATCGTTCGTGTTCTGGCGCCACCGCGCCAACATCGCCCGCCTGCGCGCCGGCACCGAGAACCGGCTGTCGCTGAGGGGCGCGCCATGAGGGCCGCCGTCTAGGACTCGAGCCAGGCGGTGGCCGTGGTGTGCTCGCCCTCGACCCGCTCGCCGGCCATCTCGCGGCGGAGCTCCGACACGATGCCGTGCCGTTCGGCCAGCACGTCGTGGTTGTGGATCGTCTCGAAGTTGACCTGGCGGGCGAGCAGGAAGCAGCTGTCCGTCAGGTCGCTGTAGTGCTCGAGCGCGCCGGCCACCATCAGCCGCACGGAGTCCTCGACGAAGCGGGGGTGCAGGTGCGCCTGCTCGACGACGTACAGCTCGTCGGGCCGCTTCAGCAGCTCGAAGATCGGCGCGCTCATAGACCGCTCGGCGATCGCGATCAGGTCGCGGGCGTCGACCTCCTTGCGCGTGCCCACCATCAGCGTGGCCTCCGCGCGCTGGTTGTGGGTCGCCGCCGGCAGCAGGTCGAAGATCTCGTCGATCTGGCCGCGGTCGTAGCCGGCGTCGCCCAGCCGCTCGGCCGCCCGCTCGCGGACGAGGCCCTGGGCGCAGGGGCACGCGTTCAGCCCGCGCACCTGCACGCCGACCAGTCGGCGCGCCGCCGAGCCGTTCGCCAGGGCGCGCCCGATCAGGTGGTAGATCTCCTGCGTCGGCAGGCCCGACACCGGCGTCGTGCGGGTGACGGGGAACTTGGCCCTGATCTCGACCTCGGAACGCACCGCGCCCTGCCGCTCGACCACCCGTGCGGCGATGTGCTCGGCCAGATCCTCGACGTGCAATGACTCGCCGATGACGACGTTGTCGATCGCCTCGGCCACGGTCTCAGGGAAGCGCGACATGTGGACGCCCTTCTGAGCCGGGTCGAGATCCACGTAGCAGTCGATGTCGGCGTAGTACAGGAGCTCGGTGCCGGCGTGGGCGATGCGGATCACTTTCTGCACCCCGGTCACGCCGGCCCGGGTCAGGGCCAGGTGCACCTCGGGCTCCGTCGCCTGCAGGTCTTCCTTGAAGGTGGTCGTGTCAGTCATGCCCAGGATGGTAGCCCGCCCGGGAGTCTCAACCGCGCTCTCGCCCGACCGCCGTCACATGCCGGCGACGCGGCCGCGCCGAGCCACCGCGTCGAGCGTGACCGCTGCCAGCAGCACCCCGGCGGTGACCATGAACTTCGCGGCGGCGGTGTAGCCCATCAGTCCCATGCCGTTGTCGATCCCGGCGATGACGATGCCGCCCAGCACACCGTGCATCGCCTTGCCGCGTCCACCGAACAGGCTGGTCCCTCCGATCACGGCCGCGGCCACGGCGTAGAGCACCAGCGTGCCGCCGTCGACCGCCGTCGAGATCGATCGCAGCCGCGAGGCGTACACCACGCCGGCGATGCCGGCGGTGAAGGACGTCAGCACGAACGCCGCGACCCGCACCTGCGCCAGGCTGACGCCGGCCCGGCGCGCGGCCTCGGCGTTGCCGCCGATGGCGTACATGTATCGACCCAGCTTCGTGCGGCCGAGTAGGAACGTCCACACCACGAGCACGGCGACCACCAGCAAGACGACCCACGGGACACCGGAGATCTTCACCAGCACGCCGCGATCCGTGTTGCACAGCAGCACCAGGGCGACGCCGCCGAGCAGAGCGGCGCCGACCTTAAGCAGCGTCACTGTCGGCGGTGGCGCGACCAGCCCGGCCAGGCGTCGCTTGCTGTCGTGCCGCCACGTCACCAGGCCGAAGACGCCCACCAGGGCCAGCATCACGATCCACCCCTCGGTGTCGGACAGGTTGGCGCTGGCGATGTTGTTGATCGTGGTGTTGTTGATCGGGATCGTGCCGCCGTTGCCAAGGATCTTGAGAAGCACCCCCTGGAAGAAGAGCAGTCCGGCGAGGGTGACCACGAACGATGGCAGTCCGATCTGGGTGATGATCAGCCCCTGGATCAGCCCTATCAACGCGCATACCGCCAGCGCCGCGCCGATTGCCGCCCACCACGGCCATCCATGTGCGGGCGACGCCATGTCGGCCATCACCGCGGCCCCGGTGGCGGCGACGTAGCCGATCGACAGGTCGATCTCGCCGAGGATAAGGACGAACACCTCACCCATGGCGAGCAGGCTGAAGACCGCGGCCTGGACGAGCAGGTTGACCAGGTTACCGGCGGTCAGGAAGTTGGAGTTCAGCGACTGGAACAGGATCGAGATCAGGAACAGGCCGCCGACCACGGGCAGGATGCCGCTCTCCCCAGCCTTGATCCGCGAGATCGACGTCCGCAGGTAGTCGCCGACCGACTCGGCTACGAGTTCCGCAGGGACCGCGAGCTCCGCCTTGCGGGCGGCCTCGTCGGTCAGATGCTCGGGGGGCAGGTTCGGATCCGCAGGCGGGGGCTCGATCTTCGACACCGGGGTCAGCCCTCCGTCCGTTCGGGTTCCGATGGCATGCGACTCGATTCGCCGGTGGTCATCAGGTCGACCACGCTCTGGCGGTCGAGCTCCGCGACCGGCCGCACGGCTACGACCCGGCCCAGGTACAGGACTGCGATCCGGTCGGCCACCTCGAAGACGTCGTTCATGTTGTGAGACACGATCATTGCGGCGTGCCCCTGATCGGCCAGCCGGCGGGTCAGCGACAGCACCATGGCAGTCTGCGCGACGCCGAGAGCGGCGGTGGGCTCGTCCATGATCACCAGCTTGGCATCCCAGAGCACCGCCTTGGCGATCGCGACCGACTGGCGCTGTCCGCCGGACAGCGATGCCACCGGCTGGCGGATGGAGCGAACCGTGGTCACGGCAAGGCTGGACAGCGTCTCCTGCGCGGCCGTCTCCATGTCCTCCTCGTTCAGTACCCCGGCGCGGGTGCGCTCACGACCGAGGAACATGTTCTGCACGATGTCGAGGTTGTTGCAGAGCGCGAGATCCTGGTAAACGGTCTCGATCCCGAGGGCGGCGGCGTCCCGGGGCGTGCGGATGCGCACCGGCCTGCCCTCCCAGAAGATCTCACCCTGGTCGGGGCTGTGGATGCCGGCGATGGTCTTGATCGTCACCGACTTGCCGGCGCCGTTGTCCCCGACCAGCGCGGTCACCTCGCCGGCGCGAACCTCGAGGTCGACGCCGTGCAGCGCCTGCACCGGCCCGAAGTTCTTCGACACGCCGCGAAGGCGGAGGAGCGGCTCTCCGCCGTTCTCGCTGCTGCTCATGGTCTCCGCTCCGATGGTTCTCAGCCGCCTCTCACATCGCTCTCGAAGCGCCGGGCGGCCGCAAGGACGGCCGCCCGGCGCCCGGTGCCTACTTGATACCCGCCGCGCTGCACGCGGCCGCGGCGGCACCGGTGCAGAGGTCGGATGGCGTCACCCCGATGCCGGTGGTCGCGGTGTCCTTCACGACCGTGTCCGCCATGTTCTCGGTGGTGACCCAGGTCGGCGTCACGTAGACGGACTTGATGTCCTTGCCAAGCGTGGCGTCCTTGGTCGTCGAGTTGACCAGCGACGAGGGCGGATCGAGCCCGGCTCGCAGGTATAGCGCCAGCGAGGCCGCCGCCTGAGCCTCGAGGTAGACCGGCTTGTAGACGGTCCCGCACTGGTAGCCCTTGAGGATGTTCTGGAGTCCCGACGGGGATGCATCCTGGCCGGTGACCGGGAACGTCTTCGGCGGGATCTGGTTCTTCAGCAGCACCGAGATGACGGCGTTCGCGTTGTCGTCATTCGGCGCCACCACCGCATTGATGTTCGGATGCGCGGTGTACTGCTGCTCGAACGTTGTCGCGGCAACCTGTGGCGTCCACGTGCCGGCGGGCTCGCCCACCTTCACGTACGTCCCGTCGTCGAACTTCGGCTGCAGGACGCCGTTGTAGCCCTCCGCGAACAGCTTTGCGTTGTTGTCGGTGGGGTCGCCGTCCATGATCAGGATGTTCGGCTTGCTGACCTTCCAGGCGCTGATGCAGTCGATCTCGCCCTGTCCGATCGTCTTCCCGACGGTGATGTTGTTGAAGCTGACGTAGTAGCGGTCCTCGGGGCCGCCGGTGACGAGGCGGTCGTAGTCGATCACCCTCACGCCCTTGGATTCCGCGTTGGCCTCGATGGCCGCACCGGATCCCGGGTCGAGCGGGTCGATCAGCAGCACGGATGCTCCGGCGGTGATGTCGGCCTCGGCCTGCTGCTGCATCGTGCTGGCGCTGCCCTGGGCGTTGTCGATCTTGTACTGGTCGGACGTGAGCCCGGCTGCCTCGAATGCCATCTTCAGGAACGGGGCGTCGTAGGTCACGTATCGCGCCGACGATGTGGTGTCGGGAAGCAGCACGCCGATCATCCCCTTGCCCTGGGACGCGAGGCCTGTGAGCTCCTTCATGACCGCGAAGTCCGGAGTGAGCTTCGTGGCGTCGACCTGGGGTACAGATCCGGAGGCCGTGCCGGCCGACCCCGAGCTCGAGGACGAGCTCGATGATCCGCATGCGGCGGCGGTCGCAAGCAGTGCGAACACGCCCACCAGGAGAACAGCGGTTGAACGGGCCCTGCGATTCGCGGGTCCTCGATGGGTGGATCTCACGGCGTCCTCCTGGTTGAGCTGCGAAACGAAGAGGGCCTTGAATGCGCAAGATTAGGCCCGTTGGCAACGAACAGCAAGGATGTTCGCCACCTGCGCATCGCATGAGGTGAGGGAAACAGCGGGACGCTAACCGGCCCACCAGCATTTGTCAATGAAGTGTACAAAGCATGAGCAGATCTGCTTCGAGTTTGTTCGTATTTCGGCCGAACGGTAGGATCGATGCATGGATCGCACGGACACCGGCGAGCGCCGCGGCGATCAGGGATCGCTGCGAGCGTCGAACCGGGACAGGGTGTTGGTGGCTCTGCGCGAGAACGGGGCCATCAGCCGCGCCGAGATCGCGCGGCGGACCGGACTCTCGCGCTCGACCGTCTCCAGCGTCGTCCGTGATCTGACGGCGGCCGGCATGGTCAGCGAGGGCTTGGCCGCTGCAGGCGCGGGCGAGAAGCGCGGGCGGCCGGCTGTGCCGGTGACCCTCGATCCGGTTGCGGGCGTGGCGCTCGGCATCGACGTCGGCCACCACGTGCGGCGGGTGGCGGTGTGCGACCTGGGACACAGGATCCTCGCCGAGCGTGAGGCGGCGGCCGACGTGGCGTCGGCGGAAGCGACCCTTGATGCGGTCGCCGAACTGAGCGCCGGAGTTCTCGCGGAAGCAGGGGCTGAGGCCGATCGGATCGTCGGGGCCGCGATGTCCTTGCCCGCGCCGATTGACACCGCCACCGGGATGATCGGTGCGCCGTATCTTCTGCCCGGCTGGGCCGGCGTCCGGATCGGCGACGAGATCAGCCGCAGGCTGGGAGTGCACGTGCGAGTCGAGAACGACGCCAATGTCAGCGTGCTGGCGGAATCGCTCTGGGGCGCGGGCAAGGGAAGCTCCGATGCGGTGTATCTGAAATGGGGCGCGGGTATCGGCTGCGGTCTGCTGATCGACGGCAAGCTCTATCGAGGCGCCCGGGGCACCGCCGGCGAGGTCGGCCATGTCACTCACGACGAGCACGGCAAGCTGTGTGTCTGCGGCAATCGTGGGTGCATCGAGACCGTGGCGACGGCTCAGGCGATCATCGGCCTGCTGCCGGAGTCGCAGACAGGGCGATGTTCGATAGCGGAGGTCATCCGTAAGGCGCGTGACGGCGATCGCACCTGCCTGCGAGCGCTCGCCGACGCGGGAACGGCCGTCGGCATCGCTGTCGCCAACCTGTGCAACGTCTTCAATCCGTCACGGGTGATCGTCGGCGGCGAGGTGGCTCAGGCCGGCGAGCTGGTGCTGGGGCCGGTGCGGAGATCCGTCGAGCGGTGCGCCGTGCGATCCGCCGCTGACGCGGTCGAGATCGTGCCCGGCGTGCTCGGCGGCCGGGCGGAGGTGCTCGGGACTCTCGCGATGGTCATCAGCGAGTCGAACATCTTCGCGGCGCCGGGCTGATCATGGGCCCCGCCGCCTCGTAGACTGTCGCCTCCGCCGCCTCGGAAAGGGAAGTGGAATGAGCACCCCCGCAAGCCTGGACACGGTTGCCGTCATCGGCAACGGCATCATCGGCCACGGCGTCAGCCAGGTCCACGCCGTGGCCGGGGTGGACGTCGTTGTGATCGGACGCTCGACCGAGAGCCTGGCCCGGGCCATCGACAACATCCGCGCGAGCCTGGCCGACTTCCGGCGCCACGGCCTTATCACCGAAGCAGATGCGGACGCGGCCGTCGACCGGATTCGCACGAGTACCCAGCTCGCCGACGCCGCGGTGGCGCAGCTCGTGATCGAAGCTGTCACTCACGACATGCCGCTCAAGGTCGAGCTGTTCGGCGAGCTCGACCGGATCTGCGCGCCGCCGACCGTGCTGGCGACGTCGAGCGGCGCCCCTGCAAGCGACGTCATGGAGCGCGTGGAGCACCGGGAGCGGGTGATCGCCACCCACTTCTGGTACCCGCCGCAGCTGATGCCGCTGGTCGAGGTCTGCGCGGGCCCGGCCACGGCGGCGGACGTGCTCGCGTGGACGTGCGAGGCGGTGCGGGCGTGTGGGAAGGAGCCGGCCGTGATCGATCGTGAGATTCCCGGCTTCATCGGCAACCGGCTGCAGTTCGCTCTGCTGCGCGAGGCGTGGAGCCTGTGGGCGAGCGGCGCGGCGAGCGCGGAGGCGATCGACGCCTGCGTGCGCAACTCCATCGGCCGCCGGCTCGGCATGACCGGCCCGATCGAGTCGGCCGACATCGGGGGGATTGCCACAATGGAGTCATTCGCCAGGGGGCTGCTGCCGAACCTCGACGCCTCATCCGAGCCGCCGGCCGCCGTCGGCGACAGCGTCGCCCGGGGCGGCATCTACGACTGGTCGCAGCGTGATGCGGCGGAGCTCCGCGCCGCCCGCATGGAGGAGCTGTTCCGCTGGCTGGCCGTCGACGCCGCGGCGTCCGCCGAAGGGCCGTAGCCGCCGC
>Ga0070683_100000851_pt1 | contig 22610 bp, 21 predicted proteins | sample KBSC713LmetaG_FD_64662 | JGI IMG/M metagenome (GOLD analysis project Ga0070683, IMG submission 64662) | Corn rhizosphere microbial communities from Kellogg Biological Station, Michigan, USA - KBS C7.1-3L metaG | ecosystem: Host-associated > Plants > Roots > Rhizosphere ... | reverse complement strand
CGGCAGCGACACAGATGACGCGCGCGCCGTTGTAGTTCTCCTTGAGCCACGGGACAATGATCGAGGTGTCCAACCCGCCGGAGTAGGCGAGCACGATTGTGCGAGGCATTGATGCTCCTGATGTGATAGATATGCAGTGCAACTGCATATTTAATCACCATTCAGACACCCGTCAATGCTCCTAGAGATCTCGATTCGTTCGGAAATACCTAGCTCGATTCGGCGAGCCGTTTGATACGATCCACGATCACGGTTCGAGCGTCTGCTGACCGGCAAATGATCAGTACCGTGTTCTCGCCGGCGAGCGTTCCAAGGATCTCCGGCCACTCCTCGTAGTCGATGGCTTCCGCGATCGGCTGCGCGCCACTCGGCAGCGTGTGGAGAACGATCAATTCCGATATTCCATCGATACGTGAGAACCACTGTGGTAAAAGGCTCTCCAATGGTACTTTAGCTTCGTCTCCGAGTGTTTCCGGGCGGACGTATCTGGCGCCGTCGTCCGTAGGTGCACGGACGATACCAAGGTCGCGTAGGTCGCGCGATAGTGTCGCCTGGGTGACAGTCCAGCCATTTTCGGCCATTCGGTGCTTCAAGTCCTCTTGGCTGGCGACGGCGTGTTCGCTGATCAGCCGCAGAATGGTCTGCTGACGTTCAGATTTCTTATTCACGAGCGGATGGGATTCGGGCGATAAAACAACTCGCGTCTGGCTGAAATGTCCGCCGAGCATTGACACAGAATTCGTGCATTATTATGCATTCAATGTGAATAAGATACCAGTCGGCGTGCTCGGGGCCAGCGGATATGCTGGTCGCGAGCTCTGCGCACTCATCCAACGCCACCCGGCGCTCTTCCTCTCCTTCGCTACCGCGAACGAGCAAGCGGGAACGACGACGCGCATCGCGGGCAAAGACGTCACCTTCCTGAAAACGGAGGATGCCGATCTCCGGTCCGCGCAGCTCGTCTTCAGCTCGCTGCCGCACGGAGCATCGAAGGAGTGGGTGTCGAAGATTCGCGACGCCGGCGTTCGCGCGGTTGATCTATCGAACGATCTCCGTCCTGGCAACGGTTGCGATGGCGTCGCCTACGGGATGACGGAGCTGAATCGAAGCTCGATCGTCGGCGCCGATCTCGTGTCAAACCCCGGCTGTTATCCGACTTCCATTCTCGTCGCGCTCGCGCCGCTCGTTTCACGCGGTCTCATCGCCGATGGCGCGGCTATCATCGCGAACTCCGCGAGCGGCGTCACTGGAGCTGGCAACTCGCCGAAGCGAGAGCTCTTGTTCGGTGAGGTGGCCGACGACTATCGCGCGTACGGTGTTGGAAACACACATCGCCACCTCAATGAAATGCGGGCGATGCTCGACAGCTGGAAGCTCGACGCTGATCTCGTCTTCACGCCGCATCTTCTTCCGGTGGCGCGCGGAATTCTCTCGACGATCACGGTTCCCCTAAGCGAGCCGCTCACCGACGTTCTCGAGCCGTGGCGCGACGCGTACGCCGGCGAGGCCTTCATAGAGGTGACGACTCAGCAGCCGATGTTGAAGGACGTCGTCTACCGCAACACAGTGCGCATCTCGGCCACGCCGCTCGCCGGGACGCGCGCGCCGATGCTGCTGGTGACGTCGGCTATCGACAATCTCGTGAAGGGCGCCGCTGGGCAGGCACTTCAGAACGCGAACCTCATGCTCGGTCTCGATGAGACTTCGGGGCTGCCTTCATGATTCGCGTTGTGAAGATCGGGGGTCGGCCGCAGAGCGATCCACAACTTCCAGCTCTCGTAGCCTCCAGCCTCTCGGCGGATGCGCAGTTGGTTCTGGTCCACGGCGGCGGCGATGAGATCAGCGCACTGCAATCCGCGCTCGGCGGAAGCACGACGTTCGTCGGCGGCCGCCGAGTCACGACGGAGCGTGACATCGACATCGTTCGAATGGCGCTGTCGGGAAGCGCCAACAAGCGACTAGTCGCCAAACTCGTCGACCTTGGGATCAAGGCCGTCGGCGTGTCGGGTGAAGACGCGGGATTGATCGCCGCTGAGGCTCTGGACGTCGAGCAGCTCGGCTACGTCGGCGCGCCTCGCGACATCAACGTCGATTTTCTCTCGTATCTGCTCGCGGGTGGCTACGTGCCGATCGTTTCTCCCGTGAGCCGAGACGTGAATTCGGAGAATGGTTCGGCGTTGAACGTCAACGGCGACGACGCTGCCGCCGCGCTCGCGGTCGCGATGAAGGCCGAGGAGCTCGTTCTCGTCGCCGACGTCGAGGGCGTGATGAGTGATGGTTGTGTCGTTAGTGAGCTCAGTGTCGAAGGCGCGCACCGTTTGATCGCAAACGGTACGGCGAACAAGGGAATGCGGGCGAAGCTCGAAGCTGCGCTGGCGGCCATCGCCGGCGGCGTCGCGCGGGTACGCGTGTCCGACATCAACGCGCTATCGGACGCCCAACGTGGCACCTGCCTTACTGCAATTGGAGAACTGTCATGACGGTTTCTATCGAGCCATCACGAAACGCAGGTGTCACGTCCATTTCTGACGCCCGATCGCGCATCGACGCCGCAAAGACCGGCGCGGAGTCTTTTGAGTCGACGGACGCGCTTCTCGGCAACTACAAGCGCGCGCCGGGTCATTTTACGCGCGGCGAAGGCGTCTACCTGTTTGACGAAGGCGGCAAGCGCTATCTCGACTTCGTCAGCGGCATCGCGGTCAACGCGCTCGGATATGCTGATTTGGGGCTTCGCGCCGCGATGCACGACGCTGCGGATGGCCTCGTTCACGTCTCGAACCTCTATGCGACCGAACCAGGCGAGCGTCTCGCGGCGTCTCTGGTAAAGCACTCCTTTGCGTCGAAAGTGTTCTTCTGCAACTCAGGTGCGGAGGCGAACGAGGGCGCGTTCAAGTTCGCTCGCAAGTGGGCTCGTAGCCGCGGCGACGCGAAGCACGAGATTTTGTCGGTGCGCGGTGCGTTCCATGGCCGGTTGTTCGCGTCGCTCGCTGCGACGGATCGCCCGTCGTATCGGGCACCGTTCCGTCCGCTCGCTCCGGGAATCGGCATCATCGAACGCGACATCGAAGATCTCAACATCGCGTTGAATCCGGAGACGGTTGCTGCGCTGATTCTCGAGCCGGTACAGGGCGAAGGCGGGGTTCGTGTCCTCGATGCGGGCTTCGTGCGCGAAGTTCGCGCGCTCACAAAGGAGCGCGGGGTCGCGCTCATTCTTGACGAAATCCAGTGTGGCCTCGCCCGAACGGGAAAGCTCTTCGCCTATGAGCACTTTGGTATCGAGCCCGACATGCTGACACTCGCGAAGCCGATCGCCGGCGGTTTGCCGATGGGCGCAGTGCTGATGACCGAGGAGATCGCCGCGAACATCAAGCCGGGTGACCACGGCACGACCTTCGGCGGCGGGCCATTCATCGCATCGGTCGCGAACCATGTCTTCGATCGACTGTCCGACGCCGCGATGCTCCGGCATGTCACCGACAACGGCGCGTGGTTTGGCCAGCAGCTCAACGAGCTCTCGCTGCGCACCGGACGAATTCGCGCGGTGCGAGGCATGGGTTACATGTGGGGCATCGACATCATGGGAACGGCTTCGCATGTCGTCAGCGAAGCGTTCAACAACGGTCTCCTCACCTGCTCCGCCGGCGAATACACGGTTCGCCTTCTTCCGCCGCTCGTTGCGACGCGGGATGAGCTGGCGCTCGGTCTTGGGATTCTCGAAGAGATTCTCTGATGCACGCGGAGTATACGATTCGCAAAGCCCGATCAGGCGACGGCGTGGAGGTCGCGAATCTGATCGCGGAGTACGCCGCCGAGGCGCTCATGCTTCGGCGGACTCCGGAAATGGTGGAGCTTGCGATCGACGACTACGTCGTGGCGATCGACAGCCGCGGTCGCATCGTTGGCTGCGGAGCTCTCAAGGAGTACTCACCGTCGGTTGCCGAGATCGCCGCTATTGCTGTTTCCCGCGACGTACACGGGTGCGGCGTCGGTCGGGCGATCGTCGCTGCCGTCGAACGTCTCGCGTCGAAGCGCGGAATCTTCGACGTCTTTGCGCTGACCCTTCAGCCGGCGTTCTTTTCGGCGATCGGGTACCATCGCGTCGATCGCGCGCGGTATCCCGAGAAGATCCGACGCGACTGTCTCGGCTGCGCGCGTCGCTTCGCGTGCAACGAGATTTGCTTCGCGAAGAATCTCAAGATCGAAGCGCTCGCCGCTTAAGCGCGGCCGACTGACAGATGACCGCGTTCGGCATCTGTCATAGATTCCAAATCATGCGCCGCCCCGTCAAACCGGTCGGACTCAAGGGACTTCGCCAAGCATTCGACGAAGTCCGCTTTGGCGCGCAGAAGACACTCAATTTACGAGAGACGCTTCCGACCGCTGCGGCCGCCACGGCGCGCACCGAAGCGTGGCTTCGACAGCAGCAAGTCGATCGTGCCGGAGAAGTTCTCGTCGTGACCGGCCGCGGAAACAACAGCGACCAGGGCGTTCCTGTCGTGCGCGAAGCCGTCATTCGATTGCTTCACGTTCTCAAACGGCGCGGCGTCGTGAAGAACCACGAAGAGCACACGCCGGGCTCTTTCGTCGTTGTCCTCGCCGATGTCTCAGCGCTTTGGGAATCGCCCGCGCGGAATCGCGGTCGCGGAGTTGCTCCGCCAGCGCCGACGCCGCCGTCCCTCGACGATCTCGATGGAGACGCGCGCGTCATGCTCCGCAACCTCGCCGAGCGGGCGCTCGAAGGACTCGGCGTAAAGGACACGGCTGCCTTTCTGCAGGGCGAAATGTTGAAGCAGTTTGGCGCCATCGCCGCGAGCATCGGCGACGGGCCCGGACGCGACAAGCGATTGCGCGATGCCATTCGCGTCGCGCTCGATCAATACGAATAGCCATGGAATGAACTCCGCCCCTCCCCTCCTCCACTCGTCAGGCCTACTCGTGCACATCAGCAAAGTCAGCGTATTGCTCATCGCGATCGGTTCGGCCGCGTCGGCGCAGCAACCGATGATCGGCTATTCGGCGGCAAGTGCCCAGCGTGAGCGCGATCTCGAGACCAGCGCAACAAAGCGACCGTCGCCGACGAGCGCGTCGGAGCATTCCAAGCAACTCTCGAAGGAGACGCACGTTGCCGGCACACCCGCGCAAGCGCGCACTCGAGACTATGTCATCGCGCAGATGAAGAAGTGGGGCATCGAGACCGAGTCGCGCTCATATGACATCTGGATGCCGCATCCCGTGTCGGTTCACGTCGCGCGTCAGTCGCCACAGCCCAAAGAGTTTTCGCTCGCCGAACCGCCGGTCGCAGGCGATCCAACATCCTCGCTCGCACAGTATCCGACGGTCAACGGCTATAGCGGAGAGGGCGACGTCACCGCGGAAGTGGTCTACGTGAATTACGGTCTCATCGAGGATTATGCACAGCTCGACTCGATGGGAGTGTCCGTGAAGGGCAAAGTCGCGATCGCCCGATACGGGCGCTCGTTTCGCGGCATCAAAGCGAGAGAAGCCGAAAAGCACGGCGCTGTCGCGCTGCTGATCTATAGCGATCCGCAGGATGACGGCTTTGTGGCTGGCGACGTCTACCCCGAAGGACCAATGCGCAACGCCAACGGCGTTCAGCGCGGCAGCATTCTGAATCCCGACGGCGATCCTTCTACGCCGGGATACGGAAGCAAGCCGGGTGTACCGCGTTTGACGCCAGACAAGATGGAGATCTCGCACATCCCCGTAGTCCCGATCAGCTACGGCAACGCCGGCGAGTTGTTGAAGTATGTCCGCGGCGCGTCGATTCCTCGTGGATGGCAAGGTGGCCTTGCATTTCATTATCACGTCGGACCGGGTCCCGTTCGCGCGCGAGTCGCCGTCAAGGACGACCGAGCAACAAAGCCGATGAAGCCGATCTACGACACCTTCGGAATCATCCGCGGAAGCGAGTTTCCGGACGAGATGGTGATCATCGGCGGCCATCGCGACGGGTGGGGACCGGGCGCGGCGGACAACGTGAGCGGCACCGTGAGCATTCTCGAGTCAGCGCGCGCGATTGCCGAAGAGGTGAAGGCGGGATTCAAGCCGAAGCGAACGATCGTGTTCGCGACCTGGGACGCTGAAGAGTGGGGACTGATCGGCTCGACGGAGTACGTGGAGGACGATTCGCTTCGCTTGAGTCGAGATGCGGTTGCGTACTTCAATCAAGACGTCGCCGCACAGGGGCCTCGGTTCAGCGGCGGCGGCTCACCTTCGCTCCGCGCGACGCTTCGCGATGCGGCGCGCGTCGTCACCGATCCGAATGGCAAGGGCAGCGTGTATGCGGAGTGGCGTCGCGCCAGCGCGGTGTCTGATACCACCGAACCCGCGATGGGTGATCCGGGCGGCGGCTCAGACTTCGCAGGCTTCTACAACCATCTCGGCATTCCGATCGCTGAATGGGGGTTCGGTGGCGCGGGCGGAGTCTATCACTCCCAGTACGACAGCTACGCGTGGATGACCAAGTTCGGTGATCCTGGATTCCAATACCACGCGGCAGCGGCACGGGTGGGAACGGCGATGATGCTGCGCATCGCAAACGCCGACATCTTGCCATACGACTATGTCGAGTATGCCCGCACGATGCGTCGCTACCTTCCCGCAATCGACAAAGCGGTTGGTGATCACCATTGGAACGCGCCGACGACTGCCTTGCGCGCAGCGATTGATCGCCTCGAGAAGGAGGGCGGAACGTTCAACTCCGCTCGCGACGCCGCGCTCGCAGGCAGCGTTCCGACCGCAACGTTGCAGAAAACGAATCATGCGCTGATGCAGGTCGAGCGCGCGCTGATCCGTCAGGAAGGACTCAAGTCCCGGCCGTGGTTCCGCAACCTGATCTACGTCGCGGACGAGAACAACGGCTACGCGAACATGGCGCTTCCATCGATCAACGAGGCGATTCGCGCCAATGATGAAACTCTAACGCGAGCTGAGATCGCGGATCTTGCGAACCGCTTCGATCGCGCGGCGCAGGCGGTTGCCGATGCGCGAGCGGCGCTCGGTGCCAAATAAGATCTAGGGCGTCGCTGGCGCCGACGTGGCGGGCGGCGGATTCAACCGCCGCTCGACCAAGATCGAAATGCCAGCGGCGAGGATGACAACGAGCGCGAGGAAGCCGAGCATCACCAGAATGAGGTTCCGTACTCGTACGATCGTCACGCCTTCGTTGAACAACGGCGTGACTCCTCCGATGGAGCCGGTCACGCCTTCGGGCGGCTGACTTCGCGTGACGGTGTCACCAGGGCTCGATACCGTCACCATGAATGCGTCGCGAAGGTCGCGGACGGCGGTTCGCGTCGCGGTAAGAATTCGCGGTGGGTCGCCCGCGGTTGCGTTGGGTTCATCAGGATCGGTGGGACCGTGGGTCGCCCCATTCTCCACGACACGAAGTGGTGTCGGAGTCTCGGGTGAGGGAACGGGCAACGGCGTCGGAGCCTGCAGACGAGGTGTGGGGAGCAGGTCCACCGTCACCTCACGCTCGATTTCAGCAGTTGGCGCTACGAGCGGTTCCTCCGCGAGGTCGACCGGCTCGGTCGACTGCTCTTCGGAAGAAGGATGTTCGGATTCGCGCTCGTCGTGCGCGTCGTGTAGATGTTGCCGAGCGTCTTGAGTGTCATGCGCGACGGGCTCGCTCGACATCGCTCGTCGCGCCTCGCCTGCGGGTTTCTCCTCTGGCGGCGGAGGCGCTGTTATCTGCGGTGGCGCAGTTGTTTCCGGTGGCGCTGGAACCACTGGGGTGCTCCGCGGAGACGGCCGGCGTCTCACGATGTATGCGCGCGGCAATGCGCGTCGTTCGCGGCTATCCTGTTGGCGAGCGGTGTTTGAAACGTCGTTCGCGTTCAGGCCCGCGGGCGGCGTCGAGCGCCGCGGCGAGTCCCACGATCCCCCCATGAATGCGGCGGGAAGGCTCGGCGCTTCCGGCGGCGTTCTGGAGACGGGTAGGGCTGGGTGTGCGGTACTCGGTGTCGAGAGCGGCGAGACGGCCATCACATCGATCGGCGTTCGCGAGGCGGCTGGGACCTTGAGCTCGAGTTGGATCGGCGCCGCTTCGTCGATCACGGGCGATGTTGCCCGCGGCGGTTCGATCGCGACGACGGCGTCGCGTCCGCCCGCCGCGGAGGCACCGCTGCACACGCAGCCGAGCGCGACCGAAGCGTCTATTAGAACATTCTCATTGGCGATGATGTGCTGCGCGATCGTCGAAACGAGATCGCCGTTCCCGGCTTCGATGAGTCGTCGCGCGCCGCCGGCGGACCACAAGGCGTCGACTGAGGGGAGGCCCCCGGGCTGCGAGCGGAAGCGACGACGGTCGGCGGGAATGATCGACTCGAACACCCGCGGCTGATCTTCGATGATGATATGCCGCTCGGCGAGCATCGAAATGAGCGCGTCCGGCGACATACGGATGTCGATCGAATCGTCGATCGCACCGGGACAGTTACCGACGTACGTGATTCGCGCGCGCGCGGGACGTGCCAGCAAGTGCACATAACGTGAGACGGCAACGGGCGGGGGAACGAAAGGCAGAAGGACCGGACGCAGATCCGCGCTGGCGCTCAACAGTCGATGGGCAACGATCGGGCAACTGCAGGCGATCGCGGGGCCGGGACCAGTCTGGCCAAGCTCGCGAAGCGCCGCGGAGGCGATGAGCTCATCTCCCCAGCTCGCGGGAATCACATTCGCGAACCCCGCTTTGAGGCATGCGTGGGCGAGTTGCACTGCCGTTCCCGGCTGCGCGGCGAGCACAGCATCCGTGCCGAGCACAACGATCGGCACGGTCTGAACGACAGTCGAATGAGCGGAGGTGGAGGTTGCCACCGCAAGGCTCGCAGCGCTTCAGAGGTTGTGGAAGAACGACGCCGGAGCGATGCGCTCACGACTCGCGGTTGGCAACAACAATCTTGCGTTACACTCTGCAAAAAAGCGAACTCTGAGTCCGGCCCGGACATTGCAACCCTCGAGCGCGTTGCAGCTGTGAGGATGGATTGGTGGAGACCAGCGTGGTTTCGGCGCGGCTGAGCGAGGCGGAACGCGAGAGCCTTGCGCCGTACGCCGCACGAGCATTGTGGCCGGCGGGGTTTGTCGTGTATCAACGCGCGACAGCCGCCGACGGCGTATTCGTCGTTGCGCGAGGGAGAATCGTTCTGCGAAGCCGAGTGCGCGCAGGACGCGGCTTCGTTCCGTGGATTGCGACGCCAGGTGAAACATTTGGGTCTGAGGGATTGTCACATCCCGCTAGATATGCAACCGACGCGCGCGCTGATGAGGAAAGTGAAACACTTTTTCTCAGTTCCGTGCGCTTTCGGGCCTTCGTTCGCGAACAGCCGCAGCACTCGCTCGCGCTGATCAACCAGCTGATGGCCGAACGGTCGGCGCTTCTCGACAAGCTTCGAGAGCTGACGACCCTGAGCGTGGAGCAACGACTCATTGCAACTCTGGTTCGAATGGCGGGAAATAACACGTTCACTCGAGAAGACGGACGCATCTCGCTCTGCACCTCGCGCTACCGACTCCTCTGCGAGCTTGTCGGCGCGACTCGGGAGTCCGTTTCTCTCGTCCTCGGCAGGCTGACGGGCGAAGGGTTGATCGAACGTGATGGGACAACGTTGCTCGTGTCGCCGGCGCAGCTCGCGGACCGCCTCGAAGCAGGCGTGCTCGAATCCGAAATGCCGTTTCTCTCGGTGACGGAGGCTCCGGAACAAGCACTTCACTAACCGACCGTCTGCCTGGAGCCGATAACGCCCGTCCCCCAAAGACGGGCGTATATTTTTGGCGCACACTCTTCTCTCGCGTCGCGCCACATAATTTCCACCGCTGCCCTGTCGATGGACCATCGAGACCGGCCACTCGAGCCCGACGAGCTGGTTCGCTACTCGCGCCAGATTCGGCTGCCGTCGCTGGGTCTCGCGGGCCAACAAACACTCAAAGACTCGAGTGTGCTCATCGTCGGCGCCGGCGGCCTTGGATCACCGGCGGCGATCTATCTCGCTGCGGCGGGTGTCGGCCGCATCGGGATTGCAGACGGTGATCTCGTCGACGTCACGAATCTCCATCGGCAACCGCTTCATGACACGAGCGATGTCGGTCGAGAGAAAACTGAGTCGGCTAAGGCGCGCATGGAGGCGCAGAACCCGTTCGTTAGCGTCGAGCCGATTCGCGAGCGGGTCACACGAGACAACGCGCTCGAACTCGTGAACCTCTACGACGTCGTGATTGACGCGACCGACAATTTCGCGACGCGATACTTGTTGAACGACGCGTGCGTTCTCACCGGGAAGCCGCTCGTATATGGGAGCGTCGATCGCTTCGAAGGACAGGTCTCGGTATTCGCAACGGAGCGCGGTCCCTGTTACCGATGTCTGTTTCCAACGCCGCCCGATCCGAGCACCGTCCAAAACTGCGCGGACGCCGGAGTACTCGGCGTGCTTCCCGGTCTCGTCGGAACGCTCCAGTCGACTGAGGCGCTCAAACTGCTGCTGGGATTAGGCGACTCACTTGCCGGGAGGCTCCTGCTCGTTGACACGCTGACGATGAACTTTCGGACGATCCAAGTCGATCGAGATCAGAACTGTCCCGCATGCGGAACACGAGAGATTCTCGAACTCATCGACTACGAGGAGTTTTGCGCGCGGCCGGCCGTCGGGGGCGCCGAGCCGGTGGCAGTTGGAACGATCGCGCCGCGCGAGCTTTCGAGCTTACTCAACAACGGCGAAGCCGTGACGGTGATCGACGTACGAGAGCCGTACGAGTGGAACATCGGTCGAATCCCGAGCGCGCGTCTCATGCCCCTGGGCTCGATGCCACAGGCCGCGGACGCGCTCGACCGCGACGCAGACATCATCGTCTACTGTCATCACGGTGTTCGAAGCGACATCGCGGCGCAGGATCTCGTGGATGCCGGATTTCGACGCGTGAGAAACCTGGTCGGTGGAATCGATCGCTGGAGTCGCGACGTCGATCCTCGAGTTCCGCGGTACTGATGTTCGTCGGGAGTATCGTCGCGCTCGTCGTCGCGATTGCGGTATGGCGAGCCATGCACATTCGACGACTCACCGCCCTGTCGATGAACCGGCGCACGCTCGGGCCGGACGGAATTGTCATCGGTGGAAACGGCTTCGTTCTCGAACGCGCGAACGCTCCCGCGGTATTGCTCCTCCATGGAGCCGGCGACACGCCGCAAACGCTTCGCTATCTGGCCGAGGATCTCTACGCGCACGGCTTTCACATCTCGGCTCCGCTTCTTCCCGGGCACGGACGGCGTATCGATGATTTCGCTCGCGTTACTGCGAATGAGCTTCTCGATGCGAGTCGCACCCATTACCGCGAGCTCACTGCAACGCACTCGTGGGTTGCAGTGATTGGTCTGTCGATGGGTGGCGCGCTGGCGGTCACTCTCGCGGCGGAGTCACCCGAGATGCCGGCACTCGCGCTCATCGCGCCGTACTTGCAGATGCCGCCGAAAGTCGAGCGCGCAGCCGAGTTGTCCTGGGCTTGGGGCTGGCTCACGCCGGTCGTTGCGTCTAGCGAAGGACTCTCGATTCTGAATCCCGACGAAGCGAAACGAAATCTCGCGTACGGAATCTTCACAGTCGGTGCGCTTCGAGCCCTGCATTCGGTCGTTCGGCGTGCGACGGCATCACTGTCGAGCGTCGTCGTTCCGACGCTGATCGTGCAATCTCGAACGGACAACCGCATCGATCCATCAGTTGCCGAGCGTTCGTTTGCGCAGGTCCCGGCGAGAGATAAGCGCTTGGAGTGGATCACCGGCGCGGCGCATGTAATCACCGTCGACTACGGTCACGAGCATGTGATCGCCCTAACAAGTGATTGGATGCTGCGTCACGCGCCAGCGCACTTCGAGGCGCTGAACTAAGAACGGTCGGCTCATCGCCGACCGTATTTAGAAAAATCTCAAGTGGTCCGGAGAGGTTTTCGTTAGCCCGTCACGCGGTCGACGATGGACTCACTGACCTCTTTCACCTTGTCGACGCCTTCACTGACCGCGACTGTCGTCTGATGAGCGATTTCTTTGGCGACGCGCGCGACGCGCGAGAGTGGGTTCGTGCTTTCAGTAGCCGACTTGCCCGGGGCGCGCTTCTTCGCGGGCGCTCGCTTCGCTGCCTTCTTTGGAGTCGCCTTTTTCGGCGTTGCTTTTTTCGCGGCCTTCTGCGGCCCGCGTTTCGCAGCCTTCGCCGGCTTCGCGGCTTTCTTCGCGCCGCGTGCGCTGGATTTCTTCATCGGCTTCTTGGCCCTGCTCCCTGCCTTCCCGCGAGCCTTCTTGGCGGTTGCCATGACGCTACTCTCCGGAGTCGGTGGTGAACAGCTCTATCAGACGATAGCAAGAACTGAACACTATGGCCATGGACGCTTCTTTGAGTACGGGCGGCCAAAAACTGCGATCAATGCCGGCGTTGCATCCTCCGCGCGGACGACCGCGTCGATGCGATCGGTGAGCGGAATCAGCTTCGAATAGTCTCGATACCGCCCGTAGCCGTGGCAGAAACACCATGGTCCCTTTCGGGTCAGATCGCCCAGCCAGATGTCCGGAAGACCAATCCAGACGAAAGCGTAGAAGAGATTCAGCTTCCGCGTGAACGGCAGGTCACTCTCGACTGTCCGATGAGGGAGAGAGCCGTGTTTGCCCCACTGGACGTCGATGGCGACCTGCCCTCGATCGCGCCACTCGGTGTGCAGCTGCTTGCCGTGCCAGAAGGTCCAAATGTCGGTCGGGGCTTTGGTCGAATCGTACCCAACCCAGACGATTTCTTCGTCCGTTGGGACGGTGAACGGGATCCACGAGCCATGGACGTCGTCCTGCCAGAGGAGGTGATACGCGATAATTCGCCGGGTCGGATGAACGACCGCGACAACCCTCTCGAGCGGGAACCACTCGTCGCGCTGGACGTATAAGAGCGGAGCCAGCGAGCGCGCCAAAATCGCCGCGCTGTCAGTTGGCTCCAGCGCTCCAGGGATGGCGGTCGGTTGCAGCGGAATGTGCGCGTGTGGCCCACAGGCTGAAACGAAGGCCAGACCGAGCTCTGCAAATACCACACGTCCGCGTGACAAATTCCTGTCAGAGATAGTCTTAGAGAATTAGAAGGTTATCTTCTAGAGGCGTACCGGCGCCGTAGTTATCCGGGGTTGTTTGCTGTTTGAGGAGGACTGTATGCGCAAGCCACGCCCGGCCACGTACAACCCAGCGCAGGCGCTCAACCTGATTGCGAACGATCGCACGGGTACAGCGTTGAGCTGTCCGTCATGCTCGGGGTCAATCGAGCGCACGCCCAGTGACATCCCCGCACCCCCGCGTTCACACGTGACTCTTCGTTGTCGCGAGTGCGGACGAGTGGCCCGCTACATCGCAGGCGCCGCTTAACGGAGCATCGCCTCCACCAAGCCGGGGCGAAATTTCTCGCCCCGCAGTTCCCAAAGAGTTGCACAAAACTTGCCTCCTCGCGTCGCAAGCGGTCTCGCCATGCCTGTGAGCATCGCGACGCGAGCGAAGTCGCGTCTGTCGGGCGCGGTTGGTTGCCCCGGGGCGCCGTCTCAACGATCACAGCTTCTCCGTAAGAGGTACGTTCAATGGCTCGGATTACCGGCACCGTGAAGTGGTTCAACGACGCAAAGGGTTACGGGTTCTTGTCTCGCGAAGGCGGCCCCGACGTCTTCGTCCACTTCAGCGCCATCCAGGGCAACGGGTTCAAGTCACTGGCTGAAGGCGATCGAGTCGAGTTCGAAATCGTTCAAGGCCAGAAGGGTCCACAGGCGGCCGACGTCACGAAGTTGTGAACGCTCGCGCGCGATGTACGAAAAACGCCTCGGCACTTGCCGAGGCGTTTTCGTCGCCAGACGCGGTTGAGCGCAAACCGGGCGGAAGAACTCGGTCGACGACGCTCATCGCGGCCTAGTCTGTGCGGAAAAATGGCGGCAACCGTGTCCGCAAAGCTCCGGTTAACGGAGTTGCGCGCGGCGCCTCGGCTCGACACGTTCGTTGAAGACCGTGCGTCGAGGCAGTCACGGTCGGGAGGTGATGAGCGTGATCGAACCAAGTGCGTTTGACGGGATCAGCGGCCTTGTCTACCGGCGTGAGTTACCCGGCGGCGGCTATGTAGCGATCAACGTCGACGGAGAGCGCGGTCTCGCGCGAAGCCGAGTGAGTGTCGAACGTCGCGCGCGTGAAGCGCGTCGCGAGGGAAACTCGCCGGTGGTGATTGCAGAAGCCGACGGCGATGACCGTTCCGCCGCGTTCGGCGATCTCTATCGCTTGGCCGCAGACAACGCCGCGATCGCACGAGCGTTGCTCGAGATCGAAGGACCGCAACGCGACGACTGATCGCCGCGCGCAGCGACTAACCAAGCAGGTCGAAGCGAATACCGCGTCGACGTCGTCGTCGCTTTGGTGGAGAATAGCGAAAGAGCTGCGCCGGACGTCCGCGCCCTTCGCTGCGCCACTCGTCCGTTGCCTCGACGAGCGATGATGCGTGCAACGAGCGCCGAAAACTTGCCTTGTGCAATTTCCGCCCGAGTAGAAGCTCGTAGACGCTCTGTAGCTCGCTCAACGTGAACATCGAAGGCAGCAGTTTGAACGCGATCGGCTGTTGATCGACCCGCGCGCGCATGGCGTTGATCGCGATGTCGATGTCACTTCCGAGCCGCGGAGCGAGCGACGCAACGTCCGACGTCGGCACCCATGATCCGTCGAGCGCCGGCGATGCGCTCGAATCGGGGGCCAGGCCGAAGTATGTCACCGTGAACGGATCACCCACAGTGCGAGCCGCTACGCTGGCGAGCGCCTGATCGAGCAGCGACGGTGCCGCGCCGAGCGCCCCGCGTGCAATCCGCGCCGCGGCATCCTCGAGCGTTTCATCGGCAAGAATCGAATCCGCCGGGAGCAACCAACGATCCTTAGAGCGCGCCAAGCGCGTAGCGGACGGGACGAGAAGGACTGCGAGTGCGCCGTCCCGCGGAGTGAACAGCGCGACGGCGACGTTCACTCCCTGGATTCTTGCTGCTTTTCGACTCGAAGACGCGCGGACGGGCATGGCCGGCGAATTAGTGACAATTCGCTAATAAAGTCAAGCCCCGCGGGTTCTATGGAACCGATCTGGAGGTCGAAGTTCGGTCGACCCCGGCGCCGAATGAAAGAAGCGGCGGGATGCTGATCGGCAGTCGACCAGTGATCGGGGCGAGCCCTAGCAGGGCGCGAGCCGCCGCCGTTTGCGAAACCGGAAAGCCCCCCCACGCAACGACGTACGTCGGTGCGGAGGGCACCTGTTGAAGAAGATACGGGTTTCCGAACGCGACGAGCACAGTCTTGCTGTGACGCCGTGCGAGATCTCTCATAAACTGAGCGAGAGCCTCAGGCGCACTCGCATTCGCGACACTGGTCCCGGTCGCTAAGTAGGACGAGACGACGGCGACGTCGACCGAGTCCGCGATTGCGAGGAGTCTGCTGAAGTTCGGCGCCGGGTCGTCGGAAATGATCGACTCTGTCCGAAGCGACGGAAATCCTCGACGCAGCTCTGCGTTGAAAGTCGCGCCCGCCGGAAGGTCAGTCCGGGCGGCGATCGTGATCGACAGAACCCGGGGAGCGGAACCCGACGAACGCGCGAGCGGGACGAGATTCAGCGAATCCTTTGCGAGAGTGATCGACCGTTGTGCGGTCACCGCGGCGACGGCAACGTTCGCGGTGTCGCCGACAATCGCGCGTACGCTGTCCAGACTGACTGTTCGATGCCTGTCCAGACTCAAGCGTCGCTTGATCTCGAGGACGCGCCGCACCGACGAATCGACGCGCGCCTGCGTAAATCGACCTTCGCGCACGCCGGCGACAACCGCTTCGATCGACGCAGGGACGTCGCTCGGCATCAACAGAATGTCCGCGCCGGCTCCGATGGCGAGCTTGCACGCTTCAGCGATTCCGATGCTGTTGTTGATCGTACCATAGTTGCCGGCGGCCGACTGAGCCGCTGAACCCTTCGGCGCCGACACTCGCGACAGAACCCCATTCATGTCCATCGCGTCCGTGATCAGCAGCCCGCTGAACCCGAGTTGCTTGCGAAGCAGCCCAGTCATGATTGCCGGATTTAGCGTCGCGGGGATCGATGCGGTATCGATCGACGGGACAAGCCCGTGGAAGGTCATCATCCCTTGAAGACCAGCGGCGATCGCGCGACGAAACGGAACCAACTCGACGGTATCGATCCGTTCGCGACTCGCGTGCACAGTCGTGATCGTCAGATGTGAGTTCTCGTCCGTATCGCCGTGACCGGGAAAGTGCTTTCCTGTCGCAATCATGCCATGATCCTGCAGGCCGCGAATCAGCGACGCACCCATGTCAGCGACGAGGTGTGGATTCTCGCTGAACGAGCGAACGCCGATAACGGGGTTCGCGGGATTGTTATTTACGTCGAGCACTGGCGCGAACGCGACGTGAACTCCGAGCGCGCGTCCTTCAACGGCTGTGATTCGACCCTGCTCGTACGCGAGCGACGTATCGCGGGTCGCGCCGAGGGCCATCTGCGGCGGAAACATCGTTCCGCCGCCGAGATAGATGTTGTTCGGAAGGAAGTAGCCGCCGCGTTGACGCATCGCGACGCCCGTCTCGTAGTCGGCGCCGATCACGAGCGGCAAAGCGCTCATTCGCTGCATCGCATTGAGCTTCTCGGCGGTCTCGATCGGCGAGCCGATCGACATGATGAATCCGCCGACATGCTCCTGCTGGATCAAGCCAGCGACGCGCTGCCATCCCGCACTCGACGCCGGCGTATAGTCACCGAACAGCTGTGGCCAGACGAGCTGCGCGGCTTTATCGCGCGCCGAAAGTGTCGCCATCACGGAGTCGACCCACGAGGACGTCGAGCCAGTGGATGAAAGGCGCGTCGACCCGCCTGCCGAATTCACCGTCGCAGAAGTGCACGCCGAGATCAGACTAGCACCGACGAGTGCGGCAATGCGCCGTGCGCTCACCAGCTTCACCACTGAATGGTTCCCTTCTTCGACGTGTCGACGTCTTCCTCGGCGCCGGATTTGAAGAGGAAGGCCTGCATGTTCTGCTTGAGGAAGCTTCGGGCCTGGGGATCCATGACGTTCAGCCCATAGTGGTTGATGAGCATTGTCTGTTGCTTCAACCAAAGTCCCCAGCAATCAGCGCAGATCTGTTGCACGATTCGCTGGCCAATTTCGCCAGGAAACGGAACACGTTCGAGTGCGGGCTTCGTCTGCCCGCAACGTACACAAGAAATCATCAAACTCTCCGGTTAGTACCCGAAAGGTAGTTGTCGTTCACGACCCCCCGGGACTATGAAGGCCAGCCGGCATCGCCGGCTGGCCTTTTCGTTCTGCAAACCGTGCCCCGGTTCAGGCCGTCGCTTCCGCCTCTTCGACCTTTCGACCGAGCGTACCGCTCGGGCGAGCGTAGTCGACCTTGGCCAAACGGAAGAACTGGAGGACGCGGATGTAGACCCAACCGATATCGAACTCGAACCACTGCGCCGCGAAGCGAGCGGACTTCGGATCGGCGTGGTGGTTGTTGTGGAGCTCTTCGCCGCCAAGCCAAATGGCGATGGGCGAGATGTTGCGGCTCTCGTCTTTGACTTCGTAGTTGCGGTAGCCGAGCGCGTGCCCGACGCCGTTGACGATTCCGGCGGCCCAGAACGGAATCCAGAGCATTTGGACGCCCCAGACGACCGGTCCGACGAAGAAGCCGAAGAGATAGACGTCGATGGCAAGCATCAGGAGGATGCCGACCCAATTGAGGCGGCTGAGTAGGTGACGCTCGATCCAGTCATTCGGCGTGCCCTTTCCGTATTTCTCGAGCATGCCGGGCTGACGAACGGCCTTGCGATAGTAGAAAGCGCCCTTGAAGACGATGTTGCGAAGGCCTTCCATCAACGGGCTGTGTGGGTCGCCTTCGCGATCAGCGAACGCGTGATGCTTGCGGTGGCAGGCAACCCATTCCTTGGTGACGATCGCGGTCGTTAGCCAAAGCCAAAGCCGCATGGGGAGCGCGGCGAGATAGTGAAGCCGAAGTCCGCGGTGTGTCTGCGCGCGGTGCAAGAACAGCGTTACACAGACATTCGTGAAGTGGCCGGCAATTACGACGAAGAGGACTGGCATCCACCATCGTGCTGCCATCGCGCCAAAACCTGGCATTGCTTAACTCCGCAATCGGAAGGAAGGATCGGTCGATCGAGCCTGCAAATCTAAATGCCCGTTAACCGACCTGCTACAGACGATTGCCTGACAGGAGCGCCACTTCTGGTTTTCTAGCGTTTGGCCGGGCTCGCTACGATTGGCGGTGCAGTCCCGCCGGCTGTGGATCCCGCCTTCGGATCCGCGGCGGGTGGCGAGCCCCAAACGTCGTTGGCGGAGTTCCAATCGGGCACGTTCGGATCAGGCCAGAGACGCACGCCGACGACCGCACGTGTCACCGGAACTGTGGCGAGGTAGCGGTCCGTTCGGGTCCAGATCTGTACTGGCAGCTTGACGTCCTGCGTCGAGCCGTCGTTCAGCTTGAGGCGCATGCTCACCGGGAACGGAATGCTAGTCACACGTCGCAGCGCTATCTCGGCGACGGTTTGGCCGTTCGCTTGGCGCATGTTCACCCCGTCGATGGCAATGTCGAGAACGTCGGTCCCGTAGAAGAATGCGCTCCAGAACCATGAGAGATCTTCCCCGGATTCGTTCTCGACGGTTCTGAAGAAATCGCCTGGCGTCGGATGCTTGAACGCCCACCGCCGCGCGTACTCGCGCATCGCGCGATCCATTGTCTCGCGACCGACGACGTTGTCGCGAAGCGCGAGGAGAACGCTTCCAGGCTTTCGGTATGCGATTGCGCCAAGGGCGTCGGGATCGATGCGATCCGGCGGTGTCATCAGCGGCGATTGACGGCCGTTCTCGACCGATTCCCTCCAGTTCTTGATGTAATCAGGGAACGCATCCGATCCGGGAACGCGTCGCTCGTTCGAGAAGGCGTTTTGATACGTGTTGAAGCCCTCGTCCATCCAGGCGTAGCGTCGCTCGTTCGACCCGACGACCATCGGGAACCACTCGTGCCCTTGTTCATGATCGATCGTTCCGAACGTCGATGCCGGGTCGTCGGTGCCGGTATGAACCATCACGAACATCGGGTACTCCATTCCGCCGACAGGACCGGCGACCGACGTCGCCTGCGGATACGGATACTTCAGCCAGAGGTTTGAGTAAGTTCTAATAGACCACTGGGTCTGCTCCGCGGCCGATTCCCACGCGCGACCGGCTTTAGGAAATTGGTAATACGCTTGTGTGAGGATTCCGTCCCAGCTCGTCGCGTCCCAGCGAAAGTCCGGCGCGGCGGCCCACGCGACGTCGCGAACCTTCTCGGCGTGAAAGCGCCAAGTCTTCATCCCTGCGACTGGACGCTTACGAGCAGCGGCGGCTTCGTCGGCGGTGATAATCTGGATGACGTTCGACGAGCGCGAGGCGAGGTCGAGACGCTGGGTCTCTGCGGGCGTCAGAACTTCGTTTCGGTTCTGAAGCGTACCGCTGCCGGCGACGACGTAGCCGGCGGGAACGGTGACGCTGTAGTTGAAGTCCCCGTAGTCGAGATAGAACTCGCCCTGGCCGAGGTATGGATCTGTGTTCCATCCGCGGACGTCGTCATAGACCGCCATCCGCGGATACCACTGCGCGATCTCGTACAGTGTGCTGTCGCGGCCCATTCGATCCGAGCCGTGATCGGGAATCGAGAACGAATACTGCAGACCGAGGTCGAGCGTCCCGCCGTGCGCAGGGAGCGGAGTCTCGAGATCAATACGCATCATGGTGTCGTCGGTCTTTCCGACGACGCCGCGACCATTTACCTGAAGACCGGTGATGATGAAGCCGCCCTGGAACCCCCGAACGCCCCAGCGTGAATCGCCCGGAAACAGCGAGGAGCCTTTGCTGCCCTGCTTGTACAAGTTTTGGTCGAGCTGAATCCAAATGAATCGCAGCGTATCAGGCGAATTGTTCGTGTAGCGAATGCTCACGGTGCCGCGAATCGAGCGCGACGTCGTGTCGAGCGTGGCGGCAATCGTGTAGTCAGCTCGCTGCTGCCAGTAGTCCGGACCCGGAGCACCGGTGGCGGTGCGGTATTGATTAGGTCCGGGCCAATCGAGGCGGTCGATACGGCGGAACGGATCGTCGGTCACCGTCGAAACGGGCCGAGAAACCGTCGGTTCGGCAATCGAAGTCAACGTGCGGGGACTATCGATGCGAACGGGCGTCAGTATCTCGGGATGATGAAACGAACATCCGCCAGCCGCGGTCAGTAGGGCTATTCCAAGGAGACGTTGCACGCGACCAACCTCCTTCCACCTAAGAGTTTTCCCTGATAGCGCGGCCGACTATACATCCGTTTTCATATGCCTGATCAGTTCGCATTCACTGAACTGAAGCAGCCTTCGAATTCTTCTTGAAGTAATGCCCACGCTTCCGAACGACGAACTTCGCGCGACACCACTCGGCACAACATCTTTCGCGAACCGCCACGCAGGCGTCGATTTCCGCAAGACGACCTTCGACCTCCGCGTTTCCTCCCTTGGTATTGGCACTTATCTCGGCGAGAGCACTGATGCGGATGACGCCGCGTACGTGAAATCGGTCCGCCGCGCGATCGAGAGAGGCGTCAACCTGATCGACACGGCACTTAACTACCGAAGTCAGCGGTCCGAACGTGCGGTTGGTTTGGCGATTCAGCAAGCGATCAGCCACGGAGTCATCGACCGCACCGGCGTGGTGGTCTGCTCGAAGGCCGGATACATCCCGCTCGACACGAACCCACCCGCAAGCCGCGCCGAGTATCGCGACTACGTCCAGTCTCGATTCCTTGACACTCAGATTCTGCATCCGAGTGAGATCGTAGCGGGCGGCCATAGCTTGGCGCCTCGATTCCTGAAGTACTGTGTCGCCGCAAGCCGTCAGAACCTCGGCCTTCGCGCGATCGACGTCTATTATCTGCACAATCCGGGACAGCAACTCTCGACCATCACGATCAACGAGCTACGCGAGCGACTCCGAGCCGCGTTTACGACGATGGAAGAAGCCGTATTGCGTGGAGATATCGGCGTCTATGGCATCGCGACGTGGGATGAGCTTCGGGTTGCTCCGGATGCGCCCGGGCATCTCCCGCTCGAAGATGTTGTTGGTCTCGCGAGGGACGTCGCGGGTGAGGGTCACCATCTCCGAGCAGTCCAGCTGCCAATCAATCTCGCGATGCCTGACGCGATTCGGACGCCGACCCAGGCACTCGGGGGCCAGCGTGTCTCGGCACTGACCGCGGCGAACGAGCTCGGGCTCACGGTGATCGCAAGTGCGTCTCTGATGCAGTCGCGACTCACCGCCGGACTCCCCGACGCCGTTCGCACGGCGTTTCCGAACTGCGCGACTGACGCGCAGCGCGCGATCTCATTCACGCGCTCGTTGCCGGGGGTAACCACCGCGCTCGCCGGAATGAAAACGGTGGAACACGTCGACGAGAACGTCGGCGCGGTTCGACGCGTCTAAAACGTTCGTCAGGGTTTCCAGTCGGCGATAAAGAGATTCAGCTCACCTTCCTTCGACGATCGTCCGGAGGCCCACACGAGTTGCTTGCCATCCGGGCTGAACATTGGAAACCCGTCGAACTCTGGGTGCGACGTCACTTGCTCGAGCGCCGAGCCGTCGTCGTTCATCAGATACAACTCGAAGTTTCTGCTATGAGGATTCTTGTAATTCGATGAGAAAATGATCTTCTTCGAGTCCGGCGTGAAGAACGGCGCGAAGTTCGCCCCGCCAAGGTTGGTGATCTGATGCTGGTCGCTTCCGTCGGCGTTCATGACCCAAATCTCCATTCGGTTCGGGCGAACGAGACGCTGCTTCAGCAAACCCTGATAGTTCGTGAGCGCGGTGTCGGTCGGATGCCAGGCGCGATACACGATCCGCTTGCCGTCAGGCGAAAAGAACGGCCCGCCGTCGTAGCCTGGCTTGTCGGTCAGCTTCTTCAGGCCGGTGCCGTCGATCTTCATCGTATAGATGTCGAGATCGCCGTCCTTTAGAGAAGTGAAAACGATGGTCTGGCCATCGGGCGACAGCGTGCCTTCTGCCGTGTACACGCCGTAGTTCGTCAGACGTTTGAGCTGTGTGCCGTCCGGGTTCGCCGTGTAGATGTCGTACGGATCGAGGCCCCAGACGTACCCCTTCGATGGATCAGGTTTCTGCGGGCAGGCGGAGTCCGCGGCATGCGTCGAGCCGAAGAAGATCTTGCGATCGCCGTCGTAGAAGTACCCGCAGGTCGTCTTGCCGAGTCCAGTGGACACGCGTTGTACGCCGGATCCGTCGACGTTCATCACGAATTCCTGGTCGCACCTGCGACCGTCGCGAGTCGACTGGAAGATCAGGCGCTTGCCGTCGCGGCTGAAATACGCTTCGGCATTCTCGCCTCCGAAAGTGAGCTGCCGGATTGCTCCGAAATGCCTTTCGCCGGACTCCGGCTGAACCGCGGCAGTCTTGGCTGTGCTCTTCGAAGCGTCGCTGCTCTGGGGTTTGTCGGCGCTCTGAGTGGCGCATGCGAAAACCGCCGCCACGATGAG